>ERZ1066118.62-NODE-62-length-121155-cov-47.916334_pt1 | contig 121155 bp, 114 predicted proteins | sample MGYA00382765_ERZ1066118 | MGnify/ENA primary metagenome ERZ1066118 (study PRJEB33369, sample SAMEA5778348) | biofilm metagenome | biome: Industrial cooling water; feature: Water cooling tower basin; material: Biofilm | place: United Arab Emirates | collected...
CAACCCAGCGTTGCGTGGGGAGCTGGGTCGATGAAGCCAACCCAGCCTACGGTCGACGCATCACGTCCGGCGCGTCGCACCAGGCCGCAGGTCGCGCAGGCGACGCTCGAAACGCCGCTGCGCCGCGTCGATGCGCTCCACCGTGGTGCCCGCCGCGTCGCGCGCCTGCAGCAGGCCGTCGCGAAGGCCACTGCGAGCGCCATGCATCGCCTCGCGGGCGGTGCGCGTGCCCGCGCCGATCGTGCCGAGGCCGGCGAGCCAGACATGGCGCCACGTGGTCTGGCGCGGTGAGGCGGGGGCGCGGTGCGCGCGGGTCGTCGACATCGGGCATCTCCAGCGGAGGGACGCCCGCACTGTCGCCGCGCGCAGGCGAGTCTTTGCTCGATCGCTTGCGCGCGGTGCGGCGCGCGCGGGATGCTCGACACCCGATCGCACCGGAGTGTCGCCATGGCCAAGGCCAGCTGGGCCCCGTTTCCGCTGGACGCCGCCGGATTCGCCTACCCGGGCGATGCACTGAAGAAGGCGTGGCCCACCCTGCATGCCGGCGACGCCGAGCCCTTCCCCGATGCCAGGCGGGCCGGCGCCCTGCTCAAGGCCGCAGGCAAGGCCGCGCCCGACCTGCCGGCCGCCGACCTCGCGGACGCGCTGCAGGAGGCATGGCGCGCGTTCCACCGCGGCGACTTCAAGGCCGCGTTCGACGCCGGGCAGGCGCTGGGCCCGGTGGGCGCGTCGGTGGCAGTGAAGGCCATCGGCATCCACGCCACGCACCTGGTGGGCAGCGAGGCCGAGAAGCTCAAGCGTTTCGAGCAGGCCGCGACCATCGCCGAGGCCGCGGTGAAGGCGCTGCCCGACGAGGCCAACAGCCACTACCGCCACGCCTTCGCGCTGGGCCGCTACAGCCAGGGCCTGTCGATCGCCAAGGCACTCAAGGCCGGCATCGCCGGCAAGGTGCGCAAGGCGCTGGACGCCACCCTCGAGCGCGCGCCGAAACATGCCGAAGCCCACACCGCGCTGGCGCTGTACCACGCCGAGATCATCGGCAAGGTCGGCGCGATGATCGGCGGGCTCACCTACGGCGCGAAGGCGGCCGAGGCCGAGAAGCACATCGCCGCCGCGCTCAAGCTGACCCCGGCCTCGCCGATCGCGCACATCGAGCACGGCAACGTGCTGCTGCTGCTGCACGGCGACGCGCGCGAGGGCGATGCCGCGGCGGCCTACGAGCGCGCCGCCAAACTGGCCGCGCACGATGCGATGGAGGCGCTCGACGCCGCCTACGCCCGCTCGCAGATCGAGTGACCCGGTTGCCCGCCGTGGCGCGGCTGCGTAGACTTCGCGCCCCACGCAGTTCCGGGCGGTTAGCTCAGCGGTAGAGCATTGCCTTCACACGGCAAGGGTCGCAGGTTCGAACCCTGCACCGCCCACCAGACCACGCACAGGCCAGCATTGCCGGCCTGTCTGCGTTGGGGGTGCGCCGGCCAGGGGCGAGGTGCCGCCGCGTGCGGATGCGCCCGGGTCGGGGGCTCAAGGCCCCCTCGCGCCGGCGCTGATCGCCTGCCACGCCGCATGCGCGACTTCCGGGTGCGCGATGTCGCTGTGCGCGCCCGACGCGCCGCTGCCGTTGCGGATGACGCGGCTGGCCTCGAGGTTGTAGACCCGCCCGCCAGCGAAGCCGTAGTCGAGCCCGCTGCCGAGGATCTGCAGATCGTGGGCGATCGCGCCGAGCCCCTGCAGGCCGTAGCTGCCGACGCCCCCGTACTTCGGCAGATCCGCCAGCGTGCGCTGCCCGCCCAGGCGCGCGCCCAGCGGATAGAACCTGCCGACCGCGGTGTCGTGCGTGGAGCGCGTGGTGACGATGGGCCCGCGCACCTGCCGGTCGGCGACGATCCGGTGGAAGTACCCCGGCGTGCCGTCCACGTCGGCGCAGTACGCCCACAGCGACAGCGCGCCCTGCACCAGGAACGCCGACGCCACCGGCCGTGGGGGCGGCGCGCCGCGTTCGCCGGCGATCGCGGCCGACACCACGATGCAGCCGAAGCTGTGGCCCATCAGGTGGATGCGCGCCTGCGGCGACGCTGCCTGCAGCTTGCGCAGCAGCCCGGCGACGCCCCGCTCGCCGACGCTGCGCGCGCGATCCTTCATCCGCCAGAACGAGAGTTGGCGCAGCGGCGACAGCACGGCATCGGCCACGCCTCCCTCGCCCAGTAGCCGCGCACCTTCGCCGGATGCCGCCGCGTACACCGCGTCGGGATCCCACGCCGCGCCCTCGCCTTCGCCATCGAGATCCGGGTCGCCGCCGAGCCCGGCCTCGCGACGCAGCGAGTCGTAGGCGTGCGCCAGCGCCGCATCCAGCGGGCCATCGTCGGGCTGGCCGATCGAGAGCTCCAGGATGCGCCGCACCAGCGCCTGGCCGCGCGGCGTATCGCAGATGACCTCCGCATAGCCCCGCGCCTGCGCATCGATGTCGATGCCGCCCGCATCGGCCGCGTCGCCAAGCACGCGTCCACCACCCGGCAGCGCCTCGTCGCCCCAAGGCAGGCTCGGCCAGTGCACGCCGACGATCAGCGGCGTGAATCCCGGCACCTGCGCGCGGATCGCGTCGCGGTCGGCCTGCAGCGCGCCCATCGCCCCGATCCACGCATCGCATTGCTCGATCGCCGCGGGCACGTCGCCCTTCCAACCGTGGCTGAGCAGGAAGACATCGGTGACCGGATCCTCGCGGCGTGCCAGGCGCGCGGCCAGCGCGTCGCTCGGCAGCGCCCCGCCTTCGTCGCGCTCCACGCCGTCCCGGTCGAAGCTCACCAGTTCATACGCGAGATCACTGCCGGGGACCTGTCGGTGCATGGCTCTGGTTCCTGTGGTTCAGCGCGGCGCGGCGTGCGCCACCTGCGTGTCGGCATTGCAGTGCAGCCCGTACAGCAGGCCGAGCGGGTTGCCGTGTTCGGAAAGGAACGTGCGCCGCAGGGCCAGCACGGTCTCGCCCAGCGGTTGGCCGGCGAGCAGGGCATCGAAGAATGCGTCCGCCCAGCACGCGGCGAACAGCGCGGGCATGCGGCACTCGGTGCCGATCACGCCGCGCGCGCCCTTGTTCATGAAGTACGGGACGAAGCCGCTGTAGAACAGCGGCGACAGCTCCGCCGATTCGCAGGCGTTGATGAACACCAGCGGCTGTCCCCGCAGCTTGCCGCGCGTGTCGGCGCGCTGCTTGAGGCTGCGCAGCGTCAACGGCGCCGCGTCGAGCCTGAGGCTGGATCCGTCGGGTCCGCCTGCATCGTCGATGCCGGCCGTGGCCGCATGGCAGTAGAGGTAGAGGATCTCGTCGTCGGTCGCGGGATCCCCGAGCGCGCGCAGCAGTTCGTCGCCGCTGGCGCGCCGGGTGACGCGCACGCCCGGCCGCTCGCCGGCCACGCGCGACCAGTACCGCTCCTGCCGGCCGACGACGTCGAGCTTCATCTGCCGGTCGAGGTCGAGGTTGAGGTTGAGGCTGACCGACAGCCCGTCGCCCGCCTCGTCGATCAGCGCATCGGCCACCGACATCTCGTTCTGCAGCGGGATCTGCTCGACCACGTGGCGCATGCCGAGGAAGCGTTCCCAGTCGAGCGCGCCGTCGTCCCAGCGCTCGGTGAGGTACAGCAGCGCCCACGGGATCGGGAAGCCCTGCGCGACGACCTGCAGCGTCAGCACTGTGCGCGCGTCGCTGGCTTGGCGCACCAGCCAGTCGCCGACCTCGATGCACTGCCGGTCGGCCGCATCGTGGCGGAACAGCAGCTGGAACAGCCCGTAACCGGCCTCCGCCAGCACCTTGAGTGCGTCATCGCCTGCATCGGCCGGGATGTCGATGCCGTCCTGGAACGGATACCCCCCCTGCGCATTGCGGCGTTCCACCACCCGCATCAACGCCGCGCGCACGGTGTCGATCGCCTCGTCGAGCAGCACGGTCTCCACCGGCATGCGGAAGCGCGCCTGCACCGCGCCGCAGACCGTGCAGTCGAACCCGCCCTTGTCGGCCGGTTCCACCACCAGGCATACGTCGCGGCGGCGCAGTGCGTCCAGCGAGGCCAGCGGCCTGCCCCTGCGCTGGCGCACCTCGGGCTGCGCGTGCGCGGCGTCGCCGACGTGCACGGTGAGCGCGATCTGCTGCACGAAGTTGCCATCCTTGAGCAGGGTCGCGGTGATCACGCCCGCGCCGTCGCGCAGCGGCGTGATGTCGAAGCGCGCCTTGCCGATCGACAGTCCATCGGCGCCGATGCGCAGCGCGCGCACCGGGTCGTCGATGCGGAAGTCCACGCTGTCGAGCTGCACCTTCACCACGTACTCGGCCGGCACGGCGGGCAACTGCGAGGGCGTCGCGCCCCCCGCGCCCACGGTGGTGTGCGCGTGCGCCTCCACCGCGAACGCCAGCGTGTACGCCCGCGCCACCTGCAAGGCGACACCGTCGGGATGGTCCTCGACGCGGGCATTGATCCAGCGCTCGGGCGCCGCGCTGGCGGGCATGCGGTCCGTGCCGCCCGCCGTCGGCAACGCGTCACCCAGCAGCCGGCCGCGCGGCACGGTGTCGCCGGCACCCGGGACGTCTCCGTCCAGCTCGGTCGCGCGTTCGGCCACGCCATGCGCGAAGGCATCACCGTCCGCGCCGGCCGCGTCGCCGCCCGCCTCGAAGTCGCCATCGGCTGCGGATGCATCAGGCTCTCCGAACGGGTCGCCGTCGGCCCGTGCATCGAACTCAGGCGGGGCCGCGGACATCCGCGGCGGCGGTGTCGCGCCGAGGCGTCCACCCCCTGGCTCGCGAGGCTGCGACGACGCTACCGGCGCTGGCGCGGACGCGGCGGGAGCCGGCGCCGGCTGCGGATGCGTCGATGGCGCCGCGGGCGCGCGCGGCAGCAATGGTTCGAACCCGCGGGCGCTGGGGGCATCGGGATGCCCCGTGTCGTGGTCGGCCACGTCGCGATGCCGCGGCGCGGCCGCGCGCGTCCGCTCGTCGCGCTCGATCTGGAACGAAAAGAACACCCCCAGTGTCCAGGCCAGCGCCGCGAACGCCAGCGCCCACAGCGAGACCAGCCGCAGGCGCACCGCGTCGATCGAGTCGCGCGTCCACAGTCGTTCGGCTTCGTACTCGGCGCTGCGCAGCGCATCGATGCCGAGCGCGGGACACGCATCGCCGAACACCGCGCGCGCATCGGCGCTGCATTCGGTGCCCATCGCGAAGCGCTCGCCGGTGGTCGGCACCTGGAAGGTATGCGCCGAGAGCTGGTGTGCGTACGCGCCCGCCGCCAGCGCCGCGACCACCATGCCCGCCGCCATCGCCAGCAACGTCCGGCGACGCGACCAGCCGCGGCACGCCGTGTACGCCAGCGCGAGCAGCAGGAGCTGCACCACCGCCGTCAACGGCACGATCCCGGGCGGCCACGGCGGCGAGAGGTGCACCAGCGCGGTGGCGAACGGCACCGCCGCGAGGCCGGCGGTCGCCCACGCCGACGAGGCGCGGAACTGCGCAAGCACCTGCCTGAAGCCGCGCAGCCCGTCGGCCATGGTCAGCGCCGGCGCAGCGTCACCGTCTGCCCCTCTTCCAGGTTGATGAAGGAGAGCTTGCCGCCGCTGACGTGGCCGTCGGGCCAGCGCACGCGGTAGCGGTAGTCGCCGGCGACGTCGAACAGCATGCCGTCGGCCGCTTCGCGCCAGTGGTCGCAGGCGCGGGTGTCGTCGGGATCGACGCCACGCACGCCGCACAGCCGGTAGTGGAAGACCGGGATGAACTCGGCGACGCCGCCGGCCGGTTCGGTGGCGACGAGGATGCCGAGTTCGCCGGCCCCGCAGCCGCCCTCGGCGACGGGCAGCAGCAGCGATGGATCCGACTGCTCGCGGTGCGCGCGCAGGCTGGCCAGCAGCGACTGCTGCAGGCCGATGTCCAGGTCCGAGTACGCTTCGAAATTGTCGGGCCTGGGGGGGTCGCTGCGGATCTTGTCCAGCACCGCCTGTTCGTGGCGTTCGAGAACGGGCCGCCACGACGCGTCGGGATACCGCTGCCCGCGCAGCAGGTGCTCCAGGCGCAGCACCGCGAACGCGGTCGCCGCGAGCTGCGACTCCACCTCGTCGCCCGGCACGCCTTCGGCAGGCTGCGGCAGGTAGTCGGCGCCTGACGTGCAGTCGACCAGGTCGAAGGCGCAATGCTTGCCCGCCGGACAGCTCCCGACGTCGGCGCCCAGCTGGCTGACCTCGTCGGCGGCGAACAGTATCGGCTCGAACGCGCCTGGGGCAAGCTCCCCACGCGACTGCATCGCGGAGAACGTGGCCCGGATCGCGTCATAGCGCATGCGCAGCGGATCCGTTCCAACCGGCAAGATGCGGGCAGCCGGAGCGGACGCCTCCACCGGAGCCACGTCGTGGGGCGACGGTACGGGTTCCGAGCAGCCGGCCGCCATGAGCAACGCGAGGCATGTCGCGACGATGCCGTGCAGGGTTGGCGTGGCGATCTCCATGCGTGCCTCCCGACGGTGCACCCAGGACAACGCCACCGCGCGTGTGCTGCGGCCATCGGGGCCTGCCCAAGGTCCAGCGCACGTCCGCCAGCAGAGCGACGGCGCCGCCGTGCGCAGGCTGGCTGCGAACGCGGCGCTCCCGCAACGCGAGCTCGCAGAACCTTACGAAGGCGAACGTTGAGGCCACCTCCGAACTGCTCGCTGCCTGTCGCGATAAACCGTTCAGCGTTGGCCGAGCCGGGACGTGCGGTGTGGCACGCATGTTGCAGCTGCCTGCCGCCAGATTCGGCGATCGGCGCCGGACGACTCCAGGGTTTCCATGAAGATCACCCACGCACTCGCAACTACTGCCTTCGGTATTGCCGTCATGCTTCCACTCACCGGGCACGCCGCCACGGTTGGTTATCGCACGGATTGTTATTACGCCCAGGGCGACACCGCGGCCGTCATCCGGGAGGCGGGACACACCCCGGTTCCCCTTGCGTCCCTCGATGCCGCCTCGCTCGCCCCGCTGGGTGCCCTGATGTACGAATCCTGCAACGGCCTCTACACCTCAGGCGTAGTCGTGGATCAGGCGGTCGCCAACGGCATGGTGCTGGTCGTGCACCCATGGTCGTATGGACAAACGGTGGAGCTTCCTGGTCGTCTGCGGTTGACGAGCGTGGAGGACCAGACCGCGACGCTTTTCCCGCCCGGCTCTCCGGCCCTTGCCGGACCCGGTGGAAGGCTGGACAGTGCGACGCCGTACATCAGTTACCCGCAAGGATTCTGGGCACGCACGGCGCTGCCTGTCGGAAGCCAGGTGGTGGCGACGTCCGACGCCAATGCCGACTACGTCGCCGCGTTCGCCTATAACCACGGCAGAGGGCGCGTCGTGGCGTCGACGGTCGCGCTGAACTATTTCCTGCTCAACGGAAGTGGGCAGAACGACGCAGATGCCGCCGAGGTGCGCACCTATGCAAGCAACCTCGTGGCCTGGGCGCTGACCCCTCGTTTCACCACGTGTGCCGCGGAAGGCTTCGCCGGACCGAGACTGACCATGTGCCGGCAGATTTGCGAGGTGGACCAGACGCCAGCCCGGCTGACCAACCTCATCCGGCTCTACCTGGCGATCTACCGCACTGAGACGCCCTGCTCGCGGTAATCGGGCCGTCGCCGCGGCGTGGACGATCACGCCGCGGCACCGTCTCACGCACGCCGCCGTCAGTGCGTCGCCCATGCGAGGGCGGGTGGTCATCGCTCAGCCTCAGACAGCGCTGGTGCGCGGCTGCTGGAGGTTGTGTCCAATTCTTGCGCGCGTCACCCGTCCGCCGGCACGCGAGCGCGACTTCGTGCGGGAAGCGGGTGCATCCCCGCTCGTTTTGCAAACTCTGTCGACCAGCGTCACTCTTGGACCGCGCGCTGCAAGACTGCGTCACATGGCCTTGTCGGCGAGCGACGAGACGCAAACCTTGTGGCCTCGACTGCGTCGAGCGCGTTCTCGGCTGCACGCTTGCCATGTCAGCTCTATCGCTCGCGCCTGCAGGTGGGACTGATTGCAAGGTGCTTGCCTGTGGCGCCTCGCCACTGGGTTGCCTTGCGATGCGCGGAGACAACTCACGCGGAGCGTAAAGTGCGCTGACGCACATCTAGAGCCGCGCGTCGACCGCGTGCTGGGGATACAGGCTCTTGATGTCGTACAGCAGCGCCCCGGGCCTGCCGAACGCGCGCGCGCCGTCGGCGCCGAGCGCGCGGAACGCGTCGTGCGCGACCGCGAGCACCACCGCGTCGTAAGCGCCATGCGCCGGGGACTCGACCAGCGACACGCCGTACTCGGCGCGGGCCTGCGCGGCGTCGACCAGCGGGTCGTGGATGTCCACCCGTGCGCCATATTCGGCGAACTCCCGCGCCAGCTCGACTACCCGAGTGTTGCGCAGGTCGGCGCAGTTTTCCTTGAACGCCAGGCCCAGGATCAGGATGCGCGCGCCGGCGATCGCGCCGCCGCGCTGGATCATCCGCTTGACCACGTCGCTGGCCACGTGCGTGCCCATCGCGTCGTTGATGCGCCTGCAGGCCAGCAGGATGTCCGGGTAATAGCCCGCCGCCTGCGCCTTCTGGATCAGGTAGTACGGGTCCACGCCGATGCAGTGCCCACCCACCAGCCCCGGGCGGAACGGCAGGAAGTTCCACTTGGTCCCCGCGGCCTCCAGCACCTCGGTGGTGTCGATGCCGAGGCGCTGGAAGATCAGCGCGAACTCGTTGACCAGCGCGATGTTGGCGTCGCGCTGGGTGTTCTCGATGACCTTGGATGCCTCGGCCACGCGGATGCTCGACGCCCGGTGCGTGCCGGCGTCGATGATCGAGGCGTACAACGCGTCGACGAACGCGGCGGTTTCGGGCGTGGACCCCGACGTGACCTTGGGGATGTCGCGCAGGGTGCGCGCGCGATCGCCGGGGTTGATGCGCTCGGGGCTGTAGCCGACGGTGAAGTCGCGGTTGAACACCAGCCCCGATGCCGCCTCGAGCGCCGGCACGCAGATCTCCTCGGTCGCGCCCGGGTACACGGTCGACTCGTACACCACCACGTCGCCGCGCTCGAGGATCCCGCCAAGCATCGTGCTGGCGGCGACCAGCGGGCCGAAGTCCGGCCGCTTGGTCGCGTCCACCGGCGTGGGGACCGTGACCACGTGCACGTCGCACCCGCGCAGGGCGGCGGGGTCATGCTCGAAGCGCAGCCGCGGCACGCCGCCCACGTCGTCCGGCGAATGCTCGCCGTTGCGGTCGATGCCGCGCCGGAGCTCCCCGACGCGCGCGGCGTCGACGTCGTACCCCACCGTGTCATGCGCGTCGCCGAACGCGAGCGCCAGCGGCAGGCCGACGTAGCCCAGGCCGATGACGGAGATGCGGGCGGCAGCGGGATCGGTGCGCATGCGATGGGGACGTCGGGACAGGCACCGATTGGACCATGCCCGCGCCTCGCGCCGCGATCGGCACCACCAGGCCACGACCCGCAGGACGTGGCCAGCCCCCCCCCACGCTCAGAACTGGATCGAATGCACCCGGGCGCCGTTCGGCTGGATCGCCGACAGCCGTTCCACGCGCGGGGCGCGGGCGATGGCGCGGTCGATCGCGTCGCTGCGCGCACCTTCGGCGCGCATCTGCCCGCCGGGGTTGACGACGCTGGTCGGCGTCGCCTCGCCGGGCGCGCGCAGGGTCAGGCCGACGCCCATCGTCGCCGACGCGGTCGCGGCATGCGCGCCCGGCGCGAACGTCGTGGATGCGAGCGTCACCAGCAGTGCGAGGAGGGCGCGCGTTGCGGTCATGGGAAGCAGTGGACTGGTCGGGACGCAGGGGACCTTCCGCCCATGCGCATCCGGTGAAAGCGCGCGAAGTCACGTAATCACGCGGTTTCCACGGGTTTTTCGCAGCTTTTCGATCCACGTCGAAGCGCGCGCGTGCCGGCGCGCGCACCCGGACCGCGACGTGTTGCACTTCGGTTCTGTGCACGCCGTCATCCACGCGGCGACCGCGCGCGAAGGACAACACCACCGCGCACGCGGCCGTACACTCCCGCGCACCGGCCCGAATGGCGAAACCGGTAGACGCAGCGGACTTAAAATCCGCCGGCCGCAAGGCCGTGCCGGTTCGATTCCGGCTTCGGGCACCACGTCAGCGGTTCGTAAGCGCCCAGCCCGAGCCCCCGCATGGCGGTCGCGCATCGCGCGGCCTCGGCACATGCATTTGCCCAATCGAACCCATCGCCCCAGCGAACGCTGGGGCCCAGCGCCTTGCGCGGTTTCAGATGAGCAAAGTCACTGGGCCCTGCGTGCGCAGGGGCGACGGCCCGGGCATGGTCACGCCCTGATGTCGCGATCATCCACGGCGCCTCGAACGGAGCCGCCCCGGAAACACGACACCCCGCCGGAGCGGGGTGTCGTGTCGAACATGGAGGCCGAGGTCGGAATTGAACCGGCGTACGCGGATTTGCAGTCCGCTGCATAACCACTCTGCCACCCGGCCGGATGCGTGGCGTGCCGCAGCTTAGCGCGGCGTGGCGCTGGTGCGCCAGAAAGGACGAGACCCCGCGTGCGGGGTCTTGTCGGGTGCGGTGCGCATGGGCGCATCGCGAAGAAACTGGAGCGGGAAACGAGACTCGAACTCGCGACCCCGACCTTGGCAAGGTCGTGCTCTACCAACTGAGCTATTCCCGCGGGGAGCCGCCATTCTAGGCACTCGCCGCATCGTGTCAACAATTTCGTGCCGACCTCGGTCAGCGCGGGGCGTCGCGTAGCGAAGGCCAGGCGGCGCGCAGGTACGCGACGCCGGACCACAGCGTGAGCAGTGCCGCCACCGCCAGCAGCCAGTCGCCGATGATGAAGATCGGCTCGCCCATCCACGCCGGTGCGCGCTTGGGCACCTCGGGCGTCACCGAATACAGCAGGAACAGCAGCGCGACCATCTGCGCGATGGTCTTGATCTTGCCGATGGTGGCGACCTTGACCGTCGCGCGCTGGCCGAGCTCGGCCATCCACTCGCGCAGCGCCGACACCGCGATCTCGCGACCAACAATGATCGCCGACCACAAGGCCATCCACGGCGTCGGATGGCCCTGCACGATCAGGAACAACGCGACGGCCACCATCAGCTTGTCGGCCACCGGGTCCAGGAAGGCGCCGAACGCGCTGTATTGGTGGTAGCGCCGCGCGATCCAGCCGTCGAGCCAGTCGGTCAGCGCGGCGAGTGCGAACACTCCGGCGCTGGCGAAGTTGGTCCACTGGTACGGCAGGTAGAACACCAGCACCAGCACCGGGATCAGCAGGATCCGCAGCAGCGTGAGGATGGTGGGGATGGTCAGCGTCATGCATCGCTCCGGGGCGCGTCGACCGCGCGCGGCGCGGGGGCGTCCGGCACGTCGAGCCCGTGCAGGCTCGCATAGATCCGCCCGGCGAGCGCCGCGTTGACGCCCTCGGCGCGGGCGATGTCGGCGATGCTCGCGTTCTTCAGCCCGGCCAGCCCGCCGAAGTGGCGCAGCAGGCTGGCGCGTCGCCGCGGGCCGATGCCGGGGATGTCCTCGAGCCGGCTGGTGCTGCGCGCCTTCTGCCGCTTGCCGCGATGACCGGTGATCGCGAACCGGTGCGCCTCGTCGCGCACCTGCTGCACGAGTTGCAGCGCGGGCGATTCGGCACCCGGGCGCACCGCGCGGCCGTCGGGCAGCAGCAGTTCCTCGTCGCCGGGGCGCCGCGCCGGGCCCTTGGCCACGCCGACCAGGCAGACGCCGGCGATCCCGAACGCCGCGAGTGCCTCGCGCGCCTGCGCCACCTGCCCCGCCCCGCCGTCGATGAGCAGCACGTCGGGCAGCACACCGTCTTCCTCGACCGCGCGGCGGAAGCGCCGCGTCAGCGCCTGGTGCATCGCCGCGTAGTCGTCGCCCGCGGTCACCCCGGCGATGTTGTAGCGCCGGTACTGCGCGCGCACCGGCCCGTCGGCGTTGAACACCACGCACGAAGCGACCGTGGCCTCGCCCATCGTGTGGCTGATGTCGAAGCACTCGATGCGCTGCGGCGGCGCCGCCAGCCCGAGCAGCTCGCGCAGGGCCTCCACGCGCGCGTGCTGCGCGGCCGCGCTGGTGCGCTCTGCGGCCAGCGCGATGGCGGCGTTGCGCCGCGCCAGGTCGAGATAGCCGGCCCGCTCGCCGCGCACGCTGCAACGCAGCTGCACGCGCGAACCGGTCGCCGCCGACAGTGCCTGCTCGATCAGTTCGCGATCCGGGATGTCGCGGTCGAGCACGATCTCCGACGGTGGCGCATGCTCGCCGTAGTACTGCGACACGAACGCGCCCAGCACCTCGGCCGCATCGACGCTGCCGCCGGTGCGCGGGAAGAACGCGCGGGTGCCCAGGTTGCGGCCGTCGCGGAAGGCCAGCAGCAGCACGCAGGCGGCGGGGCCGTCCATCGCGATGGCCAGCACGTCGAGGTCCGCGGCGCGGCCGTCTACGTACTGCCGCGCCTGCACGGTGCGGATGGCGCCGACGAGGTCGCGCAGGCGCGCGGCGCGCTCGAAGTCCAGCGCCTGGGCCGCGGCTTCCATGTCGCGGCCCAGCTCGGCGGTCAGCAGGTCGCTCTTGCCATCCAGCAGCAGGCACGCGCGGCGCACGCTCTCGGCATACTCGTCGGCCGCGACCAGCCCCACGCAGGGCGCGCTGCAGCGGCCGATCTGGTGCTGCAGGCACGGCCGGCTGCGGTTGCGGAACACGCTGTCCTCGCAGCTGCGCAGCCGGAACAGCTTGTGGATCAGGTTGAGCGATTCGCGCACCGCCCCGACCGACGCATACGGCCCGAAGTACCGCCCCGGCGTCGCCCGCGAGCCACGCTGCATGGCGATGCGCGGCCAGGCCTCCTGCGTGAGCACGATGTGCGGGTAGCTCTTGTCGTCGCGCAGCATCACGTTGAAGCGCGGCCGCAGCGACTTGATGAGCTGGTTCTCCAGCAGCAGCGCCTCGGCCGCGGTGCGCGTGACCGTGACTTCCATGCGCTCGACCTGCGCCACCATCGCGGCGATGCGCCGTTCCTTCGGCGTCGCGTTGAAGTAGCTCGCGACGCGGTTCTTCAGCGCGCTCGCCTTGCCCACGTACAGCACCGCGTCGTCGGCACCGAACATGCGGTACACGCCGGGCGCGGTGCTCAGGGTCTTGACGAAGGCCTTGCCGTCGAAGGCGGGCCGGGGCGCGGAAGTCATGCGTGCGTGGGTGCGGCGCGGATGGCCGGAGATGCGGCCGATTATGCGCGGCGCAAGGCGGGGCACCGCCGCCGCGGGTGCGGGAAACGCCGCCCTCACGGCCGTTGCTAGACTCCGGCGCCCCGAGTTCGCAGACGGAAATCGCGATGCCCCTGCCCGTGTCCCGCCCGCTTGCCATCGCCCTGTCGGCCGCGCTCGTCGCCGGCCTCGCCGCGCCGCCCGCCGACGCCCAGCGCAAGCGCAAGGCCGCGCCGAAGGCGCCCGCGGTGAGCGCTGCATGCACCGATTTCCATGCCTTCGCCAATGCCGACTGGCTCAAGGCGCACACGCTGCTGCCGGGGGTCGACTCGGTGTCGGCCATGGAGCAGCTGGTGGGACGCGCGCGGCAGCAGCAGGTCGACCTGCTCAATGCGGCGATGCAGACCCCGCAGAACCCGGTGCAGACCCTGCTGGGGGACTTCTGGGCGAGCGGGCTGGACGAGACGGCCGTCGAACGCGACGGCGCCGCGCCGATCGCGCCGCTGCTGCAGCGCATCGCCGCGGCGAGGCGCGCGCGCGACATCCCGCCGGCGATCGCCGCGCTGCACCAGGTGGGCATCCCGGTGGCGTTCAACTTCGGCGCCGACGTCGACCTGTCCGACCTCGACCGCCACATCGGCTACTTCAGCCAGGGCGGGCTGGGCCTGCCGGACCCTGCGTTCTACACACGCACCGATGCCGCCACGCGCGCGCTGCTGGGCCAGTACGTCAACTACGTGCAGAAGATCCTTGCGCTCACCGGCACGCCGCCCGACCGGCTCGCCGCCGAGGCGCAACTGGTGCTCGACCTCGAGACGCGCATCGCCCAGGGCAGCGCGCCGCTGGCATCGCTGCGCGATCCGCGCGCGAACTACGCGCCGGTGCCGGCGGCGTCGCTCGGCAAGTCGTACCGTCGCCTGCAGCTCGCCGAGTTCCTCAAGGTGCAGGGCGTCAGCGACGACAGCGTGTCGATCGCCAACCCGGCGCTGTTCGCGCAGCTCGACACCCTCGTCGGCGGGCTGCCGCCCGTGCAGTGGCAGACCTACCTGCGCTACCACGTCGGCAACGCGATGGCCCCATACCTGGCCCAGCCGTTCCGCGATGCGCACTTCGACCTGCATGGCCGCGTGATCGGCGGGCGCGCGCGCGCGCCGGTGCGCGCGCTGCAGGTGCTCGACGCCATCAACCTCGCGGCCGGCCCGATGCTGGGGCGCGAGTACGTCGCCCAGTACCTGCCCGCCGCCACCCGCAGCCGCGCCGAGCAGGTGGCCACGCAGGTCCGCGATGCGCTGGTCGCCAGCGCCGCGCGCGACCCGCGCCTGAGCGAAGCCGCGCGCGCCGAGGCGGTGGCCAAGGCCCGCGCGATCAAGATCGAGGTAGGCGCGCCGCGCCGCGACCTCGACTACACCGTGCAGCCGATGGGCCGCGGCAGCTTCGGCAGCAACATGCTGATCGCCTCGACCTGGCGCCATCGTGAGGAGATGAAGCGGATCGGCCGCGGCAACGCGGACCGCCGCTGGCCGGTGCTGCCGCAGGAGCCTGCCTTGGCCTACGACGTCGCGCAGAACCGGCTGATCGTCACCGCCGCGATCCTGCAGCCGCCGGTCCTCGACATGAGCCGCGAGGCGTCCGCCCATTACGGCAGCTTCGGCGCGCTGGTCGGCCGCGAGCTTTCGCAGGCCATCGGCGAACGCGGGCGCCTCGTCGACGCGCGTGGCGAGGTGCGTGACTGGTGGAGCGCCGCCGACGCCGCGGCCGCCGACGCGTTCGCCACCCGCGTCGCCGCGCAGTACAACGCGTTCCCGGTGCCGGGCGTGGCCGGCGCGCGCGTCAACGGCACCCGCACGCGCGAGCAGGCGGTCGCCGACCTCCTGGGCGTGGAGCTCGCATGGGCGGCGCACGCCGCCGCGCAGCCCGCGGCGGAGAAGCCGTCGCGCCAGGCCTTCTTCACCGCCTGGGCGCAGCTCTGGCCGCAGCACCTGTCCACCGTCGAGGCCACCGAACGCGCGGCGGGCAGCCTGCATGCGCCCGGCCAGTGGCGCGCCAATGGCCCGCTGCTCAACCACCCTGCGTTCGCGGCGGCCTTCGACTGCAAGGCCGGCCAGCCGATGGCGGCCAGGCCCGAGGGCCAGGTGCTGCTCTGGAAGTGAGCGGCTAGCGCCGCGTCGCGGGCGTCGTGGGCGCCGCGGCGCGACGCGTGCATCGCGCGCGCCTCAGGGCACGATGCGCATCGGTCGCTTCGGCTTGCGGCGCGGTCCGCCGAACGGCGGTTGTCCGCGCCAGTAACGGATCAACAGCCAGCCGAACACCATGCCGCCCAGGTGCGCGAAGTGCGCCACCCCCGGCATGGCGCCGGTGATGCCGAGCAGCAGGGTGATGAACCCGTAGACCACGACGAGCGTGCGCGCCTTCATCGGGATCGGCGGGATCAGCAGCATCACGCGCTGGTTGGGGAACAGCAGGCCGTAGCCGAGCAGCAACCCGAACACGCCGCCCGACGCACCCACGGTCGGATACGCGCCGCCGCCCTGCGACATCATCCATGCGCCGACGGCGAGCTGGCACAGCGCGGCTCCGGCGATGCACGCGATGTAGAACACCAGGAAGCGGCGCGGCCCCCACGTGTGCTCGAGCGGGGCGCCGAACATCGCCAGCGCGAGCATGTTGAACAGCAGGTGCGGCACGTTGCCGTGCAGGAAGCCGTAGCTGACCAGCTGCCACGGCAGGAAGCCCTGCCCGCCGGCCGCCTCTCCGCCGATGGGCCACAGCATCAGCGGCGCGAGCGCCTGTGCGCCGAGCGCGAGCTGCAGCAGGAACGCCGCGCCGTTGGCGATCAGCAGCGCGCGGGTGACGCGGGGCAGGCTTCCGATCATGCAGGCAGGCGGCGCGAAGGCATCAGCGGATGCAGATGGGTGCGCACGCGGCCTGCCACAAGGTCACGCACGCGGACCCCACACGGCTTCGTCGATTTGCACCGCGCGCCGCGCCATGCGCACGCGCCCGCCTTCGACCGCCACGCCCTCGCGACGCAGGCGCGTCGCCTGCTCGGCGTGCAGCGCATGCGCGGGCGGGAAGGCGATGCGCCCGTCGCTGCGGACGATGCGGAACCACGGCAGCGCGCGGTCGCCGGCATCGCCCAGCACCCGCGCGACCAGCCGCGCGCGGCCGGGCAGGCCGGCGCGGCGGGCGATCTCGCCGTAGCCGGCCACCTGCCCGCGAGGCACGGCGCGCACGGCGGCGATGATGCGGTCGCGGGCGTCGGGGTCCATCGGCGTAGCATAGCCAGCCCACCAGGCCGGACGACGCGACGTGCACGATTTCGAACAGGTCCGCCGCCATCTCGTCGAGGCGGGCTACCACCTGACGATGCAGGACGAGCACGTGCTGTGCGTGCAGCTGTCGCTGGAGAACGGCACGCGCCACCAGTCGATTTTCCTGGCCCAGCTCGACGACGAGGACGGCCGCGGGCTGCTGCGGGTGAGCACGGTGATCGCGCCGACCACCGGCCTGGACGCGCGCCGCGCCCTGCACTTCAACTGGGAGAGCCGGGTGGGCTACCTGGCGATCGGCGAACTCGACGGCGTGCCGTACCTGCAGCTGTGCGAGAACCGCCCGATGGCGAGCCTCACCAAAGCCGAGGTCGACCGGCTGGTGCTCGAGATCGGAGGCGTCGGCGACCGCATGGAACGCGTGCTGTCGGCGGATGGCGACCTGCTCTGAGGGCGGGGATTCGGGATTCGGGATTCGGGATGTCGGGCAGTGGCGATGCGTCCGGCCCACGCTCGTTGACGCCCGGCGCGGTGGGCGGCCAGTCGGGTGATGTCCTCACGCGGTCGGCTGGCGCGCCGCTGCTAACATCCGCGCCCCCGAGGCACCCGGTGGCCCGCGCCACCCCTTGATGGACGACGACCCGACACCGCAGCCGCGTTCCCGCCCCGCCCCGCCCCGCCAGGACGCGCGCGCATGCTGGAACTGCTGATCGTCCTCGCCCTGGTCCTGCTCAACGGCTTCTTCGCGATGTCGGAGATGGCGCTGATGACCTCGCGCAAGCTGCGCCTCAAGCAGCTGGGCGAGACCCATCGCGGCGCGCGCGTGGCGCTCGAGATGGCCGAGCACCCCGACAACCTGCTGTCCACCGTGCAGGTGGGCATCACCCTGATCGGCATCCTCGCCGGCGTGTTCGGCGGCAAGGCCATCGGGCTGGCGATCGCCGCGTGGCTCACGCGCGTCGTGCCCGCGGTGGGCGAGTACGCCGAGCCGATCGGCATCGGCACCGCGGTGGCGCTGATCACCGCGACCTCGGTGATCTTCGGCGAGCTGGTGCCCAAGCGCCTCGCGCTGACGCAGCCGGAGACGATCGCCGCCAACGTGGCCATCCCGCTGTACGCGCTGTCGCGCGCGGCGCGCCCGCTGGTGGGCGCGCTGGGCGCCATCAACCGCGCGGTGCTGCGCCTGCTGGGCATCCGCGACGACGCCCGCGACGCCATCAGCGAGGAGGAAATCCGGCTGATGGTCACCGAGAGCCACGAGCAGGGAGTCATCGACGCCGACGAGCGCAAAATGATGAACCGCGTGCTGACCTTCGGCGACCGCAGCGCCGAGAGCCTGATGACGCCGCGCACGCGCATCGCCTGGCTCGACGAGAAGGCGAGCTTCGAGGAGAACCTCGCGGTGATGCGCGACACGCCGTTCTCGCGCTACCCGGTCTACCGCGGTGGCGACACCGAGGTACTCGGCGTGCTGGAAGCCAAGAGCCTGCTCGACGCGCTCGAACACCCGGGCGTGCCGCGCATGTTCGATCGCATGCGCGAGGCGCTGTTCGTGTCCGAATCGACCAGCGCGATGAAGCTGCTGGAGATCTTCCGCGAGGAGTCGCAGTCGATCGCGCTGGTGGTGGACGAATACGGCGACGTGGCGGGCCTGGTCACCGTCAACGACGTGATGGGCGCGGTGATCGGCCGCGCGGTGTCGGGCGAGGCGTCCGACGAGGCCGCGTCGATCGTCGAGCGCCAGGACGGCTCGCTGCTGGTTGATGGCTCGCTGCCGGTGGACGAACTGCGCGAGATCTTCGGCAGCGTGCGCCTTCCCGACGAGGACGCGCACGACTTCCACACCGCCGCGGGCATGGTGATCGCGCGGTTCGGCCGGATCCCGAACGTGGGCGAGTCCTACGACTGGAACGACTGGCGCATCGAGGTGGTCGACCTCGACGGCCCGCGCATCGACAAGCTGCTGCTGCAGCGCATCGCACGGGACGAACCCAATGACCCGTCGGCCTGAGCACGCCGAGGCCGGCACGCGCGCGCTGCTCGATACGTTCGCGACCGGCGATCCGGACGGGCACCTGCAGCTGGGCGAGCTGTTCAGCGGGCTGGGCAAGCGGTCGTTCGGGATGCTGCTGTTCGTGTCCACGGTGCCGGCGTTCATCCCGATCCCCGGGCTGGCCGGCGCGCTGAGCGGGCCGCTGGTGGTGCTGGTCGGCCTGCAGCTGCTGGTCGGCTTGCGCAAGCCGTGGCTGCCGGGCTTCGTGGCGCGTCGCGGGCCCCGCCGCGCATCGCTGATGCGCTTCCGCGACCGGCTCGCGCCGTGGCTGGCCCGGCTCGAACGGGTGGTGCGGCCGCGGTGGCCGCAACTGCTGGACCACCGCCTCGCCAACCTGATGACGGGCGTGCAGCTCGTGCTGCTGGGCATCCTGCTGCTGCTGCCGCTGCCGTTCACCAACCTGCTGTTCGGCGCGCTGCTGCTGCTGTTCGCGCTGGCCCTGCTCGAGCGCGACGGGCGGCTGATGGGCATCGCGTGGCTCGCGGGCGCGGTCGCGATCGGGGTGTTCGGGGTGCTCTCCGGCGCGCTCGCCAGCGAAGCAGCCCGCTGGGTGGACGTGCTGGTCTAGTCACGCGCGCGTCACGGGGCGGCAATGCCCCGGTCACCGCCACGGCCGAGCCTTCGCGAAACCGAGGGCCCTCGCATGCACGTCGCGATCGTCACCGAGACCTATCCGCCGGACGTCAACGGCGTCGCCTTGACCGTGCGCCACCTCGCGACGGGCATGGCCGCGCGCGGCCACGCGGTGTCGGTGGTGCATCCGCGTGGCGAGTCACCGCCGGCCGCTGGCGAACTGCTGGTCGATGCGTGGCCGGTGCCCCGTTACCCGGGGCTGCGCATGGGCCGCCCGTGCGTGCCCACGCTGCTCGCGCACTGGCGCCGCGCGCGCCCCGACGCGATCTACGTCGCCACCGAGGGCCCGCTCGGCGTTTCGGCGCTGGCCGCCGCGCGCATCGCGCGCATCCCGGTGGCCACCGGCTTCCACACCCGCTTCGACCGCTACCTGCGCGACTACCGCGCCGGCTGGCTGGCGCGGCCGTTCCGCGCGTGGATGCGCGCCTTCCACGCGCGCGCACACGCCACCCTCGTGCCGACGCAGGCGTTGGCGGACGAACTGCGCGCGGACGGGTTCCGCCGCGTCGTGCGCCTGGCGCGCGCGGTGGACACGGCGCGCTTCCATCCCGGCCATCGCGACGAGGCGTTGCGCGCCGGCTGGGGCGTCGCCGGCGATGCGCCGGTGCTGCTGCATATGGGCCGCATGGCGCCGGAGAAGAACCTGGCGCTGGCCGCGTGCGCGTTCGAGGCCGCGCTCGCGGCGCGCCCGGATGCGCGGGTGGTGTGGGTGGGCGACGGGCCCGCGCGCGCGGCGCTTGAATCCTCGCATCCGCACCACGTGTTCTGCGGCGTGCGGCATGGCGCGGACCTGGCGCGCCACGTCGCCAGCGCGGACGTGTTCGTGTTCCCAAGCCGCAGCGAGACGTTCGGCAACGTGACGCTGGAGGCACTGGCCAGCGGCGTGGCGACGGTCGCCTTCGACACCGGCGCGGCCCACGAGGTCCTGCGCGACGGCGTGCACGGCGCCTGCGTGCGCGACGGCGACGACGACGCGCTGGTCGCCGCGACCGTGCGCCTGGCGACCGACGACGCCCTGCGCGCGACGCAGCGCGCGGCGGCGCGTGGTGCGGTGGCGCACCTGGATCCCGCGCGCGTGGTCGCCGATTTCGAAACGATCCTTGCGCGCATCGCCCGCCATGGCGCGCCGCGACGCGCGGCCACGCGTGCCTGCCTGGAAGGCGGTGCGCCATGAAGTCGCTGTCGCTGCGCAAGCGCGTGGTGGACAACGAACACGGCTGGTGCGTGCGGGTCAACGGCGTCTGCGCGCGACGCGGCTCGCGCGCGCTCTTCGCAACCGTGAGCAGGCTGGGCGATGGACCGGCCTGGTACGCGCTGATGGCCGCGCTGGTGCTGTTCGACGGTTGGGCGGGGCTGGCCGCGAGCGCGCACATGGCCGCGACCGGCGCGCTGGCGCTGGCGCTGTATAAGCTGCTCAAGCGCTGGACCCGGCGCCCGCGCCCGTTCGCCAGCGACGCGCGCATCCGCGCATGGGTCGCCCCGCTGGACGAATTCAGTTTCCCGTCCGGCCACACGCTGCACGCGGTGGCCTTCAGCGTGGTCGCCATCGCACACGTGCCGCTGTTGGCGTGGGTACTGCTGCCGTTCACCGCGGCGGTGGCGGCCTCGCGCGTGGTGCTGGGCCTGCACTACCCCAGCGACGTGCTGGCGGCGACCGGCATCGGCATGGGATTGGCGGGCGTTTCCCTGTGGCTGGTGCCCGGCGTCGCATTGTTCTGAGCGCGCGACGCCAGACACGTTCGTTGCATCCCATAGGGTGGGCTTCAGCCCACCGCTCACCAGGGGACGGTGGGCTGAAGCCCACCCTATGACGGGAGTCCGCCCGCCCTTACGCGGCGCGCGGCAGCGACATGGCGTACCAGTCCACTTTGCGCGTCACCGCCATCACCGCGGCCAGCACCACGAACAGCAGGCCCGCGCCGAGCACCAGCGCGTTGTCCTCGCTGACCAGCAGGCCGTACAGCGCGCCGTACAGCGTTGCGAGCATCGCGGTGAACCCGGCCGCGCGCAGCGGGCTGCGCAGCACCGCCGACAGGTAGAAGCCGATCAGCCCGATGCACGCCACGCTGGCCACGAGGTAGGCGATGCCGAACGAGACGTGCTCGGAGAGGCTCACCAGCAGCAGGAAGAAGATCGCCAGCGCCAGTCCCACCAGCGCGTACTGGATCGGGTGGATCGGCAGCGCGCGGATCAGTTCGAATAGGAAGAACCCGACGAAGGTGAGGAGCACGAACAGCAGGCCGTACTTGGTCGCGCGGTCGGCGAGCGTGTAGATGTCGACCGGGTCGATCAGTTCGACCTGCACGGCATCGAGGTTGGCGCCCTCGCCTTCGGTGTCCATCGCCTCGGCGTACTGCGCCTGCGCGCGGGTGGCCAGCGATGCGACCTGCCAGCGCGCCTCGAAGCCGGCGTCGCTCACGCGCCGGGTGCGCGGCAGGGTGCCGCTGAACTTCGGGTGTGGCCAGTTGCCGGCCAGCGCGATGTCGTTGTCCTGCGCCACCGGTACCACCCGCAGCGATTCGGTGCCGGCCAACGTGAGATCAAGCACCGCATCGAAGGCGATGCGCGCGCCCGGCGCGGGCACGGGCAGCGTGGCGTGCAGGCCGGCACCCTTGAACGCGCCCAGCCCCTCGCGCACGGCCAGTGCGCGGCCATCCACGCGCAGGGTTGGCGTGCCGACCACGCCGCGCACGTCGCTCACACCCACCACCAGCACCGGCGTGCCGATGCGTCGCGTGGTGGTGCCTGCCAGCGGCGACGCCGGCAGCTCGACGTCGAAGCGCGCGTTCGTCCGCGCGTTCCATTCGTACACCCGCACCGGGTACAGGCCGCGCTTGCGTTCGCCGGCCTTGAGCCGCCCGTCGACGTCCATGCGCTTCGGGAAGAACGTCCAGCGCCCAGCCTGCTCGCGCACCACGCATCGCTCGATGCCGCGCGCGTCGATCTCGACGGCCTCGACGCGGTCGGTGTACGGCACCACCAGCACCGGCCCTGCCAACCGCTGCGCGCCGCCGTGGCTGGCGGCGACCTCCGCGACCGCCTGCGCGCGGTACGCCTTGCGCTCGTGGATGACCCCGCGCACCAGGGTGAGCGGAACGAGGATGGCGAGGGTCAGGCCCAGCACCAGGAGGATCTTCAAGCCCAGGCGCATCGCGGTGTCTCCGGTTGGCGATGCGCGGCAGGGTCATGGCGTTGCGTGGGGGCACGCGGGCATGTGGGTGAAGTGGGTGCGAAGTGGATGAATTCGGCTGGGTGATGGATGCCGGAACGGCCCGAGTGGGAGTTGATCGGATCGGATCGGCTCGGATCGGATCTGCCCGGACCGGCTCGAGCGCGCGGCGGTGAGGCGCTGGGCCCCTGCGTTCGCAGGGGCGACGGCCTACGTGGGGGTACGCAGATCCCTCACACCCACCCCAGTCGCCCCTGCGAACGCAGGGGCCCAGTGACTTTGACTCACCGGCCGGAGGGCGATGCGCCGGGCAAGCTTGGCGCTACGGATGAGGGCGCGATGCGCCGAGCAAGCTCGGCGCTACAAAGAAGTCGCGATACTCCGAGCAAGCTCGGCGCTACGGGAGGCAGTTGCGCCGCGCCGTGGCAGGCGCGCAGGCGCGCCTCTACGCGCGGTTGCGCATCGCGCGCTTCGCTCCGGGTGGCGACAGCGCGTGCATCAGCGCGGGGATTTCGGCCAGCAGCTCGCGCGCCAGATAGCCGAGCGGACCGATCCGCTGCGCCAGCGCATCTCCGGCGAGCGCGTGCAGGTGCACGCCCCACGCGGCGGCCTGCAGCGGTGGCGCACCTCGGGCCGCGAGGCCTGCGATCACCCCGGCCAGCGTGTCGCCGGAACCGGACATCGCCAGCCCGACGTTGCCCGCGCGATTGAACAGCGGCACGCGCATCGCCCCCTCGCCCGCAATCCACGTGCAGGCGCCCTTCGCCACGACCACGCCCCCGAAGCGCGACGCGGCCTCCAGCGCGCACGCGCGCGCGTCGGCACCGGCCTGCTCCTTGCCGATGCCCAGCAACCGCGCCATCTCGCCCGCATGCGGAGTGAGCACGCGGGCCGGGCCCGCGTCGCGCGAGAGGTGCGCCACGCTGTCCAGGCCCGCGGCGTCGAGCACCGCGGTCACCGAACGTGGCAGCGCGCCGATCCAAGCGGCCAGCATCCGCGCCGTCGCGTCCGCGGGCACCTGCCCCGGGCCGACCAGCACCGCGTCGACCTGCTCCTGCAGGCGCTCGAGTACCTCACGCGCGCCGCTGCCGAACGCGCCCGCACGCGTCTGCGGCAGGGCGACCACGTGCGCTTCGGGCAGCGCGGCGGCCACCAGCGGTGCGGCACTGCCGCCGGTGGCGACCTGCAGCTTGCCGGCGCCCGCACGCAGCGCGGCCTCCGCGGCGAGCAGCACCGCGCCCGGGATCTCGGGACAGCCGCCGACCACCAGCACGCGTCCGCGGGCGTCCTTGTCGCTCCTGGCATCCGGCATCGGCAGCGGCCAGGCGCGCAGCCGCGTGCGCGTGATTTCGACGCCGGCGGCGCGGTTGCGCGTCGAACCCGAGCGGGACGGTGCGCGCTTCGACGCAGCGGCCCGCTGGCGCGCGAGTGTCGCGTCGATGGCGCGTCGCCGCGCCATCAGTGCGGGCCCACCGGCTGGTCGGGCTCGGTCGTCACCGCCTCGCCCGCCTGCTCCAGCGGCGCGACGTGGTTGTAGCGGCTCAGCACCAGCTTGCCGGTGGTACCGAGGGCGGGATCGAACGTGTATTCGGTGACGCCGCAGTTGGCGACGTCGCGCTGCCGGTCGATGTCGAGGATCGCCTGTTCGCTCATGCGCTCGAGCAGGTAGCGGAAGCACAGCACGGTGACCTGGTGGGCGACGACGAGCACGCGACGCCCGCGGTATTCGCGCGTGATGGTGTCCAGCAGGCTGCGCAGCCGCAGGATCACGTCGCACCAGCTCTCCCCGCCCGGCGGGCGGTGATAGAACTTGCCCAGCGCGGTGAGGCGTTCGGCTTCCTCCGGATAGCGCGCGCGCACGCCGGCCTTGGTGAGCCCGTCGAAGATCCCGAATTCGCGCTCGCGCAGGCGCTCGTCCATCCGCACGTCGGCGGCATCGCCATCGAACTGCGCCAGCGCCCGCAGCAGCGTCTGCTGGGCGCGGACGTAGGGCGAGCAGAGCAGCACGTCGGGCCGGGCGTCGACATCGAACGTGTTGAACTAACGCCCGAGCGCGTCGGCCTGGCGTTCGCCCAGCGCCGACAGCGGCACGTCGGCGTCGCGCAGGTTCATGTCGATGGTGTGCGAGCCGGCGGCGTGCGCGGCATCGCGGGCGACGTTGCCGGCGGACTCGCCATGGCGCACCACCCAGAGCGCATCCGGCCATTTCTGCGTGTCGGGGACCATGCCGCGATGCTCCGCAGCCGGCGGGCTACGTGGCGTGATGCCGCCCTGTGATGCCCTGCCCCGCCCAACCGCGCACCGGTGTCGACAGGTTTCCCGTCGCATCGAGCTCGCTAGGCGTCGCAGGCGTTACCGCGCCGCGAGAGCTCCGCCCAACACGCGTGCCAATGCACGCATCGAACATGCAACGGCAAGCGCCGTAGGCTGGGTTGGCTCCATCAACCCAGCAACCCGGGCGCCAGGAAGCTGGGTTGGTACAGCCAACCCAGCCTACGCAGACACCCGGTGACTACTGCCCGATGTGCTTCTTGAGCCATGTCTTGACCGTGTCATGCCACTGCACGGAATTCTGCGGCTTGAGCACCCAGTGGTTCTCGTCCGGGAAGTACAGCAGCTGCGACTCGATGCCGCGCCGCTGCAGCGCGGTGAACGTCGACAGGCTCTGGTCGACCGGGACGCGGAAATCGTTGGCGCCGGCGACCACCAGCATCGGCGTCTTCCACTTGCCGACGTGGCGCGCGGGGTTGAAGCGCTCGTAGTTCTCCGGCACGTCCCACACCGTGCCACCGAATTCCCATTCGGTGAACCACAGCTCCTCGGTGACCAGGCCCATCGACCTGGTGTCGAACACGCCGTTGTGGGTCACCAGGCACTTGAACGGCGCGCTGCCGTCGCGCTCGAACCAGTTGCCGGCGATCCAGTTGGTCATGTAGCCGCCGTAGCTGGCGCCCAGCGCGCACGCGCGATCGCCGTCGAGGAACGGGTACTTCGCCTGCGCCGCGGCCCAGCCCTTCTTCAGGTCCTCCAGCGGCCGGTCGCCCCAGTGGCCGCTGACCGCGTCGGTGAACGCCTGCCCGTAGCCGGTCGAGCCGTGGAAGTCGATGAGCACCACCGCGTAGCCCTGGCCCGCGTACGTCTGCGGGTTCCAGCGGTAGCTCCAGCCGTCGCCGAAGCTGCCCTGCGGACCGCCATGGATGAGGAACGCGACCGGATAGGTCTTGCCTTCCTCGTAGTTCCACGGCTTGACCACGTACGCGTGCACCGTGTTGTCGTCCCAGCCCTTGAAGGTGAACTGCTCATAGGCGCCGAAGCGCACGTCGGGCAGCAGTTCGCCCGCGCTCCGGGTCAGCGCGCGCACCGGCGCGCCGTTGATGCCGCCGGTGAACAGCTGGTCGCCGGTCGCCATCGAGTTGCGCGTGAACGCGAGCACGCCGTTCTCGACATCGATCGCCGACACGCTGCCCTCGCCGACCAGTTCGGTCACCGCGCCACTCTCGATGTCGACGGCCCACAGCGGATGGCGCCCCATGTGCTGCGCGGTGGTGTAGATGACCTTGCCGTCGGCGGACAGCGCGATGTTGTCGGCCGAGCGGTCCCAGCGCGGCGCGATCTCGCGCGTGGCGCCGGTGGAGAGTTCCATCGCCATCAGGCCGAGGCGGTCGGCTTCGAAGCCCGGCCGCTTCATCGCGCGGTAGTAGAGGGTGCGGCCATCCGCGCTGAAGACCGGCCCGGTATCCCACGCCTTGTTGCCGGCGGTGAGGTTGGTGGCGGCGCCGGTGCCGTCCGCGTTGACGCGGTAGAGGTCGAAGTTCGTCGACCACGGCTCGGAGGCGCCTGCCTTGCGCGCCGATACCACGAGCGTGCGGCCATCCGGCGCCCAGGCGACCTCGCTGAAGTCGCCGAACGGCTTGGACGGCACGTCACCGACCACGTCAAGCGCGATCGGGGTGGCGGTCGCCACGGGCTTGGTGCCCACCGGTGCGACGACGAGGCGATTGAGGCGGCCGTCGCGCCAGGTGTCCCAATGGCGCACGAACAGGCGGTCGAACACCTCGCCGCTGCCCTGGCGCTTGCCGCGCGCATCCATCCGCGACTTCGTGCAAGCGAGGTCCTTGCAGTCGGCGAACGATTCCACGCCCAGTGCCACGCGCTTGCCGTCCGGCGCAAGCGAGTAGCCGGTGACGTCGACGGGCAACGCGGTGACCGCGCGCGGCGCGCCGCCGTTGGCGTCGATGGCATGCAGCTGTTGGCTGCCGCCGCGTGCGCTCAGGAAGTACACCGTGCGCCCGTCCGGCGAGAACGCCGGCGTGTTGACGTTCCATCCGGCCGGGGTCAGCCGGCGCGGCGGCGCCGCATCCTTCGCGCGCAGGTCCTCGATGTACAGCGCGGTGCTCGACTTGTTGGCGGCGAGGTCGACACTGCGCTTGGCGAACACCACGAAGCGCCCTTCGGGGGAGAGCGTCGGCGAGGACACGCGGTCAAGCGTGGCGAGGTCGCGCACGTCCAGGCCGCGGGGGGCGGCGAAGGCGGGGGACGCCGCCGCTGCGCCCGCGAGGGCCAGCAGCAGCGTGGTCGGGGTCAGGCGCATGGAGGCTCCGGGGCGTAGTGATCGCCCCGGAGGATAACGAGCGCGCGTGAGGCCGGCGAATGCCTCAGGGCGCGCCCGCGGCAGCGCCCGCCGGCGCCCCGCCCGCGCCGATGTGGCGGGCGAAGAACGCCAGGAGGCGCGTGTAGAACTCGCGCTGGTGCTCGACGCGATAGAAGCCGTGGCCTTCGGTCGGGTAGTACAGCGTTTCGACGGGCACGCCGGCATTGCGCAACGCGCGCTCCATCAGCTCCGTGTGCTCGATGGGGGCGCGCTTGTCCTCGCCACCGGCGGCGAGGAACACCGGCACCTTGATCCGGTCGGCGATGCGATTGGGCGACGTCTCCTCCAGGCCTTCGGTGCCGAGCGCATCCTTGAGGAAGTTCACGCCCGACAACTGCTGCGGGACGTCGCCGGTCTGGTGCATCTTCGGCAGGTCGTACACGCCCACGTACCCGGCCGCGCAGCGGTACAGCGAAGGGTCCTTGGCCACGCCCATCAGCGCCGCGTAGCCGCCGTAGCTCGCACCGTAGATGCAGATGCGCGCGGGATCGGCCACGCCCTGCTGGATCATCGCGCGGGTCGCGTCGGTCAGGTCGTCCTGCATGGTCCGGCCCCACTGCTTGAAGCCGGCCATGCGGTGCTCGCGGCCGAAACCGCCGGATCCGCGGAAGTTCACCTGCAGCACCGCGTACCCGTTCGCCGCCAGCATCTGGCGCTCGGATTCGAAGCCCCAGGTGTCCACGATCCCGAACGGCCCCCCGTGCGGATTCACGATCATCGGGAGCGCGCGGCCCGCGGGCACGCTGGGCGCGGTCAGCAGGCCGTGCAGCTTGCGGCCATCGCGTGCGGTGAACTCGACAGCCCGCGTAGTCGCCATGCGTTCGGGCTTGATCCAGTCGCGACGACTGATCACGTGGTTGGCGCGCGTCTTGCCCACGTCGAACGCGAAGTAGTCGCCTGGGTTGCGGTCGCTGTAGGTGAAAACCAGCACTTCGCCCTTGGTGGTCGTGCGGGACGCCGGCACCGCGACATCTCCGCCGAAACTGCCCTGCAAGCTCGCGTGCAGCCGGGCTTCCGGGGAGGCCGCGTCGAAGTATTGGAAGCGTGGCTTCGGATCGTCGAAGCGGATGCCGATCGGGTGGTCGGTGCCGATCGCGTACGCGAGGCCGGCCGGGTCGAAGGCATCGTGGCGGGCGACCTCGCGCATCGCCTGCGTCGCCACGGTCATCTCGATGACGCTGTTCGGACCCTTCGCGTTCTCGCGCTCCAGGTAGGCCTTGCTGTTATCGGCGCTGAACCCGAGCGGCGCCACGATCACACCGGTCTTGCCCTCGTCGTTGAGCAGCTGCCATTCGGCGCCAGCCCCGGACCGGTAGTAGAGCTTGGACACGTTGTCGGACTTCGCGCCGATCGCGAAGCGGACCTCGCCCGACTGGTCGGTCACGAAGGTCGCGCGTTCGATCGGTGCCTGCGCCACCGGAGTGCGTGCGCCGCTGGTGACGTCCAGGCGCTCGGCCGAGGTGTACGGCGTGCCGAAGCGGTACACCGCGATGATCGCCTTGTCGTCGTCCTTCTCGAGCGTGTCGACGAGCGTGGCGGCGACCGGCTCGAGCACCGACTTCCCGCCGGCGCGGCCCGAGGTCCTGTCGGTGTTCTTCCAGCCGACCAGCACCCGCGTCTGCGACCCGTCCGCGTTCATGCCCCAGATTTCGCCCTGCGGGACCGGCTGCTCAAGTGCGCCGTCCTTCTCGCCCACGGTGAACAGCAACCGCTCGTCGTTGGCCCAGTGGAAGTCCATCACGTGCGTCTTGCCGCGCAGGTTGAAATGCGCGATGGGCTTGGTTTCCCCGGGCTTGAGCACGACCAGCACGGTCTTGTCGTCCACCGGCACTGTGGCGGCGAAGTACGTACCTTTTGGCGACACCTTGACGTCCTGGAAGCGGTCCTTGCGGATGAAGTCGTCGATCGACGCGGCGTGCGCCGCCAGCGGGAGCCCGAGGGCGGCGAGCGACAGGGCAAGCACGGAGGCGGAAACGCGACGCATGGACAGTCCTTTGGCAGGCAGGAAAAGTGTGGGCATTGTGACGCGTCCGGGCGCCGCGCCGACGCGGGTCAGGCAGACCGCTGAACCGGTTCAGCAGGACGGGCAAAGGTGTCGAGTAGAGCCGCAGTCCAGTCCGGCACGTCACGGCCCAGGCGGCGTCGCAGTTCCGTCGTGTCGAGGACCGAGTAGGCGGGCCGCGCGGCGCGGGTGGGATAGTCGCTGGTGCGGATGGGCTCGACGCGCGGCGCGACGGCAAGCCTTCCCTGCGCCGCGGCAGTGTTGACGATCGCGGTGGCGAAGGCGTGCCAGCTCGCGGTGCCGTCGGTGACCACGTGCAGCGTCGCATCACCGGGCACGTCCTGTACCAGGAGCCGGGCCGTCACGTCGGCGATCCACCACGCCGGCGTCGGGCAGCCGACCTGGTCGGCCACCACGCGCAGGACGTCGCGTTCGGCGCCGAGGCGCAGCATGGTGCGCAGGAAGTTGTGGCCATGCAGGCCATATACCCACGCCGTCCGCAGGATCAGGTGGCGTACGCCGGACGCGCGCACCGCGGCTTCACCGGCGGCCTTGCTCGCGCCGTACACCCCCAGGGGGGCGATCGGGTCGTCCTCGCGGTACGGCCGCGTGCCGCGCCCGTCGAAGACGTAGTCCGTCGAGTAGTGCACCAGCCTCGCGCCGCGCGACGCGCAGGCACGCGCAATGACGCCCGGGGCAGTCGCATTCACCGCGAAGGCGAGATCGGACTCGTCCTCGGCACGGTCCACCGCGGTGTAGGCGGCGGCATTGACGACGACGTCGGGCGCCACCCGCTGGATCATGGCGAACAGCGCATCACCGTCGGCCAGGTCGGCCACCTCGCACGGCGCGTCGTCCAGGCGCCCGCTGCGCGTGGCGCAGACGACCTCTCCCAGCGGCTGGAGGGAACGGCGCAGTTCGTGGCCCACCTGCCCGTTCGCGCCGAGCAGCAGCAACCTCATGCTGCCAACGCCGGCAGGCGTTCCGGATCGACGTCGGCCAGCAGCGGAGCCCGTGCATCCTTGCCCGAAAGCACGGGATCACGCACAGGCCAGTCGATCGCCAGCGCGGGATCGTCCCAGCGGATGCTGGCGTCGGCCTGCGCGTCGTAGGTCGCCGTGCAGAGGTAGCTGAAGACGGCGCGCTCGCTCAGCGTCACGAAGCCGTGCGCGAAGCCTTCCGGGATCCAGAAGTGCCGCCGGTTGTCGGCACTGAGCACGACCGCCGTCCATTGCCCGAAGGTGGGCGAACCGCGGCGGATGTCGACCGCCACGTCCCACACCTCGCCTTCCAGCACCGAGACGTACTTGCCCTGCGGCCGCGGCCACTGGTAGTGCAGGCCGCGCAGCACGCCCCGCGAGGAGGTGGACACGTTGCCCTGCACGAACGTGGGCGACAGCCCGTGCTCGGCGAGGCGGTCGTGGTTGAAGGATTCGAAGAACGAGCCGCGCTCGTCGGTGAACACGCGGGGTTCGAAGATGGTGCAGCCAGGCAGGGAGGTCTGGATCGCCCTCACGGCACCATGCCCCGCCCCGGCAGGCCCATCAGGTATTGGCCGTAGCCGTTCTTGGCCAGTGGCCTGGCGAGCGCGAGCAGTTGCGCGTCGTCGATCCAGCCGTTGTTCCAGGCGATCTCCTCGGGGCAGCAGATGCGCAGTCCCTGGCGCGCTTCGATGGTTTCGATGAACGTGGAGGCCTCCAGCAGCGACTGGTGGGTGCCGGTGTCCAGCCATGCGTAGCCGCGACCGAGCTGTTCCAGGTGGAGTTCGCCCGCCTCGAGGTAGCGGCGGTTGAGATCGGTGATCTCCAGCTCGCCGCGCGGACTCGGCTCGAGCTCCGCGGCCAGGTCACTGGCGCGGCCGTCGTAGAAGTACAGGCCGGTGACCGCGTAGTTGGAACGGGGCTGCGCCGGCTTCTCCTCCAGGCCCACCACCCGGCCCGAGGCGTCGAATTCGGCCACCCCGTAGCGTTCGGGATCATGGACCCAGTAGCCGAACACGGTCGCGCCATCGACGCGTGCGTCCGCGCGCTGCAGCAGCGCGGTCAGCCCGGTTCCATGGAAGATATTGTCGCCCAGCACGAGGCAGCTGGGCTGGCCGGCCAGGAAGTCGCGCCCGATGAGGAACGCCTGCGCCAGCCCGTCCGGGCTGGGCTGCGCCGCGTATTCGATCCGCATGCCCCACTTCGAGCCGTCGCCCAGCAGCGTCTTGAACAACGCCTGTTCGTGCGGCGTGTTGATGACCAGCACTTCGCGGATCCCCGCGAGCATCAGCACGCTCAGCGGGTAATAGATCATCGGCTTGTCGTAGACCGGCAGCAGCTGCTTGCTGATGGCCTGCGTGAGCGGATACAGGCGCGTGCCCGACCCGCCCGCGAGGATGATGCCCTTGCGAGCGGTCATGTGGCGCTCCCGATGCGCTCGAGCCGGTAGCTGCCGTCCAACACGCGGCGCACCCATGGCTGGTTATCGAGGTACCAGTCAACCGTTTCGGCGAGGCCGCGCTCGAAGGTGTACGTCGGCTCCCAGCCCAGTTCGTCGCGAAGCTTGGAGGCATCGATCGCGTAGCGGCGGTCGTGGCCGGGGCGGTCGGCGACGAACGTGATCTGCGAGGCGCGCGGCTGGCCGTCTTCGCGCGGGCGGCGCGCGTCGAGCAGCGCGCAGATCGCCTGCACCACCTCGATGTTCTGCTTCTCGGCGTTGCCGCCGACGTTGTACGTCTCGCCCACGCGGCCGCGGGCCAGCACGGCGCGGATCGCCTCGCAGTGGTCGGTGACGAACAGCCAGTCGCGCACCTGCCGGCCGTCGCCGTAGACCGGCAACGGCTCGCCGGCCAGCGCCTTGGCGATGACCAGCGGGATGAGCTTCTCGGGGAAGTGGTACGGGCCGTAGTTGTTGCTGCAGTTGGTGGTCAGCACCGGCAGCCCGTAGGTGTGGTGGAACGCGCGCACCAAGTGGTCGGACGCCGCCTTCGATGCCGAGTACGGCGAATTGGGCGCGTACGGGGTGGTCTCGGTGAACTTGCCGGTCTCGCCGAGCGTGCCGTAGACCTCGTCGGTGGACACGTGCAGGAAGCGGAACCCGTCGCGCGCGCCGGCGTCCAGCGACTTCCAGTGGTCGCGCACGGCTTCGAGCAACGCCAAGGTGCCTACCACGTTGGTCTGTACGAACGCAGCCGGGCCGTCGATCGAGCGGTCGACGTGGCTCTCGGCGGCAAAGTTGATGACCGCGTCCGGCCGGTGCTCGGCGAGCAGGCGCGCCACCAGCGCGCGGTCGCCGATGTCGCCGTGCACGAAGACGTGGTTGGGGTCGTCCGCGATCGACGACAGGGTGTCGAGGTTGCCTGCGTAGGTCAGCGCATCGAGGTTGACGACCTTGATGCCGTCGCGGACGGCGCGCAGCACGAAGTTGCCGCCGATGAAACCGGCGCCGCCGGTGACGAGCCAAGTGGGCACGTGGACTCCAGGATCAGGAAGGAAACCGTGGCGCGGGGTTCAGAACGGGATGTCGTCGTCGCTGAAGTCGTCGGCGAAATCGTTGGCCTTCGCAGGCGGGGCCTCGCGGCGCGGGGCCGACTCGCCGCGGTTGCCGTAGCCGCCACCACCACCGGAACGGGCCGGGCGATCGCCTCGCGACTCGCCGCCGCCGCCACCACCACCACCACCACCGCCTTCGCCGCGGCCGCCCAGCAGCCGCATCTCGTCGCCGATGATGTCGGTGGTGTAGTGCTTGATGCCGTCCTTCTCGTAGGACCCGTATTCGATGCGTCCTTCGATGTAGACCTGCGAACCCTTGCGCAGGTACTCGCCGGCGACCTCGCCGGTCTTGCCGAACAGCTTGACCCGGTGCCACTCGGTCTTTTCCTGCCAGTTGCCGTCCTTGTCCTTGCGCGAGCTGGTCGTGGCGACCGACAGCGTGGCGATCGCCATGCCGCCCTGCGTGTACTTCACGTCGGGGTCGTTGCCGAGGTTTCCGACCAGGATCACCTTGTTGATGCCGCGCGCCATCGCCTGTCGTCCCGTGGGTTTTCGTGGGGCGTGATGGTACCAGCCGGGCTGCCCGCGCCCCATCCGCGGGGCGTCGGAAAACCCCGCGCGGCGGGGTCGGTGATCGTGGGCGCCTTCGTATACTGCGCGCCCCCGCGCCCTCCCCGACCGATGCCAACACGCGCGACCGACCGTCCTCTGCCCGGCCTCGCCGCCATCCAGGCATTGGCCCGCGAGGACATGCAGTGCGTCGATGCACTGATCCGCCGGCGCCTCGCCTCGGACGTCGCGCTCGTCAACCAGGTCGCCGAGTACATCGTCGGGGCGGGCGGCAAGCGCCTGCGGCCGCTGCTGCTGCTGCTGTCGGCCGGCGCGTTCGGCCACGCTGGCCCGCGCGCGCACCAGCTCGCCGCGGTGGTCGAGTTCATCCATACGGCCACGCTGCTGCATGACGACGTGGTCGACGAATCCGACCTGCGCCGCGGCCGCCGCACCGCGAACGCGGTGTGGGGCAACGCCGCCAGCGTGCTGGTCGGCGATTTCCTGTATTCGCGCAGCTTCCAGCTCATGGTGGAGCTGGACCGCATGGACGTGATGCGCCTGCTGGCCGACACCACCAACACCATCGCCGAGGGCGAGGTGCTGCAGCTGCTGCACGTGCGCAACCCGGACGTGGACGAGGCCGCCTACCTGCGCGTGATCGAGCGCAAGACCGCGGTGCTGTTCGCCGCGGCCACGCGCCTGGGCGCGATGGTGGCCGATGCATCCGAGGCCGATGCGGCACGCATGCATGCCTACGGCCTGGCGCTCGGCCATGCGTTCCAGATCGCCGACGACGTGCTCGACTACGCCAGCGATGCCGACACGCTGGGCAAGAACCTCGGCGACGACCTGGCCGAGGGCAAGGCCACGCTGCCGCTGATCCACGCCATGTCCAACAGTGACGCCGCCACCCGCGAACGCCTGCGCGCGATCGTCGAGCGTGGCGACGTCGATGCGCTGCCGGAAGTGCAGGCGGCGATCCACGCTACCGATGCATTGGCCAGCAGCCGCCGGATCGCGCTGCGCTACGCCGCCGCCGCCGAGTCGGCACTTGAGGGCCTCGCCGAAAGCGCGCATCTCGATGCGCTGCGCGGCCTCGCCCGCCACGCGGTCACGCGCGACCACTGACCCGCCCGACCCGGCGCTCCGACCCTGCGATAGCATCGCCGCTGCGCCCTTGCGGGCAGCGACTTGTCCACGCCTGCATCGCTTCGCACGGAGCTCCGCATGACTGCCCCATCCCGCCTGATCCTCGCGTCGGCTGCCCTGTTGCTGCTCGCTGTCGCGGGCGAGGCGTCCGGTCAGGCGCCGCAGTCCGCACCCGGCGAGCGCAGCCGCACGGCGTTCGCCGCCGCTCCGCAGTGGCGCCTCAAGGCTGCCCAGGCCACGCGTCCCAGCCGCGTGCGCTACGGCGAGATGGGTGCCGCACGCCTGCTCCAGCTGCAGCGTGACAATGCAACCCGCCAGCGCAAGGCGGTGCAGGTCGGAATCGCGCGCTCGGCCGCCACCGAGGCCGCCCAGCCGCTGCTCGCACCGCTGCGCTGGATCCCGGTCAGCGGCGGCGCGGCGGCGCGCATCGAGGTGCATTCGCCGGACGCGCTTGCATTGCGCGTGGGCCTGCGCCTGGACCGCCTGCATGACCGCGTCGAATTGCGCTTCGCCGGCTCGGACGCGCCCGCGCGCGTGGTCGCGCTGCTCACCGGCGCACAGGCAAAGGCACTGGCAGGTGCGGACGCTGTGTTCTGGACCCCGAGCACCGATGGCGAATCGCAGCTCATCGAGCTGTTCCGCCCGCATGGCGTGCCGGCCGACGCCGTGCGCGTGCAGGCGCCGCAGGTGTCGCACCTGCTGGCCAACAGCCGCAACGATTTCAAGATCATCGAGAAGATCGGCGAATCAGGGACGTGCAACGTCGACACCGCGTGCCGCGTCCCCGAGCTCGGCCAGCGCTTCGTGGATGCCAAGAACGCCGTCGCGCACATGCAGTTCGTGCAGGGCGCCAACACCTACATCTGCACCGGCACGCTGCTGGCCGATACGACCAGCACCACGCAGGTCCCGTACTTCTGGAGCGCGCACCACTGCTTCGCGGGCGGCGGCGGTTCACAGGCGCAGATGAGCCAGGTGGCGGCCACGCTCAACACGTTCTGGAACTACGAGGCCACGGCGTGCGGCTCTGGCGTCTCCACGCCACGCGTGCAGGTGTCCGGGGGCGCGGACTACCTGTATTCGGACAGCGCCACCGATGCGATGTTGCTGCGCCTCAACAACCCGGCGCCGGCCGGCGCGTTCTTCGCCGGATGGAACGCCGGCTTCCTGGGCGACGGCCCCGTCCTCGCGATCCACCACCCCTCCGGGGACGCGAAGATGGCCTCCGTCGGCCAGTCCATTGGCCGCAGCGCGACGCGCACCACCACCGCCTGGACCAGCGGCACCACCGAAGGCGGCAGCAGCGGCTCCGGCCTGTTCACCCTGGCGCGCGACGGTTACGAACTGCGCGGCGGCCTGTACGGCGGGACCGCGCTGTGCCCGAACTCCGGCAACGTCAACAACCCGCAGAACCGCGACTTCTACTCGCGCCTGGACGTTGTGTTTCCCGCGATCGCCCACTACCTCGCGGCCGACCCTGTGCCGATGAACGGTTCGGCGCCACGGCTGCCGCCCGACAACCCGCCGGCCAGTGCAGCCCAGCAGCCAGTCGATGCGGGCAAGACCGCGCCGGCGCGTGAATCGCGTCGCATGCCTGCGACTCCCGCCGGCAACACGCGCCGCTGACGTCTACAGCGACTCCTCCGGCACCGCCGCCGGCGCCGGCGTCGGCGGCTCGACGGCGTTGGCGCACACGCGCCGCTCCCATTGCCAGAAGGCCCAGCCGATCGCCACGAATGCGGCCGCGCCGAGCGCCAGCGACAGCGCGCGGCCGCTCAGCAGCGGCGACAGCACGCCGGCGATCAGTGCATTGAGCACCAGGCTGGTGAACGCCTGCAGCGACGACGCCGCGCCGCGCTGGCGCGGATACATGTCGAGGATCGCCAGCGTCACCACCGGGAACACCAGCGCGATGCCGAACGCCAGCAGCACCATCGGCAACACCGCCCAGGGCACGGCGGGCGACGGCTGCAGCGCGGCATAGGCCAGGTTCCACGTGCACGCCAGCGCGGTGCATGCGAAGCCGGCCGCCGCCAGCCGCGTCCCGCGCACCCGCCCCGCCGCGCGCCCCGACACGAACGCCCCGGCCACCATGCCGCCGATCATCGGCACGAAGAACCACGCGAACGCGCCCTCGTCGAGCCGCAGCAGTTCGATCACGAACGCCGGCGCCGAGGCGATGTACAGGAACAACGCGGCGAAGTTGAACGCACTGGCCGCGGCGAGCCGCTGGAAGCGCGGGTTGACCGCGATGCCGATGTAGTCGCGCAGCATCGCCGCCGGCCTGCGGCGGATGCGCGCGGCCGGAGGGTGGGTCTCCGGCAGCAGGCGCCACGTCGCCACCAGCAGCACCAGCGAGAACGCCACCAGGAACCAGAAGATCGCCGGCCAGCGCTGCCAGCCGACGATCCAGCCACCGATCACCGGCGCGATCGCCGGCGCGATGCCGAAGATCATCGACACCTGGCTCATCAGCCGCTGCGCGTCGTCGCCGTGCAGCACGTCGCGGATCACCGCGCGCCCCACGATCAGGCCAACCCCGGCACTCAGCCCCTGCAGCGCGCGGAAGGCCAGCAGCGTCGGCAGGTCGCGCGCCAGCGCGCAGCCCACCGACGCGATCGCGAACACCGCGAGGCCGCCGAGGATGACGCGACGCCGCCCGACCGCGTCCGACAGCGGCCCGTGCACCAGGCTCGTCGCGGCGTAGGCCACCAGGTAGACGCTGATGGTCTGCTGCATCGCCAGCTTGTCGGCGCCCAGCTGCGCGGCGATCTGCGGGAAGGCCGGGAAGATCGTGTCGATGGAGAACGGGCCGAACATCGCCAGCCCGGCCAGCAAGGGCGCGAGGAAGCGTGGCGTGGCCACGGCGGCACGCGGCGCGGCGATGGGTTCGGCAGGCATGGCGGTCCAGGACGAAGCGGGCGGCCATGATGCGCCGCGCGCGGGATGCATGGTCGTGACGTTTTGCCAGGGCCAACGTCACCACGAAGGGCAACACGTCGAGACCCCTTTCATGCATCCGCGCAACAGCGCGCGATGGTGGTGGGTTCTTTGCCGTCGCCCCTGCGAAGGCAGGGGCCGAGTGACTTTTGCCGCAATCAACGGGCGAGGCCGAAAGGCGCTGGGCCCCTGCGTTCGCAGGGGCGACGTGTCGATCTCAGTGGGCATTACCGCGCGCCGCCGCGCCGATCGCGCGACCCCCTCGCGGTTGCAAGCCCCACCGCGCGCCCGCATCTTGCGTCGATGGCCGATTCCTCCTCTCCCGCCGCCGACGACGCGGCTGCCGACGTCGTGCGCGAACGCGCAACGCAGCTCAGCGACTACGGCATCCTGCGTTCGCTGCTCCCGTACCTGCGCCCGCACGTCGCACGCATCCTGGTCGCGCTGGCGTTCCTCGTCGCCGCCAAGCTGATGTTGCTGGGCGTCCCGCAGCTGATGAAGCGCATCGTCGATGCGCTCGACGTCGCGCCGGACATCCGGGTCCTCCCCGTCCTGCTGCTGGCGGCCTACGGCGCCGCGCGCGTGGGATCGAGCCTGTTCACCGAACTGCGCCAGGTGGTGTTCGCACGCGTGATGGCGCGCACCTCGCGGCAGGTGACGCTGGCGGTGTTCCGCCACCTGCATTCATTGAGCCTGCGCTTCCATCTGCAGCGGCGCACCGGCGGCGTGGCGCGGGATGTGGAACGCGGCGGCACCGCGATCACCGACCTTCTCGACTGGACGATCTACACCATCATCCCCACCGCGCTCGAGGTGCTGCTGGTGACGGTGATCCTGGTGGTCGCCTACGGCTGGAGCTTCGGCGCCATCACGTTGGCCACGCTCGCCGCCTACGTTGCCTGGACGTTCGCGGTGACCGAGTGGCGCACGCGCTACTACCGCGCGATGGTCGAGGCCGATACGCGCGCCAACGAGCGCTCGGTCGACTCGCTGCTCAACTACGAGACCGTCAAGTACTTCAACAACGAGGCGCACGAAGCCGAGCGGTTCGACGCCAACCTGCGGACCGTCGAGCAGGCCACGGTCAAGAGCCTCAAGACGCTGGCGGTGCTCAACGTCGGCCAGGCGCTGATCGTTGCGCTGGGCGTCACCGCGCTGATGTGGCGCGCCGCCGCGGGCGTGGTCGCGGGCGACCTCACGCTGGGCGACCTGGTGCTGGTGAACGCCTACCTGCTCCAGCTGTCCGCGCCGCTGAACTACCTCGGCATGATGTACCGCGAGATCAAGCAGGCGCTGACCAACCTCGAGCGCCTGTTCGGCCTGCTCGACGAGCGCCAGGACGTGCAGGACGCGCCCGAGGCCACCGTGCTGCACGCGGTGCGCCCGCGCGTGCGGTTCGAGGGCGTGCGCTTCGGCTACGACCCGCGGCGCGAGATCCTCAAGGGCGTGGATTTCGAGATCCCGCCCGGGCACACGGTCGCGGTGGTGGGTCATTCCGGCTCGGGCAAGTCGACGCTGGCGCGCCTGCTGTACCGCTTCTACGACCCGCAGGGCGGGCGCATCACCATCGACGGCATGGACCTGCGCGCGCTCACGCAGGACTCGGTGCGCGCGGCGATCGCCACCGTGCCGCAGGACACCGTGCTGTTCAACGACACCATCGGCTACAACATCGGCTATGGCCGGCCGGGGTCCAGCCAGCAGGAGATCGAGGGCGCCGCGCGCGCAGCGCACATCGACGCCGCGATCGCGCGGCTGCCCGATGGCTATGCCAGCGAGGTCGGCGAACGCGGCCTCAAGCTCTCCGGCGGCGAGAAGCAGCGCGTCGCCATCGCCCGCGCGCTGCTGAAGAACCCCGCGATCCTGGTGTTCGACGAGGCGACGTCCGCGCTGGATTCGCAGTCGGAGAAGGCGATCCAGGCCGAGCTCGAGCGCATCAGCGCTGGACGCACCACGCTGGTCATCGCCCACCGGCTGTCGACGGTGATGAACGCCGACCAGATCCTGGTGATGGACGACGGCCACGTCGTCGAACGTGGCACCCACGAGGAGCTGCTCGCCCGCGGGGGCCACTACGCGGGCATGTGGCAGTTGCAGCAGCGCGGTGAGCTGGACGGCGTGACCGCGCCGCCTTAGCGCCGCATCCCGTGCCTCCCATAGCGGCGCGCCTGCGCGCCAGCCGTGCGATGTCGGAGATCGCAGGCGTGCAGGCACGCCCCTACATCGAGCGAGGCGCGCTCAACGCCCCAGCAGGCGCTCGCGGAACGTGCGTCCCGAGCGCACGCGCGGCAGTGTCTCGATGCGCGTCACCGACTCGATCGGCACCGCATCCACGCGCCGCGCCGAGGGCCAGTACACCAGCACGAAGCCCTGCGTGGTCCCCAGCAACCTCCCATCACCCAGGGGATGCGTCGCACCGGACAGGTGCAGTCGCACGTGGTCGATGCGTGCCCCCTCGCCATCGACGACCGCTTCGCTCAAGCCGATCGAATAGGCCGCCACGCCTCCCAACGTCATCCCGACTACGGCCAGCGCGAGCGTGGTCGCCGGACGCACCCGCATCGACCACCATCCGCGGCGTTTCGGAAACGCCACGCGCGCCCACCAGCGGTGGGCGACGCGCGCGTACCGGTCCGGATGCCTGCGGCGCCAGCGTTCCGGCCATGACATCAACAAGCCGTAGCCGACCGCCATCGCCAATAGCACTGCATAGAAGGGCTGGCGCACGCCTGCCACCAGGAAATCGCCGCCCTGCATGTACTGGAGCACGTTGAAGTCGAATCCCCGGTAGAACCACCAGCTAGACCACAGGCCCAGCACCGACAGCGCCAGGTAGCCCTAGGTGACGAACAACACCGGTTCCCGCTTCAGCGACGCCCAGGCGCGGCCCGCGACCGAGTCGTCGCCCCAGTCCAGGTCAGCCGGATCCGGGCGCGTTCGTCGCAATGGGCGGCCGCGATCGCGGCGCGTTGCTCTGGATCGATCGACATCGCAACCTCCCCTTTCCCATTGCGAGCATAAGCGGGCTGGAGCGTTGCGCTGCGTCGCCCCAATGCAGCGGGTCGCCCCGCCCAGGTCAGGCCAGGCGCCCTTCGCCGCGGGAGTGCTCGTGGGCAATGCGTCCCGCCGGCGCAGGACGACGGCGCGACGTGGCGGCGCGGATCCCGCCCCTGCCACCTGCCCACGTACAATCGCCCCGGACGCGGTGGGAGAAGCAGGCACGGCCTGCTGCCGAAGGCGCAAACGCCCGGAATCGCTCAGGCCCCACGACCACCGCGCGTCGAACACTCTGGAGAGATCGGACGACCGAGAGATCGGTCAGTACCGGCGCCGAAGGGGCACGAAGTCGCCGGTCGCGGGCTTCCAAACTCTCAGGCAGAAGGACAGAGGGGCGAGTGCGAGCCGATGCGTTTTCGGGCTCGTCGTTCCTGCGGAAGCAGGAACCCAGCGCCTTCGCATTCGTGAGACAAGGCGCTGGATCCCTGCGTTCGCAGGGATGACGGATCGAGCAGCACGGCACGATCCGCCCCACGCCGCCGGAACTCCCGACATGTCCAAGTCCCAGACCCTGCGCGACCTCGAGCAGCACGACGCCTTCCTCGAGCGCCACATCGGCCCCAACGACGCCGAGATCGCGCACATGCTGCGCACCATCGGCCATGACTCGCTCGATGCGCTGACCGACGCCATCGTCCCCGGCTCGATCAAGTCCAAGTCCGCGCTCGCGTTGCCCGCACCGATCACCGAGGTCGAGGCGCTGGCGAAGATCCGCGCCATCGCCGATCAGAACCAGGTCTTCCGCAGCTTCATCGGCCAGGGCTATCACGGCACGCACACGCCCAACGTCATCCTGCGCAACATCCTCGAGAATCCGGCCTGGTACACAGCCTACACGCCCTACCAGGCGGAGATCTCGCAGGGCCGGATGGAAGCACTGATCAACTTCCAGACGCTGGTGACGGATCTCACCGGGATGGAGATCGCCAACGCCTCGCTGCTCGACGAGGCGACTGCGGCGGCGGAGGCGATGACGCTCGCCAAGCGCTCGGCCAAGTCGAAGTCCAACGTGTTCGTTGTCAGTGACGGCGTGCACCCGCAGACGCTGGCCGTGCTGCGCACGCGCGCCGAGCCGCTGGGCATCGAACTGGTCATCACCGACGACGCGAAGGCTGCGGACGTCGACGGGTTCGGCGTGCTGCTGCAGTACCCCACCACCTTCGGCACCGTGCGCGACTACGCCGCCCTGGCCGATGCAGTGCACGCACGCGGCGGCCTGGTCGCGGTCGCCACCGACCTGCTTGCGCTGACCCTCATCAAGGCGCCGGGCGAATGGGGCGCGGACATCGTGGTCGGCAACTCGCAGCGGTTCGGCGTGCCGTTCGGCTTCGGCGGCCCGCACGCGGCGTTCATGGCCTGCCGCGATGCGTTCAAGCGCTCCATGCCCGGCCGCCTGATCGGCGTGTCGGTCGATGCCGAAGGCAAGCCCGCGTACCGCCTGACCCTGCAGACGCGCGAGCAGCACATCCGCCGCGAGAAGGCCACCTCCAACATCTGCACCGCGCAGGTGCTGCTGGCGGTGATGGCCTCGATGTACGCGGTCTACCACGGCCCCGACGGCCTCACCCGCATCGCGCGGCGCACCCATCGCCTGGCCGCGATCCTCGCCACCGCGCTGCGCGGTGCCGGGGTCGATGTCGGCAACGATTTCTTCGACACCCTGCACGTCACCGGCCTCGACGCTGCCGCGATCCACGCGAAGTCGAACGCGGCGCGCATCAACCTGCGCCACGTCGATGCCACGTCGCTGTGCATCGCGCTGGACGAGACCACCACGCGCGAGGACATCGTCGCGATCGGCCAGCTCTTCGGCGTAACGCTGGACGTGGAGGCCCTCGACGCCGATGCGGAGGACGCCCTGCCCGCCTCGCTGGCTCGCACGTCGAAGTTCCTCACTCACCCGGTCTTCAACACCCACCACAGCGAGCACGAGATCCTGCGCTACATGCGCATGCTGGCCGACAAGGACCTGGCGCTGGACCGCACGATGATTCCGCTGGGCTCGTGCACGATGAAGCTCAACGCGACGGCCGAGATGATCCCGGTGACGTGGCCTGAGTTCGGCAACATCCACCCGCTCTCACCCGCCGACCAGGCCGCCGGCTACAAGCTGCTGATCGACGAGCTGGAAGCGATGCTGGTCGAATGCACCGGCTACGACGCGGTCAGCCTGCAGCCGAACTCCGGCGCGCAGGGCGAGTACGCCGGCCTGCTGGCCATCCGCGCGTTTCACGCCTCGCGTGGCGAGGCGCATCGCGACATCTGCCTGATCCCCGAATCCGCGCACGGCACCAACCCGGCCTCGGCGCAGATGTGCGGCATGCGCGTGGTGGTCACCAGGTGCGACGCCAACGGCAACGTCGACCTCGACGACATCCGCAGGAACGCGGAGAAGTACAGCGCCAACCTCGCCGCGCTCATGATCACGTATCCCTCCACGCACGGCGTGTTCGAGGAGGACGTGGTCGCCATCTGCGACGTCGTGCACCAGCACGGCGGCCAGGTCTACACCGACGGCGCCAACATGAACGCGCTGGTCGGCGTCGCCCAGCCCGGCAGGTGGGGCTCGGACGTCAGCCATCTCAACCTGCACAAGACCTTCTGCATCCCGCACGGCGGCGGCGGCCCAGGGGTCGGCCCGTGCGCCGTGAAATCGCATCTCGCGCCGTTCCTGCCCGCTGCGTTCGGCACGGGCGGGCTGCACACGCAGGGCGTCGGCAAGGGCGACGTCGGCATGGTCAGCGCCGCCAGCTTCGGCAGCGCCTCCATCCTGCCCATCAGCTGGATGTACATCACCATGATGGGCGCCGAAGGCCTGCGCCGCGCCACGCAGGTCGCCCTGCTCAACGCCAACTACATCGCCACGCGCCTGGCGCCGCATTACGAGACGCTCTACACCGGCCGCAACGGCCTGGTGGCGCACGAGTGCATCCTCGACCTGCGCGGCATCAAGGACGCCACCGGCATCTCCGCCGAGGACGTCGCCAAGCGCCTGATCGACTTCGGCTTCCACGCCCCCACGCTGAGCTTCCCCGTCGCCGGCACGCTGATGGTGGAGCCCACCGAGAGCGAGTCGCAGCACGAGCTCGACCGCTTCATCGACGCCATGATCCAGATCCGCGACGAGATCCGCGCGGTCGAGGACGGCCGCCTGGATCGGGAAGACAACCCTCTCAAGCACGCCCCGCACACCGCCACGCAGGTGTCGGCCAGCGAATGGACCCACGCCTACCCGCGTGAGCTGGCCGCGTTCCCGCTGCCGGTGCTGAAGACCCACAAGTACTGGCCCCCGGTCGCCCGCGTCGACAACGTGCACGGCGACAAGAACATCTTCTGCGCCTGCATCCCGATCAACGAGTTCAAGGGCGAGATCGAGGCGTTCAGCGAGCCGGACGTGGTCTGACCGCATCCCACCACGCACGGGGCGCACGATGCGCCGCGTGCGCGACGTCATCGTTGCGATCGTCACTGCAGTGTCCCGGACTCCCTCCATGCATCCAGCCACCGCGACGAACGCACAGGTGTTCGCACGCCTGCTCTGCGCACTCGCCCTCGCCGGCCCGGCGCACGCCGACGCGCAGGACGCGCAAGACCCGCACGAACACGAACACGAACACGGCGAGGAAGCCGCCGAGCTCGACGCCGTGATCATCGAATCCACGCGCGCGCGGCGCCGGGTGGCCGACGAGCCGATCCGGGTGGAGGTCATCGTGCAGGAGGAGATCGAGGAAAAGCTGCTGATGACGCCGGGCAACATCGCCATGCTGGTCGCCGAGACCGGCGGCGTGCGCGTGCAGGTCACGTCCCCGGCGCTGGGCGCGGCGAACATCCGCATGCACGGGATGCGCGGCCGCTACACGCAGCTGCTGGCCGACGGCCTGCCGCTGTACGGCGGGCAGGCCTCGTCGATCGGCCTGCTGCAGATCCCGCCGACGGATCTCGGACGCGTGGAGATCATCAAGGGCGCGGCGTCCGCGCTGTACGGCCCATCCGCGCTGGGCGGCGTCATCAACCTCATCTCGCGCAAGCCGGGCGAGGCGCGCCAGCTCGAGTTCCTCGCCAGCACCACCAGCCGCGACGGCCACGACCTCACCGCCTACGCGGCCATGCCGCTGTCGCCGACATGGGGCATGTCGGTCGTCGCCGGCCAGCACCAGCAGACGCGGCAGGACCTCGACGGCGATGGCTGGCTCGACATGCCCGCGTTCGCTCGCCGGACGCTGCGCCCGCGCCTGTTCTGGAACTCGCCCGACGGCGGCAGCGCGCTGCTGACCTTGGGCGCGATGCAGGAGGACCGCATCGGCGGCACCGACACCGGCCGCTCGGTGCCCGACGGCCAGCCGTTCCCGCTGACCCAGGAATCGACTCGGTTCGATGCCGGCGCGGTGGTCGAACTTCCGATGCGCGACACCGACAGCCTGCACCTGCGCGCATCGGCGATGACGCAGGAACACGTGCACCGCTTCGGCCGCGTGGTCGAGGACGACCGCCACGACACCGGCTTCGCCGAAGCCTCCTACTCATCCTCGATCGGCGACACCACTTGGCTGGCCGGTGTCGCGATGCAGGCCGATCGCTTCCGCTCGCGCACGTTCCCCGCGTTCGACTACCGCCATACCGTGCCCGGCGTGTTCGCGCAGGCCGAGCACCTGCTGCGCGAGGACCTCACGCTCGCGGGGAGCGCGCGCTGGGACGACCACAGCGAGTACGGCGCGCACTTCAGCCCGCGCCTGTCGCTGCTGTACCGGCCCGGCGCGTGGAGCGTGCGCACCTCGGTGGGCCGCGGCTTCCACGCGCCCACGCCGTTCGTCGAGGAGATCGACGCCGCCGGCCTCTCGCGCCTGCTGCCGCTCGACGGGCTGGACGCGGAGACCGCCACCACCGCCTCGTTCGACGTCGGCTACGCTCGCGACGCGCTGGAAGCGCACCTGACCCTGTTCGCCTCCGACATCCGCCACGCCGTGCGCCTGGACGATGCACCGCCCGCCGCCGACGGCACCCCGCGCGTGCGCCTGGTCAACACCGACGGCGCCACCCGCACGCGCGGCAGCGAGCTGCTGCTGCGCTATCGCTGGGGCGACTTCAAGCTCACCGGCAGCTATGTGCTCACCGACTCGACCGAGCCCGACCCGGACGCGCCCGGCCGCCGCGCGGTGCCGCTCACCCCGCGGCACACCGGGGGCCTGGTCGCCATGTGGGAACAGCACGGGCGCGGGCGCGTCGGCATCGAGGCGTACTACAGCGGCCGCCAGTCGCTCGACGACAACCCCTACCGCACCACCAGCCGCCCGTATGTCGAGCTCGGCGCGCTGGGCGAGATCACCTTCGGCAAGGTCAGCCTGTTCCTCAACCTCGAGAACATCCTCGATGTGCGCCAGACCCGCCACGACCCCCTGCTCCGCCGCCAGCGCGCGCCCGACGGACGCTGGACGGTCGATGCCTGGGCGCCGCTCGATGGCTTCGTGGTCAACGGCGGCGTGCGGCTGAAGTTCTGACCCCGCGCCCCACGTAGCCCCGGTAAGCGCAGCGCACCCGGGGCTTGTCGCCAGAAGCATCCCCGGTGCTGCGCTGACCCGGGCCACGGCTGTGCCGTTCCACTCCGTCATTCCCGCGAAGGCGGGAATCCATGGACGTCCATCGGGCCGCGCGGTTGTGACTTTGCCATGCATAACGCCCCGCGATGCGGGGCGTGTCTCTTTGGCGACCTTGTGATCGCGACCTCTCAAACCGTCATCCGCGGCCCGCCCTGAGCCACCTCGTTCGCACGCAACTGCTCCTGTTGCGCCGCAAGCTGCATCGCCTCCGTCCGCGCAAGGCCCACCGCCTCAGCTTGCTGGTAGCGCGCTTCCACTGGCATCGACAACGCCTCCGCGGTGCTCATATGCGCCCGATTCGCAAACGGGTCCGGCGATACGTTCGGCCCTACGCGATACAGGTGCACCAACTCGCCTGACTTCAGCCGGTCGGTGGGCTGGTTGAAGGCAATCCGCAGTTCGTCGTCAGCGGTGAAGCCCTTCTGCTTCGCCAGCACCAACATGCTTGCGCATAGCCGATCGCTATCGTCGTCCCATTGCTTTCCAGATTGCGCATCGAGCGAACAGACGCTCGCGCGAAGGTGCGGCATGAGTGGATCCTCGGATCCGACCAATCCCGCGCGCCTTTCGCGGACAGGCTCGTTCACAGGTCGCGGAAGCGGATCGGGCAACGGTCCATGATCCGGATGATCAGGATGGCCGGGCGCACTGGGTTCTCTTGCAGGGCGTGCATCGCCCTCTCGACCACGGGTTGTCGCGGGCGCCAAGCGTTGCGTGGCCGGATCGATGTCGCCTGTCTGTGGCAGCCCATGCGCGTGCTGAAAGTCGAGCAGCGCGCCCTGCATACCAAGTCGATACACGCCATCCTGATCCAATGGCGTGCCGCCGGCAGCCCGATATCCCTCGGCGGCCATCACACGCTGCACGTCGCGGATTCGGTCGCTTGCCTGGCCGAGGCGAAGAGTGCCGTCGTCCACTACCGGTCGAGCAGCATTCGGGCGAAATGCCGCCTGCACTGGCAGTGCGTCCATCGGCAAGGTCGTCTAGGTAGTTCGCCAACTGCTGGAAATGCCCGGTGTCCATCTCAACGTGGACGTGCTTGCCCGCGGTGGCGACGAGGCCTTGGCGGTTCTGCGTGCCCAACGTCTGGCCGTATTCGACCGTATCGCCCTGCCGGACGCTGATCGGGTTGAGGTGGCGAACCCGGGCGATCACGTCGCCGTCCTCTCGATCCATGATTTCCACAAGCCCGCCACCTGCTTGGATGCGACTGACGTAACCGGCCGTGGGAGACGGCACTCCGACAGCCCGGTTATCCGTGCCGCGCGGCGGAACTGGATCTTCCAGGATGAAATCTTTTACCAGCAGGACCTGATCCTCTCTAAGGCTGTCGTAACGGTCAGTGGAGTCGATCGTTTCCTGGAATTCACCGTCGATGAACGCGTAGGACCGATCGCCGCCGCGATACGTGGGTTGCTGGTCCTCGGCCTCGCGGATACGACCCGCCTCCATGCGGATGTCGCGATTGGCGCCCGGGTGATGCGTGACCAGGTCGTCGAGATCGCCTACGGCCTCATTGGTCTGGACCGCATTGCGTCCGCGCGGCGGCCCCAACTGCTCGACTCGGAATGTGCGTGGCTGGTCGGTCATGTCGTACTCCTTTACTTGCACCGGATGAAGATCGACTCAGCGCCCGCGCTGCCGATGGTCAGCCGATCGTCCCGGAGGGTGTAGGCAATCCACTCTTTGCCCTCGTATTCACCCGTTCCCGGGCTGAAGATGGACAGGATTCTCCACGCAGGTGGATCGGTGGAGATCTGCTGCACGCTCAGGGGACGCGTCGTGTTCTCGTATTGGCCTGACATGTGCGGCTCGATGCTCAGCAAGACTTCGCTGTCCTGTGGAATGGGCTCGGGGCAGCCCGCGGACTCGGGCATCCATGTGCCCTGCAGCGCGTTCGGGTAATGCGGCAAGACGGTATCGCTCGTCGCGCATCCGCCCAGCCACAGCATTACAAAAAATGCCGCCGATACAGCTCGCCCGATCTCGATCCGTTTGCTGCTCATCACTTGCTCCTTGTGGTGGTGACGCCGATCGTAACTTTCTGTCGTGAACCCATACCGCGGTCAAGCGCAAGGCACAACGGCTGCTCATGCTATGAGTTCATCGCCGTCACCCACGCGGGCGATGACCAGGGCGCCGCTGGTGAGTTGCCGACGCTGGGCGTCGTCCACCAGCACGGTGCGGATAGCGCCGGCGGTCCTCTCCGGGCCGGCGCGAGCCATTTTCTTTTTCATTGATGATCTGGCGCGTCTGCACACGCAGTTCGGCGACGTGCAACTGGACCTTGCGGTCGACGGCAAGGGTTAGATCGCGCTCGGCCATGGCGAGGCGGGCCCGCTCGACCTCAAGCGCCAGCTCATCCGCGGCCGTCGTGCATTGGCGTGCAGCGCCTTGTTCTGCGCGCGTCGCCTCGGAGATCTGGGCTTTTTTGCCAGCCCTGTGTTGAGGAGCTGTTGCTGGAGCGGGTTGCCCTTGGCCATGCGGATGCATCGGGATGGGAGCCTGGATGATAGCGAGCGGCTGCGAGTGGCCCGGGCCCACGGGCGCGGATCGATGCTCACGGCGCCTACCCGTCCATGCAGGTAGACAGGCGCCTCGCACTCGCGCGTGCGATCGATTCCCCCACCCGCAACGAGGCCATCCCATGTCCAAGCCCGAATCCCTGCACGATCTGTACGTCGACGAACTCAAGGACCTGTGGTCCGCCAACGACCAGATGCTGCGCGTGGTGCGCAAGGTCGCCGGCAAGGCGAGCCACCAGCGGCTCAAGCAACTCTTGGCCACGTCCGAGCAGGGCATCGCCGACCACACGGCGCTGGTCAAGGACGTCCTGTCCGCCAACGACGGCGAACCCGCGAAGGAGCACTGCAAGGGCATGCAGGGTCTATGCGTCGAGGCGACCAAGCACGTGCTCGAGGAAGGCCCCGATGCCGGGCCGGTGCTGGACGCGGTGATCATCGCCCAGTACCAGCGCATGACCCACTACGGCATCGCGGGCTTCGGCACCGCGGCGGCGTATGCCGAGGCGCTTGGCCGCACCGACGAGGCCGAGAAGCTGCGCCAGGCCACCAAGGAGATCTACCGCGGCGACGAGTACGCGACCACGCTTGCGGAGATGTCGGTGAACCTCAAGGCCGAGCGCGCCTGACGCGCGGCGCGCCCGTCGACGGACGGCGCCCACCCACGTGATGCATCGACGCGGGCGTTGCGACGCCCGCGTCGTCGGCACTGGCCTCACGGGGCGGCCGGTACGGTCGCGGCATCCGCATCGTGATGGCCCCATGTCCGCACTGCAGGCGCCCGCCCCACGCACGTCCACGCCGCCACCCGCGCAGCCCACGCGCGCGCTGGCAGGGGGAACTTTGCGTGAGGCGGTGACCACTGCGCTCAAGGAGTCACCCGAGCTGCCGCATCCGGGCGGTGGCGGCACGCGCGCGCGCTGGCAGGCGCTTGCGCGCTGGGCCGCGCGCGACCTGGCGCTGGTGAAGGTGCTCGAGGCGCACCACGACGCCCGCGCGATCTGCACCGACCTCGACGGCCCACGCATCGCCGCCGGCGAGCTGTGGGCGGTCTGGGCCGCCGAGGCGCCCAACGCGCGGCTGCTCTTCCGCGACGGCCACGTGCAAGGGGCCAAGGCGTGGTGCTCGGGGGCCGATCTCGTCACCCATGCGCTCGTGACGGTGCACCTCGACGACGGCGCGCGGGCACTGGCGGCGGTGGACATGCGCTCGGATGGCATCGCCATCGACGATGGCGCCTGGCAGGCAGTGGGCATGGCCGCGGTGCGCAGCGGGACGGTTGCGTTCGACCACGTGCCCGCGGTGCTGGTCGGTGCGCCCGGCGCGTACCTGGACCGGCCCGGCTTCTGGCATGGCGGCGCGGGCATCGCGGCGTGCTGGCAGGGCGGCGCGGTGGCGATTGCCGACCTGCTGCGCCGGCATCCGCGCGTGGCGGGCGATCCGCACGCGGCCGCACACCTCGGCGCGGTGGACGTGGTGCTCGGCTCCACCGCCGCGCTGCTGCGCGAGCTGGCGTCCCACATCGACGCTCATCCGCTTGATCCGGCCATCGCCCGCGTGCAGCGGGTGCGGGCGGCGGTCGAACACGCGTGCAGCGAGGTCATCGCGCGCGTCTCGCGGGCGCTGGGTGCCGCGCCGCTGTGCATGGATGGCGTACACGCGCAGCGCTGCGCAGACCTCGCTGTCTTCATCCGCCAGCAGCACGCCGAGCGCGACCTGCAGGCGCTCGGCGAGGCCTTGCATGCGGCGCCCACGCACGGGTGGTGGCCATGAGCGCCGACGGCGACGAGCGCCTGATCGTCGGCGAAGGCGTGCCGGACGCGCACTGGCTGTGCGCGCCGGAACTGGCCGCGGTGCCGGAGATGGGCGTGGAGCGCCTGATGGCCGGCGTCGCGCGGCTGGTGGTGCTGTCCCCGCATCCCGATGACGAGGTGCTGGGCGTCGGTGGACTGATCGCGAGCGCCCGTTGCATGGGACGTCCGGTGCAGGTGCTGGCGGCTACCGATGGCGAAGCGTGCTATCCCGGTGAGGCGCGCTGGTCGCCGGCGGAACTCGCGCGCGTGCGCCGTGACGAACTGCGGCAGGCGCTGGACGTATTGGGCGACGGCATCGGCATCGAGCACCTTCGATTTCCCGACGGCGGCCTGCAGGCCGCGCAGTCCGCGCTGCAGGCCCGCATCGCGCAGTGCCTGCGGCGGGGCGACCTGCTGCTGGTGCCGTGGCGCCACGACGGGCATCCCGACCACGAAGCCGCCGCGCAGGCTGGCCTCGCCGCCGCGCTCGACGCGGGCTGCCGATGCCTCGAATACCCGATCTGGGGCTGGCACTGGGCCGCGCCGGAGACCGGCCGCATGCCGCTGGCGCGCGCGATGCGCCTGTCGATGCCACCGTCGCTGCAGGCCCGCAAGCGCGAGGCGATCGATGCGTTCGCCAGCCAGCTGGGCACCGGCACGTTCGACGTCGAGGCCCCGATCCTCCCGCCGTGGGCGCGCGTGCGCTTCGAGCGCAGCTTCGAGGTGCTGTTCGCATGAAGCTCGACATCGCGCATTTCGAAGAGCTGCACCGCGACCCCGATCCGTGGGGCTACCACACGCGGTGGTACGAAGCCCGCAAGCGCGCGCTGCTGCTGGCCAGCCTGACTCGCGCGCGCTACCGGCGCGGGCTCGAACTGGGTTGCTCGAACGGTGCGCTGACGCGTGCGCTTGCGGCTCGCTGCGATGAGATGGTGGCCACCGACGCGGCCGCCAATGCGGTGGCGCAGGCCCGCGGCGCGCTGGCGGACCTGGCGCACGTGCAGGTGCTGCACCAGCGACAGCCGGCGCAGTGGCCGCAAGGCCGCTTCGACCTCGTCGTGCTCGGCGAGATCGGCTACTACCTCGGCATCGACGAACTGCGCGCGCTGGTGCTGCGGATCCGCGCGAGCCTGCTGGAGGACGCGCTCGTCGTCGCCGCGCACTGGCGCCATCCCTGCCCCGACCGCCAGCTCGACACCGGGGTGGTGCACGAGGAGTTGCGTGGCCTGGGCCTGCACGAGGCGTTCGCATACCGCGACGACGACCTGCTGCTGCAGGCGTGGTCGGCCGACGCGGCCTCGGTCGCGCAGCGGGAGGGGCTGGCGTGATCGGCGTCATCGTGCCGGCGCACAACGAGCAGGCGCTGCTCGGTGCCTGCCTGCGCAGCGTGCACGCAGCCGCCGCGCACCCGGGGCTGTCCGGCGAGGACGTGGCAATCGTCGTCGCGCTGGACCGCTGCACCGACCGGTCGCCCGAGATCGCCGAGCGCGCCGGCGCGCATTGCGTCGTGGTGCATGCGGGCAACGTGGGTCTCGCGCGTGCAGCCGCGGCCCAGCGCGCGCTCGCGCTGGGCGCGCGATGGATCGCAAGCACCGACGCGGACACCGTGGTGCCCGCCCACTGGCTCACCGGCCAGCTGCGCAGTGGCCTCGATGTGTTCTGCGGCGTGGTGACGGTGGAGGACTGGCTGGACTTCGATGCCGCCACCATCGCCGCGTTCGACGGGCCCGCGCCGCCCGCCGAAGGCCATCGCTACATCCACGGTGCGAACTTCGGCATCCGCGCGCAGGCGTACCTCCGCTGCGGCGGCTTCGCGCCGCTGGCATGCAGCGAGGACGTCGCCATCGTGCAGGCGCTCGAAGCGGTCGGTGCGTCGATCCACTGGGCGTCCGATCCGCGCGTGGTGACCAGCGCCCGTCGCGACGCGCGCGCGTGCGGCGGTTTCGCCGATTACCTCAAGGCGCTCGAGAAACTGGTGCACGGCGGCGGGGCGACGCCGGGACATGTGCTGCCGGTGCTGACTTAGGGCCTCCAGCAAGGTCGGCCCACCCGTCGGGTTGGCCGCGCGACACCCAGCGTGTCAGGCGGCCCGTTGCGCCAGGCTGGCCCTCGCGAGCGCCTTCTGCTTCTCCTCCGCCAGCACGGCGGGCGCTTCGGTGGCCTTCCAGCGATCGTAGTCCTCGTCAAGCTGGGCCAGTTCCTCGGCGCTGAACAGCTCGCGCGCCATCTTGAACATGGTCTTCTCTTCTTCCTTCGCGTGGTGGTCGATGAATTCGCCGAACACCTTCACGGGGGCCGCGAACGCGGGGGTCGTGACATCGACCGAGTGCACGTCGGGGATCACCGTCTCTTCGACGGCGCGGTGTTCCTGCACCGCTTCGGCGTGCGTCTGCAGCCCGTCGCGATCGGCGCGCTGCTGGAACGCCGGGTAGGACACCTTCTCCTCCCACTTCGCGTGCGGGATCAGGTTGGCCTAGATCTGCTCGAGCAGCTGCGCCCGACCCTTCGCCGCGCGGTCGGTGGTGCCCTTCATCTCGTCGAACAGGCCACGCACGAGTTCGTGTTCGGCCTTCAGTGTCTTAAGGATGTCGCGTTCCATCGTCTGTTCCATGGATGCGGTCACCGTGGATCGGCGCGGAAGGCCCGGCGAGGGGCCTTCCGTGTCGATCGCGTGGCCACGACGTGGCCATCGACTCAGCGGTTGCTGGACCCCGCCGAGCCCGACGAACCCGTGTTGCCGCCGCTCGCCTCGCCACCCTTCCTGCCGATCTCCGACATGTGCTGGCGGTCCTGGCTCACCGCCTCGCCACCCTTGCTGGCGATCTCGCGCTGCTGCTGCGGATCCATCTTGTCGAAGCCCTGGCCACCCTGCGAACGGGTGGCATCGCCGCCCTGCTGGCCACGCGTGGCGGTATCGCCCTGCGTGCCGCGGTTGCCCGACTCGTTGTCGCGGCTGGACGACTCGTCGCTGGTGAACTGGCCGTCCTCGTCGCGCGGCTGGAGCGAGGCCTGCTCGCGCTGCTGCGAGCTCGCGGTGGTGTCGTTGCCACGCTTGTCCGCATCGTCGCGGTTGCCGGCGTTGCGGGTGTCGTTGGTGTTGCCGGTGTTGTTCGCCATCGTCGTAGTCCTCGGTGCAGCGGTGGGGGAACGATCGGCGACGGATGCCCGCGCCATCTGCGATGGCGTGCCGGCGGTTGCCGGGCATCGAGGGATGCAGCGCGCGAACGCAAAGGAGCGTGCATGGGTTGCCGATCAGCTGCGGGCGCTAGGCGACGCGCATCGACACTCGCGACTGGCCCATGAAACCACCGTGAGAAACACAGCCTGGCGCGCTTTACGGTTCAGGCTCGAGGACACGGATCGATGGACGGTGCGGATCGCGACCCGGATGCCGTCGCGCCGCCGCACGCTTGGCCCGGGCGGCGCGTTGGACGACGATGTCGGCCCGCCTTCGAGGTCGCGCCCGCATGCACGCTCTCCGGCATCTCCGTTGGATCGTGGCGTTGCTGCTGCTGGCATGCGCCACGGGGGCGCACGCCGTGCCGATGCGGGTGCTGCACCCGCCGCAGGAATCGGACGCCGACCTGCGCACGCGCTATCCGCTCGCGGTGCTCAGGCTCGCCCTCGAGCGCAGCGGCGAGCGCGTGCAGGTGGCGCCGGCGCCCGTGCGCGCCAGCCAGGAGCGCCTGCTGCGACTGCTGGAGGAAGGCCGCGACCTCGACGTTGCATGGACCATGAACACCGCCGCCCGCGAGCGGCGGCTGCGCGCAGTGCCGTTCCCGATAGACCGCGGCCTGATCGGATGGCGCGTGCTGCTGGTGCGCCGCGACGCGCTGCCCCGCTTCGCCGAAGGGGCCGATCCCCGGCGGACGCTGGCGCAGTTGCTCGGCGTGCAGGGGCACGACTGGCCGGACCTGGCCATCCTGCGCGCGAACGGCCTGCGCGTGGTGCCCACGCCCCGCTACGAAAGCCTGTTCGCCATGCTCGAACGCGGGCATGTGGACTACGTGGCGCGCTCGGTGTCCGAGGCCGGCGACGAACTGGCCGCGCGTCCCGGCGCGCCGCTGGCGATCGAGCCGCGGCTGCTGCTGCACTACCCGGCCGCGCTGCAGTTCTTCGTCCATCCACGCAACGACGCGTTGGCGCGCGCACTGGAAACCGGGCTCGAGCGCGCGCAGCGCGACGGCAGCCTGCAGCGGCTGTTCGATGCGACCTACGGCGATGCGCTGTCCGCGCTCGCGCTCCAGCGCCGCCACGTGGTCCGGATGCACAATCCGCTGCAGGCGCCCGGCATGCCGCTGGCCCGTCGTGACCTCTGGTACCAGCCCCAACCATGACCCGCCCCGCACGCATGCGTCCGGTCAGCCATCGCCTGGCGATGGTGACGATGACTTTCGTGCTGGTCGCTTCGGTGCTGGTCGGCGCGCTGCAGCTGCGCATGCAATACCTCGACGACGTGGCCGCCACGCGCGGGCGGCTGGCGGAAATCGAGCGCAGCCTCGTCCCCAACCTCGCCGAGGCGGTGTGGATGGTGGACGGCGAGCGCATCGAGATGCTGCTGGATGGCGCGATGGGCGTCTGGGGACTGGCGCACGCGCGCGTGGCCACCCGCGAGGGCGAGGTCTTCGAGCGCGGCCGCGACCCGGGCGACGGCGCGATCCAGCGCAAGCGCTTCGCGCTGGTCCACCACGGCCACCGCGCGATCCCGCTGGGCACGCTGGAGGTGGAGATGGATGACACGGCCATCCTGGCCGCGATCCGCGATCGCGCGTTGTCGCGCAGCATCGGCGTGGCGGTGGCGATCTCGCTGGGCGCCGGGCTCATGCTGCTGCTGGTGCGCCACTGGATCACCCGCCACCTCGAGTCGATGGTGCGTTACGCACGCGCGATCGGCCCGGACACCCTGCACGTGCCGTTGGCACTGGCCGGCAAGCCCTCGCGCACCCGCGACGAAGTCGACGAGGTCGTCGAGGCGTTCAACCGCATGCGCATCACCATGCTGGAGGACCAGCTGCGCAGGCGCCGCGACGAGCTCGAGCTCACCGCGCACCGCGAACGCCTGGAAGAACTGGTCGCCGCCCGCACCCGCCAGCTGACCGACACCGCGCGCGAGCTCGAGGCACAGCGCGATGCCGTGCAGCGGCTGGCCAACACCGACGCGCTGACCGGCGTAGGCAGCCGCCGCCATTTCCAGGAGTGCGCCGACCGCGAACTGGCCCGCGCGCAGCGCGACGAACGGCCGGTCAGCCTGCTCATGCTCGACATCGACCACTTCAAGCGCATCAACGACACCCATGGCCATGGCGTGGGCGACCTGGTGCTCAAGCGCTTCGCGCAGGTGCTGCAGCACCACGTCGGCACCGCGGCGTGCATCGGCCGGCTCGGCGGCGAGGAGTTCGCGGTGGTGCTGTCGGGCTGGGACACCACGCGCGCGCGCGCGCTGGCCGAGCTGGTGCGTACCGCGGTGATGGCCGCGCCGGTGGCGGTGGGCGGACCCGGCGAGGTCGCGTACACGACGTCGATGGGGCTGGCGACGTGGCGGCCGGGTGGGCCGGCGCCTTCGCTGGAACGGCTGCTGCGCGAGGCGGATGCCGCGCTCTATCGCGCCAAGGCGGCGGGGCGCAACCGCGTCGAGGCGGCGAGTCCTGCCTGAGGCGCGCGTTTTCGCTGTCGTGCCTCGCCTCCCGGGCGCAGGTCGATCGGCGCGCGGCGCGTCGCCACTGCGGGGATCGCCCAGTGCGCCCAGCCGCAGCTTGCGCACGCTCGACACCGCGTGATCGATCGGCAAGAAAAACCCCGCGCCAGGCGGGGTTCTTCGTACGCCAGTGACGCCTTACGCGAAGGGATCGCGCAGCACGATGTTGGCGTCGCGGTCCGGGCCGGTGGAGACGATCGCCAGCGGGCACCCCGCGAGTTCCTCGAGCGCGCGCAGGTAGGCGCGCGCGGCGGCCGGCAGCTGCTCCCACTGGGTGATGCCTGCAGTCGATTCCTGCCAGCCCGGGAACTCGAGGTACACCGGCGTGCATTCGTTCCAGCCGTCGGCATCCAGCGGCGCGTACTCGGTGCGCTTGCCGCGGTACTCGTAGGCGATGGCGATCTTGAGCTTCTCCATGCCGTCGAGGATGTCGAGCTTGGTGATGCACAACCCGGTGATGCCGTTGATGGCCACCGCGCGCTTGAGCGCGACGATGTCCATCCAGCCACAGCGGCGCGGGCGCCCGGTGGTGGCACCGTATTCCTGGCCGCGGTCGCGGATGCCCTGGCCGATCTCGTCGTCGAGCTCGGTCGGGAACGGCCCACCGCCCACGCGCGTGGCGTAGGCCTTGGCGATGCCGAGCACGTAGTCGATCGCGTCCGCGCCAACGCCGGTGCCCGCCATCGCACCACCGATGGTGGTGTTCGACGAGGTGACGTACGGATAGGTGCCGTGGTCGATGTCGAGCAGCGAACCCTGCGCACCCTCGAACAGCACGCGCTTGCCCTGCCTGCGCAGCGTGTGGAGGATGCCGGCGACGTCCGCCTTCATCGGCTCGACGTATTCGCCGAACGCCAGCGCCTCGTCGAGGGTCTTCTGGAAGTCGACCGGCTCGACCTTCAGGTACTGGGTCAGCACGAAGTTGTGGTAGTCGAGCGTGCCGCGCAGCTTCTCGGCCAGCTCCTTCGGATACGAGAGGTCCGCCACGCGGATGCCGCGACGCGCCACCTTGTCCTCGTAGGCCGGGCCGATGCCGCGCCCCGTCGTGCCGATCGCGCCCTTTCCGGCCGCCTTCTCGCGCGCCTGATCCAACGCGATGTGGTACGGCATGATGATCGGCGTCGCCGGGCTGATCTTCAGCCGCGAACGCACTTCCACGCCGTTGGATTCCAGCTCGGCGATCTCCTTCTGCAGCGCGCCGGGGTGCAGCACCACGCCGTTGCCGATCAGGCACAGCGCGTCGTCGCGCAGGATGCCCGAAGGGATCAGGTGCAGCACCGTCTTCCTGCCGCCGATGACCAGCGTGTGGCCGGCGTTGTGCCCGCCCTGGAAGCGCACGACCGCGCCGATGTCCTGCGTGAGCAGGTCGACGATCTTGCCCTTGCCCTCGTCGCCCCACTGCGCGCCCAACACCACGACTGACTGACCCATCACTGCATCTCCAGGTTGTTGTGCGTTGCGAGGCGGGCAACGCGGCCATGCGCGCGGCGCATCGCGTTCGGACGGGCGCGCGGCAACGCCGCAGGCGCCGGTCCAGACCTCCGATGCCCGCCCGCCATTACGACCGGCCGCTGCCTTGGCCTGCCCCGCGAGAGTGGTGGGCCGCATCGGCCGCACGCGTGAAAAAAGCCGGCGGGAGGCCCCGTCCGGCTTTTGTGCATTCTCCGGGAATCGCCGCCCAGGCGCCACCCGCTCGCGCGCAAGGCGTTCACGCGGGATCGGCGTCGCACACACAGCCTCCGGAAGGAAAGTCGCCCTCACGCCATAGGGTGGGCCCTCGCCCACCACGCGGAACGCGTGGGAACTCGCCGGTGGGCCAAGGCCCACCCCATGATCCTGCGTCGCGTCGCCGCCGGGGAAGCCCGGCGCCACGCCATCGTCGCCCCTGCGCAGGCAGGGGCCCGGTGTCGTCCTGCGTTTGGCGCGGTGATGCCGCGGGTGAGGAGAGGAACAGTCGCTGGGCCCCTGCGTGCGCAGGGGCGACGGCGTGGGTGGGTTACGCAGGCGCGTGCGCGCGCGTCTACAAACGCAGGCGCGCAGGCGCGCCTCTACGTGGGAATCGTGCGCGGCTGCGGCGGGAATTGCGCTGCGCTACGCCTGCCGCACCATCCACAGCGAGACCAGCCCCGCGACGACGATCGCCGCGCCGACCATGCGCAGGCGCCGGTCCGGCATCGCGTGCAACTGCTCGGCGGCGCGCTTCCAGGCGCGAGGGGCGGCGAACAGGAACAGGCCTTCGATCACCGCCACCAGGCACAGTGCGGCCAGCAGCGTCTCGGGCATCAGCGGTCGTCGCGCATGTACTGCAGGAACGGGTCGTCGCGGTCGAGCACGATCACGCTCTCGCCCTTGGCGAACGCGGCGCGGTAGGCCTCGAGGCTGCGCTGGAAGGCGAAGAACGCCGAATCGCGGTTGGCAGCCTCGGCATACGTGCGTGCGGCGATCGCGTCGCCCTCGCCGCGCAGGCGCTGCGCGTCGCGCTCGGCCTCGGCGAGCAGCACGGTGCTTTCGCGGTCGGCGCGTGCCTTGATCGTCTGGCCCTGCTCCTGGCCCTGCGCACGCAGCTCGCTGGCCACCTGCGCGCGCTGGCTGCGCATCTGCGTGTACACCGACTGCAGCACGTTGCTGTCCGGCGGCAGTTCGATGCGCTTGATGCGCAGGTCGATGATCCGCACGCCCAGCGTCGCGGCGCCCTTGTTGATCGCCTCGAGCTGGCGCGCGACCACCTGGCTGCGGTCGCCGCTGACCACTTCCAGCAGCGTGCGCGAATTGACCTCGTTGAGCAGCGAGTCGCGGATGATCGGCGTCAGCCGCTGCACCGCGATCTCCTCGTTGCCGCCGGTGGCCTGGAAGTAGCGGCGCAGGTCCTCGATGCGGCCCAGCGCGAAGTAGTCGACGCTCACGTCCAGCTTGTCGCCGGTGAGGTAGCGCTCGGGCTCCGAGGAGAACACCGCCAGGCGCTTGTCGAACACCCGCACGCTGTCCACCAGCGGCCACTTGAAGTGCAGCCCCGGCGGCACGTCGCTGCGCACCACGCGGCCCAGGTTGAGCACGATGGCGCTGTTGCCCTCGCGCACGACGAACATCGAGCCCATCAGGCCCAGCAGCACCGCCACGGCGGTTGCGACCCAGAACGAAGTCTTCATCGGGTGGTCTCCGCGCCGCCGGCGGTGCGCGGCTGGCGTCCCTCGCGCGCGGCGCGGGGTGGGTTGGCATCGGCCTCGATAGCGGGCGAGAGCACCTGCGGATCGATCGGCGGCGTCTGGGTGCCCGCCGGCGCGCGCGCGGCGCCGGACGGCTGCTGCATCGGCACGTAGATCAACTGCCGCGAATCGCCACCGACGATCGTGCGGTTCTCGGCCAGCACGCCCTGCACCGTCTCCAGCCACAGGCGCTTGCGGGTGACTTCGGGCGCGGCCTGGTACTGCTCGACGAGCAGGCTGAAGCGCGCGGCGTCGCCTTCGGCGCGCGCGATGGTCGCGGTCTTGTAGCCCTCGGCGGCGGTGCGGATGCGCGCCGACGCGCCGCGCGCCTCCGGCACGATGCGCTTGGCGTACGCCTGTGCCTCGTTGATCGCGGTGGCGCGGTCGGACGTCGCGCGCTGGGCGTCGTCGAACGCGTCCTTCACCTCGTCGGGCGGGCGCGCGTTGGGCAGGTTGAGTTCGGTCAGCAGCAGGCCGGTGCGGTACGCATCGAGCGAGGCCTGCAGGCGCTGGCGCACCACGGTGGTCAGCGCGCTGCGAGCGCCGAGCACGGTGTCGAGGTCCGAGCGGCCCACCTGCTCGCGCACCACGCTCTGCGCGGCCTGCTGCAGCGTGGCCTTGGCATCGCGCGACCCGAACAGGAAGCGCACCGGGTCGCCGACGCGGTACTGCACGTTGATCGACACGTTGACCATGTTGCCGTCGCGGGTCAGCACCGGCACTGTCTCCGAATAGGCCTCGGAGGTGGTGGCGACGACCTTGGTCACGCTCTCGATCGGCCACGGCGCCTTGAAGTGCGGGCCGGGCTGCAGCACGCGGGCGAACTGGCCGAAGCGCAGCACGACGCCGCGCTCCTGCTCCTGCACGAGCACGAAGCAGTTGAACAGCAGCCACAGCACCAGGCCGATGGCCACCCAGCGCGCGATGCCGCCGGGGCCGCCGTCGAACAGCCCGCGCAGGCGGTCGCCGATCGCATCGAGGCCTCCGGGCAGGCGCGACGGCCCACGCGGGCCGCGGCCGTTGCCGCTGGAGTTGCCGGGGGTGTTCCAGGCCATGCCTGTTCCTCTGTGGACGATGCGGACGGATCGGGGGGACGCGCGCGCATCGGCAGCGCCGGCGCGGGCCTTGCGCGGCAGGAGCGACGCGGGCGGGTCGATTCTAGGTGGGCCCCAGCGGCCCCTCAACCAAGCCGCGCAGGACCTCGCCGTGCGGCTGCGCGAACAGACGGCGGGCCTCGTCGTGCGGCAGGTCCACGTGCAGGCGCCAGCCGGCCTCGGTGGCCTGTTCCTGGCGCACCGCGCCCAGCGCGTGCAGGCGCGCGCGCAGGCGCCCGGCATCGGCGGGCACCGCGACCTCGCCGCGAACGTGGCGCAGGTCGAGCGCCTCGGCCAGCAGCGCGCGCACCTCGTCGAGGCCGGCCCCGTCGCGCGCGGAGATCCATGCGCGCGTGCGGCCCTGCGCGGGGCGGTCGATGCGCGGTCCGACCGGCGACGGGTCGCCTGCAGGGTCGGCATGCGCATCCGCGCACTCGGGGTCGCGCGCGGCGAGCCGGTCGATCTTGTTGAACACCAGCACCTGCGGGATGTCACCGGCGCCGATCTCGGCCAGCACCGCATCCACCTGCGCGATGCGCTCGTCGCGCAACGGATCGGCGGCATCGACGACGTGCAGCAGCAGGTCCGCCTCGCGCGCCTCGCTCAGGGTCGACCGGAAGGCGGCGACCAGCTCGTGCGGCAGGTCTCGCACGAAACCCACGGTGTCGGCCAGCACCACCGCGCCGCCGGGGACATCGATGCGGCGCACGGTCGGATCGAGCGTGGCGAACAGCTGGTCGGCGGCATACGCTTCCGCGCCGGTCAGCGCGTTGAACAAGGTCGACTTGCCGGCGTTGGTGTAGCCCACCAGCGACACCCGCGGCAACTCGCTGCGAACGCGCGCGCGGCGCATCTGCGTGCGCTGCACCTCGACCTTGTCCAGGCGCTTCTGCAACTGCTCGACGCGCTTCTGCAAGAGGCGGCGGTCGGTTTCCAGCTGCGTTTCGCCGGGTCCGCGCAGGCCGATGGAACCGCCGCGCTGGCGCTCGAGGTGGGTCCAGCCGCGCACCAGACGCGTGGCCATGTGGCGCAGCTGCGCCAGCTCCACCTGCAGCTTGCCTTCCGCGCTCTGCGCGCGTTGGGAAAAGATGTCGAGGATCAGCCCGGTGCGATCGACCACGCGGCGCTTGAGCGCCTTCTCCAGGTTGCGCTCCTGGCCGGGCGACAGCGGATGGTTGACCAGCACGAGGTCCGCGCCGGTCGCCTCGCAGGCGGCCATCACTTCCTCGAGCTTGCCACTGCCGATCAGCATCGCGGCGTTCGGGCGGTCGATGCGCGCCGGGACCGACGCCACCACCGTCGCCCCCGCCGAGCGCGCCAGTTCGGCGAACTCCTCCACCACGTCGGGCGCAGCGGGGCCACCGGAGTGCGGCTGGACGAGCAGGGCGGTCTCGCCGCGTCTGGAACGGTCGAACATCAGGCGGTCACGGTCTCACGGCGCAGTGGCGGGGAGATGGACGCGCCGGGCCCGGTTTTCAAGGCAAACAGCGCACACAGTCCGCTAAGGACGCTAAAGACGCTAAAGGAAACGAAAAAACACCGTAGAGAAGCCTTGCTCTCCTCTAGCGTCTTTAGCGTCCTTAGCGGACAAACAAGCCTTCGCCTGGTCCTACTCGCCGGTCTCGGCCGCGCCTTCGCCGGACTCGGCGCCCTCGCCCGCCTGCACGTGCCCGCCGCCGGGGCCCACGCGCACGTTGCGGGCCGGCACCACGGTGGAGATCGCGTGCTTGTAGACCATCTGGCTGACGGTGTTGCGCAGCAGGACCACGAACTGGTCGAACGATTCGATCGTCCCCTGCAGCTTGATGCCGTTGACCAGGTACACCGACACCGGCACGCGCTCGCGCCGCAGCGCGTTCAGGAACGGGTCCTGCAACGATTGACCCTTGGACATTGGGTGGTTCCCCGACTGTTCTAGTAGTTATGGGTGGTGCGCGCCGACGAACGCGCCGGCCACGGCCGCAGCCCCCTCCGCGGTCGCGGCCCGATGGTAGCGGGGTCGGCGGCCGCCGCAAGGATCCGGGTCGAGCGACTTCCGGCCGCCGCGCCGGATCGCCCGGGTTCACTCGAACGCAACCCGTGCGCCGTGCTTGCCCATTGCCGAAGCCCGGACCGTCCACGGAAGCGGCACGCTCGCTGCTACCTCCGACGGTCGAGGAACAGCGCGAGGGCATCGTCCAGCGCGTGCATCTGAGTGCCCGGGTCGAAGACGCGCGTGTCGAACAGCCCGCGCAGCCACGTCGTCTGCCGCTTGGCCAGTTGCCGGGTGGCCGCGATGGCGTGCGCGCGGAAGGTGTCGGCATTGGTGGCGCCGTCGAGGTACTGCCATGCCTGCCGGTAGCCGACCGCGCGCAAGGCGGGCAGTTCGAGCGGGGACGGATGCGCCTGAAGCGCGGGCAGCGCGCGCAGGGCGCGCACTTCGTCGAGGAAGCCGGCGTCGAGCATGGCGTCGAAGCGCCGGCCGATGCGCACGTGCAGCTCCGCGCGCGGTGGCGCGAGGGCGAGGCGCAGCACGCGCACCGGCAACCGCGGCCGCATCGCGGCGCGCTGCTGCCAGTGCGTGAGCGGCATGCCGGTAAGTTGCAGCACCTCCAGCGCGCGCTGGATGCGCTGCGCGTCGGTGGCATGGATGCGTGCCGCGGCGATCGGGTCCGCCTGCGCCAGGTCCCGATGCAGCGCGGCCCAGCCCACGTCGCGCGCGCGTGCGGCCAGCGCTTCGCGCACCGCTGCATCGGCGGGCGGCATGTCCGACAGCCCGTCGAGCAGCGCGCGCATGTACAGGCCGGTGCCGCCGACCAGGATCGGCATGCGTCCGCGGGCCAGCACCGCGTCGATCGCCGCGCGCGCGTCGACCGCGAAGTCCGCCGCGGAATACGCCTGCCACGGGTCCCGGACGTCGAGCAGGTGGTGCGCGATGCCGCCACGTTCGGCGATCGTCGGCTTGGCCGCGCCAATGTCGAGGCCGCGATAGACCAGCGCCGAGTCGACGCTCACCACCTCGCCGCCACGCGCCTGCGCCCAGCGCACGGCCAGCGCGGTCTTGCCGGAGGCGGTCGGGCCGAACAGCGCGATGGCGGGCGGGCGGGTGTCGTGCATCTGGTCATTGTGTCGCGCCGCCCGGCGGTGCAGCGGCCACGGCGTGCAGCGGTACGATCCGGGCATGCCCCCGTGGAAACGCCTTGGCTTCCTGTGCGTGTTCGTCGTGCCGGCGCTGATGCCGGCGGCGGCGTGGCTGGGCGCGGCCACCGGCGTGCCGGATGCGATGGCATGGTTCCCGCTGGCGTTCCTGTTCGTGCTGCTGCCGCTGGCCGACTACGCGCTCGGGCATGACCCGCACAATCCGGCCATCGACGACGCCGGGCTTGCCGATGACGCGTGGTTCCGCGCGCTCACCCTGCTCGCGCTGCCGGCGCAGGTCGCGTGCCTGGCGTGGTCGCTGTGGCATGCGATGCACGCGCGGTTCGACACGGCGGGGTGGATCGGCTGGACGCTGTCGCTGGGCATCGTCGGTGGCGTGCTGGCGATCAACGTCGCCCACGAGCTCATCCACAAGACGACGCGGCTGGAACGCGTGGCCGGCGGCCTGCTGCTGACGACGGTGGGCTACTTCGGCTTCAAGGTCGAGCACCTGCGCGGACACCACGTGCATGTCTCGACGCCCGCCGATGCGTCGAGCGCGCGCTTCGGCCAGTCGCTTTGGCATTTCCTGCCGCGCGCGCTGGTGCGCAACACGCGCAACGCGTGGCGGCTGGAAGCCGACCGCCTGCATCGACGCGGCCTGCCCGCGCTGCACTGGCGCAACGAGCTGCTGGGCTGGAGCGCGCTGTGGCTGGCGATGGCCGCGGGCGTCGCCGCATGGCTGGGCACGGTCGGCCTGGCGCTGTTCGTCGCCCAGGGATTCATCGCCGCGTGCGCGCTGGAGATCATCAACTACATCGAGCACTACGGCCTGGAGCGCGCGCGCCTGCGCAGCGGGCGTTTCGAACCCACCACGCACCTGCATTCGTGGAATTCCGACTACGCGCTGAGCAACCTGTTCCTGTTCCACCTGCAGCGGCATTCGGACCACCACGAAACGCCGCGGCGTCGCTACCAGGTGCTGCTGCACCATCCCGACAGCCCGCAGCTGCCGGGAGGCTACGCGGCGATGTTCGTGCTGGCGTTGTGCCCACCGCTGTGGTTCCGCGTGATCGATCCGCGGGTGCGCGCGTTCAACACGACACGCTGACCGGCGTCAAGCCCGCTGTTGTGCACACGCGCTGTGGATAAGCCTGCGGGCAACCCGGGGCGAACCCCGCGCACAGCATTGCCCCGCAAGGCTCCGGCGCGGCCTGGCGAAGTTTTCGCCAGCCACCGCGACCGCGCACGAAGTTCATCGCGGGCGCGGCAGCCGCAGGGCCCTGAGCCAGTCCACCAGCGCCTCGCGCCAGTCATGCGCCAGCGCCACGCGGCGTTCGCGGCCCGCCGCCTCGCGCGTGATCAGCCCGCACTCCTCGAGCACGTTGAGATGCTTCATCACCGCGAACCGCGACACCGCGAAATGGCTGCAGACCTCGCTGACCGTCAGCGTGCCGGCCTGCGACAGCAACTCGAGGATGCGCAGCCGCGTCGGATCGGCCAAGGCGAAGAATCGGCGGTGCAGCGCGATCGCGGGCAACGTCAACGCACCACCCAGTACGCGAGCGCGGCGCCGCAGATGGCGGCCGCGACCAGCTCGTAGCCATGGTCGATGAGGATCACGCTCCACGGGCGGTCCACCCAGACGCGGTCCTTGATCCCCGGCAACAGGCCGAACGCGGCCGACGCGGCGATGCCGACCAGCGCGCCCAGCATCGGCGCGGTCACCGCGGCCAGGCGCAGCAGCCACGCCAGCACCAGCACCTGCACCAGGCTGGCGGCGGCCGAGGCCAGCAGCGCGCGCGACTTGCTGATCCCGGACTGGTCGATGTCGGTCTGGGTGATGCCCAGCCCGCGCATCCACGGCCTGGCGAACAGCAACGGGCTGTACCAGAGGCCGCCGATGAGGAAACGGACCACGGCAAGGATGGCGATGACAACGGGATCGGACATGTCGGCTCCAGCGACGTTGGGACGCCGACGTGCTACATATTTGTCACGTGATGGCAAGGTCACCCGACGCGGTCACCCGTCATCGGGCCATTGCACCGCGCCCCGCACTGGTGGCGCACGCGGCACCGGCACCGCCGCGACCGCCTCCCATACCTTCAGCGCCTCCACCGTGGCCGCGACGTCGTGCACGCGCACGATGCGTGCGCCGCGCTGGGCGGCGATGACGTGCGCGGCCACCGATCCGTGCACCCGCTCGGCCGGCACGTCGCGCCCGGTGAGCTCGCCGATGGTTGTCTTGCGCGACAGACCGGCCAGCACCGGCACGCCGAGTTCGGTGAAGCGCTGCAGCTGCGCGAGCAGGGCGAGGTTGTGCGCGCTGGTCTTGCCGAAGCCGAACCCCGGATCGATGACGATGCGCTTCTTGTCGATGCCCGCCATCTCGCAGGCGAAGATGCGTTCGGCGAGGAACCGGTGCACGTCGGCGACCACGTCCTCGTAGTCCGGCGCGTCCTGCATCGAGCGCGGCTCGCCCTGCATGTGCATCAGCACCACCGGCACGCGCAGCGCTGCGGCCGCATCGAGCGCACCATCGCCGCGCAGCGCGCGCACGTCGTTGACCATGCCGGCGCCGGCGGCGATCGCGGCGCGCATCACGTCTGGCTTGGATGTGTCGATGCTGATCGGCACCTCAGTCTCGCGCGCGAGGCGCTCGATCACCGGGATCACGCGCCGCAGCTCCTCGTCCACGCCGACACCGGCCGCACCGGGGCGCGTCGACTCGCCACCGACATCGAGCAGGTCCGCGCCCTCGCCCACCAGCCGCAGCCCGTGCGCGACGGCGTCGTCCACGCCCGCGAACGCACCGCCGTCGGAGAACGAATCCGGGGTGACGTTGACGATGCCCATGACCCGCGTGCGGTCGAGCTTGAGCGGGCGGCCGGCGCAGTCGATGGTTGGGGTGATGTCGAACATGGGGGCCGGGATTGGGGATTGGGGATTAGGGATTCGTAGGAGCGGAGCGTAGCCCGGGATAGCGCGGCGCACTCGCGAGTTCATGGCCGATGCGCGCGCATCCGCATGACGGGACCACGTGCTTTGGAGCTGGGGCTTCCGGCGCTAGGCGCACCAGGGGACCGGTCGCGTGAGCGCGCCTTTTTGATTCCGATGCAAGGCGAAAACGACAACGGCGCCTCGTGGCGCCGTTGCTTCTACCAATCCCCGATCCCGAATCCCGAATCCCGGCGCCTCACGTCTGCGGCTGCGGCCCGCCCAGGGTGATCGGCTTGGGCGTCTCGTGCGCAGGGCCGCCGGGGCTCCAGCCCACCGGCGGACCCGGCGTGCGGCCCGCCATGATGTCGTCGATCTGCCGCGCGTCGATGGTCTCGTACAGCAGCAGCGCGTCGGCCATCACGTGCAGCTTGTCCATGTTCTCGCGCAGGATCTGCGAGGTGCGCGCGTACGCCTTGTCGAGAATGTTGCGCACGACCTCGTCGATGCGCCGCGCGGTCTCGTCCGACACGTTCTTGTGCTGCGTCACCGAGCGGCCGAGGAACACCTCGTCCTCTTCCTCGCCGTAGGCGATCGGGCCCATCTCGTCCGACAGGCCCCACTTGGTGACCATGTTGCGGGCCATCTTGGTGGCGCGCTCGATGTCATTGGATGCACCGGTGGTGACCTTGTCCACGCCGAAGATCAGTTCCTCCGCCACGCGACCGCCGTACAGCGAGCACAGCTGCGATTCGATCGCAGTGCGGTTGTACGAGTACTTGTCGCCCTCGGGCAGGTACATGGTCACGCCCAGCGCACGGCCGCGCGGAATGATCGTGACCTTGTAGACCGGGTCGTGCTCGGGCACGACGCGGCCGACGATGGCGTGGCCGGCCTCGTGGTAGGCGGTGAGCTTCTTCTCGTCCTCGCTCATCGCCATCGAGCGGCGCTCGGCGCCCATCAGGATCTTGTCGCGCGCCTTGTCGAAGTGCTCCATGCGCACGTCCTTGGCGTTCTCGCGCGCGGCGAACAGAGCCGCCTCGTTGCACAGGTTCGCTAGGTCCGCACCACTGAAGCCGGGCGTGCCACGGGCAATGGTCATCGCCTCGACGTCGTCGGCCAGCGGCAGCTTGCGCATGTGGACCTTGAGGATCTGCTCGCGGCCGCGCACGTCCGGCAGCCCCACCACGACCTGGCGGTCGAAGCGGCCCGGGCGCAGCAGCGCGGGATCGAGCACGTCGGGGCGGTTGGTCGCGGCGATCACGATCACGCCCTCACCGCCCTCGAAGCCGTCCATCTCGACGAGGAGCTGGTTCAACGTCTGCTCGCGCTCGTCGTGGCCACCACCGAGGCCGGCGCCGCGATGGCGGCCGACCGCGTCGATCTCGTCGATGAAGATGATGCACGGCGCGTGCTTCTTGGCCTGGTCGAACATGTCACGCACGCGGGATGCGCCCACGCCGACGAACATCTCGACGAAGTCCGAACCCGAGATCGAGAAGAACGGCACCTTCGCCTCGCCGGCGATCGCGCGCGCCAGCAGCGTCTTGCCGGTGCCGGGCGGGCCGACCATCAGCACGCCGCGCGGGATCTTGCCGCCGAGCTTCTGGAAGCGCGACGGATCGCGCAGGAATTCGACCAGTTCGCCGACCTCCTCCTTGGCCTCGTCGCAGCCGGCGACGTCGGCGAGGGTCACCTTGACCTCGTTCTCGCCCTGCATCTTGGCGCGCGACTTGCCGAAGCTCATCGCGCCCTTGCTGCCGCCCTGCTGCATCTGCCGCATCATGAACAGCCAGAAGCCGACCAGCAGCACGATCGGCAGCAGGTTGAAGATCCAGCCGATCAGCGACGGGCCCGACGCCGGCGGCGACTGCACGATGGCGACGTTGTGCTCGAGCAGGTCATCGACCAGGCGCGGGTCGCGCGGCGCGTGCGTGGTGAAGGTGGCGCCGTCGCCGCGCTTGCCGGTGATCGTGGTGTTGTCGGCGGCGATGTTGACGCTCTCGACGCGGCCGGCCTGCACCTGCGAGATGAACTCGTCATAGGCCAGCTGTTCGGTGCGCACCGTGCGCGGGCCGAAGGCGTTGAAGACCGCCATCAGCACGGCGGCCACCACCACCCACAGCACCAGGTTCTTCGCCAGGTCGTTCATGCGCACGTCACTCGTTGTCTATCTGGTCGCCGCGCCGGTCGGCGTGGCCCGCTTGCCCTGTGCCAGTGCGTAGACCTCGGGCGACCGCTTGCGGGAGGCGGCGGGCTTGCGGATGACCACCCGCTCGTACCGCCGCCGCAATTCCCGCACGTAGTCGTCGAAGCCGACGCCCTGGAACAACTTGATCAGCAACGCACCGCCTGCGCGAAGGTGGCCGTCTGCGAAATCCATCGCCAGTTCGGCCAGGTGCATCGCGCGCGGCTGGTCCACCGCATCCACCCCGGACATGTTGGGGGCCATGTCGGACAGCACAAGGTCCACCGGCTGCCCGCCCAGGGATGCCTCCAGCGCCGATAGCACCGCATCGTCCCTGAAATCGCCATGAAGGAATTCGACCCCGGCCAGCCCCGGCATCTCGAGGATGTCCAGGGCGACGACACGACCGGTGTCGCCCAGCGACTGCCGCACCCACTGGGACCAGCCGCCGGGCGCGGCGCCCAGGTCGACCACCACCATCCCGGGCCGCAGCAGCCGGTCGCGCTCGACGAGTTCCTCGAGCTTGTAGGCCGCGCGCGAACGCAGCCCTTCGGCCTTGGCCTTCTTCACGAAGGGGTCCGAGAAGTGTTCCTTGAGCCAGCGATGGCTGCTCTTGCTGCGGGTGGCCATGCGCCGCGGGACGTGCGCGCGCGACTGTCGCGCGGGGGCTGCATGGTACCCTGCGGCCCGTTCTCCACCGGCCGTCCCGCGCATGCCAACCGCCCTCACCGCCGCCCAGACCCGGTTCCTGCGCGGGCAGGCGCATGGGTTGAAGGCGATGCTGCAGGTGGGCGGGAAAGGGGTCACCGAGGCGCTGGTCGCCGAGGTGGACCTGGCGCTCGAGCACCACGAACTGATCAAGGTGAAGGTGGCCGCCGAGGACCGCGAGGCGCGTGCCGCGATGATCGACGCCATCGCCGGCGGCACCGGTGCGACGGTCGTGCAGCGCATCGGCCACACCGCGGTGCTGTACCGGCAGGGCCGCGAACGCCGCCAGATCGTCCTTCCGCGCGCCTGATGCTGCTGCACCTGGACCGCCCGGCCGATGCCTACGTGCTGCGCGGCGCGGACGGCCACCGCGCCCGCGTGAACGACCGCGAACTGACCGCGAGTTTCCTGCTGGCGCCCGATCGCCTCGACGAGGCGTGGCCCGTCGACGATGCGCGGCTGCTGGACGTTGCGGCCATCGATGCCCTGCTCGCCTGGCAGCCGGAAGTGCTGGTGCTGGGCACCGGCGCCACGCAGGTGTTCCCGCCCGCCGCCGCGCGGGCGGCGTGCCTGGCGCGTGGCGTGGGCCTGGAAGTGATGGCCAATGCGGCCGCCGCGCGCACGTTCACGGTGCTGGCCAGCGAGGGGCGTCGCGTGGTGGCGGCCTTCGTGCTGGCGGGTGATTCGTCCAACCGCCGGTGATCGGGTGGCGACGCTGCGGCGTGCGATCGCGATGATCGGGTGGCTTGGACCATCGGCAGTCAGGACGGTGGGCTGAAGCCCACCCCATGCCGCGGAGGCATTGGACGCGGCGGATGCGGGGCGCCACGTCAGGCCATCGAATGCAGGCCGATCATGTTGCCCTCGGTGTCCCACGCCAGCGCGATGTGGCCGAACTCGCCGATCGACATCTTCGGGCGCTCCACCCGGCCACCGGCTGCGGCCACGCGGCCGGCTTCGACCGCGCAGTCGTCGCACGAGAAGTACACCAGCGTGCCGCCCATGCCCGGCGCCACGCTCTGCGCCTTGACCAGCGCGCCGGAGGCGCCGGTGGCGTCGTCGTCGACGGGGAACATCCACATGGCGAACGCGGGGACGCCCGCATCCGCATTCGGATCCGGCAGGTGCTGCAGGGTCACTCCCAGTACCGCCTCGTAGAACGCCCTGGCGCGGTCCATGTCCTCGACGTAGATCTCGAACCAGCCGACGGCGTTGCGCATGGCGGGGTGTCCTTGATTGCGGGCGGGACCGCACGTTAGCGCGATGCACGCGGGTGCGATCGGCCTTGCATCGGGATGCCTTACGCGCGTGCGATGGGCCGCGAGTGCATGTCGACTCCTCCGCGACGCCGTCGCCCCTGCGAATGCAGCGGTCCAGTGACTTCGTAGACGTCGGATTCGCGGCAGGGCGACGCGTGGCCAAATCGCGCGTGCCTGTCGATGCGGCCTCCACGCCGTCGCCCCTGCGAATGCAGGGGTCCAGTGACTTCGTAGACGTCAGATTCGCGGCAGGGCGACGCGTGGCCAGGTCGCGCGTGGCTGTGGTTGCGGACTTGCGCCGTCGCCCCTGCGGACGCAGGGGCCCAGTGACTCGTCGACGTCGGATTCGGAATGGCCAGAGCCAACGCAAACGCTGGGCCCCTGCGTTCGCAGGGGCGACGATTCAACTTCCAGAGCGCACCTAGCGCGAGGGCAGGTACAGCAGCGGGTCGACCGGCTTGCAGTTGCAGCGGGCGAGCCGGCGCTGCCCGCGGTCCGCAGGGACCGCGCGCCGGCGAGCGCGCGGCGCCCAGCGCCGGGCCGGGGATCCGCCACCAGGCGGTCGATATCTCAGCGATGCGGCAAATGCAGCAACGGGTCGACCGGCTTGCCGTTGTAGCGGATCTCGAAATGCAGCATGTCGCGCGGGGCGCCGCTGCGCCCGAGTTCGGCGATCTGCTCGCCGGCCTTGACCACCTGCCCTTCGTTGACGCGACGGCTGCGGTTGTGGCCATACGCGGACAGCCATTGCTCGTCGTGCTTGATGATCACCAGTTCGCCGTAGCCGACCAGGCCCGCGCCGGAATACACGACGACGCCGTCGGCCGCGGCGCGCACGGGATCGCCGGCGCGCCCGGCCAGGTCGATCCCCTGCCGGGTCGGTTCCGACGGCGCGAAGCGCGAGAGCAGCGCGCCATCGGCGGGCCAGCGCCAGGCGATGCCGCTGTCGATGGGCGCGGCGACCGGTGCCGCCGGGCGCGGCGCGGGCACGCGGGGCGGCGTCGCCGGCGGGCGCGCCTGCGGCCTCGGCCGGGCGGTGGGACGGACAGCGGTCGCGCGGCTCTCCGGGTACAGCCGAAGGCGCTGTCCCGGATGGATCGTGTACGGCTCGACGAGTCCGTTCCACGCGGCCAGGTCGCGCACCTGGATGCCGTGGCGCGTGGCGATGCGATAGAGCGTCTCGCCGCGCTGCACGGTGACGAACGCCCCCGGTCGGGGCGTCGATGCCGGCGGCGGCACGCGCGCGCCGGGCGCGGGGCTGCGCACGACGGTGGTCGAACATCCGGCGACCGCGGCCATAACCGCGATCGCGACGATGCGCAGGGCGACATGCGGGCGGCGGATCGGGTGTGCGGGCATCGTGGTCATGTCGGGACGGGGCGCGCGGAGCATGCCGCGCGCCGGATGTATGCAACCCGGTACGGGCGCCCGCTCAACCGCCGAACCGCCCGAACAGTTCGCGCAATGCCGCGCCGCCGCCGCCGATCAGGATCGCGAAGTAGACGATCGTGAGCAGCGTGGCCGCGTGCCCGATCAGCACCGCCACGCCGTCGCGCTGGATGAAGCCGATCGCATAGGCCATCAGCGCCAACGCCGGCAGCGTGTTGGAGAACGGCACGAAGCCGAACGGCGCCATCAGCAGCACCGCGGCGAGGATGAAGGCGAGGTTGTTGGCCAGCGCGGCGCCGGGCCCGTCGGCCAGCGCGGGCAGGCGGTGCGGGCGGCTGATGCGTTCCAGCCGCGTGACCCATTTGAGCCCCGCGCCAAGCGCAGGCCGCAGCTTGGCCGCTGGCAGCGGACGGTCGCGCAGACGCGCGGGAAGCCACAGCGAGCGGCCCAGCAGGCGACTCACGCCGATCAGCAGGATCGCCGCGCCGAACACCGTGCTGACCCCGGGGATCGACACCGGGATCAGGAACACCACCGTCAGCAGCAGCGTCAGCAGCAGCAGGCCTTCGTCGCCGAACGTCTCCAGCAGGCGACCCAGGCTCAGGCCGTCGTCGGGCAGCGCCTCGATGATGCTGGCCAGCTGTTCGCGCAGCGATGCGTCGTGCGCAGTGCCCGGCGCGGCCATCAATCCACCACGCCCGACAGCAGCGGAACGAACACCACCGGTGCCAGCTCATGCTGGCTGGCCCGCCCGGCCGCGTCCTTGTCCAGCCGCAGCAGCGATTGCGACGACGCTGGCCCGACCGGTGCCACCAGCCGGCCTCCCGGTGCCAGCTGCGCGGTCAACGCATCGACCAGCGCGGGCGCGGCGGCGGTGACGATGATGCAGTCGAACGGCGCGTTCTCCGGCCAGCCCAGGCGGCCGTCGTCGTGCTTGCTGCGCACGTTGAGGCCCAGCGTTCGGAAGCGCTTGCGCGCGACGCGCAGCAGTTCGCCGATGCGCTCGACGGTGTGCACCTCGATGCCGAGCACCGCGAGCACCGCGGCCTGGTAGCCCGAGCCGGTGCCGATCTCCAGCACCTTCGGCGCGCCGACGCGCGGGCCCAGGGCGCCGCGCTGCTCGATGCCTTCGAGCACCGATTCGGTCATCCGCGCCACCACCCAGGGCTGGCTGATGGTCTGCCCGTGCCCGATCGGCAGCGCGCTGTCCTCGTAGGCGCGCCCGGCCAGCGCCTCGTCGACGAACAGGTGGCGCGGCACGGTGCGGATCGCGTTGAGCACGCGTTCGTCGCGGATGCCCATGCTGTTGTCGGGCCCGGCGCGCAGCCGTTCGACCAGGCGGTCACGCACGCGCTGGCTCGTCAGCCCGGTCCCGATGGCCTCGGGCTGCAGCCGCATGCGCACGCTCACGCCGCCGCCCCGCGCGGGGCCAGCGACGCCTGCAGCCCGTCCACCCAGCCTGACACCTGCTCGAGTGCCTGATAGCGGGTGAGGTCCACCTGGATCGGCGTGATCGAGACATGCCCGCTGCGTACGGCATGGAAATCGGTGCCGACGCCGGCATCGGCCTCGGGGCCCGCGGCGCCGATCCACCACCACTGGCGACCGCGCGGATCGACCTGCGGCACGCACGCCTCGGCGCGGTGGCGATGGCCCAGCCGCGTGACCTCGAAGCCGCGCAGCGCGTCCCACGCGAGGTCGGGGACGTTGACGTTGAGGATGGTGTCGGCGGGCAATGGGTCGATCGACAGCCGCGCGACCAGTTCGACCGCGGCGCGCGCGGCGGTCGCGTAGTGGCGCTGCGTGCCCTCGCCCGTCGCCAGCGACATCGCGATCGCGGGAAGGCCCAGGAACCGGCCCTCCATCGCCGCGGCGACGGTGCCCGAATAGATCACGTCGTCGCCGAGGTTGGCGCAGGTGTTGATGCCGGACACCACGATGTCCGGCTCGACGTCGAGCATCCCGGTGATCGCCACGTGCACGCAGTCGGTCGGCGTGCCGTGCACGCGCACGGCGCCGTCGTCCTGCACCACGGTGCGGATCGGGCTGTCGAGGGTCAGCGAATTGCTCGCGCCGGAGCGGTCGCGGTCCGGCGCGACGATGAGCACCTCGTGGCCGGCCTCGCGCAGCGCGCGCGCGAGTTCGCGGATGCCGGGGGCGTCGACGCCGTCGTCGTTGCTGACCAGTACGCGCATGGGGGCCTGCGATGCCTGCGGGTTGGAACGGGGCGCGCGGTGCCTGCGGCGCTTCGCGCACGCATGCGTGCGGCTGGCGTCGATGATACCCGAGCGCGCGCGTGGCCAAGTCCACGGCGCGCGTGCAACCGCGGCTGCATGCGTGCGAGGACATCGCGCCCGACGCGACGCGCGCGTGCATGGCCGCACGTGTTCGTGGGCCACGCCCGCGCGGCACCGGTGTCGCGGCGCGTCGACGGCCGCGCGCTACGCTCGGCGGCATGCCCAGCGACTCGCCCGACGACGCCGACGACGCCGCGCTGTTCCGCGCCGCGATCGGCGAGGTGCGGCGCATCGACGTCGAGGCGCCCCCCGCCACCACCGCCCGGCCGCGGCCGCGGCCACGTGCCCGCATGGCCGAACTGGACGAAGCCGATGCGCGCGCCACCTTCCAGCAGGCGCTCGATACCGACCTGCTGCAGGCGGGCGATGCACTGTCGTTCCGGCGTGACGTCGTGCCGCCACGCGCATGGCAGCGGCTGCGGCGCGGCGAGATCTCCGCGCAGGAGGAACTGGACCTGCACGGCAGCGACGTGCGCGAGGCCGAGGCGCTGCTCCGCGCGTTCCTGCGCGACGCGGTGCACGCCGGGCTCGGCTGCGTGCGGATCGTCCACGGCAAGGGCCGCGGCGGATCGGACTACGTGGACAGCCGTGGCGCGCCGGTCCTGAAGAACCTGGTCGACCGCCTGCTGCGCCACCGCGCCGACGTGGTGGCGTTCCATTCCGCGCCCGCCGCGCAGGGTGGCACCGGCGCGGTGCTAGTGCTGCTCGCGAGACGCGCGCGCTGACTACTTCGGCGTGTCGGCCGGCGCGGCAGTCCGGCGCGTGGGCGGATTGACCCACGTGATGTGGATTCCGCGACGCAATGCGATCGCATTGACGCGCGCGATGTACTTCGAGTCCTGGTCCAGCAACGATGGCGCGCGTTCCGGCGCGACGTACGCCTCGCGCTCGTCCATGCTGGCGCAGGCCGGGAGCAGCGCGGCGGCTGCGACGATCGACAGGCAACGGATCTTCGCGTTCATGACGCATCTCCGAGGGGCGCACTGGCGGCGCCCGCCCGGCCCCATGCCGGGCTGACTCCCGGCTTATACGCCGACGGGGTGGCCGCGCCAGTGTCCTGCGCGGGCTTGCGACGAGCGGGCGAAGCAGGCGCCCGGGCGCAGGGTCAGCCGCTTGGCTGCGCCAGGTTGTCGACGGTGCCGAGCGCGGCGACGACCACCGTTGCGTAACTGCCCGGCGGCAACGCGAAGTCGAGCTGCAGCGCATCGCTGTCCATCCAGCGCCAGGCCAGCGCACCCGGGCGCAATCGCAGGCTGCGGCGCTCCTGCGACAGGCCGGCGCGCTCGAGCCCCTCTGCAAGCGCGTGCATGCCGGGTTCCCCGAGCACCGCGCGTTCCACGCGCGCGGCCTCCTCCTGCGTGCGCAACGCCCCGCGGCCCCACAGGGGCCCGGTGGGATGGATGTCGAACGCCGCCAGCCGCGCGGCCAGCGCCTCGTCGAACGGCAGCGGACCGAACACGCTGCGGGTGCCGTCGAGCATCCACACCTCGCCGTCCAGCGCGCGATCCCAGCTGCCGGACGCGACGCGCGCGGCGAGCGCGCGGTTGAAGATCGCCGAACGCGCCGCCGAGAGCAGCAGCCCGCGCTTGTCGCGCGACACGCGGCGGCCGGCGAACATCGAACGCGCGGCATCGAGGTTGTCGCCGCCGCGGCCGAAGCGCTGTTCGCCGAAGTAGTTCGGCACCCCGCCGGACGCGATGGCGGCGAGCCGGGCCTCGATGGCATCACGATCGCCCCGCACGTCGCGCAGCACCAGCGTGAACCGGTTGCCCGCCAGCGCGCCGCGCGGCAGCTTGCGCCCGTGCCAGGCGTGCGCGAGCACGTGCAGCGACGATCCCGACGCGCTGTCGTCCTGCTCCAGCGCGCCGACGTCCGGCGACACCTTGCGCGGCAGGTGCACGCTGAAGCGCTGCACGGTGTCGGCGTGGCGGTCCTTCATGCCGGCATAGCCGATGCCGCGCAGGTCGATCCCGGCCCAGTCGGCGATGCGCTGCGCGGCGAACGCGGTGTTCATGCCGCGCTTGCGCACGGTGAGCAGCAGGTGCTCGCCCGCGCCGTCGGGCTCGAAGGCATCGAGCTCGTGCACCTGGAAGTCGTCGGGGGAACTGCGCAGGGCGGCGTGCAGCACGGCGGGGCCGTACGCCTGGGGCAATGCGGTCGCGCTCATGTGCTGCCTGCGCTCGGCACGCCGCGTGCCCTGGCCCACGGGCACGCGATCGCAGGTACGCGTGAACGCGTGCGCGCGAGCGACATCGTACGGGCCTCAGGCGCCCGCCGCCTGGACCAGCAGCACCACCGCGTTCGCCGCGATCCCCTCGCCGCGGCCGGTGAACCCGAGCCGCTCGGTGGTGGTCGCCTTGACGCTGACCGCGTCCACGTCGATGCCCAGGTCCCGAGCGATCGCCTCGCGCATCGCCAGCGCATGCGGGCCGACCTTCGGGCGCTCGCACATGACCGTGAGGTCGCAGTTGCCGACGCGCCAGCCGCGCGCGGCGACCAGCGCGTTGCAATGGCGCACGAACGCGCGGCTGTCCGCATCCTTCCAGCGCGCGTCCGAGGGCGGGAAGTGAACGCCGATGTCGCCCAGCGCCAGCGCGCCGAGCATCGCATCGCACAGCGCATGCAGGACCACGTCGCCGTCGGAATGCGCCAGCACCCCGTGGCCGTGCGGCACGCGCACTCCGCCGAGCATGACGTGGTCGCCAGCGCCGAACGCATGCACGTCGAAACCGTGGCCGATGCGGATGCTCATGTTGTCGTCCTGCAAGGAGGCGGCGATTGTCGCATCCGCGTACGCCTCGCACGCCCTGTTGCCGTGCCCGAACCCTGCATGCATGCCGCGGGACGCTGCGCCGGCCGTCGCCGCACGGATCGTCAGCCGCGCGCGAGCAGCACCTGGGCGATCGTTAGGTCGGCCGGCGTGGTCACCTTGAGGTTGTCCTCGCGTCCTTCCACCAGGCGCGGGCGCCGGCCCAGGCGTTCCACCGCCATCGCGTCGTCGGTGGGTTCCACGCCATCGCGCGCGGCGGCGTCCAGTGCCTCGCGAAGCAGCGCGACGCGGAAGGCCTGCGGGGTGAAGGCGCGCCACAGCGCCGCGCGCGGCTCGGTGGACGCAACCCGCGGCTGGGTGCCGCCATCGGAACGCTTGAGCGTGTCGCGCACGGGCGCGCCGAGCAGCGCGCCGTCGTCGCAGTCGCGCGCGGCATTGACCAGCCGGTCGATGTCGATCGCGTGCAGGTGCGGGCGCGCGGCGTCGTGCACCAGCACCAGCGCGTCGTCGCCCACATGCGCAGGCAGGGCATCGAGCGCGGCGCGCACCGATGCCGCGCGCGAGGCGCCACCGGTGCAGGCGATCACCGGCTTGCCGTGCCGCTGCGCCCAACCGGGCCAGAGCGTGTCGCCCTCGGCCAGCGCGACCACCGCGCCGTCGATGCGCCGGTGGATCAGCAGCGTGTCCAGCGCGTGCGCGAAGAGCGGGCGGCCCTCGATTTCCAGGTACTGCTTGGGCACCGGGCCGCCGAAGCGGCTCCCGCTGCCCGCCGCCGGCAGCAGCGCCCAGGCCTCGCTCACGGCGCGTCCGCCGCGGGCGCCGCGTCTGCGGCACGGTCGGGTGCGTTGTCGACCACGCGGTAGAACGTCTCGCCCGGCTTGATCATGCCGAGCTCGCTGCGCGCGCGTTCCTCCACCGCCGCCTCGCCCGACTTGAGGTCGGCGACCTCCGCGGCGAGCGCATCGTTGCGCTGGCGCAGCCCGCCGTTCTCGCGCGCCTGCCGAGCGACCTGCGCGTCCAGCTCGGCCACCGAAGCACGCCCACCCGGCCCGGTCCACAGCCGCACCTGCAGCACGGCGAGCAGCAACGCCAGCACCGCGAGCAGCAGGAGCGGGCCGCGCTTCACGTCGGCGATGTCAGCGCGCCAGCGACACGAACGCGTCGCGGCCGGCGTAGCGCGCACCCGCGCCCAGCTGCTCCTCGATGCGCAGCAGCTGGTTGTACTTGGCCACGCGGTCGCTGCGGCACAGGGAACCCGTCTTGATCTGGGTGGCGGTGGTGGCCACCGCGATGTCGGCAATGGTGGTGTCCTCGGTCTCGCCCGAGCGGTGCGAGATCACGGCCGCGTAGCGGTTCGCCTCGGCCATCGCGATGGCTTCGAGCGTCTCGCTCAGCGTGCCGATCTGGTTGACCTTGATCAGGATCGCGTTGGCGACCTTCTGGTCGATGCCCTCGCGGAAGATCTTCGGGTTGGTCACGAACAGGTCGTCGCCGACCAGCTGCACCTTCGAGCCGATCGCATCGGTGAGCTGCTTCCAGCCGGCCCAGTCGTGCTCGGCCATGCCGTCCTCGATGGTCACGATCGGGTACTGCCGTGACCAGCCGGCGAGGAAATCGACGAACTGCTCGCTGGTCAGGCGCTTGCCTTCGCCGGTGAGGTGGTACTTGCCGTTCTCGAAGAACTCGCTCGATGCGACGTCGAGCCCGAGCAGGATGTCCTCGCCCGCTCTGTAGCCGGCCTTGCCGATCGCCTCGAGGATCGTCTCCAGCGCTTCCTCGTTGCTGCGCAGGTCCGGCGCGAAGCCGCCCTCGTCGCCCACCGCGGTGGACAGGCCCCGGCCCTTCAGCACGGATTTCAGCGCGTGGAAGATCTCGGTGCCCGCGCGCAGCGAGTCGGCGAAGCTGTCGAAGCCGACGGGGAGCACCATGAATTCCTGCATGTCGACGTTGTTGTCCGCATGCGCGCCGCCGTTGATGATGTTCATCATTGGTACCGGCAGCTGCAGCATGCCGTTGCCGGCCAGCGAGGCGACGTGGCGGTACAGCGGCACGCGCTTCGACGCCGCGACCGCGTGCGCGGCCGCCATCGATACGCCCAGCAGCGCGTTGGCGCCCAGGCGCCCCTTGTTCTCGGTGCCGTCCAGGTCGATCAGGCGCTTGTCGAGCGCGCCCTGGTCGGCTGCATCCATGCCCGCAAGAGCCTGCGCGATCGTCGTGTTGACGTTGGCCACTGCCTGCGTCACGCCCTTGCCCAGGTAGCGCGTCTTGTCTCCGTCGCGCAGCTCCACCGCCTCCTTGGTGCCGGTCGACGCGCCCGACGGCACCATCGCGCGGCCGAAGGCGCCATCGGCCAGCGTGACCTCGGCTTCGAGCGTGGGATTGCCGCGGGAGTCGAGGATTTCGCGGGCGTGGATCTTGGTGATCTGGGTCATGTGGCTTTCGAGAGTCAGAGTTCGTGTTCGCCGATGCCGGCAAGTTTCATCAGGTGGCGCTGCAACCCGATCTTCAATGCCGCATTGCCATGAATCGTCAGCGAGATGCGCGCAGTAATCCCGGATTTGATGTAGACGTGGTGGCTTCCGTTGATGCGCCGCAGCTCCCAGCCGCGCCGTTCGAGGATGCGAGCGAAATCCTTTCCGCTGATCGCCTTCATACCGCGATATCGAACACGCGGTCGTTGGGCGCCAGCGGCACCCGTTCGATGTCGACCGACAGGCAAGCATCGACCGCTTCATACAGGCCTTCGAGCAACTCCTCGAATGTTTCGCCCTGCGTCACGCACCCGGGCAATGCCGGAACTTCGGCCCAGAACCCACCTTCCTCGGCTTCGTGGACGATCACCTTGAGTTTCATGTCTGTCCCGGAACTCGGAAAAAGAAAGGTCGCATCAATCGGACTCGAGAAAACCGTTGCGCTTGGTGACCTGGTCGATTGCAATCAGCGTTTCCAGCAGCGCGCGCATCTTCGGCAGCGGCCAGGCGTTGGGGCCGTCACTCAACGCTTCCTCGGGCTTCGGATGCGTTTCCATGAAGATGCCGCTGATGCCCACCGCCATCGCGGCGCGCGCGAGCACGGGGACGAATTCGCGCTGGCCGCCCGATTTGCCGCCGGCACCGCCGGGCAGCTGCACGCTGTGCGTGGCATCGAACACGACCGGGCAACCGGTATCGCGCATCACGCTCAGGGACCGCATGTCGGACACGAGGTTGTTGTAGCCGAAGCTCGCGCCGCGTTCGCAGACCATGATGTCGCGATTGCCGGTGGCCAGCGCCTTCTCGGCGACGTGCTTCATCTCCCACGGCGAGAGGAACTGGCCCTTCTTGATGTTCACCGGCTTGCCGGCGCTGGAGACCTTCTGGATGAAGTCGGTCTGCCGGCACAGGAACGCCGGCGTCTGCAGCACATCGACGACGCTGGCCACCTCGTCCATCGGCGTGTACTCGTGCACGTCGGTGAGCACCGGCACGCCGAGCTGGCGCTTCACCTCGGCCAGCACCTTCAACCCCTCCTCCATGCCCGGGCCGCGGAAGCCCGACACCGAGGTGCGGTTGGCCTTGTCGAAGCTCGACTTGAAGATGAAGGGGATGCCGAGCGCACCGGTGATTTCCTTGAGCTGGCCGGCGACGTCGAGCTGCAGCTGCAGCGACTCGATCACGCAGGGGCCGGAGATCAGGAAGAACGGCTTGTCGAGGCCGATTTCGAAGCCGCAGAGGTTCATTTCGTAGCCCTCCCCTTCAAGGGGGCGAGGATGGGCGCTTGTGCGGCATTGCCGCACGCCCACCGCAGCGCCAACGCGCCAGCGTTGGCCGGACGGGTTGGGTGGGGATGGTGTGTCATGCGGAGATCCGAATCTTTGTCGAACGGGTGATAAGTGGGCAACACCATCCCCACCCCAGCCCTCCCCTTGAAGGGGGAGGGAGGGAGAAGCGGCGCCCATCAAGCCCGCGCCTCCTGCAGCAGCTTGCCGCCGGCCTTGTGCTCGCGCGCGGCGCGGATGAAGCCGACGAACAGCGGGTGGCCTTCGCGCGGGGTGGAGAGGAATTCCGGGTGCGCCTGGCAGGCCAGGAACCACGGGTGGCGCGACTGCGGCAGCTCGATCATCTCCACCAGCGTGTCGTCCATCGACTTGGCGGAGATCACCAGCCCCGCGTCCTCGAGCTGCGTGCGGTAGCGGTTGTTGAACTCGTAGCGGTGGCGGTGGCGCTCGCCGACCACGTCCTTGCCATACAGCCTGTGCGCCAAGGTGCCGGGCTTGATGCGCTGCTCCTGCAGACCCAGGCGCATGGTGCCGCCGAGTTCGCTCTCCTCGCTGCGGCGCTCGACGTCGCCCGTCGAGGTGCGCCATTCGGTGATCAGGCCGATCACCGGGTGCGGGTTGGCCTTGTCGTTCTCGGTGCTGTTGGCGCCCGCCAGCCCCGCGACGTTGCGCGCGAAGTCGACGACGGCGGCCTGCATGCCGTAGCAGATGCCGAAGTACGGGACGCCGTGCTCGCGCGCGAATTTCGCGGTGGCCACCTTGCCTTCGAAGCCGCGGTCGCCGAAGCCGCCCGGCACCAGGATGCCGTCCACGCCCTCGAGCGCGGCAGCGCCGTTCTTCTCGACGTCGGAGGATTCCAGCCACTTCAGCGTGACGCGCGTGCGCTGGCGCAGGCCGCCGTGCTTGAGCGCCTCGGTCAGCGACTTGTAGGCGTCCTGGTGGTCGATGTACTTGCCCACCACCGCGATCGTCACCTCGTCCACCGGATGCGTGGTGGCGTCGACGACCTCGTTCCATTCATCGAGGTTGGCCTCGCCCGCGGCCAGGCGCAGGCGCTCCAGCACGATGGCATCGAGCTTCTGCTCGTGCAGCCACTGCGGCAGCTTGTAGATGTTGTCGAGGTCGACCGCCGAGATGACCGCGCGTTCGGGCACGTTGGTGAACAGCGCGATCTTGCGGCGCTCGCCGTCGGGCAGCGGCTGCTCGCTGCGGCACAGCAGGATGTCGGGCTGGATGCCGATCGAGCGCAGTTCCTTGACCGAGTGCTGCGTCGGCTTGGTCTTGAGCTCGCCGGCCGCCGCGATGTACGGCACCAGCGTGAGGTGCATGAACAGCGCGCCTTCCGGCCCGCGCTCGCTGCGCAGCTGGCGGATGGCCTCGAGGAACGGCAGCGATTCGATGTCGCCCACCGTGCCGCCGACTTCCACCAGCGCCACGTCGAAGCCCTCGGTGGCCTCGACGATGCAGCGCTTGATCTCGTCGGTGATGTGCGGGATGACCTGCACCGTGCCGCCGAGGTAGTCGCCGCGGCGCTCCTTGCGGATCACGTTGTCGTAGATGCGGCCCGTCGTGATGCTGTTCCTGCGCGACAGGCGCGTGCGCACGTAGCGCTCGTAGTGGCCGAGGTCGAGGTCGGTCTCGGCGCCGTCGTCGGTGACGTACACCTCGCCGTGCTGGAACGGGCTCATGGTGCCCGGGTCGACGTTGATATAGGGGTCCAGCTTCATCATCGTCACGCGCAGGCCGCGCGATTCGAGGATGGCGGCCAGCGACGCTGCCGCGATGCCCTTGCCAAGCGAGGACACCACGCCGCCGGTGACGAAAACCAGGGGAGTCATGATCGACCGGAGTCTGGAAAGCGGCAGTTTACCGGCGGCGGCGGCGGGGCGCGACCGATTGATGAACCGGGCACGCGTCGGGTGTGTTCGATGACGTCCCGTACGACAAGGCAAAGGCGCTGGGCCCCTCGTACAAAAGGCGCTGGACCCCTGCGTGCGCAGGGGCGACAAGCTCAAGACCGTCACCCCTGCGAACGCAGGGGCCCAGTGACTTTTTCCAGTACGACGCCGCGCTCAGCCGCGCTCTTCGCCCTCTTCCTCCGGCTCGTCCGGCTGCACGCAGGCCTGCGCGGCGGCGCGGCGGGCCGCGTCGTCGCGGCGGTCGGCCTCGATCGACTGGAACGCCGGGTCACCCAGGTCCTTGTCGTCCAGCACCGCCGCACGCGTGGCGTCGCCGCGGTTGTCGCGGGCGGGCGTGGGATTCGTGCAGTCGGTCGGCGCGCCGGCCATCGGCTCGGGCTGGGTGCGCGGCGGGTCCTGCGCGATGGCCGGTGCGGCCAGAACGAGGGCGAGGGCCGTGGTCAGGGCGACGGGGCGGAACATGGCGGGCCTCGGGACAGTCTGCGGTAGGGCGACGCTACGCCGGCGCTGCCCGGTGGTCCGTGAACGCCTCGCACGCCCTGCGACCGTGCTTGACCACCCTGCACGCCGCTCCCATCCTCGCCGCCCTTCACGATGCCGCCGAAAATCCCGCCGATGAGCAGCCGCTACGACGCCGCCGATATCGAAGTCCTGTCCGGCCTGGACCCGGTCAAGCGCCGTCCCGGCATGTACACGGACACCACGCGGCCGAACCACCTGGCACAGGAGGTGATCGACAACGCGGTGGACGAGGCGTTGGCGGGGCACGCGCGCACGATCGAGGTGACGCTGCACACCGACGGCAGCTGCGAGGTCAGCGATGACGGCCGCGGCATGCCGGTCGACATCCATCCCGAGGAGAAGGTGCCCGGCGTCGAGCTGATCCTCACGCGGCTGCACGCGGGCGGCAAGTTCAGCAACAAGAACTACACCTTCTCCGGCGGCCTGCACGGCGTGGGCGTCAGCGTGGTCAATGCGTTGTCGACGCGCACGGAGGTGTTCATCAAGCGCGACGGGAACGAGTACCGGATGACCTTCAAGGACGGCGACCGGGCGACGCCGCTGGAGGTCGTCGGCAGCGTCGGCAGGAAGAACACCGGCACGCGCGTGCGCTTCTGGCCGGACCCGAAGTATTTCGACACGCCGAAGTTCGCCCTGCGCGCGCTCAGGCACCTGCTGCGCGCCAAGGCGGTGCTGGCGCCGGGGCTCACCGTCAAGTTGCACGATGTCGCCAGCAGCGAAACGCTGCAGTGGCACTACGAGGACGGCCTGCCCGACTACCTGCGCGGCGAGCTCGACGGCCGCGAGCTGCTGCCGCCCGAGCTCTTCGTCGGCAAGCTGACCAAGGACACCGAGACGGTGGACTGGGCGGTGGCGTGGGTGGTCGATGGAGATCTGGTGCAGGAGAGCTACGTCAACCTGATCCCCACCGCGCAGCACGGCACCCACGTCAACGGCCTGCGCACCGGCTTCACCGATGCGCTGCGCGAGTTCTGCGACTTCCGCAACCTGCTCCCCCGAGGCGTCAAGCTGGCGCCGGAGGACGTGTGGGACCGCGTGGCGTTCGTGCTGTCGATCAAGATGACGGATCCGCAGTTCAGCGGGCAGACAAAGGAACGGTTGTCATCGCGCCAGGCCGCAGGGTTCGTCGAATCCGCCGCGCACGACGCGTTCTCGCTGTGGCTCAACCAGCACGTGGAACTCGGCGAGAAGATCGCGCAGCTCGCCATCGAGCGCGCCGCGGCGCGCCTGAAGACCGAGAAGCTGGTCACCCGCAAGAAGATCACTCAGGGCCCCGCCCTGCCCGGCAAGCTGGCCGACTGCACGTCGCAGGACCTCTCGCGCACCGAACTGTTCCTGGTCGAAGGCGATTCGGCCGGCGGCAGCGCGCGGCAGGCGCGCGACAAGGAGTTCCAGGCCATCCTTCCGCTGCGCGGCAAGATCCTCAACACGTGGGAGGTCGCATCGACCAGCGTGCTGGCCTCGCAGGAAGTGCATGACCTGGCGGTCGCCATCGGCTGCGACCCCGGCAAGGACGACATCGGCGGCCTTCGCTACGGCAAGGTCATCATCCTGGCCGACGCGGATTCGGACGGGCTGCACATCGCCACGCTGCTCTCGGCGCTGTTCCTGCGCCATTTCCCGTCGCTGGTCGCCGCCGGGCATGTGTTCGTGGCGATGCCACCGCTGTTCCGCGTCGACGTGGGCAAGCAGGTGTTCTATGCGCTGGACGAGGAGGAGAAGCGCATCCTCCTGGAGCGCATCGAGCGCGACAAGGCCGACAGGAAGAAGGGACTGAGCGGCGCGGTCAACGTCACCCGTTTCAAGGGCCTGGGCGAGATGAACGCGCCGCAGCTGCGCGAGTCCACGATCCACCCCGATACGCGCCGGCTTGTGCAGCTCACCGTCGACGACGGCGACGCCACCCGCGCGCTGATGGACATGCTGCTGGCCAAGAAGCGCGCGGGCGACCGCAAGCAGTGGCTGGAGCAGAAGGGCGACCTGGCGACGCTGGAGGTGTAGAGATGGCCACGCCGCCCGCGACGCCCGCTTCGACGCGCGCCTGGCCGCTGTGGCCGGTACCGGTGGTGGTGGCACTGCTGCCGTTCGTGGCCGCGCACCTGGCGTACGCGCTGTCGATCGATGCGGGATACGTGCCGGCGTGCATGCCATACCTCGAAGGCTGCACCTCGATCAGCCGCGCCGCGCGGTACGGGCTCGGCAACCACCTGTTCCGGTTGGTGATGCTGCCGTCGGCGCTGCTGCTGGCGCTGCACTGGCTGGCGATGCGCACGCTGCTGCGCGACATGACGGGCGCTGCGCATGCTGGCCGCAGCCTGCTGCTGCTCGCGCCGCTGGCGGGCATCGCGCTGGCAACGTACGTGGCGTTCCTCGGCACCGACGGCGAGGTCTACCGGTGGCTGCGGCAGTACGGCGCGCAGGGCTACTTCGCGTCGGTGTACATGGCGCAGCTGGTGTTCGTGCACCGCTACCGGCAGTGGCCGATGCACCGGACGGGCGTGGTGCGCGGCATGGCGGGCATCGGCGTGGCAATGCTCGCGCTCGGCATCGGCTACACCGCGGCGGCCAACTTCCTCCCCGATCCCGCAGCCAAGGACCGCTGGGAGAACCTGCTGGAGTGGCACATCGGCCTGCTGATGACCGCGTGGTACCTGCTGCAGGCGCGGGTGGTGCGTGATGCGCGGCTCGGGTTCTCCGTCCGAAAGTTGCCCTGACGTCGCCATCGGCGCGTTGCAGCGTGCCCGTAGCGCCGAGCTTGCTCGGCGACCGCGACACCGCCGCGCTCCACGAACGCACGACGGCTGCGCGGAGCAGGCTCGGCGCTACGGGGCGGTCATTGACGTAGCCCGGGTAAGCAGCGCACCCGGGGTTTTCGGCAAGCCGGGAGGCCTCGCGGCGTCGAGCGCGGATCCCGGGTGCGCTGCGCTTACCCGGGCTACGGACGCGCGCCCTAGTCGAGTGCCGCCTCGATCAGCGTGCGGATGACCGGCTGCAGGCGCGCCGCCCGGCCCGTGTCGTACGCGAACGTGTCCTCGTCCATGTAGGTGCGCTGCGCGATCTCCAGCTGCACCGCGTCGATGCCGTGCGCCGGGTCGGCGTAGTGGCGGGTGATGTAGCCGCCCTTGAAGCGGCCGTTGACGACGAAGTCGTACGCGCCCTGCGCCCGCAGCGCACGCTCGATGCGCGCCTGCGTCGCCGGCGCGCAGCTGGCGCCGTCGGCGGTGCCGATGTTGAGGTCGGGCAGGCGGCCGTCGAACAGGTACGGCAGGCCGTCGCAGCGGATTGAATGGCCTTCCCACAGCAGCACCCGGCCGTGCAGCGCGTGCAGCCGTTCGAGCTCGGCGCGCAGCGCCGCGTGGTACGGCCGCCAGTAGGTGTCCACGCGCGCGGCGACCTCGTCGCCCGAGGGCTCCTGGCCCGCGGCGTACACCGGCCCGCCGCGGAAGCGCACTGCCGGGCACAGGCCGGTGGTGTTCCGGCCGGGGTACAGCGACGTGTCGTCCGGCGGGCGGTTGAGGTCGACGACGTAGCGCGAGAAACGCGGCACCAGCACCGACGCACCCAGGTCGCGCGCGAACGCATACAGGCGCGCGACGTGCCAGTCGGTGTCCGGCGCGCGCCGCGCTTCGGGCGTCATGCGCGCGGCCAGTCCGGGCGGGATCTCGCTGCCGTCGTGCGGCAGGCTGACCAGCAGCGGCGCGGTCCCCGGGTGCAACGCGCACGGCGGGGGATGTCCGCCAGCAATCGAACGGCCCACGGCGCTCACCGCAGCCGTTCGACGCGATACGGCGACGGATCGATCGCAGGCACACGCCCCGTCATCAGGTCGGCGAGCAGGTGGCCCGTGCCCGCGCTCATGCTCACGCCCATCATCCCGTGCCCGGTCGCCAGCCACACCGGCGAACCTGGTGCCAAGGCTCCGATGATCGGCGCGTCGTCCAGCGACATCGGCCGCCAGCCCATCCAGGGCTCGCCCGCGGGCAGGCCGTCGGGGAGCACCAGGTACTCGCGCGCGGCGCGCTCCAGGGCCGCGAGCCGGCGCGCGTTGAGCGAGGCGTCGAAGCCGGCGAACTCCATCGTGCTGCCGAGCCGGAAGCCGCTGCCCCAGCGCGTCACGCACACCTGCCGGTCCTTGAGCACGATCGGGCGCGCCGGTGCGCCGGCGACGGGCGGATAGGTGATCGAGTAGCCCTTGCCCGGCTGCATCGCGCGCGCCAGCGCGGGGATGCCGACCATCCGTGCCAGCCGGGCACTCCATGCGCCCGTGGCGATGACCACCTCGCGCGCGGCCAGCGTGCCGGCGGCGCTCTGCAGTTCGACGCCACCGGCCACGGTGCGCACCGCGGTGACCTCGCGGTGTTCGTCGATGCGCGCGCCCGCACGGCGCGCGACATCGGCGAGCCCGTGCGCGTAGCGGTCGGGACGCAGCACCGCGTCGCCGTCGAACCGCACCACGCCGGCTACCCCGGGTCGCAGTGCGGGCTCCTGGCGTTCGTACGCGCCACCATCGATGACCTGTGCGTCCACGCCCAGCGCATGCAGCGGCGCCAGCGCGCCGGCCATCGCCTCGAAGGCGCGGCGGTCGCGGTAGACGTAGTCGAGACCGGACGCCTCGAATTCGCAGTCGATGCGATGGCGCCCCACCCAGTGCTCGATGCGCGCGCGCGAGTCGTTGAGCAGCGCCGACTTGGCGCGCATGCTGGCCTCGAAATCGCGCGCGTTGCAGCGCCCGGCGTAGCCCAGCAGCCAGCGCCACAGGTTCCAGTCCAGGCGCGGATGCACGTACAGCGGCGCGTCGGGCGTGGCCATCCAGCGCGCCGCGCGCAGCACCATGCCGGGTGCGGCCAGCGGTGCGGCATGGCTGGGCGTGATCGTCCCGCAGTTGCCGTGCGAACTGCCGCCGGCGACGCGTCCGGCGTCGAGCACGCGCACGCCGCGGCCAGCCTCCAGCAGCGCCACCGCGCAGGCCAGCCCGATCACGCCGGCGCCGACCACCACCACGTCCTCGCGTGCCATCGCGCCGTCAGGCGGGCCGCAGGCGCAGCGCGGGCAGGCGGCCGTAGGTCAGGCCGCGCCACGCCCACTCGGCCGGGCCGAACGCATGCCGCCGCAGCCACCACGTGCTCCACGCCACCTGCAGCAGCCACAGCGCCACCACGAACACCGGCTGCCAGGCGCGCGGGAGCGCCTCGTACCAGCCCAGCCCGTAGCCGTAGAAGACCAGCGTGCAGATGACCGACTGCAGCAGGTAGTTGGTCAGCGCCATCCGGCCGGCCGGTGCGACGCGCAGCAGCGCCGGCCGCAGCGACGGCGCCGACAGCCCGCGCAGGATCCACGCGAGGTAGCCCAGCGCCATCAGCAGGGCGCCGCCCATCGACAGCAGGGTGGCGATGCCCATGGTCATGTCGATGCGCGCGATGTCGAGCGTGGGCATCAGCACGAACGCCGTGACCACCATCGCCAGGCCCACCGGCAGCGCGACGAGGCGCAGGCGCGCGAAGGTGCGCGCGTGGGCGGCCGGATCGGCGATCGCACCGCTGCGCACGAACCACGAGCCGAGCACGAACAGGCCGAGGATCATCGGGCCGTAGATCATCAGGTAGGTCAGCATGGTGGCGGCGTCGCGCAGCCGCTGCACCGTGGCTTGCGCGTAGCTGCCCGCGCCGTATGCCTCGCGCTGCATCTGCGTCTGCTGCTCCCAAAGCGTGCCGGCCGGCGCCATTGCCTCGGCCATCGCGCGCGCGCCCTCGGGTGACATCTGCGCCAGCGAACCCACCGCGCCCAGCGCAAGCGTGAGCAGGGACGGCAGCAGGTAGATCGCCACGCCCAGCCACGGCAGGTGCCGCACCGGCACGCGCGTGAACACCGCCAGCATCAGCAGCGCGACCACCGCGTAGCTGGTGAGGATGTCGCCCGACCACACCAGCAGCATATGCGCCAGGCCGATCACGAGCAGCGCCAGCGTGCGCCGCACGTACACGCGGGTGAACGCATCCCCCGCGCGCTGGAGCATCACCGCGAAGCCCATGCCGAACAGCAGCGAGAACAGCGCGTAGAACTTGCCCTGCACGAGGATCAGGATGAGCGCGTCGACCACCCGGTCGGCGCCTCGCAGCGACGGGTCGAGCCCTTCCAGCGCGATGTTCATCGGCCCGACGAAGGCCTCCATGTTCATCAGCAGGATGCCAAGCAGGGCGATGCCGCGCACGACGTCGAGGGCGACGAGCCGCTCGCGCACGGGCACCGGCTCTGGCATGGGGATCGGCGTGCTCATCGCGCATGTCCTCGGTCAGTGCGCGCGAGCGTGGCCGGCCTGCGGTGCCCGCGCAAGGGCAACCGGTCACCTGCCGTGCGGCACGTGCGGGCCGGAACGCGAACGGCCCGCGCGAGGCGGGCCGTGGCGCGACGCGGGCGATGTCGAGGTCCGCGCCACCCGCGCGCGGGAGGCGGGCCGGGCCGCACGCGCCCTCAGTGGTGGTGGCCGCCCTCGCCGTGCACGTGGCCGTGCTCGAGTTCCTCCGGACTCGCCTCGCGCACCTCCACGACCTCGATGTCGAACGCCAGGTCCTTGCCGGCCATCGGGTGGTTCAGGTCGACGTCCACCACGCTCATGCCGACCTTCTCGATGGTCACCGCGCGCGGGCCGAAGTTGGTGTTGAGCACGACCTGCATGCCGGGCTGCAGCTTCTGGCCCTCGAAATGCTTCTTCGGCACGCGCTGGGTCAGGCCGTCGCGGCGTTCGCCGTAGGCATCGGCCGCCGGCACGGAGACGTGGAAGCTCTCGCCCGCTTCGCGGCCATCGAGCGCCTTCTCCAGGCCCGGGATGATGTTGCCGTGGCCGACCAGGATGGCCAGCGGCTGGCCGCCCTCCCTGCTGCTCTCGACCTGCTCGCCGCCCTCGGACACGGTGTAGTGGAAGCGGACGACGCGGTCTTTCTCGATCTTCATGGAGGCGCTCTCGCGGCCCGCGCGCGCGGGCCTGTGCTGGACGGATGGGGAACGACGCGCTTGTCCGCGCCGCGGGCAGGCGGCACAGTGCCGCCCGATGAAGGCCGCGCATTATCCCGGCACCCCTGCACCCGCGCCAGCCGCGCGGGCCGTGGTGCTGGCGGGGCTGCTGGCGGCCACGGTCGCTGGATGCGGTGGCGGAACGGCGGTCAGGCCCGGCGGCGGCGCGGTGTCGATGCGTGCGCAATGGCCTGCGGTCGAGCCTGCCGACCCGGTCCGTGCCAACGGCGTGCTGATGCGCGCGATCGGCCTGGTCGGCACGCCCTACCGCTATGGCGGCAATACGCCCGAGGGCGGCTTCGACTGCAGCGGGCTGGTCAACTACGTGTTCCGGGACATGGCCGACCTGCGCCTGCCGCGGAGTTCGCGCGAGCTGGCGGCGTTCCAGGGCCCGCTGATCGCACCGGCACGGCTGGCACCCGCGGACCTGGTGTTCTTCGGCACCGGCGGCGCGGTGACCCACGTGGGCATCTACGTTGGCGAGGGCCGCTTCGTCCACGCTCCCAGCACCGGCGGCACCGTCCGCCTCGACCGGCTCGACGGGCCCTACTGGGCGCGGGCGTACAGCGGCGCGAAACGCGTGCTGCGCTAGGGATCGGCCAAAACGCGACCCTCGTCACACCCCGTTTAACGGGATCCGAACGTTTTTTGAACCAAACGGTCCGGTTTGGTGGGCATGATCGTCCCGTGACGACTTCGTGATGCCCTCGTGACGACAAGTTCCAGCCGCCACGGCCGCCCTGCAGCCGCCCTCGCATCCCGCACCGCGCGGGTTGTTTCCTCCCTATCCCTCGCCGCCCTCATGGCGCTGGCCGCCGCCCCGGCGCTGGCCCAGGACGCCGCTGCGACGATGCGCGACGACACCGCCGAGCTGCCCGGCGCCGGCGCGGTGGTGCGCCAGTCGATGACGCTGTCCGACCGCGCGCTGGCGATCGCCACCGACTTCAACCGCCTCAACCCCGCCAACGCGCTCATCGCCTCGGCGGCCGCCAAGCCGGCGCAGGGCGAGGGCCGCATCAAATCCGTGCTCAACCGCGCGATGGCGCTGCTCGGCACGCCCTACCGCTGGGGTGGCACCTCGCCGGAGAGCGGCTTCGACTGCTCCGGGCTGGTGGGCTACGTGTTCCGCAACGCGCTCGGCATCGAGCTGCCGCGCGTTTCGCGCGAGATGGCAAAGAGCGGCGAATTGGTGCCGCGCGCCGAGCTTTCGCAGGGCGATCTGGTGTTCTTCGGCAAGTCCGGCCGCGTCGACCACGTCGGCATCTACGTCGGCGAGGGCCAGTTCCTGCACGCCCCGCGCACCGGCCGCGACGTGACCGTGTCGAACATGGACACCGGCTACTGGTCCCGCAAGTTCATGAGCGCACGCCGCGTGGCCGCCGGCACCTGATTCCCGCCACCGCGTCGCCTGCAAGAAAGGCCGCCTCCGGGCGGCCTTTCTGCGTTTCCGACCCCGCTCGATCGACCGCGCGCCTGCAACGACCGAGAAGGCCCGTCGCCCCTGCGACCGCAGGGGCCCGGTGACTTCTGCGCGGGATTCGTGGTTTCCGGCGACGTCGATGCGCCAAAGGCGCTGGGCCCCTGCGTTCGCAGGGGCCACGTGCTCAGAGCGCAGCCGGCGTGGCCAGGCGGGTGACCACGTCCTCGATGCCGCGGCCAAGCTCCATCACCTGCTGTGCGTAGTCGGCGAGGCGGCGGTCGTCGTCGGTGGCCGGCACCCAGGCCGGCACCGGGGTTGGCTTGCCTTCCACCGCATCCAGCGCGACGAACGCGATCACGCAATGCGTGCACAGCCGCGCCTGCGGTTCGCGACCGTCCAGCCCGGGGTCGCGCGCGGTGACGTCGATGCCGAACTGCATCGACGAGGTGCCGGTGCGCAGCAGCGTGGCGCGCACCTCGACCAGATCGCCGATGCGCACCGGCGCGACGAAACGGATCCCGCCGACCGCGACGGTCACGCTGTACGCGCCGCTCCAGCCGACGGCCGCCGCATAGCCGGCTTGGTCGATCCAGCGCATCACCGCGCCGCCGTGGACCTTGCCGCCGTAGTTGACGTCACCCGGCTCGGCCAGGAAGCGCAGGGTGAGCTGGCGCTGCCGGCCGCTCATGGCGTGGGGCTCGATTGCATGGCGACCTTCGGTGAAGCGACGGAAGGCAGCATCGTGGCATTGCCGTGGCGGCGGCGTCGCGGCGATGCTCGCGGCGCGGCGCCCGGCCGCGCGACACGGGGATGGCGATGCTGCGGACGATCCTGGCGCTGGTCGCGGGCGTGGTCACCGCGATGCTCACCATCATGGTGTGCGAATACGTGTCGCACGCGCTGCACCCGTTGCCGGCCGGCGTGTCGTCGTCGGACATGCAGGCCATGGCCGCGTACGCCGCCAGTGCGCCGCCCGCGGCGTTGGGGCTGGTGCTGTTCGGCTGGACGCTGGGCGCGTTCGACGGCGCGCTGGTGGCCGCGCTGGTCGCGCCGGCGCGTGCGCGCCTGCTAGCGATGGTGGTGGGGGCAGTGGTGGTGCTGGGGGTGGTCGCCAACGCGATGATGCTGCCGCAACCGCCCTGGATGACCGCGCCCGGCGTCCTGCTGCCGCTCGCGGCGGCACATGCGGCGTGGTTGCTTGCCCGGCAGCTGCGACCGCGCCGGAGCGCTGGCGCCTGATCCTCCCGGCGCGGCCCGTCGCGCTCCGCGCATCCGTGGACCCGGCGGTGTCGCGACGCTGAATCCGTGTGTCAAGAGCTCTTGACACGTCAAACATTCTTGACAGACGATCGGCCCATGGAGAACCGGGTCAGGCATCACCGTGAACGCGCGGGCTGGAGCCAGGGCGAACTGGCCCGTCGGCTGGGCGTCTCGCGGCAGACGGTCAATGCGGTGGAAACCGACAAGTACGACCCCAGCCTCCCGCTCGCGCTGCGCATGGCGACGTTGTTCGCGGTGCCGGTCGAGTCCCTGTTCATCGACCCATGGGAGCCGCCACAATGAATACCGACCCCTGCACCCCGCCCCGCAAGTCCCGCAAGGTGATCCTCCAGTTCGTCGCCGGCCTGGTGTCGGGCGCGGTCGTCTCACTGGGCGCGCTCACCCTGCTGGGCGACGGGCACTTCGATGCCGATGACCCCTCGCGGGTGATCGCGCTGCTGACGGGCCTCGTGCTCGCGCTGATCGCCACGCTCGTCGCCTTCGGCATCGCCGCCCCCCGCCAGGGCGCGATGCTGCTCAACGTCGAGGACGCCGAGGAACTCGTCGAAGAGCGCAAGCCACTGGCCCAGGGCGCGCTGGTCATGTTCAGTGCCGCCGTCGGGCTGCTCGCCCTCGCCCTCGCCGCGGTCGGCGGCAGCGCCGGCCTGCTGCCGCCCGGCGTCGCCCTGGCGATCGCCGCGGCGAGCTTCGTGGCCACCGGGGTGCTCGGACACGTCAGCCGGGGCGCAACCGACGAACTCATGCGCGAACTGAGCGCGGAGGCGGCGTGCGTCACCCTCTATGCGGTGCTGGCCGTCGCCGCGGCGTGGGGCAGCCTCGCCCACCTGGGCTACGTGCCCTGGATCACCCCGCTCGGCCTGCTCGCGGGGCTGGTCGGGCTGCAGTTGCTGGCGACCTTCTACGTGGTCGGACGGCGCGGGATGCTGGCCTCGCGCTAGCGCAGCCTTGCCCTGGCGGGCCGGTCAGGACCGTCCCGCCGCGTCCGGTGCATCGGAGGCAGTTTCCGCCAGCCCGATGTCCCGCGACGCCGCGTCGTACACCGACTGGTCCAGCAGCCCGGTCTCGCGCGCGACCAGCACCGGCACCAGCATCTGCCCGGTGACGTTGGTCATCGTGCGCATCATGTCGAGCACGCGGTCGATGGCGACGAGATAGCCGATGCCCTCCAGCGGCAACCCCGCCGCATGCAGCACCAGCGTGACCATCACGATGGCGGTGCCGGGCACGCCCGCGGTCCCGAAGCTGCCCAGCACGCTGGCGACCAGGATGATGAGGTACTGCGTCGGTTCGAGCTGCAGGCCGAAGTACTGGGCGACGAAGATCGCGGTCAGAGCGGGATAGATCGCGCCGCAGCCGTCCATCTTGATCGACGCCCCCAGCGGCACCGCGAACGCGGCGTAGTCCTTGTCCACGCCGAGGTTGTGGGTGACCGCGCGGATGGCCACCGGCATCGAAGCGAAGCTCGAGCTCGACACGAACGCGACCTGCATGCCCGGCGCGGCGCCGCGGAAGAACTTCAGCGGGTTGAGCCCGTGTGCGACCAGCAGGCCGCCGTAGACCACCACGATGTGCAATGCGCAGGCCAGGTACAGGGCGAGCACGAAGGTGCCCAGCGGCAGCAGTCGGTCGAAGCCGTACGTGCCGACCAGCGCGGCGATCAGGCCGAAGGTGCCGATCGGCGTGAGCTCGAGCACGAAGCGGGTGACCTGCACCATCGTGTCGCTGGCCTCGCGCACCAGCGTGCGCAGGTGCGACGCGCGTTCGCCCAGCTTCACCAGCGCGAATCCGACCAGTCCGGCGAAGAAGATCACCTGCAGGATGGTGCCGGTGGCGACCAGCCGCGTGGTGCCCTCGGCGTCCTTGGCCGGCATCGCCCCGCCCAGCGCCTGGAACGGGTTGGACGGCACGATGTCCAGCAGCACCTTCGACAGCGATGGCACCTCGCGGATCGCGTAGTCGGCGTCCATCGCGAGCCCCGCGAGGCCAAGCCCGGGCTGCAGGATCCAGCCAACGCCCAAGCCCACGAGCACCGCGAGCGCGGCGGTAACGGCGAACCACCCGAACGTGCGTCCGCCGAGCGCGGCGATCGACTTCTGCCCGTGCAGCGAGGCCACCGCGTTCATCACCGCGAAGAACACCAGCGGGATGGCGATCATCTTGATGAGGTTGACGTACAGCGTGCCCAGCGGCCCGAACCACGCCTGCGCCTGCGGCCCCAGCGCCCAGCCGGCCAGCGCGCCGAGCACGAAGCCCGCCACGACCCGTTGCCAGAACGGGATCCGGAACCACGCCGCAGCCGCCGCCTTCATCGCATCCCCGACCTGCGCCGCGACCCGCGACGCTGCCGCCGCACCCTACCCCACCGCGCGCGCCACCCGCGACGCCGGCACTGCAACGCAGCGCGCGCACGCGGGAAACGCTCATCGCGATCCACCCACCGCGGCCGGGGTCGCGGCGCGTTCCCCGCGATCCATCCATCGCGATCAACCATCGCGATCAACCATCGCGATCAACCATCGCGATAATCGACGCCTCCCCCGCACCGTCCGACGCCCATGCCCCGCTTCCGCGCCCTCGCCTGCCTTCCCGCGCTGATGGTGGCCGGGTGCGTCTCCACGCCCCCGGCACCGCCCGCGCGCACCGCCGCCCCGCTGAAGGTCGACGTGCCGGCGATCGCGCGCCCCGCCGGCGAAACCGTGGCGTGGTGGTATCGCGACGGCGCGGCGCAGGCCGCAGCGCGTGGCGCGATGGACGGACGCGCGCGCAACGTGATCGTGTTCGTCGGCGACGGCATGAGCCTGACGACGGTGGCCGCCGCGCGCATCCTCGCCGGCCAGCGCGCGGGCGGGCCCGGCGAGGAGCACCGGCTCGCGTGGGAACGCTTCGACGCCACCGCGCTGTCGAAGACCTACAACACCAACGCGCAGACGCCCGATTCGGCCGGCACCATGACCGCCATTGCATCCGGCTACAAGACGCGCGCCGGCGTGCTGGGCGTGGGCCCGCAGGTGCGGCGCGGTGACTGCGACGCCGCCCTGCGCGACCCGCGCCGCGCCACCCTGTGGCAGCTGGCGGCGGCGGAAGGGCTGGCCACGGGCCTGGTCACCACCACGCGCATCACGCATGCCACGCCTGCCGCGACCTTCGCGCACCTGCCCGAGCGCAACTGGGAACACGACGGGCAGTTGACGCCCGAGGCCCGCGCCGCAGGCTGCGTGGACCTCGCGCGCCAGCTCGTGGAGTCCGGGCCCCTGCCGCAGGTGGTGCTGGGCGGCGGCCGCGCGATGTTCATGCCCGCGACGCAGCAGGACCCCGAGCACCGCGCGCGCAGCGGACAGCGGCAGGACGGGCGCGACCTCGTCGCCGCGTGGCGCGCGCGCAGTCCGGGCGGCACCTACGCATGGAACGCCGCGCAACTGGCCGCCGCGCCGGTCGACGGGCCGCTGCTCGGACTGTTCGAGCCTTCGCACATGCTCTACGAGCACGACCGCGCGGGCGACGTGGCCGGCGAGCCGAGCCTGGCCGAGATGACCCGCGCGGCCATCGCCCGGCTCTCGCGCGATTCCGATGGTTATGTGCTGCTGGTGGAGGCCGGCCGCATCGACCATGCGCACCACCAGGGCAACGCGCACCGCGCGCTGGTGGACACGCTGGCGCTGTCGGACGCGGTCGAGGCGGCGATGGCGATGGCCGGCGACGACACCCTGGTGCTGGTCACCGCCGACCATTCGCACACCCTGACCTTCGCCGGTTACCCCGCGCGCGGCAATCCGATCCTCGGCAAGGTGCGCGGCGGCAGCGGCGAGGACATCGCGTCGGCCACGCTCGCCCGCGATGCGCTCGGCCTGCCGTACACCACGCTGGGCTATGCGAACGGCCCGGGCTACACCGGCGCGTCGGCGCAGCAGCCCGGGGGCGTCAAGCGCTTCGAGCACGCCGGCGCGGGATTCCGCGCGGCACGGCTGGGCCGGCCCGACCTCACCGACGTGGACACCACGCACCCGGACTTCATGCAGGAAGCGACCGTGCCGCTGTCCAACGAGACGCACGGCGGCGAGGACGTCGGCGTGTGGGCGACCGGCCCCGGCAGCGCGGCGGTGCGTGGCTCGATCGAGCAGAACGCCATCCACCATCTCATCCTGCAGGCGATGCCGACCCTGCGCGCGGCGATGTGCCGGCGCGGGCTGTGCGATGCCAATGGCGTGCCCGTCGAACCCGCGCTGCTGCCGGCGCGATAACCCGCGCGCGCGCACGTCAGCCGCGCAGGCGCGCCGTCGCCCCTGCGCACGCAGGGGCCCAGCGCCTCCTTGCCTACGTCATCCGCGGATGACGGCGTGCGCGCACTGCCAAGATAGAGGCGCGCCTGCGCGCCTGCGCGTTACGCCAGCCAGTGCCGCACCGGTCGCGTCACGGGGATGCCGCCCCGACGCGCGAGTCCGGTGCCAGACGTCAGAACGGCTTGGCGATCACCAGGAACACGATGCCCACCAGCGCCAGCACCGGCAGTTCGTTGAACAGCCTGAGCACGCCCGACGACGGCAGCCAGCGCCCCGATTCCACGCCCTTGAGCCAGCGCCCGCAGGCGATGAAGTGCGCCAGCACCAGCGCGACCAGCAGCAGCTTGGCGTGCATCCACCCACCGGCGACCACGTCGGGCATGCCGTCGATCACGCGGTGCCCGAACCACAACAGCAGGCCCAGGACGACCGCCAGTCCCATCATCGCGTGGCCGAAGCGGTACAGCCGGCGGCCCATCAGCAGCAGGCGCTCACGCACCGCCGGCACGTCGCCGGCCTCGACGATGTTGACGAGGATGCGCGGCAGGTAGAACACCGCGGCCATCCACGCGACCACGAAGACGACGTGCAGGGTCTTGATCCAGAAATAGGTCATGGCGGGGCGGATCCGGAGGCGTTGCGGCAAGGATGACAGGCCGCGCGTGCAGGCGGACATCGCCGGCGGTGACGACACGCGGGGATGGTGTGCGTCATGGAGCGGGGTTGGTGTCGCCTCATGGCGCGAGGCGCGTGCGCAGTGCGCATCACGACGTGCGGGCGTGCGGTCGCAACGCACGCGGCCCCTTACCGCATCACGCACAGGTGTCCGCCGTGCCTCGGGCTGCGCACACAGCGCCCGGGCAACGACCCGATCGCGCGGGATGCTTGAGTCCGTCGCCCCTGCGCACGCAGGGGCCCAGTGACTTTCGCGCCTGTGCCCTTGGCTCGCCATCCCCGAATGCTTTCGTCGGGGATCCATGGACGTTGCTCTTGGTGGCCTTGCCCACGACGGAAGCAAGGGTCATTGGATCCCCGCATTCGCGGGGATGACGAGCAATGGCGAATGCAACGTGCAGGGATTCGCGCGCGAGGATGTGCGAGGCAACCGCCACATCCATGGATCCCCGCCTGCGCGGGGATGACGAGCAGAGACAACAGCACGGTATGGATTCCCGCTTGTGCCGGGATGACCAGCAGAGGCGACAGCACGTCCATCGATCCCCGCCTGGCGTCCCACGTCGCGGCGCCGCACGTGCGCGGGGACTGATCAGCGAAGGCGCTGGGCCCCAGCGTGCGCTGGGGCGACGGGCTTGGGGATCGACCCGCGCACAGTCGATGACGGGGAGTGGAGGAAACGAGCACAGCCGGCGGCGAGGCCCCGGCACCTGCGGGTAAAGGAGTGCAACCTACGTCGATGCCGGAGGCCACGCGGCCTCAGACGTCCGCCTGCGTCCCCTCGCGCCCCTTCTCGCGCTGCTCGCCTTCGGGCGGGTTCTCGACGCTCTCGTGCGACCTGTCCTTGGGCGTGTCGCCCTGCTTGTACAGCTCGTGCGCGCGGGTCTGCGAGGGCTCGTTGCCGGCATCCACCTGCGGTGGCTTCCTGCCGGGCTGCGGCTGCACCGCGGCGTCGCCCTTGGCGTCGATGCCCCGGTTGGCCTTGTCGTCGGCGACGGTCTTGTCGTGGGCGATGTTGCGCTCGTCGGTCATGGTCGTGCTCCGTGGCAGTGGCGCCGAACGTAGGCAGCGGCACGCGCGCGGTGCGTGAACGCGGCCGCTAGCATCGGCGGATGGACGCATCGACCAAGGCGTACGACGCCAACTACTTCGACCGCTGGTACCGCGACGGGCGCCCCGCCGGCATCGGCGGCGCGGCGCGCCTGGCGCGCAAGGTCGCGCTGGCGGTGGCATGCGCCGAGTACCACCTCGAACGGCCGCTGCGCAGCGTGCTGGACATCGGCTGCGGCGAAGGGGCCTGGCGCGCGCCGTTGCGTCGCCTGCGGCCGCGCGTGGCGTACCTGGGATTCGATTCCAGCCCGTGGGCCATCGCGCGACACGGTGCGCGGCGCAACCTGCGGCTGGCGCGGTTCGGCGATTTCGCGCAGCTGCGGCCCTGCGCACCGGCCGACCTCGTGGTCTGCAGCGACGTCCTGCATTACCTCGACGCGCGCGAACTGGACGCGGGCCTGCCGGGACTGGCCGCGCTGTGCGGCGGCGTCGCGTTCCTGGAAGCGTTCACGCGCGAGGACGAGGTGGAGGGCGACGTCCACGGCTTCGTCCGCCGGCCCGCGCGCTTCTACCGCACGCGCCTGGCCGCGCTCGGCCTGCTGCCACTGGGCTCGCACCTCTACCTGGCACCCTCCCTGCAGGCAGGGCTGGCCGCGCTCGAACGCCCGAGCGCCTGAACCCGCTCACTCTCCCGCCCCGCCGCGCCGCTATGCTGCGCCGCATCACGGCCACGGACCCGGCCCGCCCACCGCCGGAACCCGCACATGCTGCTGTACCAACTGCACGAATTCAGCCGCGCCTGGATGGCGCCCATGACCTACTGGGCCGACGCCGGCGCCAAGATGTTCGCCGCGCCGGGCAGCTGGCTCTCGGGGGTCCCCGGGGCCAACCGCATCGCCGCCGGGTACGAGCTGGTGTACCGGATCGGCAAGGACTACGAGAAGCCGCGCTTCGAGATCCACTCGATCGAGAAGGACGGCATGCAGTACCCGGTCGTCGAGCGCGTCGTCGTCGACAAGCCGTTCTGCCGCCTGCTGCGCTTCAAGCGCTTCGCCGACCAGCCCGGCCACCTGCAGGAGTTCCGCGACGACCCGCCGGTGCTGGTCGTCGCCCCGCTCTCCGGCCACCACGCCACCCTGCTGCGCGACACCGTGCGCACGCTGCTGCGCGACCACAAGGTCTACATCACCGACTGGGTCGACGCGCGCATGGTCCCGCTGGCCGACGGCACGTTCCACCTCGACGACTACGTCGGCTACATCGAGGAGTTCATCCGCGCGATCGGCGCGAAGGACCTGCACGTCATCAGCGTGTGCCAGCCGACGGTGCCGGTGCTGGCCGCGGTGTCGCTGATGGCCGCGCGCGGCGAGCCTGTGCCGCGCACGCTGACGATGATGGGCGGGCCGATCGACACGCGGCAGAACCCCACCAGCGTGAACGATCTCGCGCGGCAGCGGCCGCTGTGGTGGTTCGAGTCCAACCTGATCCACGCCGTCCCGGCCAACTACCCGGGCGCCGGCCGCCGGGTCTACCCCGGGTTCCTGCAGCACATGGGCTTCCTTGCGATGAACCCCGAGCGGCACTTCATGTCGCACTGGGACTTCTACCAGGACCTGGTCAAGGGCGACCTCGAGGACGCGGCGGGCCACCGGCGTTTCTACGATGAGTACAACGCCGTGCTCGACATGCCGGCCGAGTACTACCTGGAGACCGTCGACATCGTGTTCCAGCGCCACCTGCTGCCCAAGGGCGAGTGGATGGTGCGCGGCGAGCGCGTGGACCCGGCCGCGATCACCGACACGGCGATCCTCACCGTGGAAGGCGAGCTCGACGACATCTCCGGCCAGGGCCAGACGCGCGCGGCGCATGCGCTGTGCACGGGCGTGGACGCGGCCGACCGCCACCACATGACGGTCGAGGGCGCCGGGCACTACGGCATCTTCAGCGGCCGCCGCTGGCGCACGCAGGTGTATCCGAAGCTGCGCGACTTCATCGCCGACCACCGGGCGCCCCGTCAAGGTTTGTGAGCGCAGGTTCAGGCTGGGCCATGGCCGCCGGATAGCCTGAAAGCCGTTCTGGCCTCGCATTTGTGTCGCATGTCCGCAGCAGTTCCGGGAAGCCTCGAACGTCGACTGCTGTCGGCTTCGCGCGTCGCCGCGGTCGCCGACGACTTCGAGGCCGACCTCGCACGCGTTGCCCCGGCCTGCGCGCCCCGCCTGCTGTGGTGGGTGGACGGCCTGCGCGACCTGTGCAGCCGCAAGGGCCTCGTGGGCAGCGTGGAACGCGAGGTAGTGCAGCAGGCACTGGTCGGCGGCACCGGCGGCAACGTGATGATGGCCTCCAGCGCCCACGTGCCGTCCGGCGCCGTGCTGCAACTGGCTGCCCCTGCGACCGCCGCGCTGCAGTCGCGCGTGGAGGCGCTGCAGCCGTTCCTCGACAACCTGCTCGAGCGCTCGCTGCTGCGCCTGTCGGTCGAACGGCTGGTGCGCGCCGAGAAGCTGCAGCGCGCGCTGTTCGAGATCGCCGACCTTGCCGGCGCTGACCTCGACTTGCAGTCGATCCTCGCCGGCCTGCACCGCATCGTCGGCCGGCTGATGTATGCCGAGAACTTCTTCATCGCGCTGCACGATGCGCGCGACGACACCGTGCGCTTCATCTACTTCGCCGACACCCACGGCAGCGCGTGGAACACGCCGTCGCTGGTGGACCGCATGGACGAGATCCAGCACAGCCTCACCTGGCACCTGATCCGCGACGGGCGCGCGCTGCGCGGCACCACCGAGCAGCTGCAGCGGCAGGTGACCGGGCCGCTGTCGATCATCGGCCCGCCCGCGGCCGACTGGCTGGGCGTGCCGATGGTCCTCAACGACCAGGTCCGCGGCGCGATGGTCGTGCAGCACTACGACCAGCCCGACCAGTACACCGCCGAGGACCAGACGCTGCTCGCCTACATGGGCGGTCAGGTGCTGGTGGCCCTCGAGCGCGTGCAGGCGCGCGCGGAGCTCGCCGCGCGCAGTGCCGAACTGGCCCACGAGGTGGAGGTGCGGCAGGAAGCCGAGCGCCGGCTGCGCCACGAAATCCTCCACGATCCGCTCACCCGCCTGCCCAACCGCGCCTACCTGCGCGACCAGCTGCGTCGCGCGCTGCGCCGCCAGCTGCGCGATTCCGACGGCTGCGTGGCGGTGCTGTACGTTGACCTCGACGGCTTCAAGCAGGTCAACGACAGCGAGGGCCACCTCGTGGGCGACGCGCTGCTGCGCGAGGTCGCGCAGCGCTTCACGGCGGCCGCGCGCGCCGGCGAGCTGGTCGCGCGCATCGGCGGGGACGAGTTCGCGGTGCTGATGGAGTGCCGCCACGACGGCGACGCACCGGTGCGGCTCGCGCACCGGCTGGTGGCCGCGCTCGGCGAGCCCATCCATGTCGAGGGATGCACGGTCGCGGTGGGCGCCAGCGTCGGCATCGCGCGCGGCAACGGGCGCGCGTACGCGCCCGACGACCTGCTGCGCGAGGCCGACCAGGCCATGTACGTGGCGAAGTCGGCCGGCGGCGGGCGCGTGGAGGTCGCCGAAGACTGGCTCGCGTCCACGCGTCGCGAGGGCGTGCGCGAGGCCGCGCCGCTCGCCTGACCCGGCGCCCCGCGCGGCACAATCGCGCACCGGGCCCGCGGGCCTTCTCGACGGGAATGCTTCCATGCGAGCACGACTCTTCGCCGTTGCATGCGCCTGCGTGCTTGCAACCGCTGCCTGCGCCCAGCACCCGCGCAAGCCAGCCGCCGCGCTGACCATGCAGCAGGTGCTCGACGCCAGCGCGCCCGGCGACTGGCGCGCGCTCGATCCCGAAAACACGCTGGTCATGCAGCTGCCCGCCGGGCGCGTGGTGATCGAACTGGCGCCGGCCTTCGCGCCGGCACACGTCCGCAACATCCGCGCGCTGGCGCGCAACGGCTACTTCGCCGGCCTGTCGATCAACCGCTCGCACGACAACTTCGTGGTGCAGTGGGGCGATCCGGAAGAAGACGCGGCGCGGCGCAAGGCACTGGGCGAGGGTGCGCTGGCCAAGCTGCCCGCGGAGTTCGACCGGCCCGCCGAGGGCCTCGCGTTCCACCGCCTGCCCGACGTCGACGGCTGGGCCGCGCAGGTCGGTTTCAGCGACGGATTTCCCGTCGCGCGCGAGGGCGGTCGCGCGTGGCTGGCGCATTGCTACGGCGTCGTCGGCGCCGGTCGCGAGACCGCCGCCGATTCGAGCACCGGCGCCGAGCTCTACGTGGTGACCGGGCAGTCCCCGCGCCAGCTCGACCGCAACATCACCACCGTCGGCCGCGTTCTGCAGGGCATCGAACTGCTTTCGGCGCTGCCGCGCGGCACTGGGCCGCTGGGCTTCTACACCGACGCCGCGCAGCGCGTGCCGATCGCCTCGCTGCGCCTGTCCGCCGACCTGCCGCCCGCCGAGCGCCCGGCGCTGGAGGTGCTGCGCACCGACACGCCCACGTTCGATGCGCTGGTCGAGGCGCGCCGCAACCGGCGCGACGATTTCTACAAGCGCCCGGCCGGGCACATCGACCTGTGCAACGTGCCGGTTCCCGTGCGCGCCCGGAAGACGGACTGATCTCGCGGAGCGCACATCCAGCGTCGCCCCTGCGCACGCAGGGGCCCAGTGACTTGCATCCGAACGGTGTGCGTGAGTGCCCCAGCGTCGTGATGTCGCTCGACTGTCGCCACTGCATGCGCAACGGGCGAACATCCCGCGACTCATGGCATCGGAAGACAGAGGCGCTGGGCCCCTGCGTGCGCAGGGGCGACGGCATGGTGGGTGCCCGCGCGACCTCGCTGCAAGCGCGGCCGCCGCGGCGCGCCCTCACGCAGGCTTACCTCCGCGCTGCCTAACGTCGCCACGACCTTCGACGAGACAGCTCCCATGCCAATGCTCCGCATGCGCATCACCGGCCCCGACGACCACGCGCGGGCGATCTCCAACCTGCTGCTGGGCATCGATGGCGTCGAGCATGTCGAGGAAGTGGCCGACCTGATGCCGCGCCTCGACGATGCCGACTCGAGCTCGGCCGGGCTGCCCGGCGACCAGGGGCCGGCGGTCACCGAGTTCGAGATCGAGACCCCCAACAGCGCCACCGACCAGAAGGTCCGCCAGGCCGTGGAAGCGCTGGCGTTCGACCTCGACGTGCTGGTCGAGTTCGAGAACGACGACGACGGCCGCTGACGCCCGGTGCGCGCCGCGCCGCGCGCACCTATCCTGCGGGCCTGTCTCGTCGAGCGGCCCGCCATGCATCGAACCTCCTGCCTCGCCCTTGCCCTGACCGTCGCCCTGCTGGGCGGCTGCGCCACCGCGCCCGGTGACGTGCGCACGGGTGCGGCGGCTGCGCCACCCGCCGCGGCGGTGCAGGCCGACGCGCGTTTCGCCGATCTCTCGAAACGCTGGCTCGACGGCTGGCTGCGGATGCAGCCGGCGCTGGCCACGCAGACCGGCGACCACCGCTTCAACGACCGCGTCGACGACTTCGGCCCCGAGGCGCGCGCCGCGTTCGTGGCGTTCGCGCGCGGCGTGCAGGCGGAGCTGGCGGGCATCGACCGCTCCGCGCTGTCGGCGGAAAACCGCGTGGATGCGGCGATCCTCGCCAACCAGCTCGCCTACGACACCTGGACGATCGAGACCCTGCAGTCGTGGGCGTGGGACCCGCAGGTCTGGGCGCAGGCCGCCGGCGGCGCGCTGTACACGCTGATGGCGCGCGAGTTCGCGCCGATGCCCGAGCGCCTGCGCTCGGCCACCGCGCGCATGGAGAGGCTGCCCGGCCTGCTGGCGCAGATGCGCGGCAACCTGGTGCCCGCGCGCGTGCCGCGCATCCATGCCGAGACGGTGGCCAGGCAGAACGCCGGGCTGATGTCGATCGTCGACGGGATGATGCTGCCGCACGCCGGGCAGCTCACCGGCGCCGAACGCGCGCGCTTCGACGCCGCGGTGGCCGGGCTGCGCACCGCGGTGGCCGACCACCAGCGCTGGCTGGACGGCACGCTGGTGCCCAACGCGAAGGGCGAGTTCCGCATCGGCGCGGCGCTGTACGACCAGAAGCTGCGCTTCGCGCTCAACTCGCCCCTGTCGCGCGCGGACATCCGCGCGCGCGCCGAGCGCGAGATCGCCGCCACGCGCGCCGAGATGTACGCGATCGCCCGCGGCGTGCTGCGTGGCCGCAAGGGCGCGCCGGCCGCGATGCCGGACGCGCCGACCGATGCCCAGCAGCAGCAGGTGATCGAAGCGGCGCTGGAACTGGCCTACGCCGACCGCCCCACGCGCGACGGCGTGGTCGCGCTGGCGACCAGCTCGACCGCCGATGCCACCGCGTTCGTGCGCGAGAAGGACCTGGTCACCCTGCCCGACGCGCCCGTGCGCATCATCCTGATGCCCGAATTCCAGCGTGGCGTCTCGGTGGCGTACTGCGATTCGCCCGGCCCGCTCGACCGCCACCTCGACACGTTCTACGCCGTGTCGCCGATCCCCGACGAGTGGACGGCCGCGCAGGTCGATTCGTTCCTGCGCGAATACAACACCCGCTCGACCCACGAGCTGTCGATCCACGAAGCGGTGCCGGGCCACTACCTGCAGCTCTGGCACAGCAACCGCCACCCGTCCACGCTGCGCGCGGTGCTGGGCTCGGGCAGTTTCATCGAGGGTTGGGGCATGTACGCGCAGAAGATCATGGACGAGTCCGGCTACATGGGCGGCGACCCGCTGATGCGGCTGATCCACCGCAAGTGGATGCTGCGCGCGACCGCCAACGCCATCCTCGACCAGGCGATCCACGTCGACGGCATGGGCCGCGAGGAGGCGATGCGCCTGATGACCGTGACGACGTTCCAGCAGGAGCGCGAGGCCGCGGGCAAGTGGGTGCGCGCACAGCTGACCAGCGCGCAGCTGCCCACCTATTTCGTCGGCTACCAGGAGCACCTGGACCTGCGTCGCGAGGTGCAGGCACGCGAGGGCGCGGCGTTCGTCCCGAAGCGCTACCACGACCGGGTGCTGTCGTTCGGCTCGCCGCCGGTGCGGATGGTGCGCGAGCTGATGGGCGTGGAGTGAGGGGCGGGATTGGTGGTTCGGGATTCGGGATTCGGGATTCGTGATTCGTGATTCGTGATTCGTTGCGCAGTGCGGCGACGGGATGGGTTTGCAGGCGCTCTGCCCGCCGATTTTCCCCGTTTCCCCGCACTAGCGTGAGCACGACGCGTGGTTGGGTGGGCGCCGTCGGCGCCCGTAGTGCCGGATGGACACACGAAGCCGGGCAAGCCCGGTGCGACGAGAGCACGCGATGCCTGCGCAACCGCCACTCGACATCACGCCCCCGACTCCGACGCGCGGGATCCGCGTGGGCATCGGGGGCTGGGTGTATGCGCCGTGGCGCGACAACTTCTATCCGCAGGGGCTGGTACAGCGCCGCGAGCTTGAGTACGCCAGCCGCCGGGTGACCGCGATCGAGGTGAACGGCACCCACTACCGCGCGCAGACGCGAGCGACCTATGCGAAGTGGGCCGCCGAGACGCCAGCGGGGTTCGTGTTCTCGCTGAAGGCACCCATGCGCATCACGCAGGCCCGCGACCTGGCGCGGGTGGGGCCGCAGGTGGAGGACTTCGCCGGTGGCGTGTTGGCGCTCGGCGACCGGCTCGGGCCGCTGGTGTGGCAGTTCGATGCCGGCGCGGCGGTGACGCGCGATGCTCTGAAGGCCTTCGTGGCCGCGCTGCCGCGCGTGCTCGACGGGCGCCTGCTGCGCCATGTGCTCGACGTGCGCGAGCCGGGGCTCGTCGACGCGCGGTACGTCGCCCTCGCCCGCGCGCAGGGCGTGGCGACGGTCTTCACCGATTCGCCGGAGCACCCGTCCTTCGCCGACGTCACCGCCGATTTCGTCTACGCCCGCCTGATGCGCGCACGCAGTGCGGTGAAAACCGGCTACCCGCCTGTCGAACTGGATGCGTGGGCAGGCCGCCTGCACGCGTGGGCCGCCGGTGGGCAGCCCGGCGACCTGCCGCTGCTCGACCCATCGCACGCGCCACCCACGCAACCGCGCGAGGTCTTCGCGTTCTTCATCGCCGCCGACAAGGAGCGCAACCCCGCGGCAGCCATGGCGCTCATCGACCGCCTGTAGGGGCGCGCCTGCGCACCCACTCCTGCAAACGTGGATGCGCGCAGGCGCGCCTCTACCGGAGCTTCTGGCTCAGCGCGACGCTGCCCAGGATCATCGCGCCGGCGATGCACATCGTGAGCGTCAGTGGCTCGCCCAGCAGCCACCATGCCCACGCCACGCCGAACAGCGGCACCAGGTACGTCACCGTCGACGCGCGCGTGGCGCCGACGCGGGCGATCAGCCGGTAGTACATGACGAACGCGATCCCGGTGCACAGCACGCCAAGCAGCACCGCGGCGATCCATGCCTGCGCGGGCACATGCGCCTGCGGCCAATACGCGACCGCCACCGGCGCGACCAGCAGCGCCGAGCACGACAGCGTCGCCGCCGCGACGGCCGCCGCAGGCAGGCCGGCGAGGTGCCGGCGCACGAGGTTGATGCCGATGCCGTACAGCAGCGCCGCGCACGCGCCGGCCGCGGTGGCCGCGCCCACGCTCAGGCCCTCGATGCGCGTGCTGGCCAGTACCACGACGCCGCCGAACCCCAACGCCAGCGTGGCGCTGCGCGCGGCGCTGATGCGCTCGCCGAAGAACAGCGCCGCCACCAGCGCGGTGAACAACACGGTCATCGCGTTGGCGATCGCGCCAACGCCTGCCGGCGCACGCTGGGCGGCCCACGCGAACAGCACGAACGGCACCGCCGAGTTGATCGCGCCGATCAGCGCCAGCAGCGGCCAGCGCCGCGCCGGGAACAGCCCGCGCGCGCGCCACAGGAACGGCAGCAGCACCACCGCGCCCAGCGCGAGGCGCACCTCGACCAGCGCGAACGGGCCGAACACCGACGCCGCGACGCGCATGAACAGGAACGACGCGCCCCAGATCGCGCCCAGCGCCGTGATCTCCAGCGGCGTCAGCCAGGCGGCATGCGTGCCTGGCAGTGGAGTATCGGTGGGGATGGCGCTCATCGACGTCCTCGGGTGCACGGCGGCGACGCCAGCATCGGCGCGTTCCACCGGCGGTGCGCGCCGGATCCGGACATCGCTGCTCGCCGGGCCGTGGCTGCGCCGTGCCATGCCACGACGTGCGATTGTCCGCCCGCGCCGCGGGAGCGCAAGCGATACTTCGCAACCGCATCGACCCGATCACGCCATGCCATCGCGCGGACTCCTTCCGACCGGCCACGCGAGCGCCGCGCGCAATCGCGACTGCCGAGGCGTCCCTCACGCGTCGCGCGGGCCCCTCGCACCGTGCCTGGCTGCCGTCCCGTACCGGCGCGATCGCTGCATGGTCCGCGCATGACGCCGCAACGCCGCGCCTTCTGGCAGATCCACCTGTGCGTGCTGCTGTGGGGGTTCACCGCCATCCTCGGCAAGCTCATCTCGCTGCCGGCGCTGCCGATGGTGTGGTGGCGCATGCTGCTGGTGGTCGGCGCGCTGGCGCTGGTGCCGCGGGTGTGGCGCGGACTTCGCGCGATGCCGCCGCGGTTGCTGCTGGCATACGCCGGGATCGGCGTGCTGGTCGCGTTGCACTGGCTCACGTTCTACGGCGCGATCAAGCTGGCCAACGCCTCGGTGGCGGTGGTCTGCCTGGCGTTCGCGAGCGTGTTCACCGCGCTCGTGGAACCGCTGCTGGCGCGCTCGCGCTTCTCGCGGCGCGACCTCGCGCTGGGCGTGGCGATCCTCCCCGGCGTCGCGCTGGTCGTCGGCGGCGTGCCCGCGGGCATGCATGCGGGGATCGTGGCCGGCACCGCGTCGGCGTTGTTCGTCGCGCTGTTCGGCTCGCTCAACAAGCGGCTGGTCGAGCGTGCGGACCCGCTGACCGTCACCGGCATCGAACTGGGCGCCGGCACCCTCGCACTGACCCTGCTGGCGCCGCTGATGCCGCTGCTGGTGCCGGCGTTCGCGGGTCCGTTGCTGGACGTGCCGGGCACGCGCGATCTCATGCTGCTGCTGGTGCTGGCGATCGCCTGCACGCTGCTGCCGTTCGCGCTGTCGCTGGCGGCGCTGCGGCACATGAGCGCGTTCTCCTTGCAGCTCGCGGTGAACCTGGAACCGGTGTACGCGATCGTGCTGGCGATCGTGCTGCTGGGCGAGCAGCGCGAGCTGACCCCGGCCTTCTACGCGGGCGTGGCGATCATCCTGGCCTCGGTGCTCGCGGCGCCGCTGCTCGCACGCCGCGATGGCGCAGCCCGCGGCGATCCCGGTGCGGACCCCGCCGCCGGCCCGCACGCCGAAACCCTCGCGACGTCGGAGACGCACCGCGTGCAATGACGCGGTGCCGGCCGCGCGTGCGTCGTCGCCACGCGACGCGCCGCGTGCGTCAGCCGAACGCGTCCTGACGGCCGGGCCCGACCGGATCGCCCGCCGCGTCGAACGCGGGCGGGTAGTAGAGATTGAGCGTCTTCAGCAGGGTGCGCCCCGTGTTGCGCACCTGGTGGCGTTCGCCGCGCTCGATGACCAGCAGCGTGCCGCGGCGCAGCTGCACCGTGCGGCCCTCCACCGTCGCCTCGCCGGTGCCCGACACCACGAACAGCCACTGGTCCGCGCCGCGATGGCGGTTGTCGTCGTCGCCCTCGCTGCCGCCGGGCGCGATGACCACCTCCGCCGCCTGCACCAGCCGCACGTCGAAAGCGACGCGGAACCCTCGCCGAACCCGAGCCGTTTGCTTCGCATCGCCATGCCCGCGCGGAACCGGCGCGCAGCATCGGCCGCGGTGCGTGACGCCGGCGCCCGGACGCGCGAGGCTGTCGCGCCCGACCCCGCCCCGCGCACATGACCGACCTCGACTTCCACCTCGACCCAGGCCGCGACTTCATCGAACTCAACCAGCTGCTCAAGCTCGCGGGCCTGTGCGACAGCGGCGGCGCGGGCAAGGCGCTTGTCGCCGGCGGCAGGGTGCGGGTGGATGGCGCGGTGGAGACCCGCAAGACCGCGAAGATCCGCCCGGGCCAGGAGGTGCGCATCGGGGACGCGCGCATCGTCGTGCACCCGCCCGCATGAAACGCGACGGCCGACGCGGCGTACACGCACGCGTGCCTACCGTGCCGCCTCCCCCTCCGCCACGCGTTGCCGATGAAGATCGCCCAGGTCCCGCCGCTGTACGAAGCCGTCCCCCCGCGCCTGTACGGCGGCACCGAGCGCGTGGTCGCGCACCTCACCGATGCGCTGGTCGATGCTGGTCATGACGTCACGCTGTTCTGCACCGGCGAATCGCGGACTTCCGCGCGCCAGGTGGTCGTGCGCGACCAGGCGATCCGGCTGGATCCCGCGCCGCTGAAGTCCGACTGGGCCGCGCACCTGTCGATGCTGCACCAAGTCCGCGAGCGCATGGACGAGTTCGACGTGGTGCACTTCCACACCGACCTGCTGCAGTACCCGGTGTTCGCCGACGTCGCGCACCGCACACTCACCACGCTGCACGGACGGCTGGACATCAAGGACCTGCCCGACGCCTACCGCCGGTGGCCGCAGTTCCCGCTGTGCTCGATCAGCGACCACCAGCGCGCGCCGCTGGCGTTCGCGAACTGGGTCGGCACGGTCTACCACGGCTATCCGCCGCAGCTGTATCCGTTCAAGGCCGATCCCGCCGGCGGCTATCTCGCGTTCCTCGGCCGCATCTCGCCGGAAAAACGCGTGGACCGCGCCATCGAGATCGCCACGCGCGTGGGCATGCCGCTGAAGATCGCGGCCAAGGTCGACGCGGCCGACGCGCGCTATTTCCGCGAGTACATCGAACCGCTGCTCTCGCGCCCGGGCATCGAGTTCATCGGCGAGATCAACGACGCGCAGAAGGTCGGTTTCCTCGGCGACGCCGCCGCGCTGCTGTTCCCGATCGACTGGCCCGAGCCGTTCGGGCTGGTGATGATCGAGGCGATGAGCTGCGGCACGCCGGTGGTGGGCTGGCGCTGCGGATCGGTGCCCGAGGTGCTCACCGACGGGGTGACCGGGCGCATCGTAGGGTCGATCGACGAGGCGGTCGCCGCGGTGCGCGAGGTGGTCGGCTACGACCGCGCGCGCATCCGCGCCGGGTTCGAGGAACGCTTCACCGCCGCCGCGATGGCGGCCGACTACGTGGCGCTCTACGAGCGCCTCGCGGCGGTCGAGCCGCTGCGCCGCCTCGCATGACGCCCGACGCCGGCACGAGCGCGGCGCTCGCCACCAGCCACGTGCTCAAGGACGGCGACACCTTCGTGGTGTGCGACGGCGTGGGCGACATCGACGGCGGCAGCACCGGGCTGTTCCGCGACGACACCCGCGTGCTCTCGGCCTGCCGGCTGCGCCTGGGCGACACGGTGCCCGCGCTGCTCAGCGCCGGGGTGACCCGCGACAACGTCGTGTTCGCCGCGCACCTGACCAACCGTGCGTTGCCGCCGCTGGGCGGCACCACCGCGCCGCAGGGGCTGGTGCACGTGCATCGCACGCGCTTCCTGTGCGACGGGCGCATGCACGAGCGCATCGTGCTGACCAACTACGGGCACCAGCCGGTGACGGTGCCGATGCACCTGGAGTTCGACGCGGATTTCGTCGACATGTTCGAGGTGCGCGGGGTCGCCCGCGCGCAACGTGGCACGCTGCAGCCGGCGCAGGGACGCGAGGCCGGCATCGCGTTCGCCTACCGCGGGCTCGACGCGGTGCAGCGCGAATCGGCCGTCGCGTTCTCGCGCACGCCCGACGCGCGCGACGGACGGCGGGTGGCGTTCCATGCATCGCTGGCGGTGGCCGGCCGCTGGGAGCTGTACCTCGAGGTCGGCGATGCGTCCGATTTGCCGCCATCGCGCGCGCGCCACCGCGAGGCCGCCGCGCGCGCGCGCCGGCGCATGCGCAACCGCTCGCGCCGCGGCGCGCGCGTGCGCAGCAACGGGCCGCTGTTCGATGCGTGGATGCGCCGCTCGCGCATGGACCTGTCGCTGCTGACCAGCGAACTGGCGACCGGGCCGTACCCGTATGCCGGCATCCCGTGGTTCTCCACGCCGTTCGGGCGCGATGCGGTGATCACCGCGCTGCAGGTGCTGTGGCTGGACCCGGGCCTGGCGCGTGGCGTGCTCGGGTTCCTGGCCGACCACCAGGCCCAGGAGGAATCGAAGTTCCTCGATGCCGCGCCCGGCAAGATCATGCACGAGACCCGCCGCGGCGAGATGTCCGCGCTGCGCGAGCTGCCGTTCGGGTTGTATTACGGTGGCGTCGACACCACGCCCCTGTTCGTGGTGCTGGCGGGCGAATACGCGACGCGCACCGGCGACATGGCGTTCATCGCGCGCCTGTGGCCGGCGCTGGTGGCGGCCACCGCGTGGATCGAACGCGTGTGCGATGCCAACCCGCGTGGACTGCTCGACTACGCGCGCGGCGAGTCCACCGGCCTGTCCAACCAGGGCTGGAAGGACAGCGAGGATTCGGTGTTCCACGCCGACGGCGAGTTCCCGCCGGGCCCGATCGCGCTGGTCGAGGTGCAGGGCTATGCGTTCGCCGCGTTCCGCGCGATGGCGATGCTGGCCGGACGCCTCGGGCACGACGCGCAGGCCGCGCAGTGGTGCCAGCGCAGCGAGCGCATGCGCGAGGCGGTGGAGGCGCATTTCTGGATGCCGTCGCAGGGCATGTACGGCATCGCCATCGATGGCCGTGGCGTGCTGTGCGAGGTGCGCGCGAGCAATCCGGGCCACCTGCTGTTCGTCGGCCTGCCGGATGCGGAACGCGCGCGCAGCACCGCCGCGCACCTGCTCTCGCGCGATTTCGACAGCGGCTGGGGCATCCGCACGCTGGCCAAGGGCCAGGCGCGCTACAACCCGATGAGCTACCACAACGGCTCGGTGTGGCCGCACGACAGCGCGCTGTGCGCGGCCGGCCTCGCCCGCTACGGGGACCGCGCCGGCGCGGTCGCGCTGCTGCGCAGCGCGTTCGAGGCCGCGGTGAACTTCGACATGCGCCTGCCCGAGCTGTTCTGCGGCTTCGAGCGCACGCAGGGCGCGGCGCCGGTGGCCTACCCGGTCGCGTGCCTTCCGCAGGCATGGGCGGCCGGTTCGCCCTTCATGCTGCTGCAGGCGTGCCTGGGCGTGTCGGTGGACGGCTTCGCCAACGAGCTCACGGTCGACCGCCCGCAGCTGCCGGTCGGCATCGACGAGGTGACTCTGCGCGACCTGCCGGTGGGCGACGACCGCGTGGACCTGGTGTTCCAGCGCGTGGGTGGGCGCATCGGCGTGTTCGCCGAAGGCCGCGGCGCGGCACGCATCGCGCTGCGCGTGCTGGCCTGATCCCGCCATACAGCCGCGCCTGCGCGCCTGTCGAACCCCCGTAGAGGCGCGCCTGCGCGCCTTGCGCGCCTGTCCAGAGCCCACGCAGGCGTGCAGGCACGCCTCTACGGAAGGCGCCGCGCATCGCGTTTCCCGCGGGACAATGCCGGCATCGCAACTCGGGACGGATCCATGACCCATCGCGTGGTGGTGATCGGCGGCGGCTTCGGCGGCCTCGCGGCCGTGCGCGGCCTGCGCAACGCGGCGGTGGAGGTGACGCTGGTGGACGCCAGCAACCACCACCTGTTCCAGCCGCTGCTCTACCAGGTCGCCACCGCGGGGCTTGCCGCGCCGGCGATCGCCGCGCCGCTGCGGCACGTGCTGCGCGGGCAGCGCAACGCTACCGTGCTGCTGGGGCGGGTGGATCGCATCGATACCGCCGCGCGCACCCTCGCGTTCGACGGGCACGTGCTCGGCTACGACACCCTCGTCGTCGCCACCGGCGCCACCCATGCCTACTTCGGGCACGACGACTGGGCAGCTCACGCGCCGGGGCTGAAGACGCTCGACGACGCGTTCGCGATCCGCCGCCGCGTGCTGGAGGCGTTCGAGCAGGCCGAACTCGCCGCGGACGCCGACGCACGCCGCGCATGGATGACGTTCGCGGTGATCGGCGCCGGCCCGACCGGCGTCGAACTGGCTGGCACGCTGGCGGAGATCGCGCGGCACACCCTGCGCGACGAGTTCCGCCGCATCGACCCGACGCAGGCGCGCGTGGAGCTCATCGAGGCCGGCCCGCGCGCGCTGTCCGCCTTCGACGCAGGCTTGAGCGAACGCGCGCGCGTGCAACTCGAACGCCTGGGCGTGCACGTGCGCCTGTCCGCGCCGGTGACCGCCATCGACGCACGCGGCCTGGTCGCCGACGGCACCCGCATCGACGCTCGCACGGTGCTGTGGGCCGCGGGCGTGGCGGCCTCGCCGCTGGGCGCGCTGCTCGGCGCGTCGCTGGACCGCGCCGGGCGCGTGCGGGTGGCGCCGGACCTGTCGGTGCCCGGCATCGACGGCGTGTTCGTCATCGGCGACCTGGCCGCGCTCGAGTGCGACGGCACGCCGGTGCCCGGCGTCGCGCCCGCGGCCAAGCAGATGGGCATCGACGTCGCGCGCCGCATCGCCGCGCGCGTAGCCGCCACGCGCGAGCCGCCCCCGTTCCGCTACCGCGACCAGGGGGCGATGGCCACCATCGGCCGGCATGCCGCGATCGCCCGCCTCGGCCGCCTGCGCCTGTCGGGGACCCTGGCGTGGTGGGCCTGGCTGCTGGCGCACGTCGTGTTCCTGATCGGCTTCCGCAACCGGCTGGTCGTGCTGCTGGACTGGGCGTGGGCCTACTGGACCTGGCAACGCCACGCGCGCGTGTTCACCCGCGACGACCCGTAGCGGCGCGCGCGCCTGCGCCGTGAAGCAAGGCGTGCGGGTACGCCGCTCCACGGGGCGCCGTGGGCTGGGACCGTGCGATCCATGCCACGGCGGGCCTGGCGGGCGCAGCGACGCGGTGCGGTAAAAAAAAACGCCGCGGACATGCCGCGGCGCCGGACACCGGCATCGTTTCGCGCCGGTCAGTAGTAGCCCGCGAGGTTCAGGAACACCCCGCGGTTGTCGTAGCTCAGATCGGTGAGGTCGTCGCTGAAGTCGGTGAAGTTGTAGCCCACGCCGACCTTGAAGTTGTCGCCGACCTGGCGGTCCACGCCGACCAGCCAGCCCGTGCGGTCGCCGCCGTCGCGCACGCCGAGCCAGCGGTACTCGGCCAGCGCATCCCACTTGTGCACGAGGTGGTAACGCGCCTGCAGCGCACCGAAGTCGGCGCGGCTGTCGAGCCATGCACCCGTGCCACGACCGAGGCGGTAGTCGCCCCAGCGAGAGGCCAGCTTGCCGGCGAGCTCCCAACGGTCGCCGAGCTGCCGGATGGCCTCGAACGCGAGCACCTGCGAGCGCTGGTCGAACTCCGCGCCACCCTCCTGGCCGAGCGTCGCCCGGTCGTAGAGGTAGGTGAACTTGCCGAACGCGGCCCACGTCGTGTCGTCGTGCGGGCGCCACGCGAACCCGACGTTGGCCTCCGCCAGGCGCGCACCGGCGGCGGCAGCGAGGTCGTCCTGCGTGTCGGCGAAGTTGGCGCGCGCGGCGATGCGCCAGTCCTCGTTCACCGCATGGAACAGGCGGTTGGTGGTGACCCACTGCTCGCGCGACTCGGCGCCGGTATCGCGGCGGTACTCGAGCTTGCTGGACCACTGCGTGCGGGTGCTGGTGCGCCCGCCGCTGACGCTGTACGCGCGGCGGTCGACGCGGCCGGTGCTCGCGTCCAGTTCGCCGTCCTGCACGGTGAAGCCGATAGTCCAGCCCTCGCGCGGGAAGAAGTCCATGCCGAGCGTGTGCGCGATGCCGGTGCTGCCCTGCCGGGTGTCCTTCAGGTACTGGCTCTCGTTGTGCATGCTGACCTGGTTGTTCAACCGCCAGCGCTGGCCCAGCGTCCAGCCGTTGCGCAGGGTGGTGTCGAACAACGCGTCGCGCGTGGTGTCGGTGCTGTAGCTGTAGGCGCCGTACAGGCTGTGGTCGTCGTCCACGCGGTACTCGCCGTCAACCTTGGCGCCATGCCCGCGGCTGCCGCTGCTGACCTCGGCGCCCACGCTGGAGCGGTCGCCGAACAGGTAGCGCGCGCCGAGGGTGACGAGGTTGTTGCGCGCGTAGTCGCCGTCCTCCTGCGTGCTCAGCTGGCCGGTGCCGTGCAGCTCGAGGTGGCTGCCGACGCGGTGCCGGTAGTTGAGCGCCGCCAGCAGCGCGTCGCCACGCGTGCCCATCGCCTGCTCGCGCACGTGGCGCAGTTCCGCGCCGATGCGCGCGGCCTCGGTCACGCGCCAGTCGGCGGTGAGCTGCGACTGGTCGATGGACGCATCGCCGCGCTCGGCGCGCGAGTAGCGGCCGAACAGGCTCAGGCGGTCGCTGAACCAGCCGAGGAATTCCGCGCCGTGTTCCTCGATGTCCTCGCCGGTGTCGAAGCGCGACACCGAGAAACCCGCGTCGACATCGCGCCACCAGGCGCCGGCGCTCCAGTCGCGCGCGGTCCAGCCGAGTTCGCGGAAGTTCGCGCGCGCCTCCACCGCGCTCGCCTGCCCGCTGCGGGCCGACGCCACCGGGTTGCGCCGCACGAACGACAGGCCGCCGTTGTCGGAGAAGAAGATCGGCGCGACGGTGGAATCGCTGCGGGTGTTCTCGAGCTTGAGGTAGGTGCCGCGGCCGGCCTGCAGGGTGAGGTCGGCGCCGCGCAGCGTGTAATCGTCGCCGCTGCGGTTCTCGTCGACGTACGTGCCGCCGATGGCCACGTGGTCGCCGATCCACTGCCGCCCGCGCACGCCGGCGCTGACGTCGTCGGGGTCGAAGCCCGCCGGCACGTACTCGTAGTCGGCCAGCAGCACCTGCCGGTAACCGTCCAGCGGCGTGTCGCGGGTCAGCGTGCGCACGTTCTCGCGCGTCACCTGCGACAGCGGGCGGGTGAGGATGATGCGGCCCTGCAGTTCGTCGATCTCGTAGTCGGTGCCGCGCTGCAGGTCCACGCGCGCTTCCACGCGGCCGGTGGTGGCGTCGCGCACTTCAAGCACGACGGCGTCCGAGCCCGGCAACACGTCGGTGTGGCGCAGGTAGTACAGGCTGCCGCCGGTGCCGACGAACTCGCTGTGGCCCAGCGCGGTCTGCGCCTGCGAGCCGAACGCGCGCACGAAGCTGCGGGCCTCGCCGAGCGGGGTCACGCCGCGCGACTGCCACGACAGGGCGGCGCCGTACAGCGAGCGCTGGTACTGCCCGTACTCGGTGCCGGTCAGGCCGGTGCTGAAGTTGCCCCACAGCGCCTGGTTGCGGTCCCAGTCCACGCGCACGTACAGGCGGCCCTGGGTGTCGACGTCGCGGTACGTGGTGCTGTCGTCGCCGTAGACCGGGTAGTACAGGTCCGGGTCGAGACGGCGGAACACGTCCTGGGCGTCGGCGTCCAGGAACCCGGTGAACAGGTCGTCGAGTTCGCGTTCGCGGGTGTCCGCCTGCGCGGTGACGAGGTATTTCCCCCGCACCTTGCCCTTGAGGTAGAACGCCAGGCGCCCTTCGCTCAGGAACCCGTCGTCGAAGCGCTCGTCGCCGGCCAGCGGCTCGACGTTGCCCGTCGCGTTGTCCTGCGACAGCGTGACGTCGGCCAGCGCGACGAGCAACGCGTAGCGCCCGGTGACGTCCACGCCCAGGCTGCGCGTGGTGCTGCCCGCGTCGTTCTCGACGACGACCTCGTAGCGGTGCTGGCCGATCGGCTCGAGGAACTCCGCGGCCAGCCGGCCCTGCTGGTCGACGGGGAATACCTGCCCGTCGATGCGCACGCGCGTACCGACCGGCAGCTCGCGGCCGTGGATGCGGACGCGCGATCCGTGCACGGGGATCGTCTGCACGCGCAACTGGCTCTGCCCGTGCAGGCCCTGCACGATGCTGCGCGTGGCGGCCTCGTCGGCGGCGACGCCGCGGCCGAGTTCGCGCTGGGCGTCGTCGCGCAGCGCCTGCACGCCGCGGTCGAAATCCGCCGGAGTGACCAGCTGGATGCGCTGCGGATGGGTTTCGTCGAACGCGCCGTCGGCGCCGTAGGCCCGCGCGACGTAAAGCAGGTCGTCGCCCGCGCGCAGGTTGAGCGACGCGGGCAGCGCGCCGTCCCATTCGGCCTCGCCGACGTTGGAGACCGGCAATGCGATGGTCGCAAGCGGTGTCGCCAGATCCGTATCGCTGCCGCGGAACACGACCACGTTGAGCCGCTGCATGAACGCGGCGTAGTTGGTGTAGCCATAAAAGCGCAGCGGGCCGGCGATGCGCCCGTTCTCGAACGCGACCGTGCCGCCGGCCTGCACGGCAAGCACCGGCGCGCCGAGGGTCGGGTCTTCGGTGGCCCACAGCGCGCCGCCGCCCGGCAGGTCGGTCGCGTGCCGGCCCGCGGCGACATGCGCTGGTTGCACGCGCTGCGCGGGCTGCTGCGATTGCGCGGTGGCTGCGTTGCCGTCGAGTGCCGTATCGCCGCTCTGCGCGTGCGCAGCAAGCGCCGGCGCGGTGGCCAGCAGGCCGATCAGGGTGGCGTCGAGGAGTTTCATCTTCAGGGTCATGGCCATGTCCTCAGCGGTCGCCTGCGTCGGAGGCCGCCGGCGCCGGGGCGCCGGGTGGAGTGGGTGCTTCGGGCAGCGGCGGTGGCGGCAGGCGCACGCCGAAGTCGAAGCGCACCGGCAGGCCGGGCGTGATGCGGCGCACGCGCGGGTTCTCGGTGGTGAACGTGGTGCCCGGGGGCAGCGTCGCGGCGTCGACCTTCAGGATGAAGTTGCTGCCGCGCGCGCTGTTGCCGACGTCCACGCCCTCGAGGTGGTAGCGGCCGTGGCCGTCGGTCTCCATCACCAGACCCTCGACGGACGCGATGCGCACGCCAGGGATACCGCGTTCGCCCTCACCCTGCACGCCGTTGCCGTCCACGTCGTCGAACACGCTGCCGACGATGAGGCTGGTGTCGAGCAGCGCATCGCCCGCGATCTCGACATCGGCGGTGGCGACGTTGCCGATCGCACTGCCCACCACGTCCAGCGCGCTCGCGCGGTTGGTGTGCATGCCGCGGCCGACACCCGCGCCGACGCGCAGCACGTAGGTCACGGTGGCGCGCTGGCCGATGGCGATGTCGATGCCGGTGACGCGCAGCGGGCTGGTGCCGGCGATCACACCGCTGTCGTCGCCGTCATCCACGCGCAGCGAGGTGTCGACAAAGGTGAAGCCGGCAGGCGGCACGTCCAGCATCGTGGCGTTGCGGATCGCCACCTCTCCGGTGTTCTCCAGCACCACGGTGTAGCGGACCAGGTCGCCGGTCTGCACGGAGCGCGTCGCGGCCTGCTTGGCGATGCGCAGCTGCGGGGCCGATGCCGACACGGTCACCGTCACCGTGGCCGTGTCGCACGCCGGGGTCGGCGTGGAGCGGTCGCAGATGCGGTAGGTGAAGGTGTCGGTGCCGTTGAAGAACTGGTTCGGGGTGTAGGTGAGCGTGCCGTTCGGGCCCACCACCACGCGGCCGTTGGCCGGGTTGCCGACGACGATGAGCGAAGCCGGATCCAGCGGTGCGCCGGTGCTGGTGTCGTTGCCGATCACGGTGATGACCAGCGGGCCCGACTGCGGCGTGGTGCCGGTGTCGTCGCGCGCGTCGACCACGTTGGCCGGCACCGTGACCGACACCGTCGCCACCGCGCAGTTGGACGGGTTGAGCGTCTCGCACACGCGGTAGGTGAAGGTGTCGCCGCCGCTGAAGTTCGCGTTGGGCGTGAAGGTGACGGTGCCGTCCGCGTTCACGCGCACCGTGCCGTTGGCTGGCGCCGTGACAATGGTGACGGTGACGCCCGCGGGGTTGGCCGGCGCGCCGCCCACGGTGTCGTTGCGCAGCACCGGGATCGCGACCGGCGTGTTCTGCGGCACCGTGGCGGTGTCGTCGGCGGCCGTGATCGCCGGGGCGGACACGATGACCGTGACCGTCGCGGTGGCGCAGTTGGAGGGGTTGAGCGCTTCGCACACGGTGTAGGTCACCGTGTAGGTCCCCGCGGGCGTGTTCGGTGCCACCGTCACCGTGCCGTCGGCATTGACCGTCAGCGGCCCGGTGGTGACCGGCGCGATGGTCGCGTTGCCGCCGGGGCCGAGGGTGATCGGCGCGCCGTTCAACGTGTCGTTGCCGACCACGCTGAAACCGGGCACCACGCCGCCGCGGCCGCCGTTGACTGGACCGATGGTGTCGTCGATCGCGATGATCCGCGCCGGTTGCACCGTCACGGTGACCGTGGCCGTGTCGCAGTTCGACGGGTTGAGCACCTCGCAAACGGTGTAGGTGACGGTGTACGTGCCCGCGGGCGTGCCCGGTGCCACGGTGACGGTGCCGTCGGCATTCACCGTGAGCGGCCCGCGCGTGACAGGGGTCAGCGTGGCGTTGCCGCCCGCGCCCAGGACGATGGGCCGGCCGTCGAGGGTGTCGTTGCCGATGACGTTGCCGGCGTTGCCACCGGCCGCGCCGTTGACCGGACCCAGGGTGTCGTCGTCCGCCACGATGCGCGCCGCGGTGACGGTGACGGTGACCGTGGCGGTGTCGCAGTTGGACGGGTTGAGGCGTTCGCAGATGCGATAGACCAGCGCATACGTGCCGGCCGGCGTGCCGGCTGCCACGGAGACCGCGCCGGTCGACGCGTCGAGGGTCACACCGGGTTGCGTGCTCGAGACGAACGCGAGCGCGACGGTCGACAGGGTCGGGGTCGCGCCGCCCAGTGTGTCGTTCGCGAGGACGTTGGGCACTGCGACGCCGCCGCTGGCACCGGTCACCGGCGTGCCCGCGTCGTCGACCGCGTCGATGACGTCCGCCAGCACCGTGACCACGACGCTCGCGGTGTCGCAGTTCGCGGGGTTCAGCACTTCGCAGATGCGGTACACCAGCGTGTACGTGCCGGCAGGCGTGCCCGGCGCGACGCTGACCGCGCGCGTGGCAGGGTCGAGGGTGACGTTCGGGCTGGTGGTCGAAACCTGCGAGAGGACCACCGCGGCCGGGTTGACGGCGACACCGCCGAGCGTGTCGTTGGCCAGCACGTCGGGCACGGCGGTACCGCCCGTGCCACCGCTGGCGATGGTGCCCGCGTCGTCGACTGCGTCGATGGCCGGGGCCAGCACGGTGACCACGACGCTCGCGGTGTCGCAGTTGGCCGGGTTCAACACTTCGCAGATGCGATAGACCAGCGTGTACGTACCCGCCGGCGTGCCGGGCGCGACGTTCACCGCGCGCGTGGCGGGGTCGAGGGTGACGTTCGGGTTGGTGGTCGAGGCCTGGGACAGCATCACGGCGGCCGGGTTGACGGCGACGCCGCCGAGCGTGTCGTTGGCGAGCACGTCGGGCACCGCGGTTCCACCGGTCGCACCGCTGGCGATGGTGCCCGCGTCGTCGACCGCGTCGATGGCCGGGGCCAGCACGGTGACCACGACGCTCGCGGTGTCGCAGTTCGCGGGGTTCAGCACTTCGCAGATGCGGTAGACCAGCGTGTACGTGCCGGCCGGCGTGCCCGGCGCGACGTTCACCGCGCGCGTGGCGGGGTCGAGGGTAACGTTCGGGTTGGTGG
>ERZ1066118.63-NODE-63-length-119906-cov-40.296785_pt1 | contig 119906 bp, 114 predicted proteins | sample MGYA00382765_ERZ1066118 | MGnify/ENA primary metagenome ERZ1066118 (study PRJEB33369, sample SAMEA5778348) | biofilm metagenome | biome: Industrial cooling water; feature: Water cooling tower basin; material: Biofilm | place: United Arab Emirates | collected...
CGCTCAGAAAACGGGGGATTGCCGTGTACATGATGACCGGCGACAACGCACAGACAGCCGGGGCCGTGGCCAAAGCGGTTGGCCTGAGCGACTTCCGCGCTGAGGCACTGCCCGCCGATAAAGCCGAATTTGTCAAAGAGCTACAGGCGCAGGGAAAGGTGGTGGCTATGATTGGTGATGGCATCAACGATTCGCAGGCCCTGGCGCAGGCCGACGTGAGCATCGCAATGGGTCGGGGTTCCGATATTGCGATGGACGTAGCTAAGATGACCCTCATCACCTCCGACCTCAACAGCGTACCCAAAGCCCTGCAACTCTCGAAGAAAACGGTACAAGCTATCCGGCAGAACCTGTTCTGGGCGTTCATCTACAATCTGATCGGCATTCCCATTGCAGCCGGGCTACTGTATCCCGTCAATGGCTTCTTACTCAACCCAATGATTGCCGGGGCAGCAATGGCCCTTAGCTCGGTGTCGGTGGTTAGTAATAGCCTACGATTAAGGGCCGCAAAACTCTGAGAAAAAGAGAGCATTTCAATAGAGTTTTACCTTAAAACTAACAGTTATGGAAACATTAAATTTCAAGACGAATATTAAATGCAGCGGTTGCGTAGCGGCCGTCACGCCCTTCCTGAACGACATCGAACAGGTGGACGGTTGGAATGTGGACACCGACAGTCCCGAGAAAATTCTGACCGTACAAACAACGGATAACCGGGTTGGAGAGGAGGTCAGCAAAGCCGTCGAACGGGCAGGCTACAAGGCGGAACCGATACCACGACCGTGATTTCCAAAAGTTTTGCAACGTAATGGGCCGAATCTTATAAGCTGCCCGGCCATCCGGTTGGGCAGCTTACTTGTTTATAGAAGTACTCAACAATCGGTACAGCCGCTGGCCGTTTAGCGGAGTGAGCTGACCCAACAAATTTATGGAAGCACACAAACAATACACTGGCCAGGCACAGCACAAACAGGGCGACCACTCAACGGCCCACGGACAGCACTATGGCAAGTTGGCAATTATGGCTGTTCTATCGTTCATTTCCATGTACGCACTGATGTACGCAATGGTGAACACCTTTGCTAACGTCATTCCGAATGTCAATCAGTTTTACATGGCGGGCCTGATGACGATGCCCATGATTATCATCGAAGTCTTGTTGATGTCGGCCATGTACACCGACAAACGACGGAATGCGTTCGTTGTCGCCGTGAGTGCCATTGCGCTTGTCGGTTTCTTCCTGCTTATCCGTCAGCAGGGCTTTGTTGGGGACAAAGAGTTCGCCAAGTCAATGATTCCGCACCATGCTGCGGCTATTCTGATGGCTAAAGAAGCAAAACTGACCGATCCTGATCTGCAAAAACTTCAGCAAGATATTATTACCGCTCAGGAAAAAGAGATAAAGCAAATGAAGGACAAACTGGCTCAGTTAGACAAATAGGAATTGATTGCAGCAGGGCTAATATCCAAAAGTTTCACAATACCACTGGTCAATATTACAAGCAGCCCTTCCATCAGGCAGGGCTGCTTTTTGGTTTTATTACTATAGGGCGTGTTGACAATCATAATAGCAAAATCATGGCCGAGGCCAAATAAACGAAGCCAGCAAAGCTATTGGCCGTCTTCTCGTAGCGAGTAGCGACCCGCCTGTACTGCTTAAGCTTATTGAAAAACCGTTCCACTTTGTTACGATCTTTATAAAGATTTTCGTCAATTTGCCGCTCAACAAGGCGATTCTTTTTGGATGGTATGACGACCTCCGTATTGGCCTGCTCCAACCATTCAATCAACTCATTGGCATCATAGCCCCGGTCAGCCAATAGCGCATCTGTCTCATAGCCAGCCAATAAACTTTCAGCCTGAGTACTATCGGCCCGTTGGCCCACACTCAATATGATTCGTAGCGGGTTGCCTAAAGCGTCAACGACCGCATGAATCTTGGTTGTCCAGCCGCCCACCGATTGGCCTAAGCACTCGCTGGCAGGGTCGCTTTTTTTTGACCCGCTGCATGTTGGTGCGCCCGCACCGTCGTCGAGTCGATCATCAGCCAATCTAAATCTGGCTCCTGAAGTTGCTCAAAGACGGTTTTCCAAACCCCTGTTTTGGCCCAGCGCCGAAACCGTTGATAAACTGAGTTCCAGGGTCCGAATCGTTCGGGCAAATCCCGCCAAGGCGCACCACTGCGGGCTATCCAGAGTACCCCATTGATAAAGAGTCGGTTATCGACCGCTGAACGGCCCACATGACCGACTTTGCCAGGCAGTAAGTGGGCGATTCGTTGCCATTGCTGGTCGGTAATTTCGTAGCGTCTCATGCGACAAAGTTGCCCAAAAAAGCCATCTTTGTATAATTGTCAACACACCCTAAATGCACTTGGTACGTCAATGATGAAAAACAATTTTTTTCGGACGTTAAGTCTGCTGATGTTTCTCCAAATAGCCGGTTATGGGCAACACCAACAGCATACAATGGCGGCTGGCAACCAGGTTGCCAGTCCCCCTGCCAATCCCGACAAATCCAACTTTCCGGTAGTTAAAACATCGCTGCCCGTCACCCGGCCCCAAGCCCTTGCGAAGGTGAAGCCAACCGGTAAGCGGGTTGAGTATGACCTCACCATTGACGAGCAGACGGTTAACATCACGGGCAAACCCAAGAGGGCCATGACCATAAACGGGGGCATCCCTGGCCCGACGATGCGGTTTGCCGAAGGCGATGTAGCCGTTATCCGGGTACACAACAAATTAAAAACCGAAACCTCGCTGCACTGGCATGGCATACTGCTCCCCAACAAACAGGATGGCGTTTCGTACCTGAACACACCCCCCATTCATGCGGGTGATACCTATACGTTCGAATACCCACTGGTGCAGTCCGGCACGTACTGGTTTCACTCCCATACCCGCTACCAGGAACAAGTCGGGGTGTACGGCTCCATCGCGATTCTACCTCAGCAGCCCACCCACAAGGCGGATCATGATTTAGTGCTGTTGCTATCGGATTGGACGAATGAGAATCCAGCGTACATTCTGAAAAACCTGAAACGGCGCAACGAATGGTACTCCATCAAGAAAGGGAATGTCCAATCACTCAACCGCATTATTCAGCATAAGGCGGTAGGGGCGTACCTGCGGCAGTCGATGATGAAAATGGCACCAATGGACATCTCGGATGTGTATTACGACCGGTTCTTAGTTAATGGAAAAGACACCGTGCGTTACCCGGACATCAAAGCGGGCCAAACTGTTCGGTTGCGGGTTATCAACGCCAGTGCGTCCACCTATTTTCACGTCAATTATGCCGGCGGCCCCATGAAACTGATTTCCGCCGATGGCCTTGATGTGCAGCCGCTGGAGGTTGACCGGCGGCTGATTGCCATTGCGGAGACCTACGATTTTATAGTCACTGTACCCAAAGGCGGAGCTTTTGAAGTGCGGGCTACTGCTCAGGATGGGTCTGGCTACGCAACGGCCTTGCTCGGAAATGGCCCGGCGAAGTATGCCCCGACGATTCCCCGCCCCGACCTGTACAAGTTAACAGCCAACATGAGCCAAATGGGAGGCATGGGCATGGGTAGGATGAACATGGGGAAAAGCGACACGACAGCTCAGGCCAATGTGGACATGAACGGCCCCATGATGCACGATATGCCCGGCATGGATTCCAAACCCGGCAAAGCGGAGTCCGCTTCGGGTCAAATGGACCATAGCCAAATGGCTATGGGACAAGGTAAACCAGCAAAACCAGCCCCTGCTACGCCTAAAAAGCCCGATTCGATGGAGAGCATGGGCAATATGGCGGGTATGGATCACAGCCAGATGAACATGGGCAAACAACCGACGAAGAAAGGGGCGGGTTCGGCTAAAAAAGCCCCTAAGCCAACTAAAGCGACCGGCTCAACGGCGGGTATGAATAGGGGGGACACGAAGATGAATATGGCGGGCATGAACATGGGTAAAGACGGCAAAATGGACATGACGGGGATGAATCACGGGCAAATGGATGATTCATCCATGCCCGGCATGGATCACAGCAATATGTCCATGAAAATGGACTCAGTGCCCCCTAAAAAAATAGACAGCAAAAAGCCGGATTCGATGGCTGGGATGGATCACAGCCAGATGAATATGGATAGCAAGACCAGTACTATGGCCGGTATGAAGGGAATGGATCATGAAGGAATGGCCGGTATGAGCATGATGGACGAGCAGAATACTATCGACTACAGCATCCTTAAATCCCCAGAACCGATTGTGTTTCCCACTAACCGCCCGATTCGAGAAATACCGCTCACGCTGACGGGGAATATGTTCCGCTACATCTGGGGCTTCAACGGGCAACCCCTATCACGGGCCGATATGATCCAGATCCGGCGGGGTGAAATCGTGCGTATCCGCATGATAAATAACACGATGATGATGCACCCTATTCACCTACACGGGCATTACTTTCGGGTGCTGAACGGGCAGGGGCAGTATTCCCCGTTGAAGCATACGGTGAACGTATCGCCGATGGAAAGCGTCACAATTGAGTTTATGGCCGACGACGAGAAAGACTGGTTTTTTCACTGTCACCTGCTCTACCATATGTTGAGTGGCATGGCCCGCGTAGTGAGCTACGGCGACCAGCCCGACTCCTCAATTGCCAGTATTCAGAAGCTGCACCTGCGCGACATGCGCGATAACCAGCCCTTTATATGGGGCTACCTGCAACCGGGTTATCCTCTCAACTATTTTGCCCTGAACGTGTCCAATAACAAAAACGCGATTGTGGCCGGGGGGGATCACGACTGGCGCACCAACCGATTCGAGTTCGATCTGGATTACGAACGATATTTTGGCGACTGGTTCCGGGTCTTTGCCGGTATTGACGGAGGCAATGAAGAGTTTCTGCGCCGGGTACGCCCTGAAGATGGGGGACAGCCCGTTGGCAGTCGGCGCATTGTTCGGGCCGTAGCTGGTATCCGATATATGCTGCCATTTCTAATTCAATCGGAAGTGAAACTCGACACACGCGGCAACGTCCGGTTTCAACTCAACGGGCAGCAGATGTTGTTTCCCCGGTTAGACTTCCAGTATCAGGCGCAGTGGCTGGTGGGTAGCTACGTGCGGGCGCACGTGGAACTGCAATACACAGTAACCAAGAATCTGTTTCTGCACACCGATTACGACACCCGGTATAAGACGTTTGCCGGTGGGTTGGGCTACAACTTTTGAAGCGTTTGGAGGTGACCATACCAACGAAAAAAGACCGCTAACTCAATGATAGCGGTCTTTTTTCGTTGATAGCCGATAGTTAGCTTTTCAGGCTGCTCTCCAGCTTTTTCAACTCGGCCATCTCTTTAGTCTGCATCTTGACAACGTTATTGGCCATTGCCTTCATCTTCTCGGTCTTCCCTTCTTTCAGGAATGCACGGGCCATATCGATGCCCTGCTGATGGTGTTGAGCCATCATGCTGGCAAAATCGTGGTCCACGTTCCCGTTCATTGAGTGGGTTCCACTGTGCATAATCTCCATGCCCTTCTGACCCAGTTTCGACGAAGATAATTGTGGCTTGTGACTGCTCAGGAACTGGTCGAGCTCTTTTATCTCCTTTTGGTTGGAGACTTTGATTTTGCTGGCTAATGCCTTGACCTGCGCGTTTTTGCCTTGCTTAACTTCCATATCGGCCATCTCAACAGCAGACTGATGGTGCATCTTGAGCATCATAGCAAAATCGTGGTCGGGGTCACCAGTCATTTTCATGCTCATCATCTTGTTCATGCCTGACTGCATGGACTTCATCATGGCGTTGCTGGCCGACTGCTGATTGTTTTGTGCAACAGCCGGTTGAGCTATATACAGGGCTACACTGAGTACCACTCCATAAAACGGATTAATTTTCATAAAGGAGAACATCAATTAAGCCAGTGTTCGCACTGGCAGGTTAGCGATTAATAATTTTTATTGGTTTTCAGCCAGTCCTGTAGCATTCCAATTTCCTTTTTTTGATCCTCGATGATCTTCGTTGCCATCTGACGGATTTGGGCATCGTCACCATATTTAAGCTCCGACATAGCCATTTCTATGGCACTTTGATGATGATCGATCAAAAGCTGGGCGTAGTCTACATCCGAGTCACCTGTCAGGATACGGATATCCTGCGCCCGCATCATTTTCATCATCAACTCCATTTCTTCCGCGTTGTAAGTCGTACCAGCCGTAATTGGAACAGGCGTATGACTTTGAAGAAATTGATTGAACTGGCTGATTTCCGAAGTTTGAGCGGTGATCACCTGCTGTGCCATTGCTTTCATAGCCTGGTTATCGCCAGATTTAAGTTCTTCGTTCGACATATCAATGGCCCCCTGATGGTGCATCCGCATCATCATCGAGAAATCGTGGTCAGGATCATTGGTATCCTTCATTTTGTCCATCTCTGTCATCATACGATGGTTAATTTGTTGATACACGTTGGCATCATGAGCCTGCGGCTGTAAGCCCTCTTTGTTGTCGCAGCCCAGCATGACCCCTGCCAGGAATAAGACAGAAGTTGCCCGTTGAAGTGAATTTTCCATATAGTTGAGTACGCTTATTGCGTCTATGATTAACGGGCGGTTCCCCAAGAGGGTTATTACAAGATTCCCCTTGTAGATTACAGAATTTCTGGGGTTATATAAGTACTTTCATTGCTTGGCAAATCACTGTATATTCCTCAACTTAGCCCTTTATTGGTGTATTCATTGACAATACCTATGCCCGCTACTTCTTTAATTGACCTGATTGACGACTATAAACGAAACCCGGACCTTACGTATCAAAGCTGGTTTCTGCACAACGAAGATCGCCTGAAAGCTTTCCGTTCTATCCGGCGTGGCGTGTTACAGGTTATCAGCGACATCAAAGAAGGTTCTTTTCCCAACGACTTCAAGGGCAGTTCACTCGAATTTGTGCTGAGTTGCATCACCGAGCAGAAGCAGGTTTTTGAGGGAGCATCCCACCCATATTACTGGAAGCCAAAGCTCCGTATCCCAGATATTTATGAGAATCAGGACCATAAGCGGTATTTCGGTCAGTTTTTAGAATGCTGCCTGAAGGCTACGAAGCCCGAAATGGTTGTGAGCGAAATAAATCGGCTTGATGCGTATAAGATTAAGGGCTTAGGCCCTGCCGTAGCTAGTATCCTCTACTTCCTGCATCCGACCTGGGTGCCACCCTTCAATACGGCCATTATTAATGGTTACAACCGACTTTTTAATGAAAAGCGCAAGTTGGGTTCATGGTTGGAGTACTTAGCCATTCGGGATAAGATGCTGGCAGTGAATGCTGAATACCGACACGTTTTATCGAATGACTTAGGGGCGTTGGCGGGTTTGTTGTTCGAGATCGGGGCAGGTAATCTACTGGTGCCAGGCCTGGCCGATCAACCCCTTGTTGAGCGCGAAAAACTCGAAAAGCAATTATCTAAGCGTCATAAAGAAGTTGTCAATGAACAGCAGGAGGAACAAACGCACAGCGAGATGCAGTATCATTTGCTGACCATTGGGCGGGCATTAGGCTACGATGTCGCGGCTGCCCGGAATGATATGTCCCGGCAATATAATGGCCATTCCTTTTCGTTTCTGAGCCTGCCCAGCCTACCCGCACTGCCCGTTGCGCCCGAAACGGCTCAAACCATTGGCCTGATTGATATTGTATGGCTGGAGAAAGGTACGGGTCGGATTATTTGCGCCTTCGAGGTGGAGAAAAGCACGTCGATCTACTCCGGTATCTTGCGCCTGACCGACCTAACCTGCTCTCTACCCGACCATGCAACAACACTCTATCTGGTAGTTCCCGACAGCCGACGCAAAGAAGTTGAGATGCAGTTAACACGCCCTTCCATCAGACAGACTAATACGCCGATCCGTTATATCCTGACGTCTGAGTTACGCACCCACTGCGACGCATTATGTCGATTTGGGGATAGCCACCGGGTATTGGAGAAAATTGCACGGTCTGTTTGAATGCAACAGCTAATTTGAAGCCGTTATGAACCGAACAAAGTTTGCCACTCGCTATTATAGCCTATACATCTTCAACGGGGACTATTGTACCCGTTCCGCCAGCAGTTACCTCAACGCCGTGGAGGATTTAGAAGATGTAGCCAAACAAGGAGCCGAATCTTTAGGTATCTATGATTTACACGATTGGCGGTTCGATTGGAAGCTGAAGGATTCGACCCAACAACAGCAATACCAAGATCGTGTTTTAGAAATGACCAACTCGCTACGTCTGAAGCACGGGGAAGCACTTTAGTTTGAGAGACGTAATAGCTTCAAGTATCAGGGCTGTTCACGAGTAACTTCACGAATTAAGCGGGTTAGGTCTTGCTCTGACATTCTTGCTTTCACACGAATGCGAAGCAGACGTTGGCCTGCCTTAGCCATGATTTTGTCTTTTATTTGATCCTTAGCTTGCTGCTTTTCACTATCATGATATTCGCTGTCAATCTCCAGCATCTTGAATGGCTTAAACGCATTTTCTGCGTCGAAGACAACGCAATCTACTAAGGCTTTGAAAAAATAATTTCGCTCATGCGGTTCCAAAAAGTGTTTGATCTGCTCAAAATCAACCAGTGCCGAAACCGCTACATTGGGGAAAACGAGGTACGTGCTGTACACCTCCCGAACTGCCCGGTAGAACTCATACTCCTGCTTTGATTTAAATAAGCTAATTGTATGGTTTACAGCTTCTACTTCGCGGTTTACAGTCACGTGAATCGTTCGTTGCTGACTGTGTTCGACTACTTTGGGCTGTGTCCGTTCAAACTCCTGAAGCAATTCAGTACTGATAGACAGATGCGGATATTTCCTGGCATAAAGCAAAGCTGACTGAACTTGAGTCGAGCGATATCCAAGTATAATTTTTTCTACAAGGCGTTCCACATCTACGGAGGGCAGAACAAAGTGAAAATTAGGCCCTGTGTGAAGCATATGGAACTGCTCTAAATAAAAGAGATAATCAGGGTCTTTGTCAAAGCTACTTCCGTCGATTAGTTCCCGGATGAACTGCGATTCAAGAATACTCCTTGTAATATCGTCCTGCCGAAGTTGGTCATAAATCTTATTATTTTTAAACAACTCGATTAGAGCCATCCAATTACGCTGCTGAAGAAGTTTGAATATGGTTTCGCGGTCGTAGAGCATTTATTATATTAATTGGGCGGTGAAGATAACTGTTTCCCTTCGGTATAAGAATGTAGCATTTTCTTTAGATTCGATGCTTGAATGAAAGGATTTCAATTTACCATTCCGTCAGTATTAGACTGTGAAACAGGTGAGGAGGTTTTCGCAGGGCCATTCTTCAACCAAGACGAAGCTGCTATTTTCGAGATACGCAGACAGTTAGAAGATGCTATCCGCAACCGACGCGACCCGAAATACAAATGCTACTACTGCAATCAGCTTATCAAAATTCGGGGTAAAGCCGAAAATGAGACAAAGCTAAAGCGGATGCACTTTGCCCACCAGTGGGACAGTGACGATTGCCCCATAAAGACCAGCCAGGAGTTAACCCAACAACAGATTCGGGCAATTAAATACAATGGGCAGAAAGAAAGCAAGCTGCACGAACGAACAAAGGAGTTAGTAGCAGCCTCTTTGGAGTCCAATCGGTTGACAGGCAAAGGTATAACCGAAGTGGCTACCGAAACGGTTAGACGGGATACCTCTGGACTATTGACCTGGCGTAAGCCCGATGTAAGCGCGGTTTACCAGTCGCGCCAAGTCGTGTTTGAGATTCAGCTTTCAACTACGTTTTTGAGCGTCATTGCAGATCGGGAATACTTCTACCAACAAAACCAAACGTATATTATCTGGATTTTCAAATTCTTCTCCGAAGAATTCGACAAACAGCGATTCACCGAAAAGGACGTTTTCTACGGAAATAATCAGAACGCGTTTGTTTTTGATGGGGAAGCTATCAGTGAGTCCAAATGCCAACAGGACCTTATCCTCAAATGCCTGTACCGTGAGCCTTACCGATCTGGTCAGCAGATAGCTTACCGATGGCAGGAACGGTTAGTTGGCCTGCACGACTTAACGTTTGATGATAAGACCTACAAAGTGTTCCTGTTTGATGTAGAAGGAGCTACCAACTTGATTAAGCAAGAAATTGAGGACGAGGAACGAGCCGAATGGGTGCGGCAACACGAAATTGAGCAACGTCAACAAGTGTATGAGCAACGCCGACAGGCTTACCAAGAAGAACTTGAAGAAGGCTTCTCCCGCGCCCGCTCTTCGATTCTTCAAATACTTAACGAGATACACGCTTATCCCGAACGAAGAAGCCCTTTACTGAATGAGTTTGCCGCATTTTCGGAGAACACGTACAATCATCTATTTGAACTGTTCTGGCAAGAGCAGGGCTACCAAACCACAGAACAGGACCGGGCATTTCTCAAAACCGCTTTTGAGCAGGAACGCACTAAGCGTTCTCATTTGGAACGCAATGATTTATTGACGTGCTTGTGTCTGGCAACTTGTTTGGTAAAACTGAAAAGTCCGCAGAAAGCACACCGGTTAAAGAAGGTGTACGGAACTGTATTTGCCCTCTTATCCTTCAAATTAAACTGTGTGGTCGGTCAGAAATTCACTAAACTTATTCAGGTAGCCCACACAGCTTTCTTTGGCAACTATTCATACCTATTTTTCAGGGTATTAGAAAAATATCCTAATGCCGAGTTCGACCGTCAGGATATTCAATCGGGGGGTAAATTGGCTAAGAAGATAACCGTTTTCCTGGAGAAGAACGTCCCGCCTGACCACAGCTATGACGACGTTTTCAGGCAGTTATTTCCTGAACTTTTCGCACAATAAGCAAATCTAACCGACTTAATTTGTTCCAAGACCTCGGCTTATAACCTACCTCCTGCCATGAGCGTAATAGGCGTTGGTATTTACATCGGCCATAATCCAGAAAAATGCTGTCGGCGGCAACCTCTATAAGGTACAGGTTGTGGGACTTCTGCTTCTGAATACCTAAAATAAAGATTATTTCAGCACACTTTCGCTTTGTTGGTACGTTCCTTACCCTGTAAAGTCGTGTATTGCCGCAGCAAAAAGTGGTATATCACACCCTCACTTATCCGTTGGTTGCTCACAAAAAACCGGTTGAACATCATGTGCAGAAGGGCGCGTAACAAATCGGAAAGGTCGAATGCATCTGCCTGATATTGTACTCGCAACTGCTGAATTAATTCATCGGGCAACAGCATGTCCACTGACTCCAATTCTGTCTGTTCAAAAGTTGATAACCGCTCCTGCCAAGCCCTGTACTGTGCGTTCAATTCTTTGCGGAGCCGTTCATTGTGTTTGTTCTCGCGCAGAAAACGGGCTTGAAGTTCTTCCGTCAACGCCTGTTTATCACGAACGGATAGACCGAAAGCATCGAGTAACCGATCTGCTCGCTGACAGGCTACCCACCAATATGCATCCTCATCAAGGGCAGCGCTTTGCTCAATCCACTGTAAATTCCACGCACTATCCCACCAAAATATACGCTCAACGAGCGGCATGCTTTGATAGCCATACCGCTCCAGTTCTCGTTGGTATGTATCCACACTTATCGAATGTACAAGGCCAGCTTCCTGCCAAGGAATCAGTCGTTGGGTAAGTTCTGTCAGAAGGAGATGATAGGTTTCCGCTGAACCATGAAACCGGAGCCGCAGATGAGGCTCAGGATCGTAATACCGTATAAAGAACCAGTGGTCAATCCACGCCTGTGCTGTGGCCTGCTGAACCAACGGCCCAACGATCTGAGTCAGCACGTCGTTGGCTGTCAGTTCCCCGACGTACACTTTTACGTATAGCCACTCACTACCCGGCCCAAACGAACGCTGTATAAAGCTGCCACTTGTCTTGAATGGAGAATGTTGGGGGAGGGAAGGAGTCTGCGCTATTCCAAACGGTATGACCAATTCACTCGAATATTGCTGCCCGGCGCGGTGTACCCAACACTGGTCAGGACTGCCAAGCCATTCGACAACCCGGACACTATCTCGCCTGCTTAGTTCTGTAAAAAGTATTTGTTGGCAGGGTGGGCTGCTTAAATCGAGTAGCAATTCATGATCACCCTCCACCAATGTAATCAATTGGGGGACAGAAAGTTTCTGTTGCATGTCGTGGGCCATCGTTGCGGCCGACAGCCAGTTTGCCCGTCTCATAAGGTTCCACTCGGCTCTGGCCACGATCAGGTGCTTGTAAATGATACGAGGCAACCGGGGCTGATTGGCCAACGTGCCCCACGACCAGCGAAGCGAAAACCCTTCGGCCTGATGGCTCAGGTCGGTTAAGAATCGGTAAATGTCGTCCGATTGATGGTAGTTATGCGCGGTGGTGTTACGTGGTATTACGCGACGGTTGTGCTGTTTCGACCAGAGTTCGACTGTCGTTGCGTTCACGGTTCTTACCCAAAGGTCTTTCAGGGCAATTGTGTGTTCTTCGTCAAGGGCTGATGGTGTGACATAGGGAATTTCGTATTGCCGCAGCGCGGGGCGACACAGCACATTACCCACACGCCCCGCCGGCAGATGGACAATCTCGGCCAGCAAGGCATCGGGGTACTGCTGAGCCTCCCAGGCAGTTAGTTGTTCGAGTTGATGCATCAACGGCGGGTGATGCGCGCCAAACCGGGCCATCAGGCTGGCACCAGAAGGGCCTGACACACTCTTTACCAGAAATTGGTAGTTTCCCGCGTCGATGGCCGCTCCGTCGGCGCCATATAATTCGCCCAGCACAGCCCAGCTACGAGCCAACGGTTTATCTGGCTCTGTTTGGGCAGCATTATTCAGGTCTTCGTCCGTAATCGGCTGAATCAACCGCCCTGTTTCCAAAAAATGGGTCAGTTTCTCAAGCCGCAATCCGTCCAGTCGGTCGGCTTTTGAAGGGCGAGTGATCTGCTGTTGGCTCAACTCGCTCAGTAGGGCCAACTGACCCGCGCGGGGGCCAGAATCACCGTAGCCGATACCCGTTTCGTGGTCGAGCACGGTGAGCAAAGGAACTGCCTGATTTCCATATCGGTCGTGTAAGCGTCGGGCAAAAGCTAATAGGGCAGGGGGCTGATTGTCGCTACGCAGTGGACTCAGTTGCAGCAGTTCCTGACCGATCTGCCGTAATACTGACCGGCTTAGCTCCACTATTTCCGTGGGTCGAAGAAGGTCCACGTGGTACACGCTTTTCTCGGTATAACCGTCGCCAACCAGTGCCCGCATCCGTTGCTCGGTCTGATGCGCCCCCAACGTGGCTAAACAGCCCACCCGAAGCTGTTCCTGAATCTGCGTCAATTCAGCAGTCAGTGCATTAAGTGCAGGTACGTTGGCAACGTGGTGCAGAACCACCCCTAAAGCGTCGGGGTCGGTTACTGGTAATTCCAGTTCGCTCACCAGGATGTGCTCGTCAATGAGTTCATTTACCAGTTCCTGGGCAGCTTCCGGCTCCTCGTGGAGCGTATCAACGAGAAAACCCACGATAGTCTGTCCTCGTGCTCCTCCAGAGCTAACATCCACAAAGTGCAATACAGCGTCGATGAGATCATCACCTGCCACAGAATTGATATAAAAAGCCCGCTGCCCTGCCTGTAGAGTGTAGTCGGAATAGCGTAACTGACTACCCAATCGGTACAGGCTGTTATTCACCTTATAGCGAAGTTCCGAGCGAGTTTGAGGTTGGGTAAGCAGTTTTTCTGTCAACACGGATAGCCAGGCTGCATCCGGGCGAATGCATAAACGGTGTACGTCGCTATTGATGGTTCCGGTCGTTTGCGGGCCTGTAGCGGCAACACTAACACCCGCAAACATCCCGAAAGGCGTACTCCGGCCACTCATCCGTAAGAGATACCGCCACATCGCCAACCGGGCTTCTTCTGACGGCAGTATAGCCCGTTGTTGTCTCCAGCGTAACCACACATCGTATAACGACGGAGAAGCAACCAGTAATGCCTGCGCCACCGTTGGCTGATTCAGCCAGTTCCACAATACCTCATCGGTAACGGCTTCGATTCGTGGAAGGTGATTAAGCAATGTGCTGATGGGCAGCAGCGGAGAACGGACGAGGGCAAATGGGTGGGTAACTAAAGAGAAACGCATACAATGCCCTGAGGACAACAAGGCCCGCCGGTAGCATACCAGCAGGCCTTGAAGGATTACACGGTGAAAATAATTGTTAAATCAATTGTGGTTGGGTACTTGATGGGCCGGGGCTTTAAGACGGGCGTTCGGGTTCCAACTGCCTTTGTTTTCAGGCGTTTTACTGAAGTTGACATGGGTTAAAAATTAACAGTGAACAATATAAAAAACAGGTACTCGCATGATTAAAGGGCACCCCGGATGATGCTGCTCACTACGGATCGGTACGTAGTGCCAACCGGTACGCGCTGTCCGCTCTGCATCTCGATTTGCTGCCCGTCCGTCTGTCGAATCCTCGCCGTATTCACGATGAACGACCGGTTGACACGAACAAACAGGGGTGCAGGGAGCAGTTTTTCCAGTGCCGAGACGCGCTGATGACTGACCAGTGTGCGGTCGGGTAAGGTGATTTTTACGTAGTCACTCATGGCCTCGATAAGAATAATGTCCTGACAGGCCACGTTCACCATGTTTTTGCCTTCCTTGATAGCTAATTGACCAGATACTGCGCCGACAGTCGTAGCCAGGCTGGCCGTTGCTCCACCTGTGTCCAGAGCCTGAATGCGCTCATGCACTTTAGCGATGGCGCGTACAAAACGGCTGAACGTAACGGGCTTGAGCAGAAAATCGACGACATTGTTTTCAAAACCTTCAAAAGCAAACTCCTGATAACCAGACACTGCAATCACCCACGGAGCTTTGCCCGGAAGACTACGCAGGAGTTCGTAGCCGTTCATTCGGGGCAAATTGATGTCCAGCAGTAACAGGTCTGGTTTTAGTGACTGATACAACTCAATGGCCTGTAAGGCGTTGCTGGCTACACCAACTATTTCCAAATTGGAAACCTCCGCGATATGGTCAAGGAGCAGTTCTTGAGCCAGGGGTTCATCATCAATTAGCAGACAGCGTAGGTGCGTATTCATAAGTTGGAGTAGTTTCGCCCTTCCTTTTGAGCGGGATAGTCAGCCGGACGGAATACCGCTCGGGCTGGTCTTGTATAATCAGTTCATACTGATGTTCCGGGTATAGCAAGGCTAACCGGCGTCTGACATTCGTCAGCCCAATGCCACTATCGGCGGTATGAGAAGTCGGCGTCTCGCCTTTGTTATTTACCACCGTGAGGATGAGGGTACCGTTCTGCCCCAGCTCTGTGGTCAGGCGTATTTGTACCCATCCGCCTTCATAAACGGCGTTCAATCCATGCTTAAACGCATTCTCCACGAACGTAACCAGTAACAGAGGTGGAATAAGCCAGTATTGCATGGCTTCGGTAGGTTCCGGCAGGGAGCAATCGACCGCTTCGGGCGGTGAGTGCCGAATCCGTTCCATGTCGACGTACCCCTGAATAAATAGCAGTTCATCGGGTAGCGGCACAAACTCCTGGCTGGTTCGGTACAGCGTGTAGCGCATCAGCGTAGAAAGGTTGGCCAGCGTCTCGGCTGCCCTGCCATCTTGCCGGTGAATCAGCGCATAGATGTTGTTAAACGCATTGAGCAGGAAATGCGGATTGATCTGTTGTCGCAGAAACTGCAAATCCTTGGTAGCGTTTTCTTTTTCCAGCAGGAGATTGTTCAGTTCCAGTTGCTGCCGTTCCTTTTCAATGGCCAGTTGAGCCTGATTTCGGGCGTACCCATCCCGAATCGCTTTAATCAGCAATGGAATCAGGATGTAGGATATAAACTGCCCGAAAACAAAGAACATAATGGCCGGATCGACGACGTAATCATACCAACGCGCCTGCGCAAACAGGGTAACCCGCCGGGCCAGATATTCCGGTAAAGGCGCGTAGAACCTGTTCACCAACATCAGCAGCCCATACGTATTGACACACATAATGCCGTAGTAGCCGCCGAGTGTAGCCGTGGTCAGTAGCAAACGTTCCGAGAGTCTGCGGTGTCTGTACAGAATACGCGGAATCAACACGTATCCCAACAGGCCAAACGATACTAAGGTCGTCAGGAAATGATGCGTATTGACTACGTGTAGCAAACCCGCGTTGGGTTGACTCGAAAAAGCCCGCCGAAACTGACTGAACGTGAGAACATAACTCAGACTCCAAAAGACAATGTGCCAAAGCACGCGCTGCCAGGTAATTGGACGCCGGAAGGCAATGGCTTTCCGGGCACCCTTCCGTAACGAAGGTACCACTGGTAAATAGTAAGAAAACAGTTGGTATTAGTTCGCGTTACCCAACTTGCGAATGCCGACTAACAAGACCGCCTGTGCGCCGATCTCTTCATTTTTCCGGCCTGGTGCTGCGGTTGCTCTGATGGCAATACGATCAGGCTGCTTGCAGTTTACTTCCAGTTTCGCGTAAATGCTCCAGGACTTGTTAGGACCGGCAATCCAGTCCGTAGCCTGCTCAGCTCCTTCTATTGGGAAGGCACTTACCAACGATAAACTGTGCTGCACATACGCGTAGCCCTTAGGGATGTCCACTTCCTTTTCGACCACCACGGTCGGCAGCCTGTCTTTGTTGACTACTGCAATAGGGACCTTCAGCGTGGAATCAGGTGGAGCAAGTCGTTGTTGCGTCGAGTCGTTTTTGGGCGTGTGCGTAATACTGGTTGTAAGGCTTGTGGTTGCCAGTACGCTCACCGGCAACGCTACTTTAAAAAACAAGGAAACAAGAGTCATAAAGCACGGCGGGTTTTACTCTATTATCAATACCCACATAATAGAGTAACGTACAACAAACCGTGTATATTGCTCAAATTATTTAATTAATTATCTTTTTTTCGATATTATTGAGTATTAGCAACTTATAAATCAGGCTCTGATGACTAATCAAATAATGACTTTGGAAAATCCTGTTTAGGCTGTGTAACGTCTATTTTCTGTGAAGAAGCAACACTGTTAAGCTCCTCATCAAGGGATTCGGGTGGTTTAGGTCGGGCGTATAACTGCTGCTTGCCTGTCTGGGTGATCAAGCTAAAGTTGTTGAGAAAATTTTCAATCTCCTTGTGCTGGTGCGGATGCTCACGACTAATTTCCCGAGTATCCACAAAAATCAGGTTGTAGCGTTGCTGTGTAATAACACCCTGTCCGTCGCGCTGTGGGTTTAGTAGATGCTCCTGGGCATTGGCGTACTCCTGCTCCGACGTGCGGTATTTGTAATTGAGTGTTACGTATTGGTAATCACGCCGGTAGTTAGAAACAGCAAAATCGTAGTGTTCAAGATTACGCAGAACATCCTGCCATGTCTTTATCTCCTGTTCCATCATCCCAATCATGCCCCGCTCATCAGAGAGGGCGGCTCCTGTCAGTTTGTTAATTTTGTCGAGCTTGATAGCCCGTTTCACGGTGAGTTCGTTGATATAGTTGGTTATCCGTTGCTCTTTATCCTCCCTTGTGAGGTCACTGTTCTTTAGCAAAATGTATTTGTGCTTCTTGAAGAACGTCAGCCGGGTTGCGGGTTTGCCAAAATTTACGAGCTTGATGGTACGGCAGTCGAAATGCTCATACTCAGCAAAGAGGGATTGGTCGCGGCTATCGACAAAATAGATGACACCTGTACCGTTCCACTCACCTTCAATGTCCCAGGTGTTGCGATCAGGTTGGAGCTTGTTCACGACTTTCATCAATTGAATAAGCCCCCGGAGTAGGCGGGCGTAGTCGGTGGGTTCGTAGGTTTTACGTTTGCGGGAGATCTTCTGAGCAGCCATCGTTAGCAAAAGAGTACAGGGCGCATAAGTTTACTTTTAAAGTAAACTTAATTTGTTCATTTCGCCAAATTCTCTTGATGGCTCCGCACTATTTATTGATTTTTTTAGCAAACCGCTTTCGATGCCCTCGCTCAAAATCAAAAGTTGTATTTTTAAAATTGTTCTGAGATTGATAATAGTAGCTGTGGATAAACTTTTGCTAAACTCCTCTGGATCAGTAATTAGTAGTGTGGATAAGTGGTACATTGGCAATGTATTAGAGTAGTTCGGCAATAGATTAGAGTAAAAGGGCAATAAATAAAAGTCAACATTGGGGGGTAAAGGCAATAGATCTAAGTTAGATCGGCAATGGATTAGAGTCGGAAGGGCAATGAATTAGAGTAGAAGGGCAATGAAATAGAGTAATGGCATAATCAAGCACCAAATACCTGCCAGTGTGAAAGTGTTAAGCAAGAAAAAAACGACATAAATGTTTAATTTTTTAAATATATTTTTAACGCTAAAGCACTTAATAATCAATGACTTAACCATGATAAGGCAATAAAAATAAGTAATGAAGCTAATTCCGTCAATTGATCACAGGCAAGGAATTGTCTTCAAAAATTGCTTTTCTCGCTTTCTTCGTTCTACTTAGGCCCATGAATGATGAAATTGTTATCCGCGAACCCCTAACTCTGTTGCTGGGGCGTTCCGAATTTTCGCTGCATGAACGTCGGCTTTACTGGAACATTCTGAAAGCCCTGAAGGGAGAGCAGACGTTTGATGTGAAATCTTACCGAGTTGAGGATCGACAATTTCGGATTCATTATTCGGATGTTTTTGTAGGCGAAAACTCCCACGCCCAGACGAACGTCATCCTCAAAATCCTGGATCGGGTTACCTCTCGTAAGATTAAGATATTTGACCAGGATCGGGGCAAGTACACGTTCATCGTCCCCATTCCGTATATTCACTACGAGTCGCATAAGGGGTATTTTGACATCGTTGTCAACTCGATGGTTCTGCCCTATTTTATCGACCTGAGCAAAGGCTATTCACAATATGAACTGAGCGCGGCTGTATCGCTTAGTAGTGAATACTCCCAACTCCTTTTTCCTCGACTGACCCGCTTTATCGATACCGGCTTGTGGCGCGTCGAGGTAACCGAACTGCGGGAGCTGCTCAATGCACAAAAGTATGTTCGTTACTCCAACTTCAAGCAGATGGTACTCTCCAATGCCATTTCAGAGATCAACCGAAAGACGTACCTCGACATTGTCATTACCGAGCAAAAAGAGGGGCGGGCTGTGAAATGGATCAATTTTATTATTCGCCGAAAGGGTAAGACCAGTCCCAAAGCGACGTACTACGCGCTCGTCAACAAAGATTTGCAGAAAGCCAGCGAACTATCCTTTGCTGATAAGCAGAAGAAGGCGGAGGAGTTCCTTTACAATTATCAATTTACCGATAGTCAGAAGAAAACTATTCTTAGTAGCGAGCAGTACCTCAATGAGTTTCTGCGTTTGGATAGTATGGTGACTCACGGAGCGGTTACGGTGGCCACGACGCCCACGCGCTACATAGCTGGTATACTGTTTAAAGACCCGTCAGGCCCTAAATCAAAGAAGCGGAAGAGCAACTAACCCGCTTACCTGCGAAGACTACACGTTAATGGCTTGTAAAATCTGCTCAAACTCATCGTTGGGCAGGTTACGCCAGTCTGGGTTACGGGCCGTGGTGCCATCCCAGGTAAATGTGACGAGGTCGAATGACTCGCCGTAGGGCTTTGGCCGCTGACTTTCTGGATAATGCTCGACAAATAGCAAGCGCACTGGATCGAGTTTGCAGCGATTGACTACTTCGGTAGCAATCAACTCTGCTGCGTTGGTCACGCTCATGCCCACGCCCGTCTCGGAAGCGATCACCAACGGAATGTCCCGGTAAACGGTAATGAAGCAGGTGCTGGGAAAGCGGTTGGGTGCTTTGTATTCAAGGGTGAACTGTTCTTTATTCATGTTGCTCGGTGTAAAGCCCTCCGTTAAAGAGAAAAATGAACGTAGCGTTTACATGCCTCAAGATAACCACACGAATTCTTACATACAAGGTATTGGGTAACTTTTATGTCCGATAAACTTTTCTTATCGGACATAATGATTTATTAGTAAACTTGCAAGATTGTAAGCCAATTCATTATGAACAGTGATCCCGATCTGGTATGGTCACCAGCCGCCCGATTGACCTTCGAGCGAATGCCCGCCGACGTGCAGGCCGCGTTGCTTGAGGAACTGCCCCGCATGGCCGAGCGATACCGCCCAATCTACCACCAGAACCGACCCACTCACCTTAACAGCGTGGGAACCATCACGCATATGCAAGTACCGGAGTGGAATTTCTGGTTGCGGATAGATACAGGCTATTTAGAGGATGACGGCGAGCCAGACGGTCCGTCGCCACGGCTGTTCGTTAACGAGTTAGATGAACTTACCGAGGCTGAGGTGGACTCGTCTGTAGCCGCAGCCAGAGCGGGTACGTTCCGAACCGATACCACTGGCAAACAGCATATGCTACCTAACCTGTAACGTTGATTCCAGAATGAACACCAGCCTTATATCGACTAAAAGCGACTCGACTTCTGTCCACTCACGCCCAACGCAGGAGGAACTGGCCGCCAAGACGGCGACCTACTTGCAGAAGGGCCTGGAAGGGGCCGCCAATACCCGTAAAGCCTACCGGGCAGACATTGCCGGGCTGGAAAGCTGGCTACAGGAAAACGGCATGGGCGTTCTGCCTATTGGCCCTGCTCCGCTGGCCGCTTACCTGTCTGATCTGGCCGGGCACCAGAAATGGGCAACCATCAGCCGAAAGCTGGCGGCCATCCGCAAGTGGCACCGGCTACGTAAACACCCGGACCCCGGACACGATGAAGCAGTCCGGTTGGTGATGGAAGGCATCAAACGGAGCATTGGCACCGAGCCGCAGCAGGCTCCTGCTTTTGAAATAGATTCCTATAAACAATCGGTTCGGGCTATACCTCCTACACCGACGGGCCTGCGCGACCGGGCGATGCTACTGGTCTGTTTTGCCGGTGCCTTTCGCCGGTCGGAGTTGGTCGCTTTGGATATCGAGAGTGTTCAGTTTACCCGGCAGGGAGCGGTGTTGAGCTACCGGGGGAGCAAGACCAATCAACACGGTCACACCGAACAGAAAGCCCTCTTCTTCAGCCCAGACCCGGAGACCTGCCCGGTACGGGCCTTGCAGGATTATCTGTCGTTACTAAGTCGTACGACGGGTCCGTTGTTTATTCGCATCCGCAAAGGCGAGCAGATTACAGATGAACGACTTTCGGATAAGCAGGTGGCCCGCGTCACGAAACAGTATCTGGGCGAAGACTACTCGGCGCACTCGCACCGGGCCTCCTTCGTCACCATCGCCAAGCTCAACGGGGCCGACGATTCGCAGATTATGCAACAGACTAAACACCGGACCCGCGCTATGATCGACCGCTACACACGGGTGCAGGAAGTGGTCAAACACAATGCGGCCATGAAGTTAGGATTATAGCTGTCAATGCCTTTTTATACCAATGACGACCGAAACGCTGGGCCAAGATGAATCGGCACTACCAGGGCTACTGCGACGGATGATCTAAGATATCAAAGAGCCGGATTGCTACTATTGGCTCCACACGAACTACTTCGACATCGTGCAACCCACCGATAGAACCGTAACCCGATGGTGGCAGGCTCCCCTGTTCCTCGACTATGATGCATTATGGCATCCAGCTTTTGAGGAAGATGCCATCCTGATCGACGTTATTTTACGTAATCAGTTACCGGCTATACATGAACGAATCCGTATCGAATACGGGCAAATCTGGTCGCTGCAACGCTTGTACAAGAGTCAAAGCACATCCTCTGAATCGGAACGGATGCTTTATCATAACTCGGCCAAATTACGAATGCCGCCTGTAGACGGAGACGACTAACTGGCTTACATCACACTAAAATTTACAACCTAAAAATGTACAAATCTCCCGTAAAACCTATACCACTTGATGACATCTTTCAATTTATCCAATGCTACAGGGCGTTAGAGCAAATGCCTCTGGAAGACGGCTTTGCTCATTTAAGGGCTATCTCACCTGTTGTATTGGGCGAGGATGAACAGGCCATGAAAGACCTTTGTCAGCATTTTCGTAACCATTGGTATAGCAAACAGCGCCACTTTGGCTCGTTTTACTTGAACCTGCCTCATTATCGCCAAATTAACCTGCTCCATTTTTGGGACATTCGTGATTGGCAGGACGAAGAATACGTGGGTACGGCACTACGAAATCTTGTCTTTCGGCTGACAGGTCGCCCTCCCGCCAAAGCATTGCAACTGCATCAATTGCTTAAATTCTTTGAGAACTACGGCATCAACGAACAACTTACCGAGCAGATAAGATTGACTGAGTTGCCTGACGAGGATAAGAGGTTTGGTAATTCAGCTAATTGGGGCGATTACATCTTGTCGCTGACCAATCCTGAACCTCTACTTCGTCAACTTATTGAGCATGAAGATGAAGCCGGATACGATTTTGGCATACCTCTTTTTTAATTAGAAATAGCAAGATCAATTCAGTATGCGCCATCCTATTGAAAAATACAATCAGATACAGGCCGAGCAATTAGCCCATTTTGCCCCGGAAGAGCGTGAGTTCTGGGCGCGGCAATATCGGATCGGTAACGCAGCCTACTGCTATCAGTATCAATTCAACAACGTAGCTGGCCTAACCGAGCACAGTACCGTCAACGTACCGGAAGATTTGGCCGAATGGCTGGAAGGACAATTGACCGCCAAACAGGAAAGTCGAACAGCAGACGAATTGCTTCAAATCTATTTTGAGGATTATCTGGATGGTTTACCCAATGAGCGGATTCGCGAGGGCGAACGAACCAGAGGGTTGGGAGAAGCTAAACGGAGTTGGCCATTCCGGCGGTACGTGTTAGAACGAAATGACTTTGGGATGGACGAATTTATGCGTCTGAACCTAAGCGAGGAGGATTACGCGTATTATAAATGGTCCAGTGAACCACTTTGAGCTATTTAAGGACACTAAGTTCTGTGAAGCATTAGACGAGGTGGTTAAAGTACTCCGCCAACGACAGCTCGAGGTTTCGTCTGGCTATTTTTATCCCTGATAACAAATCGGTCGGTGTATTTACGGCGGAATCAGAGCCTACGAAAGAGCATTAATGTAATTTTACTATTTTAGGTTTTCACTTACTAAACATCCCCCTGCTTGGTAATGGCCCTTAGCTGGACTGAAATTAAAGACCGCGCCCTACGTTTCGCCAACGAATGGAAAACAGAAGCATCAGAAGATGCCGAAGCTAAATCGTTTTGGGACGACTTCTTCAACGTATTCGGCGTATCGCGCCGACGGTTGGCCCAATTTGAAAAAGCAGTCGAGCGGCCGGGTCGGAGCAAAGGCTTCGTCGATCTATTCTGGCCAGGCACATTGGTAGTCGAACACAAGTCGCGGGGACGTAGCTTAGATGATGCATACAAACAAGCGGTCGATTACTTCATCGGGCTGAAAGATCATGAACTGCCTCGTTACGTTCTGGTGTCGGATTTCGCCCGTTTCAGGCTCTACGACTTGGAAGAGAAATCGACAGTGGGTAGTGAACGTACCTACCACGAAATACCACTGGCCGAGCTGCACCAACACGTCAAGGAGTTCGGCTTCATGCTGGGTTATCAGAAACGTACATACAAAGAAGAGGACCCAGTCAACATCAAGGCGGCTCAGATGATGGGTAGCCTGCACGACAAACTTAAAGAGGTTGGTTACGAGGGGCACACGCTCGAAGTGTATCTGGTTCGGTTACTGTTCTGCCTATTTGCCGATGACACCAGTATCTTCGAAAAGGGCATCTTCCAGGACTACCTGGCGCAGAACACCCGCGAAGACGGCTTCGATCTGGGGCAGCAGATGGCTATGATGTTTCAGGTGCTCAACTCGCCCACCGACAAACGACCAAAGAACTTAGACGATGCCCTGGCGCAGTTTCCTTACGTCAACGGTAAGCTATTCGCGGAGAACCTGACGATTCCTACGTTCGACCGGGAGATGCGGCAAATTCTGCTCGACTGCTGCGGGTTGGATTGGGGACGTATCTCGCCGGCAATCTTCGGTTCGCTGTTCCAGTCGGTCATGAACCCGGTCGAACGGCGCAACCTGGGGGCGCACTATACCTCGGAGAAGAATATCCTCAAGGTTATCAAGCCGCTGTTTCTGGATGAACTGTGGCTGGAGTTCCAAAGTGTACAAAATGACCGCAAGAAGCTGACGGCTTTCCACAAGAAATTGTCGGGCCTGCGGTTTCTGGACCCGGCTTGTGGCTGCGGCAACTTCCTAATCATTACGTATCGCGAATTGCGGATGCTGGAAGTCGAGGTTATCAAGGCGTTGCAGAAAGGACAGCAGTACGTGAGCGTTAACGACCTTGTGATCGTGGACGTGGACCGATTCTACGGCATCGAATACGAGGAATTCCCAGCGCAGATCGCCCAGGTGGCCATGTGGCTCATCGACCACCAGATGAATATGCGGATATCCGAAGAATTCGGGCAATACTACATCCGGCTACCGCTCCGCAAGTCGGCGACCATCGTGCACGGCAACGCCCTCCGCACTGACTGGCAATCACTTCTGCCTAAACCTAAAGAAGGGGAAGAGCCAATCCGTTACAGCTACATCGTGGGGAATCCGCCTTTCATTGGTTCACGTTATACTTCCGATTTGCAAAAACAGGAGCTAAAAGAAATTTTTGTAGGGGTTGATGGGTCCGGAATACTTGACTACGTATCAGGCTGGTATCTGAAAGCAGCGCAATACATTCATCAGATTGAATCAAAAACTGCGTTTGTTTCAACAAACTCGATCACTCAAGGTGAACAAGTTGGAGTATTGTGGGGAGAAATGTTGAGGAAGTATAATATCAAAATTCATTTCGCCCATCAAACATTCAAGTGGAATAATGAGGCTAAAGGTAATGCGGCTGTGTACTGCGTTATCATCGGTTTTGCAGGTTATGACACTACTGTCAAACATCTGTACCACTATGACGATATCAAAGGCGACCCAACAGTACTAACCGTAAAAAATATCAATCCGTATTTGGTTGAGGGAAACGACGTTATCATTTCCCGTCGGCAAAAACCGCTTTGTGCTGTACCTGAAATAGAGGTTTTTCTTACAAATGTCCGGAAAACGGCGTTAGTAAACTACGCTTTTAGTTTTGAGGCATAATTTATACACTGTTCTATACGAAATTTCCAGTTGCCTTGAAATAGGGTTCTTCTGGTCCGCCAACCCGGTCCCAACCGCAGCGGCGGCCAATGAGTTAGTTTACTCTGTTTGACTATTTGCACATAGTTTTTAATCTTCAAAAATATATTTAAGCAAATACTTAAATACTGTTATATTTGCCCAAATATTAGTGGCAGATATGGAAGATGTAGAAAAAGAGTCAGATCAAATTAGTAGCTGCATCCGTTTGTTCGCGGATCAAGAGCAGATCCAACTATGCAAGGAAACCTTAGACGAAAATGAAGACGCTTTTACCAGGTTAGCGCAGGTTTATGCGCTTGCTGGAAATGAGGCCCGGCTTAAAATACTTTATCTTATCCAGCAGCAGAACGAGCTTTGTCCTTGCGATTTGAGTGATATTTTGCAAATGACCGTCCCTGCTATTTCTCAGCACCTGCGAAAACTGAAAGATGCCAGTTTAGTACGTACCAGAAAAACTGGACAAACTATCTTTTATTCGATCATACCTGATCAGGCCAGTATCATCGGTCAACTATTTGTTGATATCCCCAGTCAAGAAAGTGTAGCCTTATGAAAGCGTCCAAAATCACCGCTAATGCCAGCATACTAACTGCATTGGCAAGTTCTGTTTGCTGTATCACACCATTATTGGCCATGGTGGCCGGGACAAGCAGCTTGGCAACCACTTTTGATTGGATTGCGCCTGCGCGTCCTTATTTTATTGCTGGAACCGTATTGATTTTGGGTTTTGCATGGTATCAGCAGTTAAAACCCGCTTCCGAAGACTCATGTAATTGTGGACCTGAAAACAAACCATTTATGCAAACCAAAAAGTTTTTAAGCCTGGTAACCCTTGCAGCAGTACTTCTGATTGCCGTCCCAAGTTATTCAGGACTGGCCTATCAGCAAAAGCAGGAAGCACAACAACCGGTTTCCAAAACAGACCAAACAGCCTATATAAAAATTAAGGGAATGACCTGTGAAGGGTGTGAACATCATGTTAAACAGGAAGTTAATAAGTTAAAAGGCATACGGCAGGTTCAGGTCTCGTATAAGAATGGCAATGCAACGGTTAGATATGATAGTAAGAAAACGTCACTGGCAGAAATTAAAAAGGCAGTCGACGCTACTGGTTATAAAGTTGTTGAAACAAACTAAGCAGTTATGAATTTAATATTGGAATCCATACTTACTTGTCCGCATTGCGGCACCCGACGCTTGGAAACAATGCCTGTTGATGCATGTATGTACTTTTACGAGTGTACAAATTGCAAAACATTGTTAAAGCCTGCTTCCGGTGACTGCTGTGTTTTTTGCACTTATGGAACCCAAAAATGTCCCCCGATACAATTGAATAAGTCGTGCTGTGCTTGAACTAAATGATATCAGTATCTATGAAAATGAAGAAAACGATCCCAGCTCTTCCTGTTAAAAACATTGACGAATCCGTTAAATTCTATTCTGAAAAGTTAGGTTTTACAGCACCTTATTATGACGATGGCTTTGCAAAAGTAGTCCGGGACGAAATTGAAATCCACTTGTGGGCATCTTCGGATGAAAGCTGGAAGAATAAAGGCTTATCCCTGGTAGCAGATCCAATTTGCAGTGGGGCTGAAAGCTTTCTGGCAGGCACGGCCAGTTGCCGGATTGAAGTCCAGGGTATTGATGAGTTGTACGAAGAATATAAAAAGCAAGGTGTAATTTATGATATTGACACTGTTGTACAAGAGCAGCCATGGGGAGACCGGGAATTTCCGGCACTAGACCACCATCGCAATCTGTTAACTTTTTATGAGGAGATTTAGAAAAGCCAAGATCATCATTGATGCTAAATTAACGCGGTTAAAGAGTATCCTTCGCTTTGGATAGGTAGTTGTAAACTGTTCCATAAGCTATTCCTAGTTGTTTAGAAATCTTGTTCATTGATAATCCTTGCTTTTGCAAATCAAAAATTTCATTCTGTCGATCCATTGATATAGTTGGCCGTGAAATACGTTTTCCTTGTGCTTTTGCCCTTGCCATACCGGCTTTAACCCTTTGGCTGATCAGTGAGCTCTCAAATTGGGCCAGAGAAGCCATCACATGAAATATCAGCTCACCAGTCGGCGTGGTGGTATCAATATTTTCCTGATAGGAGATAAAATCTATTCCCATACTCTGAAATTCCTTCATGGCATTGACCAGTGCCTGGGTTGAGCGGGCAAAGCGGTCATACCGCCAAACCAGGACTACATCCAGCTTTCTCTTTCTGGCCGCTTCCATCATCAATTTATACTGGACCCTGTCTTGGGTTGTTCCGGAAGCGTAGTCTATAAATTCTCCCATGACTTCAAAGTTTCGTCTTTGGGCGTAGTCCCGTAACTGGTCCAGCTGGGTCTGTGGATCCTGCCCTTTATCCAGAGTAGATACTCTGGCATATAGTGCTACCCGTTTGGCCCGATTGTTCTGTTTTTTCATTTAATTGCTTATCAAAAAGGAACTCCTTTACAAATATACTTTTTAACGCTTAAAAACAGGCTTTAAACCTATTGCAGACGGGGTGAATTTTGATACCCTTTTTGATAGCCCCATTTTCATATGGCATCACGATTTTTGAACCAATCCCAGCGTGAACGTTACGAAAAGGTCCCGACAGAAATATCAGAATATGACCTGATGCAATTTTTCCAAATCACGCGGCAGGACAATATTTTTCTTAAATCGTTCAGAGGGGAGCACAACCGGCTAGCGATCGCACTCCAGATTGGGATTGTCCGGTTCATGGGTTTTCTTCCAGACAAATGGCAGCAGCAGATCCCGGCAAATGTAGCTGCCATGGTAAGTAGGCAACTGGATTCTGATATTGAACTGTTATTAATATACGGGCAACGGGATAAGACCAGAACGGAGCATTTAAATGTAATCTTAAAATATTTGAAATTCCGCCGGTGGCAGCCCCTGGATGAAATCTGGCTTTTGCCCTGGCTGCTCGATAAGGGGATGGAACATGACAACCAGCCGATATTGCTCAGGCAAGTGTGTTTAAAACTGGGGCAGGAAAAAATTATGAGGCCGTCTATTGGGACATTGGAAAGGATTGTTGGTAGCCTGGATGAACAGCTGCACCAGGAAACCTATCGAAGGCTTAGTTTGCTGCTGACCGAGGAAATGAAGGCCAGGCTGACGCAAATAGTCGAATTGGACGATACCGGCGGCATCACTTTGCACCGTTGGCTTTGCCAAGTCCCCACCAGCAATACGCCCAGGGCTATTAACCAGACGTTGGAAAAGATCAATTTTTTAAAATCATTAAACGTCCATGAATGGGACTTATCGGTAATAAGCCTAAACCGCAGAAAAAGGCTGGCCCAAATAGCCAGGAATGTTTCTAACAAGTATCTACAGCGGATGAACGCTACAAGGCGGTACCCGATTTTAATTTGCTTCCTGTATGAGAGCCTGATAGATACCAATGACAAGGTGTTGGAAATGTTTGATGATTATTGGGAGCACATTGTCAACGGATCAAAAAAGCAACTCGACACATATCAGCAGACCTTGTTCAAATCACAGAACGAGGCGATGAAAACCCTGTCCCAGACTGTTAGTATTATCATCAATGACACCATTACAGACGATCAGCTCCGTACCTGTATTTTTGAAATATATCCAAAGGAAATGCTCAGGGAGGCATTACTGGTAACCGGGGCTGCTCTTCGCCCAGCCAGGCAAACTTACTTATACTATCTGAACAACTACTATACAACCTTAAAACAATTCACCCCTAACCTTCTTAAAACCATTGACTTTCAAATTGCCCATTCCAAAGATGGCTTTCTGGGTGTGCTTGATATTTTGACCGGGTTGCAAACGGGCAAAAGAAGAAAACTGCCTGATGACGCGCCGATTGATTTTATAACGCCTTCCTGGAACAAACTGATTTTTGAAAACGATCAGCAACAGCCGGAAGCCCTTCCACAACGCCAACCTTACGAATTATGTGCCCTGGCCAACTTGCGGGACCGGCTCCGTGCGGGCGATGTATTTATCAATATCTCCCGAAAATATGCCGACTTTAACTCGTTGCTTCTTTCAAATGTGCAGTGGGAACTGCTACGACAGGATTTTTGCAATCAAATGTCAATGCCAACTCTTCCCACCGAGCGTATCGACCAGCGCTTGCAAGAGCTGGAATCACTGTTGAAACCGCTGGATGAGCTCTTGAATGCGGGTGGAGAGATCCGGCTTGAAGAAGGCATCCTGGTAGTGCCTGCATTGCCGGCAGAAGATGTACCCTTTTCAGCAAAAGCACTCCGGGAACAAATCAATCAACGGCTCCCGAAAGTCAACATCACAGATATAATTAAAGAAGTGGATGCATGGATAAATTTTTCCGAACATCTTCATGGATTGGAAAATGAACCGCGTAACCAGGAACACCAGTCTATTTTATATGCGGCTGTTTTTGCATCCGGATGTAATATTCCTCTGTCGGATTTGGCTAGGTCTTGTGAGATTGATTATCAAACGCTTTGGTGGACAAGCAATAACTATCTCTCAGAAGAGAATCTTAAAAAAGCCAACGATGCACTTGTTAACTTTCATTATCAACAATGGTTGAGCGGCTATTGGGGCGGGGGCACACTTTCATCCTCGGACGGGCAGCGGTTCCCGACCAGCGGGAAAATCCGGAATGCGAAGGCGCTCCCCAATTATTTTGGTTACGGTAAGGGAATTACCTTTTATACACATACCTCGGATCAATATAGCCAGTATGGCAGCCGGAGCATTTCGTCCACCGAAAGGGACGCCACTTACGTACTTGATGAAATTATAGGCAATGAAACCGATTTGACAATACTCGAACATACAACCGATACGTCAGGATATTCGGACCTAATCTTTGCGCTGTTTGATCTGCTGGGTATGGATTTTTGTCCAAGGATCCGGGACATAAAAGATCAGCGGCTGTGTAAAATCAAGGATCGGGAATGGGAATACCCTGCTTTGAAATTCACCGGTCGTGTTAATCCTGATTATCTCAAACAACATTTTGACGAACTTCTCAAAGTCGCAGCTTCCATTAAATCAGGGCGTGTAACCGCTTCATTGCTAATCTCTAAGCTTCAATCGTACCCGCGCCAAAATAACCTGATGTATGTTTTGCAGGCTTATGGCCAGCTGGTAAAAACCATTTTTATCCTTAAATACCTGCTTAGCATGCCTTTACGTAGAAAGATCAACACACAGCTGATCAAAGGAGAGCAGCTGCACAACCTAAGACTTTATCTTTGGTTTGGCGGCGATGGGATTGTACGCAGAAAACAAGAAGAACAACAGCAAAAAGTGGTCAGGAGCTTGAACCTGATCACCAATATTGTCCTGGTATGGAACACGGTTTATATACAAGAAATTATCAAAGAATTACACCAGGAAGGATATCCGATAGATGAAAATGACTTTGAATTTATCTCTCCTGCTCCATTTGCCCATATCAACCGGTTGGGAAAATACTCCTTCAACACAAACCCGGATCTTGGAGTCAATGGCTTACGGCCTTTGAGAAAGCCAAAACTAAATACATAGTTTACTAACGCCGTTTTCCGGCTATTTGTAAGAAGAACCTCAAATAGGTATTGGTAATCAGCCAATTGATGGTGGAAACTATCTTTTCACAACCGAAAAAAAGGAACTGTTCATTATACAGGAACCACAATCGAAAAAATGGTTTCGCCGGTGGTTAGGTTCTGATGAGTTTATCAACGGTTATGAGCGATGGTGTCTTTGGTTGGGCGACTGTCCGCCTGGCGAACTCAGACAAATGCCGGAAGCAATGAAACGGGTGCAAGCTGTTCGTTCAATGCGTTCTGCAAGTAGTAGGGCATCTACAAAGAAGCTTGCAAATACACCGACAAGATTTCAAGTAGAAAACATGCCAAAGAGCAGCTACCTAATTGTTCCTGAAGTTTCTTCAGAACGTAGGCGCTATATTCCGATTGGCTACGAAAGCCCCGAAACGCTTTCCAGCAATCTGGTCAAGATTGTACCGAATGCCAGTTTATTTCATTTCGGCGTGCTGACTTCAGAGATGCACATGACGTGGGTACGTTACGTGTGTGGCCGGTTAAAAAGCGACTACCGATACTCAAAAGACATCGTTTACAACAACTTCCCGTGGCCACAGTCGCCGACCGACAAGCAGGTTAAAGACGTAGAAGCAGCCGCGCAGAAGGTACTCGACGTGCGGGCCTCATTTGTTGGCAGTAGCCTGGCCGATCTCTACGATCCGCTGACCATGCCGCCCGCGCTGGTCAAAGCACACCAGGACCTCGACCGGGCCGTCGACCAATGCTACCGCAAGCAAGCTTTCACTAACGAGACCCGCCGGATCGAGTATCTGTTCGAGTTATACGATCAGTATACGGCTCCGCTCGTAGCTGCGGCAGGAGTAGGCGGGAAGAAAAAGTCTAAAACAGTTAAAAGCCTTGTATAAATCAATTAATCCGTAATCAATAAAGCACTATGATTGTTGATCCAAAACTGTTTTTCAAAACTTATCTCAAAAACTACCATAGGCATAAGGCAATTTATTTGAAAGAGTTGCTCGACAACCTGAGCCGGTATGAAGATGCCATATTGACCACCGATCATCTTCATGAAAACCGGGCGGAGTTACAGCTTACGCTCCGTAGCGATCTTCGGCAGACCTACTTCCACGCAATAGAAACCTTTTTTGAATTGTTCTTCGCTCTAAAGCCTATAAACGGCCACCTCCAGGACGACCAATCGGTAATGGTCAGACTCACGAATGCAAAATGGCAGGACAACTATAAAATGATTCGGGATATAGCCGAAAACGACGCTGCTTTGAATTTTCTGGACGAGCAAATCACCTTCCAAGGGCACACAATCAGCGCAGCCCACTATTTATTCTATCCCTGTATCTCCCCAACCGGTAAGTTACCAGAGGATCTTTTTAAGCACATCCAGGAAAGCCTTGACGCGGCAAAATACGGGATTCGCATGATCGCGTCGGACTTCATTGACCGCGAGGAATACAACGCTTATAAACATGGTCTTCGGTTAATACCGGCTTCGCAGAAGCTGATGCTGGCAGACCCGGAGACAATGGAAGTCCGCATCGAGTGGGACATTAGTCAGTCAATGTCGTACTACGTAAAAGCTAAGAAGCCGGGCAGTGTGCGAATTGAAACGAAACTGTTTGATTCGGAGCGTGACTTTAAAATGACCCTTTTCTGCGCAAATCTCATCTACAACATGGTTTACTACCGTCAGGTGATGATGTACAAACCTGACGACGAAACCACCCATTTTGCCATTCACTTCTTCGATAAAGAAGGGATTGAAGACTGCGAGAAAATCAACGTATCCATTCAGAATCTTGTTTTTTCTTTTGAGCAGACCGATTAATTGGTGCTAACACCGTAACTAATTCCGATCATGGCAAAATCATTTCTAAACGGGCTGTTCAGTCTTATTTTAGGCCAAGCCGAAGATAAAGCCCCTTCCGTGTCAGAAGAATACCTGACAACCGGCCGTCAGGGGCGTTCAACGACCCTAAAGATTCGGCACTCAGTCGAGACTATCTTAGAGAAACACCGGTACGCCAAGATTGGCAAGACCGTACAACCTGCCAAACGGTTCCAGGCAACTGACTACCGGGAGTATCAGACGATGTATCTGGTGTATAAGACGAGCAGCGATGCGTTCATTTGCCACTACGAGTCCTACTTCATCAAGGCATTTGCCCAGCGGCTCGATAACAAGCACGAAAACAGTACCGGTCGCCTGGCACAGATCAACGGCATGAACTACCTGTACGTTGTAGTAGCGGATTAAACCCGCGCTTTAACTATGGAAAACAAGCAGCGTGAGGAAACGCAATATGCCAAAAACATAAAGGGGGAAGAGTTTCATATTTCTGAGGTAGAACGGGGCCGTAAGGGGTACTACTGCATCGACTGTGAAGGGGAGATGGTAGCCTGCCACAGCGATTATGATAGAAGCTGGTACTTCAGGCATCACGTTACCGACGTCAAGATCGAACGCAAATGCACGTTCTCAAACGAAACCTACCGGCACCGAATCGCTAAAGATATCCTACAGCGCATCAAGCAAATCAAGGTGCCGGCCATTGACAAATACGCGCCCAAAGGCACAGACGGTATGATGCGGCTGAAAGAAGCCCAAGTAATTCATGGCCATACAGTCGGCATCGAATACCAATTTTATGAAGATGAAGCCGGCCAAATTCGGTGGATGAGCAAACCAGATTGGGAAAGAACCGAGCCATCCAAGAAGAAGCGGCACATCATCCAGCCCGACGTAACCTTCTTCGACCATCATGGAAAGCCAATTCTGTTCGTCGAAATAGTCGCCACACACAAACCCGATGAAGAAAAGCTACTGAAGTTAGAGCGGCTGTGCATCGACACTGTATCTGTCACTATACCCAAGGAGTCGGCCACGGCCATTGAACAGATTTTTTACCATACCGACCGGACCAAATGGCTTTACAATCATGAAGAACGAACCGCTCGATACGTATCAGTTTCCGGTAGAAATACAAAAGAGGTACCACCGATTGATCAACTCCAAAGACGACTTCTTGAGGAGTCTGTCAACTGCCGAGCGACGGAGATTGGAAACCTTATACGCGCAATTGAACGCTGCCTGGAAAGTGAACAATACCGAGCAGTTGAGCAGCACCTTAACGCGGAAATATCACGCGTTACGGACATCGCAGCACGAGCTGAGCAACAACTGCTCAGCCTTCAGGCATCGCACCAGAAACGACTTGAAAAAACGGTTCGTGGCCGCTTACTCCCACTTGCAAAAGCGGCAAGAAGAGTGTCGTCGGCGGAGCGAGCAGTTAAAGCAAGACGTAAGAACCTGGAAAGCCGATATCATAAAAAAAGATATGAACTGGTCCGCGCAGAAGCGGAATATCGACCGGACTGCCAGGACGAACTTGAGCGAATTGCAAAGAATCTCGTCGAACTTGGAGCAGGAGACGGCTCGATACCAGAACGCCAAGAACAACTTGCAGCAGAAACAGCAAGAACTGACGAACGAATTGGAGAAGCAAAACGAGCAACAGCAGAAGTTCTACGACGAACAGAAGCGTTGCCAGATGAATTCCGACAAGCTGAGGTTAGCATGGTCCAAACGTATCGCCAGCAAAAAAAGGCTGTCGGAACAGATTTTAGACGACAAGCGCAGGCAGATGAAGAAGCTGACGGACGAGTACGAGCGGAGCTTAGAGAACGACACGAAGGCTACCGAAGAGCAGTGGCTAAAGCAGTTACGCGAGCAGATGGCGAACGAACTGAGCGACTGTCACCTCGAATTATTGAACTGGTTAAGGCAAGGGGACTTATCGTCGATACATCGCCGAAGTACGCTACTTTCCAAAGAATCCGAACAGCTTACGAGGCTCTTAAATCAGGGACTTATAAGAGTTGGCATCAGCCTTGATAGCTTTTTAGCAATGTCAGATGCGCAAGAGCACGTTGCAGGCTCGTAACCTGTAAGCAGCTATCCTATCACTTGAAATCTAACCTTTTTGATGAGCGGACTTATACGACAGTTCGACCACTCCGATCCTGGTGACGAGACCCTCCGAAACTTCCGTTATCAGTTCGGGTATGGTGCCATTTTGTTGCTAGCTGCCCTCCGAAGCGAAAAAGACTACGTTTCGATGTGGTGTGAGCATTTTGAAGACATGGTCTGCGAACGGGTCGATGGCCTATTCGACTGTTATCAAATCAAAACCAGTACACCCGAAAACGGCCATTTGCGATTAACTACCGATTCGGTTAGAAAGTCAATTAAGCGATTCGTTGCTTTGCAAAGTCGATTCGGAGACTACATAGCGACGATGTTTATCGTCTCCAACACGGAGTTTTTGGATACTGAGCAGGCAGATAAAATTACCGCTTGTCCGGGTCGTCTGCTGGGAGCGATACGTGCTGCGGCCAAAGTTGATGGCATAGATACCGTGTTCATGCAGGCGTTTAATGCCCTGAAGAATTATTGTGAATGCGATGCCGATAGTTTGTTTACCACGCTTAAAAAAGTGGATCTGTGCGTTGGCCCCAGCCGCCAAAGTTTCGAGACAGACATCGCCCACACCCACGTACCCAGGGTGAAAGGATGTGAGAATTGTACCCCCAATACGCTGTCCGCAATTGTAGATGATCTGGTCGGCAAAGTATTCCGAGCTTCTTCGTTAAAAATTGGCGATCCCGACGTGCACCTGCACACCTATTTCAGTCGCACCGAGATCGACCCCCGCCTGTTGGGGAAGCGTATCTTCATCGAGGAGGCCGACTCAATCATTAAAAAACACACCGCCAGCCACTTTAGGTACGTGCAGGGGTCTGGGTCGCTGGTCGTCGCCGATGGCAATCGCGACCTTACAAAATTGGCTAAAAAGCTTTCTAAGGGTGGTCTTGATGACTACATCGCTACGATGCAGCGCAAAGCACTGGCCACCGAAAAACGCTTACTCGAAGCCCCTCCAGAAAAGCTTTCCGACCTTATTGACCAATTAGAAAGCGTAGTCCAAGGCGAGTGTGACGAAGCTCATTTGGAAGCTAAGTATGACGATAGACCAACCGGTGAGATAATGCTGAGGACTGTTCATAAACGTCTTCGGACAATAGCCGAGCAGCGGCCTGCCGATGTGTTCGGGGAACCTTATGATACATTGGTCGGCTTTGCTGGCTTATTAACCAGCGATTGTAAAGTGTGGTGGAGTGAGAAGTTTGATATCAATCTGTGATGGCTATGAGTCTACGTTTACTAAAAGCAGCGGCCACCACTGAAAACATGGACGATTTTCACCTAAGTCGGCTTCTGCTCCTGCTCAGAGCGTTCGATACACCCAGAAAACGGCACAGTATCCAGGGCATTATGAAGCTGGCTAAGTTCGATTTTCTGTTGCGTTATCCTACCTGCCTGAAACGAGCATTGGAGTTCGTTGAAAAAAGCGAAGAATTAGCCCAGTTAGGGGATTTTGAAACGCTTAGTGTAGAAGCAAAAATGATTCGGTTTCGATATGGCCCGTGGGATGGACGGTACCGACGTTGGATTGGTCTTTTGGCTGCGAGAGGATTAGTCGAAACTTACCTCGAGAAAAATACCATCTATGTCACGATTACTGACAAAGGCAAGGCTGTTGCCGACCTTTTTAGTCAGGAGGAAGAATTTCAACTGATTGCACAGCGCAGCCAACTGATCTACAAGCATTTCAATAAATTATCCGCTACCGGTATTAAAGATTTTATCTACTCGGTTTTCCCAGAGATAAAGACGATTAAATGGGGCGATGAAATACAGCTATGAAGTTTTTCTTAGACGCACTAACCCTACGTTTCAAACTCTCAACTGAGGTTATCGAGTTTAGCCGGTTATCTTACTTCTACGGCCAAATGGGGGCTGGCAAATCCAGTATTGCCCGCTTGGTCGACTATTGCTTAGGAGGAAGATTAGATCTCACACCAGCCTTTCAGCAGGAATTTGTGAGTGCTGGCTTAACACTACATATTAATAATAAACCTGTATTCATCTATCGTCAGCGTGGCTCCGATCAAGTAGAGGTTTCGTGGGGCGAGCCAGGAAGCGAAAGCACCCTCTTCTTACCGACTCGTGCTGCGAATGGCGAAGTATTGGCAGAAACGGGCGTAGAAAATCTCTCTGACCTGATTTTCCACATTGCTGGTGTTGTCCCGCCACGTGTCCGAAAAAGTAAATTATCTGAAGACAGTGAGCTAATACGGCTCAGTTTAAGGGATTATCTATGGTATTGTTACCTTGACCAGGATACCATCGACAGTGCCTTCTTCCACTTAGAAGCCGAAGCGCACACCCAGAAACGGCTAAAAAGCAGGGATGTGATGCGGTCAATTCTTGGCTACCACCAAGAGACCGTTGCCCAGTTGGAAGCTGAACTACTTCGGGTACGTGAATCAAAGAACACCTTTCGTTCGGCTGCCAAACTTCTAAAAGAGACATTGACTGACAACGACGTTACGTCCCAGGAAGAAATAAAGGAAAAAGTAGCTGCGTTAACCAAAAACTTAAGCGATGTAAAAAAGCACATTAATATGCTACGGGCTGACATTCAACGGCAAAACGTACCACACATCGTTGACAGCTTAAAAGAAGATGGCAGACGATTGTCATTAGAGCTGGAAAAAACAAAGGACGCAATCCAAGCCGTCAACAAACTTATTGATGACAACACGGCCCATCTGAATGAGATTAAATCACTGAAAATTAAGTTTCTGCGGGGAGTGTCAGCCCGTTACGTATTAAGTAACGTACAGTTCGAGTCTTGCCCTCGATGCACCCAAACCCTCCCGGCGCGACCAGTGAACATCTGCCCTGTATGCAATCAGGAGGAGCCTTCAGTAGAAACCAGTAAAACGGATGCATCGCTGATCCAGAAGGACGCAGATTCAAGAATTAGTGAACTGTCCGAGATTATCGAAAATTATGAACTCCAAGTACGTCGGCTATACACGTATCAAGATGAACAAATAACCGCTAAACGGCTCATTGACAGAAAGATTATTGATGAGATGAACCGGTACGATTCTGCCTATCTGGCCTCTGTCTTAGAGTATGAACGTCGTAGTATTGAAATAGAACAGAGTATCAAGGAATTTACCCGAACGCTTCAACTTTTCAAGAGGGTGGATGAACAGCAGGCCCGTGCGAACCAATTGGAGGTTAGAGAGAAGAACATTCGTGAACAGCTAAAGGAAGCGCGCATTGCAGCCGAAAAGGATATACAAAACATTCGCAAGTTGGAGCGATACTTTCTGGAGTATCTTATCAAAGCGGGCGTTCCAGGAATTCGGATCGAGGACAAAGTCCAAATCTCAACATCAACCTTTCTACCTTTGGTAGCTCCTGAGGGCGGTGACGATGTTGCGGTCACGTCTTTCAGCAACTTAAGCAGCGGGGGCAAAAAAGTACTTTTTAAATGTTGCTATGCTCTGGCAATACATCGGTTAGCGATTGAAACGAATGCCTCACTTCCTACTTTTCTCATTATTGACTCGCCTATGAAAAACATTAGTGAACGCGAGAACGCAGAGGTATTTCGTCAGTTTCATGATCTGGTGTATGACCTGGCCGCAACGGACCTAATTCAAACGCAATTTATTTTGATTGATAAAGAGTATTGTGAACCTGATGAAACCCTTCAGCTATCTGTCTCACAGCGGCATATGACCCCCGATAATGATGACTACCCTCCACTGATCAAGTATTACAGAGGGCATTAGTACGGTGTGATGCGTAGGGCTTTGACCATACCGAAACGTAGTTTAAGTAGAAGCTGAAGCATCGGTAGTCCTCTTTATTTACACAATTCGCTAAAGCGAGGTTCTGACACCAGAATTACTGAATTTCTTTCCCAAATTCTGGCAAAATCCCCATATATTTGCCAGAATTTGGAACAAAGCTGTTGTCGCACGAACTTATCCATACGGCCCTACGTAAGCAGTTTGGCAAGCAAGAAGCCATTCCCAAAGTCGCCTTGATTGACTTTCTCAGGGAACACTCCGGCAATGCCAAGCCCTCAACGCTCGCCTGGCGGCTACACGAGTTGACGCAGGCAGGAATTCTGACTCGAATCGGATACGGTCAGTATCAACTGAATGATCGCCCGATCTATGGGCCTGACCTATCGCCTACCCTTCGCAAAATAGGCGACCGCGTTAAAGCGGAATTACCTTTTACGACTTGCTGCGTTTGGGATACTCGGATACTGGCCGATTTCATGATTCAGCAACCGATGAGCTTTCTACAACTCATTGAAGTGAACAAGGAAGCCGTTTCGTCGGTCTATCAACTTCTGCAGGAACAGCCCGTGCGGATTGACCGAAAAAATCCGGCAGTGTACCGCTATGACGATTGGCTACTGCTCAGTCAACGCGGGCTACCGTCGCCGAACCCGATCATTGTCAAACCGCTGATCACCGAGGCCCCTGTACAGCAACAGAACAAGTACACAACAGCACCCTTAGAGAAGGTTCTTGTCGACTTGATAGCTGATAGTGAGTTGTTTTTTGCTTATCAGGAGGAGCTACCCTATATCTTTCAAACAGCTTTTGCCAAATTCATCATTAACCGCGACAAGCTTCGGCGCTACGCCCGGCGACGCAACCGGGTGGACATGTTGGAGCAACTGTTGCGCCAAGTACTACCTACCAGACACTAACATGATTCTTGAAGAAACCTTTACCCGCGACTGGCTGGTCGCCGTTGCCAAACGTTTCCCGAAAAACGTCGATCTGAAACTGTTGGAGAAAGTGGTTTGGGCGTTGAAGTTGCTGGAACAACTTCAGCTACAAGGTTTATCGTTTGTTTTTAAGGGAGGTACGTCGCTCGTGCTTCACTTTGAGCAGCCACGTCGGTTTTCCATTGACGTGGACATCATCATGCCTGATCCACCGGCGAATCTCACCGACTATTTTGACGCGATTGTGGGTAACGGTGCTTTTTTGAAATGGGAAGATGATTCGCTACGAGCTTCCCATGCAGGGGTGCCGGTGGGGCACTTCAAATTTTATTATACGAGTGCGGTCGATCCGCAACACACCCTCGAACCCATTCTGCTGGATATTCTTTTCGCAGAAGCCAACTACCCTCACATCGTTCAGAAGGCCATACAGCATCCCTGGATACGTACAGGTGAACCGCTCACAGTTGTGCGACTCCCTGACACCGATAGTTTGTTGGGTGATAAATTAACGGCTTTTGCTCCGAATACAACGGGCATACTCTACACCAAACAGCGTCCTGCCGAAATCATCAAACAGCTTTTCGATGTAGGGTTGTTATTTGACGTGGTCACCGATCTGCGGATAGTTGAGCAGTCTTTCAATCATACGGCTCAGGAAGAGATTGCTTACCGTCGGCTAAACATCACCCCGACCGATGTGCTGACCGATGTAGCAGACACGGCCATGTTGATTACAAGACGGGATGACAAAGACTACCGCTTTATCCAATTGCAAGAAGGGATTCGGCGGCTGGCCAGTTTTGCCATTGGAACGTTTACTATCGAAGGGGCTATTCTGGCTGGGGCGAAAGCGGCCTATATTAGCAGACTACTGTCTGAAGGAGCTACAGCGTTACGTCGCTATAAACAACCAGGCGACATTACCGACTGGCAGCTTTCCGACCCTACAGTGAATCGACTCAACAAGTTAAAAAAGTCGCAACCGGAAGCGTTTTATTACTGGTATCTGGCTCTTGCCTAAGCCCGCCCTTTCACATACGTTTCCAAAGCCTCGCGCACGATGTCGCGTATCTCAATGTCTTCTTCGACCGAAATCCGGCGAATGGCTTTGTGTAGGGCTTTGGGGACTTTCGTATTAAGCTGAACCAGATCATCGACGGGTGCCGCGCTTGGCTTAGCCGTTGCTCTCGGTTCAGATGTCGTAACGGGGTTTACTTCCTGAATAGGAGCTTTGGGCGGTTCGTTTTTCAGCTTATCAGCCAGGCGGGCCTGCCGTTCTTTAAGGGTCTCTGCCATGATGTCGCGTGGTTAGAGTTGTTCAATGATTTCATCGGCCAGGTCGGCCATTTCCTCGTGGGCTTTGCTGTCTTCCAACTGCACAATCCCCCCGGCAATGACCGACCGAATGTAGCTGACCCGTTCATGAATACGGGTTTTCAATGTCGGAATCGGGTAGGCATCCAAAATGTCCTTGATCTCCCGGTTCATCGACGTGCGGGGCTTCACCATGTTCAGCACGATGCCGGCGCGTAGGTTGGGGTAAGCCTGCTGCGTCTCCTGGAGCAGTGCCATCGTTGCTTTCAGTGCCATCGCATCAAGGTAGCTGACCTTCGTTGGCACCAGGACAAAATCAGAAACGGAGAACAGTTCGGAGAGCTTGCTGGTCAGATACGGGGGCGTGTCGATCAGCAGCACGTCTAACTCAGGATAGTTGCCTTCCTGAAGAGCCTCGTAACTGATGAGGGTGATACCATCGAGAAGCGTATCCAACCCCTGTACGCTGCCTTGCAAGTCGGTATCAACGATACCCACCCGCTTGATATCTTTCAGGTAAAAGGCCAGATTCAGAGCCAATGTGGTCTTACCCACTCCGCCTTTCTGATGCGCTACAGTGATGATTTTCATGATAAAGTCACCGGGTCAGTTGTAGCAGCAAAAATGGAAAAAAAAGTGAAATAGTCAGCTATCCAGATAGCCTAAAAATAGAAAAGTAGTTAACTATTTGACTACTCAGCTTATAATCAACGAGTTTTTATGCCGCTTGTAATGTTTAGCGACAGCCAGAAGCTACCTAATTAACCAGAGATAGAACCCGTTCAACAGTGAAAATACCCACGACGCGCTGGGTTGTTGAGAAAATATCAGACGCTTTCACCGGAGTGTACTGTCCAGCCTTGGGCGTACCAATCACAAATTGATAAAGCGTAATCGGAAACGAATAGGTAATCTGCTTACCACCCGCCCCGCCAACGTTGCGATCAATCAACGTCATGGCGTTGTAGTCGGTGAGAATGTCTTTCTTGATGGTAAAGTACGTGCCTCCACCTGATTTCGCATCTACGGCATATGTACCCAGGTCGAGCTGATCGTACCGCCCGGCGGTACCGTCGCCTGTCAGTGAAAACTGTACTGAATCACCTTTAGCCTGCACCTCCACCATATAGCCACTGCCTTTGATCTGTCCCCGGCTTTCGGTGTAGCCATTATCCAACTGAAGCCGGACACAGGTATAGCTGCCACTGAGCCGAACGGCGGGAGTAGCAGACTGCTCATTTTGAACATCGGCAGTTGATGGAGCGTCGGTGTGGGAAGGTGAGCAACTCAGTAGGAAACTAAAGAGGACAACGAGAGCAAGTAAGGCTGAAAAGCGATTTAGTAAAGTAAGCATATTGGATAAACAGGATAAAGCTGTATGTAAAGGTACGACTGTTTCCAAATTATATGAAATGACCACTGTGACGTAAATTTTAAAGCAGTACCCTTGTTCAATTGACAAAGAATAACATACTGAATATAAGGGTAAACAAAATTTTATAAATAAAATTTTGTTTATTTTTATTTAATTAATTAAACATTTATATAATCTTTGCAGGGTCATCTGGCCGGAGACAGAACCTTTCAAAACATACGTTATATGAAACGAATCAACGCCGTAGGGCGCGTAGTACTCCTCGCTGCCTTAACGACAACCACAACGTTTGCCCAGACCGTAGACCAAACCAAAGGGATTGGAGCCGGCGTTCAGGTGCTCACGCAGACGACCAGAGACCTACAAGAATACTTCCGGCCAATGACCACCGTCATGTACGTGATCGCGGCCATCGTCGGGATTTTTGGGGCCTTTCGCATTTACTCCAAAATGCAGGCGGGGGACCAAGACGTACAAAAGTCAGCCGTCAACTGGGGCGGCTCGGTACTGTTCCTGCTGGCCTTTGCTGCCATTCTGCAAGCCGTGTTCTTCCAGAACGTATAAACGTGCGCCAAGCATGAATCAACTTAAAACACGCCTTTTGCTGGGCTGCTGCCTGATGGCTTACGCGGGCATGGCGCAGGACGTAAACCTAAATGGCAGTGTGGCCACGCACGTAGGTATTGACTCGCAGTTTACCAATCCAATCCTAAGCCGGATGCCTACGTTTCTCAAATTCGTTTGGGCGGTGTGCGGCCTGATGGCCCTAATTGGAGGATTGCGTATCTATGCGCGGGTGCAGGCCGGTACGGGCGATTTTGCTTTAGAAACCTGGCGGTTAGCGTCAGCCGTGATTGGTATAGGGGTTGTTGCTCTGTTTCTGCAAGGATGGGTGAGCTACCGGATGCCTGGCGTTACGGCGGCTCGCTTCGGTATCGACAAAGTGCTGTTTCGGGGCGGTGAAGACAACTCCGAGGTGACCGATACGGCACCGGGTAACGTAGCGGCTACTCCGTACCTGCCCGGTCAGGATGCGCGCCTGGACTCGATTCGCAACTATTACCGCACAGCGTCTGACTCACTGCGCGAGCACACTCGATGATTCTGCTATACGACGAATTTCAGGCCTACGGTCAGATCAAATCCATTGGTTTATGGCTCTGCGCGTTGGCCGCCGTGATAGCGGGGTTCCGCATTTACCAGACCTGGAACCGGGGCGAAGATGTCGAAGGGCCGTTGGTACTGTGGCTGACCAGTATCGCCTTCTGTGGCGGTGCGGTCTATGGGGTAGATCGCTTCATTCTGAGCGGTGCGTTCTCGTCTTCGTTCGGGGGAAGCGATTACCTCGCCCAGCAATACACGCAGTCGATGGCCATTGAGGGCAACCGGGCGGCTCTGCTACTGGGCATTGTGGTGGCGATCATCGGCCTGATTCGGGTGTTCCAGAAGTTTCGGCGGGGCGACGACGACCTCTACGAATTCATGTTCAAGTGGTTTGGCTCATTGGCTTTCCTGTTCCTGATGAGTTCCATTATCTCAGCCATGCTATGAAGTCTTATTCTATTTACCGTGGAGTCGATAACGAAATTGAGTTTCGGGGCCTGCGCGGGCAACACTTTTACTACGCAGCCGCCGGGCTGATTGCCTCCGTCTTCGTGACGCTGTTCAGCTACATCGTGGGCCTACCCATTTTATTGGCTATTCTGCTGCTGGCTCTGGGGGCGGGGGGTACGTTGACCTGGTGCTTTACCCAACAAGGCCGTTACGGTCGGTGGGGAGCCATGAAGCAAAAGGTGCAGCGGCTCAAGCCCTCGTTTGTGTGCCAATACCAATCATTCAACCGGCTGGTGCCCGTGCGCCAGCACACGACCCGTAAAGCACGATGAAGAAAAAGAAGGCACTTACTGACCTCTTCCCGATTCTCTGCATCGACGGGCCGACGGGGTTTATCGTATCCAAAAACGCCGACATCACGATGGCGTTCGAGTTGCAGGCACCAGAAATCTTCGCGGTATCCGATACCGAATACGACGCGTTGCACGATGTACTTGTTCGCGCGGCTAAGGTGCTGCCTGTGGGCTATATGGTGCATAAACAAGACCTGTTCATCGAAGACGTATATACACCTGCGTTCGAGAGCGAGTTTTTGCGCTCGTCTAACTACATGGTGTGGGAAAACGAGCGGCATTTCAGCGACCGGCCGTACCTGCGCCACCGTTGTTATCTATACGTGACGCGCCCGGCGACCCCTCCCCTAAAGCGCACGAGCGGGCAGTCGTCGCTACTCAAGCGACACCTGGTGCCAAAGGAAATGCAGGAAAGCCGCACGTGGGCGGAATTTGGCGACGTAGTGAATCAGTTTGCGGCCATCGTTCAGGATTCGGGCAAGATGAAACTGCATCGGCTAACGCCTAACGAACTCCTCGACAATGGTGAACAAACGGGGCTGTTTCAACGCTACTTTTCGCTGTCATTAGACGACCCGACGCTGCACGACATCGACCTGACGGACGGGCTGACGGTAGCCGGGCAACGTACCTACACCTACACGCTGTCGGAGTTGGACGACTTCCCTAATGAGGTGTACAACTCCGCCCGGCTGGAGCAGTTTTCGACCGATAGCAGCCACTTCCCCATTTCGACCGGTTCGGCACTGGGGATGCTGCTGCCTTTCAATCACATCTACAACCAGGTACTACTGATTGAGGACGGCCACGCGCTGACGAATCAATTGGTGAAAGAAGTAAAGCGGCATACGTCGTTTGCGGCCTGGTCGAAGGAAAACGAGGTGAGTATTCGCTCGAAGGATGCGTTTATGGATGAGGTTAAAGACCGGAACCGGCGGGTGGTGCGGGCGCATTACAACGTGCTGGTGTTTCACCGCGACCCCGATGTGGCCGATACCTACCGTTCACAAACGGCTGCGGCTATCTCGAAACTGGGTTTCAAGCCGAAACTGGCCAGCCACGATGCGGAGACGCTGTTCTGGTCGTGTATCCCCGGCAACATCGCTGAGATTGGGGCGGATAACTTAGCGACCTGTTTTCTGGAAGAAGCCACCGCGCTTTGGAACACGGAGACCAACTATCGGGATGATTTCTTTTGCAAGAACGGGCTACTGCTCACCGACCGCTTTGGTCGCCCGTGCATGGTGGACCCGTTCTTTGGGCCGATGGAGCGGGGCATCATCGCCAACCGCAACTTCATGGTCGTCGGACCGTCGGGGTCGGGTAAGTCGTTTACCATGAACAACATGGTGTTCTACCTCCTCAGCCACGGGATGCACATCAGCTTAGTCGATGTAGGCGGCTCCTATAAACGGCTCTGTGCGCTCATGGGGGGCCGGTACGTCACCTACGAACCCGACAATCCGATTGAGTTCAACCCCTTCTACAGCCGGGATTTGGACCCCGACGAGGAGACGAAGGACGCGCTGGCTAACCTGTTGATGGCCCTCTGGAAGAAAGACGGTGAACCCGCTACAAAAGCCGAGGAAGTGACCATCGCTAACATCGTGCACGAGTATTACGGAGCCATGCGCCGGGCGCGGGAAGCGGGTGACGAGCCGTTCACCTGCTTCGATAGTTTCTATGAGTTTACGCGGGATACGTACCCGGCCATTTTCGCCCGGAACATGGGGTCGGAGCGGGAGTTCAATCTGAACAATTTTCTGTACGTGCTTCGCCCGTTTCACGCCGACAACCAGTATGGTTACCTGCTCAACTCACGTCGGAACATCGACCTGATGGAACTGCCCTTTGTGGTATATGAGTTGGATAACATCAAAGACCACCCCGTCTTGTTTCCCATCACCACCATCATGATTATGAACACCTACGTGCGTAAGCTATTCAGTGTCAAGGGTGTGTTGAAGATGCTGATCATCGAAGAAGCGTGGAAAGCGTTGGCGAAGGAAAACTTCGCGCACTTCCTCCGCTGGTGCTCGAAAACGGTACGGAAGCATTTGGGGTCGCTGGGTGTGGTAACGCAGGAGGTGGATGATCTTGTTGGTAATCCGATTGTCAAGGATGCCATTATCAACAATTCGCCCATCAAGTTTCTGCTGGACCACCAGAACTACGAAAAGCGGTTTCCCGAAATCATGCAGACGTTGTCGTTGTCGGAAAAACAGGCGGATATCATTCTGAGCATCAACAAAGGCAAAGACCCGAACCGCCCGCCCTACAACGATCTGGCCTTGCTGCTGGGTGACTATTGTAAGGTGTACGGGCTGGAAGTCAGCCGCACCGCCTACGGTACGTTCACCACCGAGCGGTCGGAGGTAGAACAGATAAACGAACTGGCGAAAGTGGCTTACGGCAATGATTTAGAGTCGGCTGTAAAGGGCTGGGCGCGGGGCGAACGGGCCGGGGGCTACCTGCCCGTCAATGCGCAGGGCGTACCGATGCTCCATCCCAACGGACGGGCACCCAAGCCGGTGAACGGGGCCACGCATTACTCAAAGCCGTAGCCCCGAACAGACCAACACATTTTTTACAACAAACCAACCGATGCAAACCAACCGACTTATGCGGGTGGCCGGGCTACTGCTTTGCCTGTGCCTGGTCCCTCCCGCCCTTCAGGCTCAGTTTGTGGTGAGCGACCCCATCCATACGGCGGTATCGAACCTGATGTCGCTGATTCAGAAACCGTCTTTTAAAACGATGGTGGATGCTATCGAGAAGCTGAAGAAGGTGAAAGGGGCCGTGCAGAGCTACCATCGGGGTCAGCAACTGATTCAGACCGTGCAGCAGACCACCCGGACGCTGCAAAGTATGTCGACCGTCATCAGCAAAGACGGGCATATTTACCCGGCGGAGTACGCGCTAATTGCCGACGACCTGAGTTCGATGGGTACCCACGCCAATGATATTCTGAAAGATATGCGGCAGGGGTCATCGCAGAACCTCTTCGAGATGAACGATCAGGGCCGGATTGAGTGGATTTTCCGGGCCTACGAGAGTGCCAAGAAGTTTCAGGGATTGGTGAACAACTACTATTACAAGGTGCGGGGGCTATCGCTGCGCCGGGTACGTTCACAAAAAGACTGGCAGATGACCAGCCGTCTGTACGCGATGGCCGAGCCAACCCTGAACAAACAGGGCAGCTACCAGGAGGTGCAGTTCATGCTGGGCGAGAAAGGGTATGACGACGATTACACCGACCGCAGCAAATCGGCTCTTGACGAAGAAACCATCGCGCAGCAGCAACGGCAGAAGCAGGCCGAGATCGACCGGAAAACAGCCCTGATGCAGGAGTGCCAGGACCGGCTTCAGATTGCTGACTTGCAGGGAGAACAGCAGGCATTCGCCGAGATGAAGTTTCTGTACCCGCCCTATTTCGATCCCGAAAAGAAAGGCAAACCAAACGGATACGTTGACCCCCACGACGGGCATATCATCTCCGATGAGGAGTTCGGGATTCTGGTACGCATTCGCGGCCGACAGATAGCCGCCGACAAACGGGCCGCCATTCAGCGCGAGTGCCAGGAAAAGATGAACAGCAGCGGAGGATAAGCGACTGACTTAGAAGCTACGCACGTACCAAATCACTTACATCTTATGCTATTCGACGCGTACAAAACATTGCTGGGCCTTTACGCCGACATGACGGCTTCGACGATGGACATCACAGCCCTCATCGAAGCCAAGATTCGGGCAGTAGCGGGCATTGGCGCACTGGTCTATATCTTCTCACGACTTGTTCCGCAGGTGATGCGGTCGGAACCGATTGACTTCTTTCCGTACCTGCGCCCGTTTATGCTGATGGTGCTTATTGGCCTTTCACCCCGTATCTGCAACGGCATCGACAAATTGGGAGAAAGCATCCGCTCCGCCGTGGAGCGGCAAAACGGCACCCTCTACGAGAAGATTGCCGAGCAAACCAAACTCCTCCAACAGACCGTGGATGCCAAGTGGCAGGAGATCGGCGAACATCCCGAACTGTTCCGGCAGGTTGACCCTTCGTTCGATCCCGACGCGTTCGGGTCGAGTCTGAAACTGAGCTTTGCGGAATACTCCGAGAAGTTTAAATACGAGCTGCTCTCCTACACACAGGACATCCTGCTGGCCCTGATGCAACTGGCCGAGTGCATTCTGTTCCTCATCTCGTTCACCTACCGACTGGTGTTACGGATGGGTGCGCCGATTGCCATCGCGCTGGCCGTATTTCCCGGCATGAGCAACAACATTGCGGAGTGGTTCGGCAAGTACATCAACTACACGCTACTCCCTACTGTGGCGGCCATTTACTCCTCCATCGCCTTCAAGGTTACGCTCAAATACTTGAGCTACTACGACCCTAAAACCATCGTGCTGGGCAACGCGGGCGGTGCCGAAGCACACACGCCGGAGTACATGGGCCTGGCGTTCATCGGTATTCTGGTGATGTGCTTGATTGGTTACTGTCAGGTGCCGTCCATGACGAATATGCTGGTGACAGTGGGCGGAGTCGGCGCGATGGTGCAAGGTGCTACGAGCCTGGCTAAGTCAGGCGCGGGTACGGTGGCCTCCCCGGTAACTAAGCCCCTCAAAGCGGCTGGCCACTCGGTTGCAACCCGCGTTGGTCATAGCATCGGCAACAGTGTCACCAACGTTGCGCGGCTCGGTGGCAATATGGCGGCTGGCGTGGCCCGCTCTCCGTTTACGATGGCCGCGCACGTGGCCGGGGGGGTGGCCCGTGGCGCACGGGCAGGAGCATCGTCGGGCGGGAGTGCTGTTGGCCGGGGAGTTAAAGGGTTCGCGGGGGGCGTGGCCGGGGCCGTCATCGGGACGGGGGCCGGGGCTGTCGCGGCTGCTCACGGGGCCACCGTTGGAGCCTACCGCAAGACGTACCCGACCAAGAAAAATCAACTTTGATTCATTGCCTTGCAGCTACTCTGATTTCTTGCTTTTAGGAAAACGAAACCCAATGAATTACCATCAAAACAACCTGTTAGTCAAGCACAAACACACCATGTGGCTTTGTGTGGGCAGTCTGCTCACGCTGGCCGTTGTCGTTACCTGGAGCATCGTCTGGAGCTTTGGCCGCTACCGGCAGGCGACGCAGTACACCTATGTATTCCACCACAAAGGGGCCGCTGTTTCCATCTACGACGAACGTAGTATCCCCCTCATCACCAAATTAAAACCTTATCAACCTTACCGATGAAAGAGCTACTGCAATTGGAAAAGGATTTTCAGCGGGGGCGTTGGCTGCTGATCGCGGCTTTCGGGTTTAGCCTGGTTGTGGCCCTCACCGCCGTGGGTCTGGCGTTTAAATACAGCAACGAGTTCAGCAAACGGATTTACCTCGTCAACCGGGGCGAAGCCATTCAGGTGACGTGTGGCAGCGTGACCGACAACCGCCCGGCAGAGCTGCGGCATCACGTCGGGCGTTTCCACGAACTGTTCTTCACCGTTTCACCGGACCCGAAATCCATTGATGACAACATCCGTCGGGCCATGTTTCTGTGCGACGAATCGGCCAAGCGACTGTATAACAACCTCGCCGAGCAGAATTTCTACCGCGATATGGTGCAGGGTAACGTAACGCAGCGGGTGCAAATCGACTCGGTGGTGGCCGACCTGCGCCATTACCCCTACCGGGCCATCACCTACGCCCGGCTGGTGCAGGAACGGGCTACGGCAATTGTGCATCGGAGCTTAGTTACGCAAACTAACCTGGTTGACGTGAACCGGAGCGACAACTCACCCAACGGGCTGCTCATGCGCGACTTTCACATTCTGTCGTCGCGCGTCACGCAGGAATACAGCAAATAAGATGGGCCTGTTTGGATTTATAAATCGCCCTCCCCAGCCGGAGCCGGGCGAACGTACCCAGGATCATCCCGCCTTCCGGTTCGGTAAGCTGGTAGCGGGTTATATGACCCGGCTGGAGCATCGTTTCGCCAATACGCTGAATCAGGGACAGCACCGCATCGGGTTTGGGGCCAGAAATACCCTGCTCGTGATTCTGGGCACCTTTTTTCTACTCTATTTTATTGCCTTACTGACGCGATGAATTCAACTGAACAACCGCAAAACAACCCTTTTTTTGATACACCGATTGAGGAAACCCCCGCTCCCGGAAGCGAGACGGTTCAGAAAGGCAAGGTGGGCCGTAAGCAGATTCTGCTGCTTTTCGGCGGGTTTGCCTTCCTGCTCGGCGTAGCTATTTTTGGTTTTCTGGGCGGGTTTATCTCCTCCGACACAGCCAACCCAAACGCCCAAACGCCTGATGGCGGAGCCTCGGCGTTAGCTCCTCCTGAAGCCCGGCCTCACAACCTCGATGCCAAAGAGAAGTACGATAAGTACGGCTTCGACGCGGGTACGCTCAATCCGACCCAATCATCGGCCATTGACCGGCAGGCCGCTTCGGGTACCCAACTGCTAACGGGCAAAGACCCGTCGATGGCACGGGCCACCAATGAGACGCTGACCGACACCGATCTGAACGCTATTCGTAAACAGGCCGGTCAGACCACGGAGCCGTACCTGACGGCTACGGAGCGTAAATCGGCCAAACAACACCAGTTGAAACGCCAATTCGACCATCAGCAAGCCGAGCGGGATGCCATTTACCGGACCATGCACCGTTCGGCGAAAGGTCGTGAACAACTGGCCGAAGAGCGTATTGCCAAACGACAGCGCGACCTCGACCAACAAACCGCCGATGTGCTACTACGGCAGATTGACCGGGCCAATGGGCGAATGAATACCGGGGCTACTGGTAATGGCTTACCCGCCACAACCGAGCCACTGCATATGACCGAGTACCGGGAATTGAAAGCGAAATACGGGGGCGAGTTGCCTCCCTCCTACCGTACCTTGTTCAAGCGAGAAATCGCAGCTGAGGAAGGCACGGCTGGTATGGAAGACGTACCCACGGAATCTGTCATGTCGGCCCGACCAAACGGCTCACCAGATCGAAAGGCAATAGATTTAAGTAACACGGGCTTTTATGGACTATCGACATCGGCAGCTAAGCCAGTAGCGAACCCTTCGGCAACGGGTACGTCCATTCCCGCCGTTGTACACGGCGATGGCGACGCTGTGACGGTGCAGAACGGCAGTACGTTGAACCTTCGCCTGACGGAAGAAACCAGCCTTCGCTTGAACGGCTCGTGGGTCAAACTTCCGGCGCACACGCTGTTGGCAGGTACGTGCAGCATCAGTGCCGACCGCGTCAACATCGCTGTAACGAGTGTACGACTGGGCAATGACATCTACCCCATTCGGCTGACAGCCTACGACTTAGATGGCCGTGCGGGCCTTTCTGTACCCAAGCTGGCCGATAAAAACCGGGTGGCGCAGGGTCTGGGAACCTCGGCGGGTCAGGCTGTCTCGTCGCCCTACTACTTCGTACCGCAAGGCTCATTCGGGCAGCAGGTGGGTAGCCAGTTAGCCATGCAGGTGACCAACACCGCGTTTCAGGGCATCCGCTCCCTGGTGCAGTCCAAACTGACGGCCGTTAAGGTAACGGTCAAACCCAATTACCGCATTTTCCTCCGCGCCGAGCAAGCCGCTGCCGGTTATTCCAACTAACGATTCAAGACAACCTATTCATGAAACGTCCTTTCTTACTCTTTTTTATTGCCTTTACGCCCCTTCTGGCCCTAAGCCAAACCACTAAGCAAGCCGGGCGGGGTACTCGCTTTCAGGCATCGGTCAAACCGATTGCGGGCAAAACCCTTCCGCTATTGGGAATTACGCCGAAAGCTCCGGGTACGCTGGCCCTGCTTGCCCCCACGGGGACAAAGGCCGTTCGGCCAACGCGCACTGAGGGTGCTATGGTTGAGCAATCGCCCACCACCCCAGCACCCAAAGCTGCTACCCCGGTTCGGGTGGCCAATCCCGAGTTGGTCGAGCGCGTTCGGGAAAAACCGTATCTGTTACCCATCGACCGGGCGGCTGTAAAAGGGTCGTACCCGCTGGGTATTTCCGACCGGAAGACGACGCACATCATCTTTCCAGCGAAGATTAAAGAGTTCGACGCCGGCACCGACTACGTCCTGGCGCAAATTCCTGAGACCGTCACGAATGTCCTGCGCGTGAAGGCCAACCCGAAAGCGACGGTGTTTTGTCAGGCCGATTCAGGCAAGGAAACCAACATGACTGTGATTACCGAAGACGGTGGATTTTTCTCCTTTCTGATCCGCTACCAGGAAGAACCGGAGATTTTGAATATTAACATGGCCAACAACGTCATGGCCGACGATTACACCAGCCGGTCGCTGGGCATCAACCGAGCTGCGGCCATTACGTTCGTACAGTCCGTATCAGCAACGGATGGGGTGCCGGTGGCGGAAGCTGACTTACAGAACTATTGTGAGCGGGTGCTGGAGCGCAAGCCGTTCATGCGTAACATCGGGGCCTCGTCGATGCGGCTTACCAACCTGCTGACGGGCATCTACGTTGCCGACAAAGTGATGTATCTGCAATTCAACCTCCGCAACGACAGTCAGCTTGATTATGAAGTTGATTTTGTGAAGTTCTACGTCCGCGACAAAGAGAAGCTCAAGCGCATGGCGGCTCAGGAAGTCGAGCTAAAGCCCTACGGCCGCTACCCGGTGGAACCGAAACTACTCCGGGCCAAAACGGAGCAGCAAGTGGTGTACGCCCTGCCCATGACGACGCTCACCGAAGACAAAGTGATGGAGGTTGAACTGTATGAAAAGCAGGGTGGTCGCCACCTCCGCTTTCAGGTCGAAGCCGACGTACTCCTCTTAGCCAAACCTTTCTAAGCCATGACCAAACCTATTTTTTTACTGCTGTTCACCTGCGTGCTCTCGGCTGAAACTCACGCCCAGACGCACCTCAAAGGGCAACGTTTTGTGGAGATACAGGGGGGCGTGGTTGATGGGTTCTCGGCCCATCATCAATTGGGCATACAGGGCCTTATCTCGACGGGCTGCTACAACCGGCAGTACAACGCCTGGAAGGCGACAGCCAGCTATATGCAGAAGCCAATCATTGGAACAGACATGACCTCGGCGGGTCAGCTTCGGCAAGTCAGCATTGGCTGGGGATACGAATTTAACCTATGGCGTAATGCCTACCGTACCCGATTCGTGCGCGGCTCTTTTCAGCCAATCGCTACCTATGAAACAGTACCTGCTTCATCAAGCCCAATGATGTCCGATTCGATTTGCGCGACGATGCCATCGGGCGGCAGGTTTATAGTGGGGGCCGAAGCAGGTGTCGAAACGGAGTTTGCCCCGGTGATTCTGAGCATCCGCCAACGGTGGTTACCCAAATCAGGTATGCAGTCGTTCTACACGTTGGTTAGCGTGGGCTGGCGGTTGCATGGGCGGTGAATACTTTACTACACTTGTAGTGTAAGCCTCGCGGGTAGTCAACCGCGAGGCTTCATGGTTTATCTGCGATACAGGTATCCTGTCTTTCTCTCATCAGTGTTTTGTATCCCATACGGAAGCTCAAATTGGCCGAATGGAGCGCAGAACGACTCGACAAACCGTTTGAGTAGCCTGGATTCCTCAAGTACCTTAGCATCGTCCGATAAATGGTCAATTAAAGGTTGAGTAGCCAGCAAAATTAGCTTGGCTCTCGCTCGCGAAGCCAACACATTAAAGCGTCGGAGATTGTACAGAAACTCGTCTTCTGAGCGAATTAAATCAGGGTCACCAATCCCAAATGAAGCAAAAATTACGTCGCGCTGTTGGCCTTGAAACCTCTCTACAGTATCGACGGCTCCCCGGATTTTCTCCGGCTTATCATTGGGGAAAAGCTCTTGCAAACGAGTAACAATTCGGCTCATTTGTGCCCGGTGAGGTGTTACGATGCCAATTGCTTTATCCCAAAATTCGGTGCCAGATTCGTACACTTCATCTGTAACAGGTTTCTCGCTGTTATCAGGAAGAAGCTCGTGGAGAAGTTGACTTCTTAAACGTCCCCGCAGTAAAAATACCATAGCCGCAATTGTATCGGCTTCAAAGTCGTTTACCTGTCCCGAAGCATCATCGTCGTACACAAAAGCTGTCGTGGGGTAAGCTGGGTCGAGCAGTTGCCCCCAACCGGATGTCCACACCAACTCACCGGGCCAATTTACAGGCTGAATATCAGGTAGGGCAGGTAAGTTAAGACGCAGATCGGGGCTGAATGCGCGTAGGCGAGAATCGTACCCTGCCGTGCGGATGAACTCAACAAGCGTAGCGTTTGAGCGGTAGTTCCAGTTCAGCGGCAATGGTTCTACTCCCTGTACATGCCGTGTGTATTCAAAAATAGAACCGACGTAGCGCTCCAGGTGCGTCGGGGCTTCAGCCTGGTGGATGGGAGGCAGTTGTAAATCATCCCCTGCTAAAATGTAGGCTCCCTCGTCCGTTGCCTTCGACAGAACCAACGTCGCTGATGCCACATCCATCTGCGAAGCTTCGTCAATGATGACCAAGTCAAACCACTGCCGTTGCGTCATCATTGGACGAGCATCCTGTTTGTTTCGGGTGGGAGCCGATTTGTACTTTGTGCTCACTCCCAGATTATGAATTTGGTGTGGGATTCCGGCGACGACAGTTAGTCCTGTCGGTGTAGTCAATTCGTCCTGAAGTTGCTGTACTTCTGGCGGGGCTTGTAATTGCAACGGAACCAATGGCTGTATTTCAGCAGGTAGATTTGCGGGCGTTTCCTTAGTGCCACCCTGCAGTCGGACCATATGCACAGGTACGTTGGGCAGTACCGCGTTTAGCAAATCCGGCAAGTCAAGCAACACGTTGTCAATGGCTGAGTAGCCATTCGCCGAGATCAGAATCCTCAAAGGGATATTTCGCGAATGAGCATCGAGTAAGGCTGCAACAATGATGGCGCGTAATGTCTGACTTTTACCCGTGCCAGGAGGACCCCAAATTAAACTTAACTGCGTCGTGAGTGAGGTCCGCCAGGCGGTCCACTGCCAATCATTTAAATTTCGACCTTTTGTCTCAAGCACACGTTCCACGGCTGGCCTCACGGCGGCAACATCACGGACAATAGCAGTAGAAGCTAAAGATGACCCATCCCATAGAAAGCGGGCTGCGGGCGTAAGCGGATCATAATCGTTAGTAGCCTTTGGGGCGACGGGGGGCAATCCCAAAGCGACACGAATTGTAGCATTGTCCTGTGCCTCCGCTAATTTCGGGTAGCCTATGCCGGTAAGTGTAAACTTAACTTTTTTAGTTAAATGATCTTTCTCGACCGGATCTAGCATCACATCTGAAGAGAGATCAATCAAACCAGCCTCTTCTATAGTGTATCTGACACGCTGATTACCTCGCGCGGGGTCATCAACGCGAGTTAAGTATGCATGGCCATCTAATCTTAAGGCAATTAGCTTGTGTTGTCGATCAATTGCTTCAACTGTTACACTTGTTAAGCCTGCATCTGCAATAGTGTTAAGTTCTCCTGTTCCTTCAACTTTATAATCGGGTTCGCACAAACGCTTTGGAAACTGAACCAGAAAATCAGGACGGCTACGCGGAGATAATGCAAAGCCAATATCGCCCGGACGAACGTTAATATCTCGTGAGTCATCGCCCAGTCGGTACACCCAAAGCCCCGTACTCGTCTGCAAATTCTTACCAGCCGTTTCGCTTAGTTGGCTCAACGCATCGGTACGTTCTTTACCTTCTAACCGAACGGGCAGGTACGCCGATTTAAACTTAGCTTCCCGCTCATGAGCAGGCATGGCGCGTATGGCGTAAGATTCCAAATCCTGCAAGGCCGCGTTTAGCCGCGTAAACTCATAAAGCAACGTGCTGAATGGGGGCAGATTTGTTAAACCGCGAGGTGCCCGATTGGTCAGCTCAGGAGCAGCCAAACGAGCAGGCAGCAAGTCATCTCTCAGGTCTCGTTCTAACCGCGTGACAACTACGCCCAGCGCAAGGAGTTTGTTCTTGGTCGCCTGTTCAATATTCGCCATCACTCGTTTCCACTGTCCCCGGCGAGTCCACAATTCATGAATTCGCTCAGCCGGAATTAAATCGCTCAATGGGTCTTGATAGAGTGTAAAGATTTCGGGCGGAGTAAATTCTGGCGTATGATACTGTTGAGCTACCCCGGCTAAGGTGTAGTGATGCGGCAAATTAACAGCGATAGTATTGTGTACAACCTGTCCAACAAGCGTAAATGGACTTCGCACGGATGCTTCGTCGTGGTTAACTAACAGTTCAGGAGGAGGAAATAGCCAAGCTAATTCACGAATAGTTTGGTCGGCCAAAATAGCGGCCAAGTGCCGCCCGGCAACTCGTTGTAATTGCCGACGTTGTGCGTCGTCCCATAGAAAAATCTGATATGTTGAACGCTTCGGTATGCGGTCAGGATCGGTGGGGTCATTCCGGCGACCTGCTGCGATGTCATCCGTATCGGAACGGCGGACTTCCTCAAGTATACCTCGTAAGGCTCGTAGAAAATTTAGAAACTCGGTGCGTTCACGGTTCAAATCGCGCGTATCGACAACGAAAACCTCTGTATATCCGTCTTTCTCCCGCTCGTTCCAACGTATTTTGTGTCTATCGTCCGCGTTTAAAACGCTATAGGGTTCGAGCCAGAAAGCACGCAAACCAAACGTAACAGTTATAGCACTGGCTAAGTCATAATCGAGAAATACATAGACGTGCAAGTCGGGCCATCTCGGCATGAGCGCATCAGAGCCAGAGTTGGGCAATACTGAAACCGTGTCGTGCAGCAAAGCCGCTGCTCGTCCGGGAAAGCGTTCCCGCTGAGCCCGTAAGGAGGGTGTCCGCCGAAAAAACTCGTGGTCGGGTTGAAACTGCGCCAACTCAACTACAGTAGGGGTACCTAACTGTTTTCTGTTTCCCTGCGTCAAGTTGATAACCTGTGATGTATGACCGGTACGACGCGCTTCAGGCCAGCACCATAGATAATTATAGCTGATACTCCCATCTTCCAACGGCCAGGGGTATCCCATAAATTCGCAGCCGCTACATCCATAATCAACGTGCCAAGGCAGTTGCTGCCAGGGCGTAGCTAATACTTCAGGAAGTACGTCGGTAAAAAAACGTCGTAAACGGGCCACGAACGTATCGAACGGGGCCAACTCAATGTCGTCTTCCACGGCCTTGGCCAGATTTGCCAATGAAACTGGGATGCCTTGCTGTGTCAGTTTATACCGGGCCTGCATGACCGCCGAAGCGTCGTAGCTACCTGGCCAAACGGCAGAAGCAGCTACCACAACAAGCCGGTCTGTCAGGTTCTGCTCCTGTAACCATCCCGCTAACGTCAGGGCATAGTAAACCACTTCGGCGAAGTAATGTGCGCCGGGTTCCGAAGCCAGTTTAATGTCGATAACCCGGAGTCGTAAGCGATTGTCAGTATCTGCTAATTGAGTAAGCGAGCCGTCTGGAGCTAGGGCCCACCCATATACTGCTTTCTCATCAAGGTCAGCCTCTGAACGAGGAGGCAAGACCTGTATTAGATCAGCATGGTTGAAGCTGAAATCTAGTGGATTGCCTCGTTCATCGACCAACGCCACCACCCCCATACCTTGCCGGAACGCGACTGTGTCTGCGGTGTATTTCGCTTCAACGATGAATTGGTGCGGCCTTAAACCAGCGTCTATAATTGGTCTCAAATCCTGAGGTTGCGCCCGATTCTTCGGGCCACCTTTTACTTGTATAACACTGTCGGCTCCAAACACATCGACTAATTCATCGACTTTTTCCTCTTGCCAATTGTAGCCCAACTGACCGGCTATTCCAACTCCTGCACGCGCTTTCTGCGTTTCGGGCATTCCATTCTCTTTACGTGCATCGTCGGTTGGGTACATGCTGAGACGAAGCCGTCGTTTACAGCCATTTCGGATAAATGCCGAAAGAACCTTCTTCTGAAAAACAGGCATGGACGTATTAAAGTGGATGAGGGGTTAAATCGACACCAACGGCTCTGAAGCCTAACTCTCTTGCTGCCAGCAACGACGTATTGGAACCGGCGAAGGGGTCTAGCAGCCATCCGGGTCGTGTGGTTTCGCTACAACCACAGCTTTCCCAACCAACGTGCTGCTTCAGTGCGAACGTAAATTCACGGAAGTACCCACCTAAAGCCTGCTTGGCTTCGTCGGCCAATTGCTGGACTCGGGGCGAATTTTTGCCTGATCCATTTTGCAGTTTTTTACCCATTCCGACATCGGAAATACCAACGGCACGAATAGCAGCTAAGTGGTCTTCGGTTAAGTTATGTTCTTGAAAAAGTTCGATGGCTCGCCGGGCTTGTTTGCGGTTCGGGTTAAGAGCTGGCGACGGTTCCACTTGCCGCTGATGAGGTTTGCCACACTGTTCACAGACCCGCTCAGGACAAGCCAATAACAGAATTCGCCGGGCTAATTCTTTAGGAAAAGGAGCTACGTGTCCACTTTGACCCCGGCTCGGTGCTACGTGCCAGACATCGCCAATTTCGGCCTCCGGTATACGGTCGTTTAGAGCAAACCGGTCAAAGTAATACGTCTCTGTTGCCTTCTTTCTGGGTGGAACCAGTTGAAGAACAGTTTCGTGACGACTGGCTAGTCGGCGCGGTGAGGCTGTCGGCACACTGCTAGGTTTACTCCAAATTATCCGATGGGCAACCCTCCACCCCTTCTCCCTCATCGCCAACTCGAAAAGAATCGGAGTACCGACCAGAAACCCGTTATGATGCGTATCCGCCAAGTTAATAAATACTGAAGCATGAGGAGCCAACCAGCGTGCCCAGAGTGCTACTGTATCAGATAACACCTCTATATACTCATCAGGTGTATCTTCCTGACCGAGTTGTTCATCGTGTTCGTAATCTCGACGTTTCCAGTACGGCGGGGACGTTAGAATTACATCAAAACCCTGAACAGGAAATTGCAAAGACAAAACATCTAAATTCTTTGCATTTCCCTGTAAAATTTGATGATCAGGTAAATGAATCTCAACAACAGGTGGCTCTACAACCATACCTTAAATCTATAGTTAATTGTCGAAAGTATAAAATAGGCTTGGTACATACAATCCCGTGTTGAGATGCAGATGGTGACTTCTTCTTTCAGATCTGTCAACTATCATTCACCCCTCCCAATCTGCACCACCATAATATTCATCCAGAGCCAGCATCTTCATCGCGTCCTGCTCAGCCACAGGCCGGGCCTGGAACCGCTCCGGGTTATCGATGCCCTCAGCAATGACGATGCTGACGACTTCGCCCATACTGTCCTTGACCTCATACACCGATACCGACTCCTGCTGCACAAAGACGAATTGAACATCGTCGTTTCCTCGTCCATCGAGAATTTTGCTACCTGATTGTTTGTGTTCGGCTCCCATAAGCTACCTAAATAGTTGAATAGTCAAATATACAACTATTGCTTAAAAATGCATTCATAGACCCTGACGTTTATAGCTTCTTGAAGCCTGCACGGGTTCGTCGGACTGCGCTGGTTTAGCTACTCCAGGCTGCACCTGCCCAATTGGTGTTTTGAGCGTTTGTGCTTTATGGCCTTCTATCGCCATTGGTGCGCCGGGCGTTAGGCCGTGCCGCTCCTCTATCGCCCGGCAGAACCGCCCGACCTCCCGAAAGTTAAAGCTGGTTTGGGCGGTGTTCCTACCGGTTCCGTCTACCCGGCTGGCGATGATATGAAAGTGTTCGTGTTCCCGATCCCGATGCCGGAAGGCTACCATTGGGTTATTCTCCATCCCAAATGTGCGGGCGAACGACTCGCAGATTTTCACCATGATGTCGGCTGAGGGGCACTCACCGGGCGGAAACGAAAAACTTTGGTGCCATACCGGTTTACGTACCCGGTCGTTCAGGCTGGCCACCGACTGCATGGCCGTAGCCATTTGTTCCAGGTTCAGCCGCTGCTTGTTCTCGGTTCGTAACTTCTCGTCGCTGACAATAGTTACGCCGACGTGTTGCACAAAGAGCAACTCACCCCGGATTCGGGTACGGTCGAGGCTGTGATTGGCGCGGGTTTCGTAATAACAGTACTGCATGGCGCCCAAAAAGCTGGAGCCAAACCGGGCTACTTTCCCTATCATTTTTTGGGATGCGGGTTAAAGCTATCGCTGATTTTTTGCAACTGCTCAAGCACTTCGGACAGGGTTAGCTGCTGCCCTTCTGCTATGAGCTTATCAAGTTGGGCAACGGTGGTGTACCGGGCCATGTTCGACTGGCAGTACTGCCTCACCTGCCCCGCAATCTCGCCCACTTCGTACACGACAGCCCGGATGTCCTGAGCATAGACCGAATCTTCTGCGGCTCGCTGACTGATATACCAAAGTGCCGTTGTGAGCCTGTCCAGTTTTCCCAATTGAGCCGTGACTTCGGGCGGCAGTTGGCGAAGCCGGGGCAGTTGATCTAACTGCCCCAATGCTCCTGTTCGCAATAGCTGCGACACACTGATACCCGATTGCTGACTGAGCGTTTTAAGGGCTTTTCGCTCCTGCGGTGAGAGCCGCACGAATACGCCCGTTGATTTCGTCTCGGATGATTTCTCCGGCCTGACCCCTACCCCGCCTTCCTTCTGCTTGCCTGCCATTCAAGACTCCTGTATATACAAAAACATAGCTTGCTACACACCTCAAGTTTGGTTGCATCGGTCAACTCGGTTGCCCCGTACATCTTTTGCAACGCTTGCAATTCGGCTGGCTTGGGTGCAGGCGTTGCTTTTACCAACCAGGTTGTCTTGTACACCCCTTGCAACTTACCCATTCAAACCAACCAAGTTGTTTCAGTTGTATGAGTTGCAAATATGTAATTTATTATTTTATTTTGTGTAATTTTTTACACAATTTAAATAGAATGACCGGGAAGATTATAGCCATTCACACGTCCAAAGGAGGCATGGGCAAGTCCACGCTCACGGCCATCATAGCTTCGTATTTAGCGTATGTCGACAAGCAGCGTATCATCGTGTTCGACTGCGACCCACCCCAGCACTCCATCTCTGATTTGCGGGAGGAAGAGTTGGCCACCCAATCTACATTGGCCCAAACCTATCATGCTCTTTCTACAACCGAGCTAATGCAGATGGCGCAACCTTACTCCAGTGCCAATGATCAGGCGGCTTTTGAACGGTACCGCAACAACCGACAGCACGGGGTAGCGGAGCACTATGCCATTCATGCCCTACCCTTCTCGGCACTCCAGGAATTGGATATGAACCGGGTACGTGCAGACTTCGACTACATCTTCCTGGATATGGGCGGGCAGTTCAACGCCGGGATTCTTCGCGCCCTTGCCGAGACCGATATACTATTGGTGCCGTTCACGACGCAGCAGGTTGACGTAACGGCTTCCATTCAGTACGTCGGGGCTATTCTGGATTATGTAATGAATAGGCAGCTACCTGACTACCTAACTATCCGGTGTTTTTGGAACAAGTACAAGTTCACTTTCAATCGACGGGCCGATGCATTGGAAGCCTATCTGTCCGGGGTGTTCCGAAACGAGGTGATGCCGGTTTCTTTCCTCCGAACGCGGCTTAACGATGCCGATGCCGGCTTCGACAGAGCAAAGATGCTGACGACCATAGCGTCGCCCGTGCTCATGCCGGCAGGGCGGTATGTCCGGCGAAAGGAAGATACAAAACCAGCCGAATGGCGGGAGGCTCAGTACTTACAGGACATCGTTGGCCTCATTCAGGAAATCAATTCGCTACTGCCTGTTTCAGCAATCGCTAATCGCTAATGGATCTCGACAAATACCGTCGGCCTACTCCGGCCAAAAGCGAAGAAGACTCTGCAACGCCATTAGGCCGCCACCACCCGCAAGCCCCGGCTCTGGGTGGTGCAGTCGATAGCCTACGGCAGAAAGCAAACCGCTACCGGGATTTCGTGCATCAGGAAGCAGAGCCCGCAAAGCCTGCTGAACCAGATACTTCTTCACCAACGTCCTCCCCTACCCTGGCCGAGGTCACTCCTTCGCCTGACCAGCCAACTACAGAAGTATCGAAAGGCAATAAATTTAAGTCGGATTCAACCCCGCGTAAGCAAACCGTCCGGCCACCGACTTCGCCGAAGAAACGGGAGCCGTCTCCCCAAACCGGAGTCAAGATTGTCTATCTGGATGATGCCATGCGCGAGGAATATATTCAGATAGCTGGCTATCTCATGTTGAAGCACCGGGTCAAACTAACTATGACCGCCTACTTCTGCTTCCTGCACGATCAGGCGGTGGCGCAACAATCAGACGAAACTTTTCTCAACACCCTTGCCCAATTCGTCAAGAGAGACGGAGGGGCGACAAACCCATAATTTATGTTCCTCGTTATCTCTACCAGCACCTTCATCGTGTTGGCGACAGTAGCTCTACTCATCTGGGCGGGGTTGGTTCTTTGGTTCACGGGTCGGGGTAAGACCAAAAAAGCAACCCGCCCAACGCCCACCCTTATGTCCTTCTTTCAGGCTACAGCCGGTAAGACTCCCGTCGATGTGGCTGTGCCGATGGCTTCATACCACCGTAGCGAGCTGATTGTGTTTAATCGGGGTGGTAAACCAACACCCAACGTACCTATTGAGCAACCACCCACGGCAGTGCCCGAAACCCCAACCGATCAGGAGCCGGAATTAGACGACCCCACCTTTGCCCCGGCCCCTCCCCCATCTCAACCTGATGATCAATCAGAACAGGCACCCGCCACCGATGCGCAAGAAGGTAGCCCTTCCACTGGCTTTCGACTTTCCCTTGACCGGCAGCTTTTGAATCGCCTACTCAGCGATGATTCACTTTGCGAGGAATTCGAGCAAGCGCGGGCCACGACGCTGGAGCTACAGCGCGAAACCGGCCGTTCCTATGCCAGCTTGTTCCGGGAAGCCATCGCCGAAAAACCCGCCGACGTGCAGGCCGTGCTGCTCAATCTGCTAACGGAAGAAGAAGTCGACGATTTTGACCGCAGCCTACCCACCTACGGATGAGGGGGCTTTTAATGCCCGTATGATTTTTTTATTGCCTTTCCATTTCCCCTTTGATTCGCGCGGCAGGAGGGCAGGGCCTTTGGGGTGCGACCGGCCACGGAGTGGTGAGGGAGTACCCCAAAGGTGCTGACCGACGCGCCAGGGTTGGAATGGCCCGAAGGGCGTTTCCAACCCTACCCCTTGATTTAATAGTTGACTATTCAGTTATCTGAATAGTCAACTACTTACTCCTACCCCTTTGATTATCGCGCCATCAGGGCAGGGTCTTGCGGGGAGCAACCGACCGCGAAGCGGTGAGGGCGCGCACCGGAAGATGCTGCCCGGCGCGTTCGTCGGGAGGTGGCCCGCAGGGCGTTCTCCCGACGTACCCCTTTGATTTCTTTCTCACCGCGCCGACTCCCGGAGAAATCGGCGCGGTGAGTGAACTAAACAGCAACCTCGGCGGCTGGCTCTGGTTCGCCTTCGATTTCCATCCGGCGTTTGAGGTCGGCGACCTCCGTTTCTAAGCGGTGTAGGTCGGCTTCCTGTCGGAAGGGTTGCGATAGTTTACGGCTAAACTCCTGCTCGATGAGCCGGGCGCGTTCCAGTTCGCGCAAAAGTTGGGCAGGGGCTTCGTAGGCACGGGCTACGGCGGCTTTCAGCGAGGAAAACAGCCCGTTCGATGAACCGACTACACCCGAAAGGCTTTGCCCCCACTCGTACCGTACAACGGCCTGACCGGGTAAAAACTCGCTGGGCGGCATTCCGCCTATTAGTTCCTGCGACCGCTCCCCGGTCAGGGTTAATGCAAGCCCGTTAACGATTAATGTTCTGGGTTCATTAACCCGGCGTTTTGCCAGTCCTTTAACCTGCTCTATCAGGTGCTGTACGGCTTCGCCCCACTTTTCGCCGTAGGTCGTGCCGTTCACGGTTACGCTCATCACGGCGTATGGTGTGTTAAAGTGCTGCTGTAAGTGGGCGGCTTCCTCTTCCAATCCGGCCAACATTGGGCGGTGTTTCTGGATGAACCGTTGGGCGTTTTCTACCTGCCATTGGGCATCCATTAACCCGCGCTGCCAGTTTTTACGGGCTTGCTGCACTCGCGATAATTCAAGCTGGCGGGTCGTGTACAATAGAGCGTATTGGGAGCCGGATAACGTAGCCATCATCTGGTCGAACGACATGGCGGCAAAATCATCGTCTGCGCTGATGTCGGCCATTTGGTCGTCGGCAATGTGGCCCTTTAAAACCTGATTGATAAACTTTTGCTTAATCGCCAACCGTCCGTAGGCGGTCGCGTCGAGTGTTTTTTCTACGCCGTAGGTCAGCACTTCAACCGGGATGCCCCAAACTGCGTGTAAGTTGCCCTGCCGGATAAGCCGCCCATTACGCTGCTCAAAATCTGTTGGTCGGTTGGGGGCGTCCATGTGGTGAACCGCTACTAAGCGTTCCTGTACGTTTACACCCACGCCCGCCCGCTCCGACGTGCCGAGCAATACCCGAACCTCTCCCGTTCTGACTTTGGCAAACAGGGGTTCGCGCTTATCAGCTTCGGCGGGTACGATGGCGATTTCATCAGCCGGTACGCCTTCCGTGATGAGTTTGGCCCGTATGTCCTCAAACAGGTTGAAACGCGGGCCTTTACGCTCTGTTCCCTCCTCGTCTAACCAACCGCGTAGGGAGGGACTTTGGTAAGTATCGGCAAAGACCAATTGCGTACCGCGATACGTGGCCGACTGGTAGTAAAGACGCAAGATTTCTGTTACCACCCGGTTACACTTAGACCCGTCCTCGTCCGGGTTAGCCGCGTCGAGTAGTCGTAAATCAATGGTAGCTTTGCGGGCCTGCCCAAAGCAGACTAAGGGTACGTGCGAGTTGTCGCGCTTTTCGGCTCCGGTCAGGTTTTCAAACCAGCGCAGGGTTGCTTTAATGCTGTTCAGTTCGTCGGTTACGCCCTGGGTCTGCGGTAAGATAATCCGCGTGTGTTGCCCGTTTTTAAGCGTCGGCAACGTAGCATCCCGTTGAAACTCGATAACGTCTTCATTCAGCACCACGTCAACATGAGCGCGGTAGAGTTCCGAAAGCTGCTGCACGTTTACGAACTTGGCGAACCGCTCCACCGCTTTAAAGTTGCCCGTTGCGGTCAGTTCAAACGACTGAATTACGCTGCCGAACGCTCCGGCGAACTGGTCAAACGTGGACAGCATAGCGCGGTTTAGCCGGTCGGGGGCAATAAAGCGTAAAGTCGTCCATGCTTCGGCCATTGTGTTACTGATGGGCGTACCGGTTGCCAGGACTACCCGGCCCCGCCGTGCCTGCACCGTGCGGCACTTGAACAACGCACTTAGCGCGTCCTCACTACCCGCCGAATCAATGCCTTTAACATTCTGCCGGGCGGTGAAAAAGCCTAACCGTTTGTAGCGGTGGGCCTCGTCCAAAAACAGAGCATCAATACCCAACTGGTCAAACGTCAGCATTTCGTCTTTTTTGCGGCCGGCCTGCCGGATTCGCCGGTTTACCAATCGTAACTTTAATTCGTTCAGCCGCTTTACCGACATGGGTTTCTGGCGGCCCTGCCGCTCGGCTACGGCAAGGGTGTAGGCTATGCGCTCTATTTCTTCCTGAATAAATTCTTCCTCGCTGGCGGGGTCGTCGGGAATAAGTTTTAGGAAACTCTGCGGTATCAGCACCCCGTCAAAGTTGTTGGTCGCGATACGTTGCAAAAACCGTTTGCGGTTGCTGGCTTCAAGGTCGGCGGGCTGCGGTATGTAAATCAGGGCTGCGGGGTACAACCTGCGCCATGCGCTGGCAAAGTCGTTGAGTGTCGAGTTTTGTACTACAATCATCGGTTTGTGGGCCAATCCTAACCGCTTCAACTCCATTGCCGCCGTTATCATGGTAAAGGTTTTACCACTGCCCACGGCGTGGGCTAACAAAGTGTCCTGCTCTTTGATGCGCTCCACGCCCCGGAACTGGTGTAAGCGTAATTGAACGTCAGGCGATGCGCCGGGGTATTGCCGTAGGGCTGGTTCCCGGTAGGTTTTGTGTACGTAGCTGTTGTACAATTCATTGTAAACCGGCTCGATGGCTGCGCTGTGGTGGTCGCGCACAAAGTCAATGAACAGGTCGTTTAAGGCTTCCTGCGCCTGTACCGCCTGGCTGGTGGCTTCTACGTCTTTTACGGATTTCTCTTTACCCTCCGCGTCGATAATGGTTTTGGTCACTACCACCGTGCGCTGTTGCAAAGCGGCTTCGATGAGTTGGATAGCCGTTCGGCGCGACGTACCCAAGGAGCGATTTTGAACCGATGAAACGTTACCCATCCCGTCAATTTCGTACTGGCCTACCCGGTGGTTATAGCGTACCGTTACGCAATTGGTTTGCAGAGTCTGACTGATAAACTGCTCGATGATGTTGGTAGGAATCCAGACCGAACCCAACCGGAACGAGATAAGCGGGGCGGGAATGGTGGCCGGAACAACAGCCGCTAACGCCCGTTCATTCACCGCGTACTGTGCATCTGCTTTAACGGCCTCGGCTGCTGCGGCCAATTTCTTTCTAACGTTGCCCGATAGGTACGTATCCCTGTCCTCTAACCGGCCCGACGTTGGGTTTTGATAGGCCAATTCAGCGGCCAACAACGTCTGTTTTACCTCCGGGGCGGGTTGGCTCATCCATGCGCCTATCTGCTCGGCATTCACACAACCGTACAAGCCAATAGACAACCGTAGCGCGTCGGCCAACGATTCTACCCGCTCCGGGGTGTGCGCTGCCGGGTACACCCGTTGCCGAAAAATATCGGCTTTGTCGATGGTGTACGAGGTGGCTGTTTTCGGGTTGGACTGTGTTCCGGTGTTCCGGTCTGGTGCGGTGCGGCTCACCACTTCTAACGCCTGAACACTGGCAAACTGCGGGTCGTAATCTTCCAGAAACGACAAAGCCCGGTTTCGGTTGAGCGTACCGAAATAGCGTGTAAATAAGGCGTAAGACTGGTTCAACTCCACCCGTAGGGCGTCGGTCTCCACCTCTCCCCTACCCTCTTGCTCCGCCTTCCGAAGCTGGTTAAATGCCCGCTTCACCCGCTCGTATTGAGCAATGACGAGCGTTTGGCTGTATCGCTTGCCCCGAACCGTTACCGATTCGGTAAACCGTTGATCGGTAGTCTGTTTGGTTTCGGCTGTCTTATGGGCCTGCGCTGCGGGTTGGTTGTCCAAAATACCTTTTGGCAATTGGTTAAGGGCTTCGGCCAAGCGTTGCGGCAACGTGGCGGGGTCTGCGAGGTGTAGCGTGGGCTGGTCGGCCCGGTACAGTCCACCCTTATTCACCTCGTCGGCAAAGCGCATTTCGCCCAATAGCATAGCGGGGTAGGCGTGGTAATACTCATTTACCGCCAACGTCCTGACCGTATCTTGGTCGGTTGCATCGGCTCTGAGCGTAACGGTACGTTCAAACGGATAAGCCGCAAACGGTCGGTTGTCCGGCACTGCGGCAACGGGGGTACGATTCCGCAAAAACAAAACGTCGGTCGTTACCTGCGTTCCGGCGTTGGCTTCAAACGCATTCGACGGTAAGCGGATGGCTCCCAACAGTTCGGCGTTGGCTTCGACCGTCAGGAACTGGCGGAACTCCGGGCTTGCTGCATCGAGCGTACCCATTGAGGTAATGAGCGCGACAATACCGCCCGGCTTCACCAACTGCGCGGCCCGGCCAATGAAATAGTTATGAATGGGAAAACCCTTTAGTTCGGCGTGGTGGCGGTCGTACACCGTGTACGATCCAAACGGTACGTTGCCAATGACCAAATCAAAGCTACCCGCCTGCAATTTGGTTTCTTCCAGACCGCAAACGTGGGTTTCGACCTCCGGGTAAAGCTGCTGCAAGATTTGCCCCGATAGCCGGTCTTTCTCGACCGCTACCCATACCGACCGCTCCCGTAGTGCCGGGGGCATTAGACCGATAAAATACCCGATACCTGCGGCTGGTTCCAGAATGCGACCGCCTGTAAAGCCAAACCCTTCGATAGCCTGCCACATGGCCGCTACGACGTGCGGGGCCGTGTAGAAAGCATTGAGCGTCGATGCTTCGGCGGCTCGCTGTTCGGCGGGGGTTAACAACTCGGCCAACCGCTGGCGGGTACGTCCGTACTGACCGCCCCACCGGTTTACCGATTCGTCAAGGGCTTGGGCGGGGTCGGTCTGCGCGTGTTGCCACTGCTCGTAAACGTCGTTTTTCCAGACCTGCGATAAACCACCCCAACCCGTATAAAGCGATAGTAACCGCTGTTCGTCGGGCGTGGCTTGTCTGGTGCTTCCTTGCGCTGACTCACCGCTTATTCGTTTTAGGGTTTCGATGGCGGCAACATTGGCCCGTAGTTTGGCCGCGTTGCCAGTGGGTAGGGTGAACGTTTCCGCGCAAAGGCTAAATACGGATGGCTCCGCTATAGGCCGTAGCTCAATCTGTTCATCGAGGATCAACAGTGTTGCCGGGCTTGCGCTGCTCCGGCGTTCGGTGGTCTCACCGGGTTTGCGTTCTCCCCGCGTCGGAGGTATAAGACCGGGGTGTCCGAACAGGGTATATTGATTGGCAACGATGACCACGGGCCGGGCCTGAGCCGGACGAGTGCGGGGCCGCTCCGGCCTACCGGTTGTATAGCGCGTCATAAATAGCTGAATAGTTCTACACTATAAAGATAGCCAACTATTCAGCTATTTATCTATCTAACTTTCTATCTGTCAGCCTTTTACAACCCGCTTGATTTGAACAGTGCTTAGCCCCTACCCCTTGATTATTTACTCGATGACTACCTCCTCAGCGTACACTTTGAAAACGAGGTCGTGGTTTGTGGCCGAGATAAATCGAAACATGGGCCTGCCATCAGCATCGAGAGTTTCGACTTCATCAGACAGCCACCCTACCCTACCGGCTGGCATTAGCGGCCCCAACGACACCGTCAGTTTTGCCCGGCGGTAATTACCTTCAGGTGGTTTAGGTTCGTTCCGATTCATCACGGCATTAATGAGAACTTGCCAGATAGTTGAGTAGATGAGTACTCATCTATCTGTCAAGTTAATTAGCGAAATTGATAAATAGGCGGGTAGCTGTTCTGCGTTATCCGGTGGCCTACCGGTATCGAGATGCCCGGTTTATCCTGCGGTGTCCAGGCGGAGGGGCGGAACTCAGACCGAGCCAGTAATGACAGTAAACGTTGGTAGCGTTCCCGGCCCTCCTGAATGAAAGCCCGGCCAATAGCATCGGCGGTCGGCTCGAAATAGAAGACCTGGAAAGGCTCCGCTTTCTGAACGCCCAGAAAGACAAACCGCCGAGCCTTCAAACCATCTAAATAAAAGGCCGCTTGACGGTCGTATTGGTACTGCTCACAGCACTCGATGAATTGGCGATACGTCCGGGCGCGGGTAGTCTTCACGTCGACGATCAACCCGTGCCGCAATCGAATATCCGTCTGGCATTTACAGAGTAAGCCCGTGACCTTATCGCGAAACAAGTGGGGCTGTTCTTTCTGTCCCCATTGTAACGCCCATCGACCAAACCGGGTATCGCGAATTGCCTTTGCCATTTTGCCCAATCGCTCCCGGTCGATGGCTCCCTCGAACGGTCGGGTACTGCGCGGCTCCAATAACAACTGGTGAAAAGCTGACCCTTCGGCAAACGCCTTAACGGGTTTTCGGTTGGGTTCGCCCAACAGAAACCGCTCGTACTCGGTCAGGTCGGAATTGGAAAAAGCGGGAAACTGACGGTAATTGTCTGGTGTAAGCACTTGCATAGAATCAGGCAGAAATAGCGAATTATTAGTTGAATAAATAGGTAGTCAGTTATCTAAATAGCTGACTACCTAAATAAATTTAGACGACTTCCACGGCTTCAACCTCTGCTTGGGGCAGTTCTCCTGCGTTTAACGTAACGGGTACTACGTCTGTTGAGGGTAAAGCGAACGTCTCCGAAAAACTGAAGTAGTTCGCCGTGTGTTTCAGCGTATCGCGCCGGTAGATGGGGCAGTCTGCCGCGTACTCCGCAAGTTGCTGCACACTTTCGGGGTCGGCAAGCTGGTAGCTGAACCGGCCAATGAACCACGACTTTGTAGGGTCGTTTTTGCTGGTTAGTTTCTCCGGGCGGATGGTCAGCACCACGTCGCAAAGGTTCAGCGGTTCGTTCCCTTCGTAGATGAGCTTTTTCATCACGCCCCGCAACTCGGTAAGCGTAGTGCCGTTGAACATGATGCTCGATACGCAATTCAGCGCGTCGATAAAGAACAGTTCGGCCCACGCTTCGCGGTTCCGGTTAAACAGCCCGTCCTCGAAAATGCGGAACACAAACGGCTGAAACGTAAACTCCTTGATGGGCTTACCCGATTTGTCCAAAACGGGGGTGTCCCCGTCGATGTTGAACTGTCCGGTTTGTGAGTTGTAGCGGTACTGCTTCGGCTCACCCTCGATGTAGCGGAAGATGTCCGAGATTACAGTTTCACCATGTTTGTTGACGGTCTCTTGCTGATAGGATTTCATACCTGTATAGCGTAAAAAAGGGGTTGGTGCCTGGGCTTACACCGGCCAAGCGTTCGCGGTTTCAACATTACAAAGATAGCCAACTATCTGAATAGTCAACTACTTAACTACTGATACACAGCACTTTGTGAACCCGTTTGATTCGGCTGCTTTCTGCCTGAACTGTTTCAGAACCCCTTGATTATTCAAATAGCCGACTATAAAAGTAGTCGGCTATTCAGCTAATGGCTTAATTAAGGTAAACCTTATGGTCGGCCTGAGTGGGTAAGCTCCTGTTCGCGTAAGTACAATTGGTACTGCTGCTTGCGCGTATCGAGGATGCTTTCCAGCCGCTGCAACTCAGCGTTGAAGGAAGGAGACTGGTAAAGCGAATCGGCATCTGACAGCAGTCGTTGCAACGGAGCGGTTCGGGCTACGGCAGTTTGAGCCGACACGTACCGGTGCTGCCAGTAGCCAGCGGCATACGTGTCACGCTGCTGACGGGTTTGCAGCGAGACAAAGACCAATCCACCAACCAGCAGACCAGCGACAGCTATCCCCCCCGTTAGGTAACGCACCAGTTTAAGCAACGCCGACCCCGGCTGCTCTACCCTGACCACCTTCGGGACCAACTTATCGAGATGCTGCTCAAGGGCAGGGGTAAGGGTTGCCGGAACCTGGGGTAGCCACTCAGTAAGGTGGCGTGTCAATTGCTCCTGCTGCGTCTGACCCATTTTTTCAATAGCTTCCAGCAGACCGGCAATCAAGTGGGGAGGCAGGTCATCGGTTTGCGAAACCGGGAGTGAGGGTACTTCCTTCGAGGGTTTGGCCTGTTCTGTCTCGGCGGATGGCTTGGGGCCACGACTCCAATACGGATTCGATGAATAAAACTTATTGGTCGGAGCAGCCCTGGGCCGGTCGGGGCAAAGTGTATCCATATCAGGGTGAGTAGGGGAGGAGGTCATCGGTTAAAGAATTTGGTTCGGGCAAGACCGGAGCGGCCTTGCCCAAATCGGAGACATTATCACAGTTTTGCTTTGTACGTGCGGGCTGATTCCGAAGCAGATTGAACCGTTTCGCGTTGAGCGGTCTGTTCCGCCTTTATCTCCGTGTGAGGTTTGATGAGGGGCGGAGCTCCCATCTTCAGCGGACTCGAATCGGGCAGAGCCTCGCCCTGGCGGTTTTGCAGGATGTCGTTGAAGTCTTTCTGCTGCCGGGTGGGTCGCACAACGTGATAGAGCGACTGCCCCTGTCGGTTGTTGATTTCGTCGGTAAGCAGCGTGAGTGCCTTCACCAGCAGTCGACCGTCGTTGGGGAAGTGAATCCGGGTGCGGGTTACAGCCTGACCCTGATCAGGATCGACCAAGGTTTCGCGCTGAAACTCCTGCACTCGCTTTTCCTTGTCGTTCGGGTCATTGTTGTAGTTGAACTGCTTGGTAAAGCGATTCATCTCGTCCATGAAACGATGGAGGAACGCTTCGTTTCTGCCGCCCGCGATGTCGGCACCAGCCCCACCGGGCGACAGGGGTTGCCGTAGCTCCAGTTCCAACTTGTTCACGCCCGAATACAAATCCTTTTCCAACTTGGCATCCTTATGGTGTTGAATGCGCTGCTCCATTTCGTCGGGCGAAATCATGGCTCGTTCCCGCGCCACCCGAAACTCGTTACCCACCTTCATCTGCATATATTCCGACTGAGCCAGTTTTCCGGCCTCTTCCGGCATCGGAATGCCGTAAGCCCTGGCATACGTGAACGCCGGAATTACCGACTGCACCATCTCGACCGAAACCTTGACGTAGTCGTCAGGCATGATCTCTTTAAAGCGGGCCTGGTGGTTGATGGCCAGTTTATGCCCTTCTGACAGGTTGCCGTCGGGTACGTCGAACCGCTTCAGCACGTCGCTGAATGTTTTTATCTCAGGGTCGAAGGCAAACTTTGGCCCGAGCACGTTAGCCAGTGGGTTAGGAGGGAGGTTCGGCCCCGAATAGGCAATGTCCGGTTTGACGCGCAGGGCCGGGTCGGCAGCGGGGTGTTGCAGAGCGAGGTAGTTGATGGCGAACCGAAGACCGGCGTTGTCGCCATCCTGCGCGATCACAAACTGCGCCTGCGGGTTGCGGTCGAGCACTTTCTGGATAAAGCCCATCTGTCGGCTACCAGGTTGCCCGCCCGTCGCCATGTAGAACCGACGTTCGCCCTCGGCTTCAGGGTTGAGTTGCTTGAACGACATCGCATCAATGGCAGACTCAGCGACAAGGATGCGCTGGGCGGGCACCTCCTTGAAGGCCGGGCGGGCGGTTTCGAGCGGTAACTGCACCTGCTGCGGCTTTCCCTCCTGCACAAAATTGAACGAAACCGTTTCGGGGCTGAGCCGAACGACCGTACCGACAGTACCGGCAGGAAGGTCAGGTTTATCATGCATGGCCAATGGGGCTTTCAATTCGTAGAACCGGTTAGAGTGCCACATGGCTTCCCCGCGCTCCCCGGAAGGGAACGACTTGAAGCGTTCGTTACGAATGTCCATCGACACCAGGTGACCATCCTGGGCGTACATCGGGAAGGAGGTATTACGATGCGTGGTGCCCTTCTCCGTCGTGTAAGCAATGTTGTGAATGCGGCCGTTGAACTCCGGCGAAAAGAGTACGTCTTTATGAAGCGAGCGTCCTTCCAGATAGCGGGTGTCGGTCAGGGGCGCGATGGCGTACCGATTGTGCAGGTCTTTTTCCCGAAGCTTCGTGTCGATCAGGCTTTCCTTTACCTGCTTCAGGGGAGACGTAACGCTCTTTTCGAGTACGTAGTCGGCGGAGGACATGATACGGTCGACAGCCTTAAAAACGTTCCGGTAAATGCCGTTTTCGACTCGTTCCAGAAACTTGATCACGTCGCCCCGCCAGCCCCGCTGATCGTTCATGTCGACAAACATCTTTTGCCCGTACTTGTCGCCGGTATAAACGGCCAGCCGTTCCTTCGACCCTTTCTCGCCCCGCTCATAAATGAGCCACTCGTCGCTCGGTTTCGACTTCTTGGCATCGAGCACGAAGCCGTAATCTTGCAGCACCACTTCCAGATCCAGCTCGCGCTTGATGGCATCGAAATCCCGCACCAACTTTTCACCACGGGGCTTTGGTGTCGGCTGCGGCTCCTTCTGGGCATTTTGGGCTGGCGTAATCGTCGCTTCCCGATTCGTGGGGGAAGCTTTGGCCGATTCCTGGGCCGTTTGTGTCGCCGACGAGGGCCGGACCGGGGTCAGGTCGATACGGTAATCGTCGGCATACTTCTCCAGCGTCTGAATGTTCCACGCTTTGTGGTAGGCCGTGGATTCGCGCACGTTCTGGTATAGGTCGGGGACGGCCAATTGGCGATACGCCACCGAACCGTCCAGCTTGCCCCGGTTGGTGATCAGCGCGGCCCGGTTCGTCTGCGCCCGCGAAAACAGTTCGCCAAACTGATCCGGCGTAAAGCCGTTGATGGCAGGGTAAAGCCCTACCTTCTGCGGACCGTCGCCGAGCGTGAGCATCTTTCGCGGTTGAGGGTTTTCTGTCAACTCGGGCTTGGTACGGGTAAGTACGCGCGGACCATAGACCTCCTGAATGGCTTTGTCGAGTCGCTCGAAGTTGGCTTTTGTCGGCTCGACCCAGAGCTGCACGTTGCCAATGGCACGGGCCGGGTCGATGGCGTTCATGGCGTAATCGCCAAATGCTACGTAACGTACCCCGGCTTTATTTAACTGGCGTAGAATAGCCAACTGCTCGCGGGTGGCACGGTTCTGTGCTTTTTGCTTCATAACGGAAAGGGGTTACGGGGTTGTCAGTTCAAAACCACCCAGATCAGGTTCGTTGGCCCGGTGCAGATCGGTAGCCAGTTCGGAGAGGTCATATTGAAGCTCCATAAAGGCCAGATACAGCCGTTCGCGCTCCTCGTCGGTGAGATGCTGCCAAAGCTCCGGGTCGTTGACCGACGCATTCAGAACGGTGATTGGCAGGTCGCCCGGCTCTTCGCCATCACCGATAAACAGCGGTTGAATCGCCTGATGAATGCGCTCGCGCCCCCATCGTACTTCCAGTTGTTCCAGATACTGCATGGGCATCAAAGGCTGGTTTTAACGGTGGGCGTGAGCGAGTCGGGGGCAAGGGGTTGTCCCGGCACCGGCTGCAACCGGGTATCTCTGGTGGGTGGGGGGAGCAGCGTCAACGATAGGGTAGGGGAGACCTCACCGGGCTGTTGCCGATTCTCGATTAGTACCGGACTAAGCGCGTGGACAACCTGTTCGTGGATGTCCGTCAGCACCGGTTGCCATACCACCGGTCTTCCCGCCTTGTCTGCTGCCTGGGCTAAGCAGGCATCGAACGACGGGGCGAAAAGCTGAACCAGCCGACTGGCCTGCTCGTGTGATAGCGGGCAAACAGCTTCATTACTTTTTTTCATTGCTTTAGTTTAATTTTTTATCGAATTTACTTTAATTAATTAAATATTTTGGCGTTTTGCGGTTTAATTTTGCCCGATGGCAAAGAGAAGAATACGTTATGGACTGCATAGAAACGGCCTAATTGGGGCTGTTATTAGCTTGACGCTGAGTGGGTCGAATTACCCAACGGCAATAAATCAGAGTAGAGAAATAGACCTGTTTGCGGCCCATACAATATCGGAATCGACTCACCCGCATTGGCTGGATCAGTGGGTGGGGGAGGCCACGTCGGAGCAGGTGGTGACTGCCTTTTCTAAACTGTTCTTTGCTTCACCGGAAAGAGCGCAGCGGATTCCATGCCTGCCTCCACTGGGTGATTGGTCGGGCAATCGGGTTTCGTCGGGTTTTGGGCTACGGGAGCATCCTACTCTGCATACCCTGCGCCACCACGATGGTATCGACATTGCCGGGCCACATCAATACGTTCGCTCGGCGGCTTCGGGCTTGGTGGCTACGGTCGGCTATAGTAGCACGCTGGGGCGTTACGTAAAAATTGACCACGGCAACTCCTACCAAACCGTGTATGGTCACCTGGCTTTGACCTCGGTGCGGGCTGGTCAGTGGGTAGTGATCGGCGAAACGCTCGGCATAACGGGTAGTACGGGCCGGGCCACCGGGGTGCATCTTCATTACTGCGTCCTGAAGCATCATCGGGCGGTAAATCCTGCCGATTACCTCACGCTGGCCATCCGCTTTGTGGCCCATTACCAACAGCAACAACGTACCCAAACACGCTAATTTATCATGCCCGAAATGACCAACAAGGAACGGGAGGGACACACCCAAACCGTCGAACTCTTCATCATTGCAGCTATCGGACTACTGATTTTGCACTGCTTATGGTATTGCTATGAAGTTGTCTATTCAAATAGCTGGCTACAGGAATATTTTTATAGCGGTCTATCTATATTAAACGAACGGTTGGAATTGTTCAAAAATCCGCTGATTACTAAAGCACTGGTGCTGCTACTACTGTTTCTGTACGCCATCGGCTCGAAAGGGAAAATCGACCCCTCGATTGGTCGGCACCAGGTATTGCGCTATGCTTCGGTCGGGTTGTTGCTGTTCCTGGGTTCTGTGCCGTTGCTTTACGCCAAAGCCCTTGTCGCTCCACTGGCTGTGGACGTGCTGTACATCGGCCTGACGCTGGCCGGCACCATGCAGTTGATAAAAGGCGGGCAGTATCTCTCGCGGATTCTGTTTACCCGCAGTCCGAACGACATCTTCAACGACACCAACGAGGAGTTTCCGCAGAATGAAACGCTGGTGCAGAATGAATTTTCCATTCACTTCCAGACCCTATATGCCTACAAAGGAGCATGGCGACGGGGATTGGTCAACATCGTCAATCCGTTCCGCTCGGTGATTGTGCTGGGCCTTCAGGGGTCGGGGAAGACATTTGCAATCTTGATTCAGGCACTTTGGCAGAGTATGTACAAGGGGTACGTGACCTACGTGTATGACTTCAAGTTTCCAGACCTGACGCTGGAAGCTTACAACGCCTACCGCAAGACTATTGCTGAAAACACCTACGCCTGGACACCTGCCGACCAATTAGCTGACCGCAAACACCGGAACGATCCGCTCATTCCAAAGTTCTACGTACTGAACTTCGATGACATCGAGTATTCGCACCGCTGTAACCCCATCGACGCCGACGGCATGACCGACGTGATGGATGCCTACGAAGCGGCTCAGACGGTCATGCTCAACCTGAACCGGACGTGGGCGCAGAAGCAGGGTGAATTTTTCCCAGAATCGGCCATCAACTTCCTGACGTCGGTGCTCTGGTATCTGCGGACTGTCAGCCTGAAGTATCGGGGTCTTTGTGCCGTGGAGGAAGCCAAACCCGCCAACCAGCAAAACCCGCAAAGGCTGGCCACCTACGCCCGGCTATCTAAATGCTGCACCTTCCCCCACACGCTGGAGTTCATTAACCGGCGGTACGACGAGACGTTCGCGCTCATGGAGCGTTACCCCGAAGTCGAGATTTACGTCAGACCGTTCATCGATGCCCGCGACGGGGGCGCGATGGAGCAGTTGGAAGGACAGATTTCGTCAGTGCGGATTCCGATGGCCCGCCTTTCATCGCCGACGCTGTATTGGGTAATGACCGGCTCCGACTTCACGCTCGACATTAACAACCCCAACGACCCCAAGATTTTGTGTACGGGCAATAACCCCGAACGTACTGCCATATACGGCACAGCGTTTTCGCTTTACACCGCCCGGCTCATGAAGCTGGTCAACCGGAAAGGGCGACTGAAATCGGCCCTGTTTTGGGACGAACTACCCACGATGTTTCTGAAAGGGTTGGACTTGCTCATCGCCACGGCCCGCTCCAACAAGGTGGCCACCTGGCTGGGCATCCAAGATTTTGAGCAGTTGACCCGCGATTATGGAGAGAAAGAAGCCAAAGTCATCATGAACCTGGGGGCAAATGTGTTTGCTGGTACGGTCGTGTACGAAACGGCCGAGAAACTTTCGCGCCGGTTTGGCAAAACCAATCAAACCAAAGAGTCGATTACGTACTCGAAAAACGATACGACCATCAACGTATCGCAGCAACTCACAGAGATGATCCCGGCGGCCAAGATTTCGCGCCTAAAGCAGGGCGAGTTTGTGGGGCAGTTCGTCGACAACTTCGGCGAAGAGTTCGACCTGAAAACGTTTAAAGCATTCATAGGTGTGGAAGAGCAGCAAATGAAAAAAGCTCATCAGCTACCGCCCATGCTGGACCTTGACAGCATCATACGGGACGTGTACGGCGTTGAACCAGCCGACACGACGCCGGCCATGCGTCAGGTGTTCAAGACCCAGTTGCTTCAGGACAACTACCGCCGGGTGAAAGAAGACATTCAGCTATTGGTCGATTGCGAGGTAGCAGAGTTCGGGATTGTCTTCAAAGAGCGAAAAGGATAGGAGGTTACAATCAATTGTTGATCGATAATTTAATGTTGAATGTAGTTACGCTAAGTCCTTTTTTCCAGACCGCTGACAAATAGTAGTTGTAGTAACGAATGCACTGAAACTACATCGGAGGTTTCGGGCTGTGCTGTTAGGTCGTTTGCAATTCCATGCAGCGCACTGACCATCATATTGGCCATCAGCTCAATCTGCATATCAGTCAAAGGCTCGAATTCGCCGTTGGCTACGCCGAAGCGGATAATGCCAGTTAAGTGGGCAATTTCTGGTGGGTCAGTGTGCAGGCGCATCTTGGCCAGCAGTTCAGGATAGCCCTCCCGCGTCATGGTCAAAAATTCGGTAGCCTTAGCGTGACGGAAATCAAACTTTATACGAAAATATGCCCGTAGCTGGTCGGCGGCTGTCGGGTGATTGGGCAAATCGCTGATCAGTTCGTGCAGGTATAGCTTGATTTCTCCCTCGGCGATGGTGGAAAAGATTTCCTCTTTGTCCTTGAAATACAAGTATAGTGTGCTGCGACTCTTGCCCACCGCCCGGGCGATATCGTCCATTACCAGTTTGTTATATCCAAACAGCTTGAACAGTTTGGTCGCCTGCTCCAAAATGACCGTGCGCAGGTTGGGTTCTTTCACATCAGGTTTAGCCATTATATGCAATGATTAGTCGAAGATACTGCCGGTTCGACGGTTCATGATAGACAAAACAAAATATATAACACACTGACAAAACAAATAAAAGTGTCAGTGTGTTATATATTTAGATAAAAATCAATAGTTATATGAAATCCGATCAACTTACAGAAGCTTACCAAATTCTGAGCCATACTTACACAACCTTCGATCAAACCGACGATGAGTGGATGACTAATGGACTCTCAGACACACCTTTCCGGAGTTTAGTATCGGTGGCATTATCGACTATGACGACCTCGAAACGGACTATTAAAGCGGCTTTAGCACTTTATGAGACGGTACATACGTTCGAGCAGCTACGCGATATGGATGAGCAGGAACTGGTTCACCGCATCCAGTCGGTGGCTCACTACAACCGGAAAGCGAAAAATCTGAAAACGATGGCTGCTCAAATCATCGACCAGTACCACGGACAGATTCCTCAAACGAAGGAGGAGTTGCTGACCTTGAGCGGCATTGGTCGTAAGTGCGCTGACATCATGCTGAATTTTGTGTTTGAGCAGCCAGCCATCGCCGTCGATACGCACGTATTTCGGGTTGTCAATCGGCTGGGCATGGTAAAGGCCACCACTGCCAACGCCACAGCCGATCAACTCAACCAGATTACGCCCGCTGAGTTCAAACGCCACGCCCACGAATGGCTGATTCAACACGGCATGAAAGTATGCGTAGCCCGCAAGCCCCACTGCGAGGAATGCCCACTAACCCATCTGTGCGAATACTACCAAGAACATGTTTTGAAAGGACTGACACAGGCGGCCTGAGGTGCATTGCCGTTCTTCCGCTCAACCTGCTTTCTGTTCTCAGCAGCCCGTATCAGTCATGAATAAGCCCTCCGGTATCAATGTCCTCTGGTTCAAGCGTGACCTACGTTTACGTGACCACGAGCCGCTGAAAGCTGCCATCGAAGCCGGTCAGCAATCGGGCCGACCGCTATTGCTGTTATACTGTTTCGAGCCGTCGGTCATGGCAGACCCAAATTACGCCATGCGGCACTGGCGGTTTGTCTATGAATCGCTGACAGATCTAAACGGGCAATTGATGGACCTGCCCATAACCTATACTGCTCCCGTTTATCTGTTTCAGCGAGAGGTGATCGACGTGCTGACCGCCTTACATCGTCAGTTTACCATTCATACCCTGTATTCTCACCAGGAAACCGGCCTGCGGATCACCTATGACCGCGATAAGATAGTAGCTCGTTTCTGCCAGCAGCATAGGTTAGACTGGCGGGAGTATGAGAGCAATGCGGTCCGGCGGGGGCTAAAAACCGGTGTAGGCGTTCAGGCAAATTGGGACCGAACCATGCAGCAGTGCCAGCAACAGCCTGACCTTACTCGCTGGCAACCGGTTCGGCTACTCGCCAATTGGTACGAAGTCGAGCGGGGGCCTGCCCTGCCTGATGACTGGCAGCAGACCGACCCCCAGTTTCAGCCTGGCGGAGAACGTAACGCCCACCGTTATATGACCAGTTTCTTTGCCCAACGGATTGCTCAGTACGAAAACTCCATTTCCAAACCGCTGGAGAGTCGGCGGGGTGGGAGCCGCCTGTCGCCTTATCTGGCCTGGGGCTGTCTAAGCGCAAGACAGGTATATCAGGCTTACCAGCAGGCGGTTCGTCCCCCTAATGGCAGCAATGGCATTCGCCCTTCGGCCCTGTTCATTTCCCGACTGCGTGCTCAAAGTTATTTCATTCAACTCTTTGAGCGCGATGAGCGCATCGAGTTCGAGAACAAGCACTCCGCTTTCGATGCCCTTGAAAAGCAGGTGAACCCAGCGCATTTTTTGGCCTGGCAAACGGGTCAGACAGGTTATCCACTAATTGATGCCTGTATGCGGTGTCTGATTGCTACGGGCTATGTCAACTTTAGAATGCGGGCCCTGCTGATTTCGTTTCTGACGCACCATCTGTTTCAGCACTGGCAGGAAGGGGGCTGGCATTTAGCCCGTCAGTACACGGATTTTGAACCGGGGATCCACTATGCTCAGCTTCAGCTACAGGCCGGAATTCTGGCCAGTGATCGCCAGCCCGTCCGAATTTATAACCCCGTCAAGCAATCACAGGAACACGATCCTGAGGGGCAATTCATCCGGCAGTGGGTACCTGAACTGGTTGCCTGCCCGACGCGGTACATTCACCAGCCATGGACGATGCCAGCGTTAGAACAACAGACCGCTGGGTGCCGGATCGGTCAGGAGTACCCGGCCCCTATCATAGACACGAAGCAAACGTACCAGTTCGCACAAGAACAGTTCTATAAATTTCGTAACCAAATAACCTCTTCGAGGAGCGACCTGCCCGGCGACCATCTGGTCGAAAGATAGTTGGGCGAGAACCATCCTTGACTAAGCTGTATTAGATGATAAAATTCTGAAGTTATAATTGTCTGGAAATCATTGAAAATTATAAACAATCTACCCCTTTGTTCCTCACTGACTGCCCTTAAAGGCAGTCAGCTTGCTTTCTACAAAATGTAGTGGGCAGCTATGGCGTGAAAGGCTTTTTCATCAAGGGCGTAACGGGCGGGTAGCGTCAGACCCGAATTACCATTGAATAGCGCGTGGTTTACGCCGTTGTACAGGAGCCAAGCGTTGGGGCCGGAGCCTAAAACGCATTCCTCGGTGGCCATACGTTCCATAGCGGCATCAACCAATTTTTGCGAAACACCCACTTTACGGACCAGTCGGGCGGCTTCCTGCCGGTCGGTTACGGCGGTGTCCTGCATCACGCTAAACACGTCCTGCGTAGGGCTGGGGCAGTCCTGCGCGTAGCGTAGGAAGTCGCGCAAAAAGTTGACCAGAAAGGCACGGAACTGATTCAGGTTGATACCCCGGTGGGTAAAGATGTGCTGATAGGCTCGTAAGGTCTCGGCACTTTCATAGACCCATTCCAAGCCCTTTACTTTGGCTTTCTCCGGCGTTTGACCCGTCACGAGCCAATCAAGGTACTGGTCAAGGCTTACGAACTCGTCGGCCCATCCCATCATACCGTTTGAACAGATTTGACGGTAAAATGCTACCCGTACCTTTTGCTCCCGTACCCGCTTCATCTCCGTACCCTGAATGGTAAACTGAGACTTACCCGTGTACGAATTAGTAAACGTCAGTTGCCGCTGAATCACGTCGTTAGGACCTACGGTCGTTTCGTCGGGCAGAATGATATTAATCGAGTACTCACCGTTACGGCTGTAGCGGATATGTACGGGCTGCTCAATACCCGTCACTTCTGTAACAGCATCGCGAATAACTGCGTTTGGAATGAGCGAATAGCGGGGCGACTGGGCGGCAAAAATCTGGCGTTCTTCGCTGGGCATGGTGCCGACGATAAAATGCTGCCGGTCGGTAGGTACGACCCGGTAGGGGTCGGGCAGGATGTCACGGGCGGGAACGGACTTGACGGGAAAGCAAATCGTGTCCCAAGAATCAGTGGTTAAAAGTTGGTTGTTTATGTTGGCTTTGCGCATGGCGATCAGCAAGTTTTGTTGTTTTGTACGGCCCTACCGTCAGGCCGTTTGCTGATATAAAAATAGCCAATCAATTACAGTATAACTAATTCACCATCAAAGACATAACACTTTCAACTCCACTATGTTAATGCAAATTTTCAGCACCCCTTGATTAAAAAAACGGTGCCGTAAAGGCACCGCTCACGACCCAAACGGATTGACAAGAGCACCAAGCAGGACAGCCATAAATCCTTTGATTCGCTCCCATAACGTCAACAGTCTTGGCTCGTCGCCGTGCGTAGCTTCGGGGCGATTAGTACGGCTCGCGATAACAGTTCTGGGTTGCTGTTGCTCATCTATGTACAGGATTTTGCCGGTCGTCTGACCGCTTTTTAGCCATTCTGTGAGTTGTTTGGCTGTGTCTGGATTATTCAGGATAGCTTTGGCGCGTTCGCTGTAGGGTGCTCTCATACTCAAAGATAAGTATTCTGTTACGCATACACACGGGAAAGAGAAAGCCGTAATCCAGTCATCCGCTCAATAGTGGCGTGTAACTGACCTATTTCTACCTGCTCGATGACAATTTCGGAAATGGTTTTAGCAGTCTCAGTTAGAAACGAAACTTCGTACAAATCGCTGGTGATGTCGTAGCGAACAGTAACACTTTTGATTTTCGAGTTGGCTATCTGCCACCTTAACGAGTTTGCCCGGTTATCGACGTGGAAACGTTTGGCTCCCATCATCGAGAAAGCCATAGGGCCAATTTGGTCGTACAGGGTTTGTACGTAGGGGTTCATAGTCTTTGTCATATCAGAATGAATAGGGTGTTTAAAGTAGGGTAGGGGGCTTATTGACGCATTCGGCGGGACAGATATAATTGAAACAGTGTGGCTTCGATGGCCTTTCCCATCAACCAGTGCATTACGTCGGGCGTACACATGAAGGCCGGATTTTCTAAGTCGGCGACGGCCACGCGCTCCCTGATGAGGAAGTCTTCGGGCGGGTTGCTGAACACAAATCCCTGCTCTCGGGCCGTAGCGATAAGGTCGCGGTTGATGCGGCTGTCGATGGCTAACCGAACGCGGGCAGGGCTGCAAAAACAAGTCATAAGGGCCGTAATCTCAGCGGGGTTAGTTAAGTCGTTCGCTGATTCACTACCTAAATTTACAGCCTACTTTATATACATAAAACTCTGATTTTCAATAAATTGCTCTTTATAAATCCTCTTTGATTTACCTATTTATCTTCGCCCAATCCCCTTTGATTATACCCAGATGGGCGTAAAAAAACCCGCTTCCAGCGGGTCAGAACGTTTACGCCTTAGACGGTTCGGGTAAAGGCATATTTTGTTCCTCAAGATAGGCTCGTTTATAGACAGCGAAACACAGACTAAACACCTGTTCGGGTGGTAAATCGAGGAACATGGCCAATTCTCCTATTTCATTGAGACTCAAATTGCGTAGGTGATTCTGTTTGGTTTTGTACCAATTGTTGTAAGACATCTTCATCACCTCGGCGATTTTGCCTTGTTTGATGCCCCGAAATTCAAAGAGGCCGTAGATGTCTTCGTAAAGAAGTTTGGGTTTCTGTTCCATATTCGCATAGCAGAGGGCCTGGTAAGCAAGCCCCTGCGGTGCAAATAAGATTATTTTTCACGGTTGTTACTAATAGATTCATTAGTTTTTTGTTTAATTTTTTATGTATTCATCATCGTCTCCTCTCGCGATAGGAAAGCCCAAATCCTCCACCATCTGGCAAAAGCCCGGACTGTAGTAATGCTTTCCGGCGCATACCGCCCTCAGAAGCCGCCCCATTTCTTCGTTGGTATCGGTGGCCGCACAGTACCCAGCCAGATCACTATTGAAGGTGTGAATGAACTTGCACAAGTCCGGTTTATCAAAATGGATGACCGGCGAAAACAGGGCATTTTGCGCTCTGTACTGCTGAATCTGAAAGATGATTTCATGCGACAGGGCACTTGCATCCGCCAGGAGCACCAGCCGCTTAGGCAGAATACAATTGACCTTGCTGGCTCTCCGCCAAAAGGTTTCCCAATCCATCACCTGACGAGGTCGCCATGCGCTGTCACCCTGATCTGGTGTTGATAATGAAGGCCATATGCTATTGGCCGAATTGCCAAACAACCAGACATCCTGGGTACGTGTAAATAAATTGTTGCACATCTTGGGTTAGTAAGGACTGCGCTTTTGTCTTCACCCATCAGTCAGGTGGAGCGTCCATGTTTCAAAAAACAGGCTGAAGCGGTGCGCCCCAACCTGTATTCGATTAACCCTTTTGCATTTTCGACCAATCGGCGAAGTGGCATTCCTGTTCGGTGAATTTGTAGCAACGCTGCAATTCGGCCTGCTTAGGCGTAAACTGGACCTGATAGCAGTTCTCGGCGGGGATTAATGTCAGCGGCTCGGTGGTGCCATCGGGCAGCAACACTGAGGCCGTGAAAGCTTTGATACCGTTCAAAACAGAACCTTTTTCGCGCAGACCATTTTCGAGTTCACCGAAGTAGCATTGCACCGTCATGGGTTCACCCACCTTACCGGCACCTTTCAGTTCGAGCCAATAGCTGTGGGCCTGGGTCAACAGGGGAAGCAGGGAAAGCAGCAGGACAGAAAGTGTAGTTTTCATTTTTTCTATTGTTAATTATCTGAAAATCAGAATACATTGGACATCTTTAACGGTACTGATACCGGCAAAACACCCCAAACAAGCTGCGTTGAGTCGTGCTGATTAGAGCCAACGCCGGGTCTGGGTTCGGTACGCCCGATACGCTTCCCCGTGCTGTCGTTCCAGAAACTCCTCCTCCAGACGTACCTGTAATTGCATGACCACATAGCCCACGCCCAACAGGCACAGCGTAACGGCATTGGGCAGCACCAGAAACAGCCCGCCAATGCCGACCAGCATACCCAGGAAGATTGGGTTGCGGGAATAGGCAAAGATGCCGGTGGTAACCAGCGTGGTTGGATGAGCCTCATCGATACCGATGCGCCACGACTGATTCATCTGGTGCTGGGCAAGCATAATCCACAACAGCGACAAAGCGACCAGTCCAACACCGGTTGCCCCGATCTTAGGTCCCTCCAGCCAGCGAATCGGAGTTAACCAGCCATACCCGTCGGTAAAGCAATACACCAGAATCGTACCCAGCAACAGGCCCATCAGTACCTTGAAAACCCGCCCTGCGTAATCATGCGCCGAGTCAGTGTTGCCAAACGTTAGTGGGTTGATGCCGGTCTGCTTTCACACCCGGTAGGTGGGCAGTACCAGTACAATACCGCCATATAACAGAAAAATAAGCCATAAATTCGGTTTGATGTACGTCTCCATTGAGTGTGTAGGTAGGCCAGCCCTGTAGGGACAGGGCTGGTGTGTGTTAACTACTTTCCATCAAATTTCAGATTCTGCACCCGCACGGCGTTCAGGATGGCCAGCATCGCCACACCTACGTCGGCGAAGACAGCCTCCCACATGGTGGCTACGCCCCCGGCTCCCAACACCAGCACGATGGCTTTGACTACCAGTGAGAGCGTAATGTTCTGCCAGACAATTCGACGCGTGGCCCGGCCAATCTCCACCGCCGTAGCAATTTTAGAGGGTTCGTCGTTCTGAATGATTACATCGGCGGTTTCGATAGTGGCATCCGAGCCAAGGCCCCCCATCGCCATGCCCACGTCGGCCAGGGCCACGACCGGCGCGTCGTTTACGCCATCACCCACGAAAGCCAGCTTCGCCGGGCGACGCTTCGCCTTTGGGTTAGCGGCTTGCTCTGCTTTGAGCCGTTCTACCTGGGCTACCTTATCTTCGGGTAACAGATCGCCGTGCCATTCGTCAATGCCTACCTGTTTGGCCACTATCTCGACAACAGCCGACTTATCGCCCGACAGCATCACGGTGCGAATGCCTTCGGCTTGCAGCCGTTTGACCGCGTCGGTAGCGTCGGGTTTGGCTTCGTCGGCGATGGTAAAGTAGCCCGCAAATGTCCCGTCGAGGGCGGTCATCACCACCGTGTAGGGAATCCGGGTCAGTGCCTCGTCGAACGCTACCCCGAACTTGCGGAGCAGTTTGGCATTGCCCACCAACATTTCTTTCCCATCGACGCGTCCTTTTAGCCCATGCCCGGCAATCTCCTCGACGGCTTCGACGGGTACGTTCCCGAAGGCGTTATCATCCCCGTTTACACGGGCGTACTCGATGACCGCTGTCGCGACCGGGTGGGTTGATTTACTTTCTAATGCCGCCGTGAGCCGGGCCAGCGTACCCGCGTCGATACCAACGGGGTTGACTTCCTGCACCCGGAACACGCCCTTCGTCAACGTACCGGTCTTGTCCATGACAACGGTTTTGACCTGCGTCATCAGGTCCAAAAATACCGAGCCTTTGAACAGGATACCCTGCCGCGACCCCGCCCCGATACCGCCGAAGTAGCCCAGCGGAATGGAGATCACCAGCGCACACGGACAGCCGATCACCAGAAACACCAGCCCCCGGTACAGCCAGTCGGCCAAGCGGTAGTCGGCGACGAAGAAATACGGTAGTACCGTAATCAGCACGGCCAGCAAACAGATGATGGGCGTGTATATCTTGGCGAAGCGGGCGATAAACTCCTGAGTCTGCGCCTTGCGGCCTGTCGCCTGCTGCACCAGCTTCAGGATGCGCGACAACTTGGAATCCTGATACGGAGTCGTTACGTCCATCTCCACCAGCGATTGCCGGTTGATCATGCCTGCCAGCACCGCTTCGCCCCGCCCGATGGTGCGCGGAACGCTCTCGCCCGTCAGAGCCGCCGTATCGAACGTACCCGAGTCGGAGCGCATCGTCCCATCCAGCCCGACTTTCTCGCCCGGCCTGATCTGGATCACCTCGCCGACGGCCACCGTCGCGGCCTTCACTACCTGGGCGTTGCCGTTTCTAAGCACCGTTACCTCGTCGGGCCGCACGTCCAGCAGGGCTTTGATGCTGCGACGCGCCCGCAGCACGGCGGCTTCCTGAAACAGTTCGCCGATAGTGTAGAACAGCATCACGGCCACGCCTTCGGGGTATTCGCGAATAGCGAACGCGCCGAGCGTCGCGACGCTCATCAGGAAAAATTCCGTGAAGACATCCCCCCGGCGAATGCTGCTCCACGCCCGGCGCAGCACCGGCCAGCCAACGGGCAGGTACGCCACGACGTACCAGATGAGTCGCCAGGGGTCGCCAAACCAGCCCGGCGCGTATTGATCCAGCCCGATGCCGCCCAGCAGCAGCACCAGACTACTGATAGCCGGAGCGTAGGTACGTACCGTTTGGAACGGCCCTTCTTTAGCCGGGGCCGCGTCGGCTGCGGGGGTAGTCCCTGCTTCAATGAGGTCTACGTCGTCGTGATTGTGTCCCTCGTGGTCGTGACTATGGTCGTGTGCCATTTCGCTTAGAATTCAATGAAAAAGTTGAGAATCGCCAGCCCAACGAGGGTCAGGCCGGTAATCAGGTTTTCGTAGTGCTCGAACCAGTGGGGGTTCACCCGTTGCAGTCCCCGCCGACCAATCGCGACCATCACCAGCATTCCCGACAGCGTGACGACGTTATAGATCAGGGCTACCAGCAGTACCGCCGACCAGCCCTTCGCGCCCGCGCTGAGGAAGTACGCTTCGATTTCCAGACAGGGCGAGAGAAACATGGCCAGCCCCAGCGAGAGTAGCAGGGCCGAAAACGAACGCGCTTTCCGCGCTGTGTCCGTATCGATGTGGTCATGCACGTGGCGGTGGCGCAGGTGTTGCATCAAATACCACAATCCTAACGCCAGGAGCAACAGCGGTATGGCTCGCTCCGAGAGGTCGTGGTAGTTTTCGGCCAGTTGCCAGCCCGCCAGGCTCACCAGTACACCCAGCAGCGTCGTGCTAATCGTGTGAGCCAGCCCCGCAATGGTCGTTACCGTCAACGTCTGCCGAAGGCTCCACCGTTCGGTTTGCCCAATGGTGACGAAGGGGAGCCAATGGCTGGGAATCAGCGCGTGAAGCAGGCTCAGGGTCAGGCTACCAATCAGAATACTGTCCATCGTCCTGTCTGTTTAGTGCGCGTGTCCTTCTTCTTCCCCACTGGCCGCTTTGAGCTGCGACAGCAGCGCGTAGGCCCCCTTCACCACTACCCGTGACTTCGCTATATCCAGATTGCCCGGCAACGTCACCTGCGAATAGCCGCCTTCGGTTACGCCCCGGCGCACGGGTATTTGTTTAAACCGCGACGGTGGATCGGATGCTTCATGCTCTTCCTTCTCTGACTGTTCAGCTTCTCCTTCCTCGTGGTGATGTGCTGCCTGATCGTCGGTCTCGATAAAGATGTAATCTTTTCCCTCCGCCGACACGATGGCCCCTTCGGGCAGGGCCGTAACCCGGCTGTTACCGAGGTCTAAACTCGCTTTCAGAAACGTGTTCGGCACCAACCGGGCATCGGATTGGTCAAGCCGCACAACCACCCGAACGGAACGGTCTGCGTCGATGGCCCGGTTGATAAAGCTGATGCGTCCCAAACGCTCCCGGCCCCCTTCGTTGTTGAGTACGATGCTCACCCGCTGGCCTTCGCGCAACTGGGGCAAATCCTTTTCGAATACCGTCAGTTCGGCATACAAACCCTGGCTGCTGGTAAGGCGGGCAATCACGTCGGCGGGCTGCACGTACTGCCCGGCCACGGCGGGTACGTCGGTCACGACGCCCGCCACGGGAGCGGTAACGACGTAGCCGGCACTGAATTTTCCCGCTAATGCCGACTGGGGCGACAGGCCCACCAGCCGGATGCGCTGGGCCAGCCCCGTCACGCGGGCGCGGGTCGCCCTCAGATCGGCGGTGGTTTGCTGCAACACCTTCAGGGCACTGACGTTCTCGCGGCTCAGTTCCTGCTGGCGGGCAAACTCGGCTTCGAGGTACGTCAGGCGGCTGTGGGTTTCGGCGTATTCCTGCTGCACCCCGATCAGGTCGGGGTTTTCAATGCGGGCCAGGACCTGCCCCTTCCGCACGGGCTGGCCGGGTAGCAGGGGGATGGCCCGTACAAACCCGCCTTGCAGGGCCGTGATGTTCACCTGGCTCTGAGCCGGCACGGCCAATCGGCCATTGACCTGTAGCGTCTGGCCGAGGTTGCGGTATTCGACGCTGCCTACTGCTATGGCGGCAATACGTCGCTGATCGTCGGTCAGTTCGACCACATCCGTCGGGCCTTCTTCGTGGGGATGCTCGGCTTCCCCGGTTGGTTTTGCCGCGTCGCCGGTGCGCTGCTGGCAGGCCATCGGTACAGCCAGTAAGCTGAACAATAGGGCGATAAATGATACACTTCGTCTGAAAATCATGGATTCAGTGGGGTTATGGCAGGCCCAGAAGTTGCTCCAGTTGGACGACCGCCTGATTGTATTGATTGATCGTATCTAAATAGCCCGACTGCGTCTGGTAGGCGCGGGTCAGGGCCTGGCTGTAGTCTAAATAACCGGCTTCACCGGCCCGGAACGCCTTTTCGGCTCCCTCGGCCAGTCGGCGGGCAACGGGCAGGCCGGTCTGCTCATAATAGGTCAGGCTCGCCTGCTGCTTGCGTACCTCCTGCACAACGGCGGCCAAATTGCCTTGCAGATTCCGCTGGTTAAAGTCGAGTGCGGCTTCGGCGAGTTGCTGCCCCAGCCGGGCCGATTCGATGCGGGCGCGCTGAGCTTTCTGAAACAGCGGAATCGCCACGCCCACCTGCACCCCATGAAACCGCCTTCCCGCGCCAAAATACCGGTCCTGCCCGTCGATGTTCTGCATACCGATCAGTGACTGATTGAAGTAGCCCACCGAATAATCGGGCCGTAAACGGGCCTGCTCGACGGCGATTTGCCCCCCGGCAATGAACACCTGCTGCCGCAGCAAAGCCAGGGTCGGGTTCTGGGCCAGGGCCGAATCGGTCAGCAACGGTAGTGGGCGACGTGCCAGCGGGCTGGTCGGGAGCGTTAACGGACTCGTCGTATTAAGCAGCGTTTGCAGACTTGTCAGGGCAATTTGCCGGTCGGCTTCGGTCAGGGCCAGTTGGTTGCGTAGTTCGCCGATGAGGTTGTCGGCGGTGGCTACTTCGAGTGCCGTCCCCTCGCCGGTGCGCTGCCGCACTTCAGTGGCCCGGCGAAAGGCGACGAGCAGACTATCCTGCCGGGCCAATAGGTTGAGCCGTTCAATGAGGTACGTTAGTTCCAGGTACGTGCCTTTTACCCGCGCCCTTAGCTCGGTTTGGGTCAACTGGCGTTGTAATTCACCCCCCCGGATGGTTGCATCGGCCAGTCGTTCCAGCCCCCGGATCAGCTTGCCGTTGGGAATACTTTGGGAGATGGTAAGGTTGTTATCCCAATTAAGCGAATTGTACTGCCCGCTCACCAGCGATACGTCGGTCCGGCCAATGTCGCGGGCCGTGCGCCGGGCGGTTTGCTGGATAGCGATGTTCAGGCTGCTCACCCGGCTTGACCCATTATTGGCAATTGCCTGGTTCAAAGCCGCTTCGAGCGTCAGCGGGCCGGTCGTTGGGTTGCCCGTGTTGCCCGTCGGGGGCGTTTGCGCCTGGGCCGACAGGCCAAGTCCACCCAGCAACGTACCTACCAGCAGCCAGCTCGTCGCGGGCGCAGGGCGGGGTACGTTGCCCGATTTCTTCGCGCCCCAGCGGGTTTGCTCCCACCAGTAGAGGCAGGGCAGGACCAGCAGGGTCAGCAACGTAGCCGATACCAGCCCACCGATGACGACCGTAGCCAGCGGGCGTTGCACTTCGGCCCCGGCGGTCTGGGCCAAGGCCATCGGCAGAAACCCGAGCGAAGCCACCAGCGCGGTCATCATCACGGGCCGCAGCCGGGTAGCCGTGCCTTGCAGAATAATCGTCCGTAAATCAGCCAGGCCCCCTGCTTTGAGGTGATTGAACTCCCCGATCAGCACGATGCCGTTGAGCACCGCTACGCCAAACAGAGCAATGAAGCCCACGCCCGCCGAAATACTAAAGGGCATATCCCGGAGCCAGAGGGCAACTACGCCCCCGATGGCCGACAGCGGAATGGCCGAGAAGATCAGCAGGCTTTGCCGTACCGAGCCGAAGGTGAAGAACAGCAGGAGGAAAATCAGTCCCAGGGCGACGGGTACGGCGATGCTCAGGCGGTCTTTGGCTTCCTGAAGGTTCTGAAACTGGCCGCCGTAGGTCACGTAGTAGCCGGGGGGCAGCTTTACCTGGCTGTCCAACTTCTGCTGCAACTCGCGCACGACACTTTCTACGTCACGTTCGCGCACGTTGAAGGCTACCGTAATGCGCCGTTGGGCATTCTCGCGCTGAATCTGGTTGACGCTGTTCTGAAACGATACGTCGGCGATCTGACCTAACGGCACTGCCTGATTATTAACCGTCGTCACCAATAGGTTCTGCACATCTTCAAGTCGTTGGCGGCTTTGTTGCTGCAACCGCACCACCAGGTCATAGCGTCGTTCGCCTTCGTACACCAGCCCCGCCGAGGCCCCCGCGAAGGCGGCCTGCAAACTTCGATTGGCCTCCTCAATGCTCATCCCGAAGCGAGCCAGGGCATCCCGGTCGAACCTGACCACAATCTGCGACAACCCCGATACCTGCTCGACGTAGAGGTCTTTGGCCCCTGGCACCGTGCTGACCACCCGGCCAATGCGGGCGGCATAGTCGGCCAGAATCCCCAAATCCTCGCCGTAGAGCTTCACGGCTACGTCCTGCTTGACGCCCGTCATCAACTCGCTGAAGCGCATCTGAATGGGTTGGAGAAAGCCGAAACTCACCCCCGGTATCTGCTCTAATTTGGCCTGCATCTTTTCGGCCAATTCCTCCCGGCTGTTGGCCGAAGTCCATTCCCTGCGGTCTTTCAGAATCACCATCAGATCAGTGGCTTCGATGGGCATGGGGTCGGTGGGAATCTCACCCGCGCCGGTTTTGCCGACCACCTCAATGACTTCCGGGAAGTTTTGTTTGAGCACCCGTCCGGCCTGTAACGCGGCATCCGACGATTGGGCCAGCGAGGAGCCGGTCATCACGCGGGTTTCCACCGCAAAATCGCCCTCGTCCAATTGCGGAATGAACTCGCCCCCTAACCGGCTAAAGACGAATAGCGAAACGGCGAACAGGGCGACCGACAGCCCGACGACGATACCCTTGTGGTTTAATGTCCAGCGGATAGCCGGGTCGTAGAGCCGGTGGAAGAAGGCCATGATCCGGTCGGAGATAGTGCGGGTTCCTTCACGCACAGGTTTCTTGCTGAGCAACAGGGCCGACACCATCGGTACGTAGGTCAGGGAAAGGATGAAGGCCCCGGCAATGGCAAAGGCGACGGTCTGGGCCATCGGGCGAAACATCTTGCCCTCGATGCCGACCAGGGCCAGAATGGGCAGATAGACGATCAGGATGATGATTTCACCGAACGCTGCCGACGAGCGGATGCGGCTGGCCGATTCATACACTTCTTCGTCCATTTCGGCCTGGGTCAGGTTATGCCTATAGTTCTTCAGGGCGATGTGGTGCAGGGTGGCCTCGACGATAATGACGGCCCCGTCCACGATCAGCCCAAAGTCGATGGCACCTAAGCTCATCAGGTTGCCCGACACGCCGAAGAGGTTCATCATCGAGACGGCAAAAAGCATCGACAAAGGGATGACCGACGCGACGACCAAACCCGCCCGCCAGTTACCCAGCATCAGCACCAGCACGAACACCACGATCAGGGCACCTTCGATGAGGTTGCGCTCGACGGTACCGATGGCGCGGTTGACGAGTTTGGTGCGGTCTAAAAAGGCGTGAATCTCAACCCCTTCGGGCAGCGATTTTTTGATCTGCTCGATGCGGGCCTTGACGTTGCCGATCACTTCGGACGAATTGGCCCCCTTGAGCATCATCACGATGGCCCCCACGACCTCGCCTTCGTCGTTTCGGGTCATGGCTCCGTAGCGAATCGCCGAGCCGAACTGCACTTGCGCCACGTCGCGTACCAGCACGGGTACGCCCTCATCGGTTCGGCGCACGACGATCTTGCCGATGTCTCCTAACGTGCCGATTAGCCCTTCGGAGCGGATAAAGTAGGCGTTGGGCCGACGGTCGATGTAAGCCCCGCCCGCGTTCTGGTTGTTGCGTTCGAGGGCGGTGAACAATTCGTCCATCGTTACGCCGGTCGCCCGGAGCCGCTGCGGATCGACGGCCACCTCGTACTGTTTCAACAGGCCCCCGAAACTACTTACGTCAGCCACGCCCTTGGTGCCCAACAGTTGCCGCCGAACGATCCAGTCCTGAATCGAGCGCAGTTCCATACCGTTATAGCGTTTTTCGTAGCCGGGTTTCGCCCGAATCACGTACTGGTAGATTTCGCCAAGCCCCGTCGTGACGGGAGCCAGTTCGGGGTTGCCCGCACCGGCTGGTATCTGGGCGCGGGCCTGTTGCAGTCGTTCAAAGACCTGCTGGCGGGCTGTTAGTACGTCAACCGCATCGGTAAAAACGATGGTGACGACAGATAAACCGAAGCGGGAAATGGAACGTACCTCGACCAGATCGGGCAGGGTGGCCATTGTCTGCTCGATGGGAAAGCTAATGAGCCGCTCTACGTCGGGGGCCGACAGGGCCGGGCTTTGGGTGATGACCTGCACCTGATTGTTGGTGATGTCGGGCAGGGCATCGATGGGCAGTCGGGTCAGCGAATAGCCACCCCACACGACGAGCGCGAGGGTGAACAGCCCGATGATAAGCTTATTTTGAATGGAAAAATAGATGAGTCGATCCAGCATGATCGTGTCTGAACAAATGGACAATAGGAAGCTGCCGAACGCGCACAGACCGCCTAACTACGCTGGTTAGGGCATAGTAAAGCAGTCCATCGCAAACGGCGAAGGGTGTTCAGACCCGGTGTTTGGGGGGTTGCCAGATGGCCGTAATTGGGTCGAGGGGATGTTCCGGCGCGTCGCTAAATGCAGCGACAAAGGTCAATAGCGTCTCGACCGGGGTGGAAGGGGTGTACTGGAAGCGGGGGACTACGGTAATCGTCGTGGCGCAGCAGGCGCAGGTACAGAACGGCGTGCACGTATCGTGTTCGTGGTGCTGAGACCGCTCCGAGTCGTGAGCCAATGCCGACACCACAGCCGACCCGGCCTGCTCGCTGGTAAGCAGGGGTTCATCTGCACAGGGCCACAGCGAAAGGGCCAGCAGATAAAGGGCCAGTAGGGTAGTGAGCCACTTCACGGCGGCAAAGGTACGTAAACAACTTGTGCAACAGGGAGTCAAAAAGAAAGCTGAATTATAGAAGCCGCACACTTTTCAGGGGTACGGCTTCTATAGTCCTTACTCATACCTGCGTGTCAAGCCGACATTCCCATCATAGCTCGGCAGGCCTCGGCGCACCGCCGACACGCTTCGGCGCACTGCCGGCAGTGGTCCATGTGGTCGGCGTGTTTTTCACACTCCTCGGCGCAGGCTTCGCAGATTTGGGCGCACAGTTCACAGACCTGCTGGGCAAACCCACTGCCCGAAGCCATAAACGAAACTGCTGTGTAACATAGTTTGGCACAGTCGCGGTCCAGTTCGATGCAGCGGGCCATCATCTGTACGTCCTGCTCGTGGAGGCAGGCGTTGGCGCAGGCATCACAGGAAACCGCGCAGTCCTGACAGGCTTCAATACAAGCCTGATACTGTTGAGGTGCTAAGGTCGTTGCCATTCGTTGAGAAAAGTTGGTTTTCGATTTAACTGAGTAGTCTGCAATAGGTTAAAAGGACGAGGCCATAGAATCAGGATTTGACCTTATTCCATAAATTTTGTAATACACCCGAATAATCCTGTAAAGTATCTATTCACGAAAGCCACTACCTTTGTTCCCGTAATCGTGTATCCTGATGAGAGCACCCCTCTATACCCGTATCGTCTGTTGCTGGCTGGCCCTGTTGGTCCTGCTTACCAGCACGGGCTTTGGTATGGTGGAGCACTGGTGCCAGATGCGCGGTCATTCGAAGTCGCTGCTGACAGTTGCCAAGGTGTGTCCTAAACCCTGTCAGTCAGAAGACGGGTCGACTACGACACCCAGTGGCCCGGTCGTGAAGAAGCAGGCCTGCTGCAAGACGACATTGAGTTATGAACACCTCGATGTAAGCAGCTTCGTGGCCGATTACCACCCTCTCCCGGCTCCGGTAACAGCAGAATTTATACCTAATTCTGCTTTTCATTTCCTGCTGGCAGCACTCCTGGTGGTTCCCAACGCTGAACCTCCGCTGCCGGCGGCCGAAACCCCGCTTCATCGAACGGGGCGTTTCCGGCAGATTTCCCTTTGTACCTGGCTGATTTAGGCCTCCTTTTTCCTAATCGACTTATCCTTGACCCCTCTTTGTAACGGTCGAGGATGAGCCGTTGGTGTTGCTGTATGCCCATTTCTGGTTCAGCACATCCTTTCAGCTTTCGGGCCAATAGTGGGCAAGTTTGTCCCAGCCCTGTTCTCCTGCTTCCCCGATCAACTCCTGTTAACACCGAGTGCCTGCGGTCATTCAGGCGCACTGTACTCTTATGCGTACACCCCTTCTTGTAGGCTTTTGCCTGCTGGCCCTGCTAATCTCCCCACGGTTTGTTCAGGCGCAACTGAATCTTCCGGAACCCAGCCCTCCAGCTACGGTGAAGCAGCGAATCGGCTTTACCGACCTGACCATTGCTTATTCCCGCCCCGCTGCGAGGGGGCGCGTGATCTTCGGCGGACTGGTACCTTATGGTGAACTGTGGCGCACGGGAGCATCCGACGCGACTATCCTGACGCTGACCGACCCGGTCACGCTGGCGGGCAAACCCCTGCCAGCCGGGAGCTACTCCCTGTTTACCATTCCCGGCCGAATGGAATGGACGGTTGTGCTTAACAGCCATGTAGGCGGGCACGGGCTGGATGGCTACGACCCCAAAAATGATGTCATGCGGTTTGTGGTTAAAGCCGACTCCTCGCAGCGCTTCTATGAGTCGTTCACCATTGAGGTAGGCGACATCGTCCGCAACCAGGCCAACCTGTATCTACTCTGGGCCAATACGTCGGTACGCTTCCCCTTAGTCAGCAATGCAGACGACCGGATTACGGCTGAAATTTTAAACCGTATCAATGTCAAAAAGGAGGATAAGCCCGGTCTGTATTACCAGGCGGCTCTTTATTACTTCGATCAGGAAAAGGATACGAAGCAGGCATTGGCCTGGGCTTCTCGTGCTGTGGCCTTGAACCCCGCGTTCAATTACCTCCACCTTCAGGCCAAGCTGCTGGCCCGTGCTGGCGACTACAAACAAGCTATCAATGCGGCTCGCCTGTCGGCAGAAGCGGCCCGAAAAGAGAAGTTCAACGACTACGTCACGCTCAACAACCGGCTCATTGCCGAATGGGAAAAGAAACTTTAAACCCTTTAAAACAACCCATCTCATGCACAAGAATAACATCGTGCGAACGACACTACTCTTCCTGCTGGTGCTGACGCCTATGCTGCTGGTGGCGCAGTCGAACTACAAGCAACCCATGACCATCGATGCCAAGGGGTTAGTCCGGGATGCCGGTGGTAAAACCATCGGTATGGTCACTAAAGATCAGATTATCAAAGACGCCAACGGGCAGAAGCTCGCCTTTGTGGACGGTCAGGGCAATCTGGTCGATGCCAGGACTGGCAAAAAAATGGGGCGTATGGGGAAAGATGGTAAGACCTACTACGATGCCACGGGGCAACTCTTGTTTACCGTCAACGATGTGGACGGGCCTACCTGCGACATTATCAACGCTAAAGGGGAGAAGATTGGCAATGTTCACGACAACTTGAAGGGAACGGCCTGTGCACTGCACTGCTTTCAGAGCGGCCACACCCACAAGCACTAACTTTTTTATTCTGATGAATCGGCAACACTTTCTCCGAACCCTCGGGCTGGGTACGGTCGCTACGTTGAGTGGTCAGGCCCTGCTGACGGGCTGCAACACGCACGACATGAGTGGCATGGATGCCGCCGAAACGGCTCCAACAATCAACGAGCTACCGTTCGACACGCCCCTGCGCTTTCCCGAAACCGTAAACGGCACCACCACGCTGTCGGCCCGTGCCGCCACCGAATCAATGCTTAAGGGAAAAGCTGGTCGGGTACTGGGCTACCGCGAAGGGGTGCTGGGACCTACCATTCGGGTAAGCAGCGGTACCGACGTCAGTCTGCGCTTTCAGAATAATCTGACCGAGAAAACCAACATCCACTGGCATGGCCTGCTGGTGCCGGCCGCAATGGATGGTCATCCTACGCAGATGGTAGCCGCCGGACAATCGTTCACCTATTCGTTTCGGCTCAATCAGGCCGCTACGATGGCGTGGTATCACCCACACCCCCACGAGAAAACCGCCAAACAGGTGCATCAGGGGCTGGCGGGCTTGTTTATCGTCGAAACACCCGCCGAGAAAGCCCTTGGCCTACCCTCAGGGGCCTACGAACTGCCGCTGGTCATTCAGGACAAACGCTTAGATGCGACCGGTACGCCCACCTACGCCCCCACCATGAACGACGTGATGATGGGGTATATGGGGGAAACCGTGACGGTCAATGGCGTGGCCGGTGCCCTCCATAACGTCGCTACCCGGTTTTACCGATTACGAATCGTCAACGGCTCCAATGGTCGTCTGTACAACCTGGCTCTGAGCAACGATAGCCCATTCTGGCTTATCGGGACCGACGGGGGGCTGCTGGCGGCTCCCGAATCGGTGACCTCCCTGCTGTTGGCTCCCGGTGAGCGGGCCGACCTGCTGGTCGATTTCTCCAAAGCAACGGTCGGCACGGAGGTCTTTCTGCGGAGCAATCCATTCGGTGGTGCCTCCGCGCAGGGCCGTCAGGGCTTCAACATCCTTCGGTTTGTCGTTAACCGCACAGAAGCCGAGCCGTTTCGACTGCCTGCTTCGCTGGGTACTGCTCCCACGCTATCAGCCGGTGCCGCTACACAAACACGCACGTTCAATATTGGGGTAGCCATGAGCGGCATGAACATGGGGGCCATGAAGGGGATGCACACCATCAACGGAAAGGTGTACAGCATGAACCGGGTGGATGAGCAGGTAAAGTTGGGTGCCACCGAAATCTGGGAGTTCGACAATAGCGCGGGCGACGAGCCGCACCCCATGCACCTGCACGGTACATTCTTTCAGGTGCTGAGCCGCACTGGAGGCCGTAATGCCCTCACCGCCACCGAGAAGGGCCTGAAAGATACGGTCCTGGTCATGCCCGGCGAGCGGGTGCGGATTCTGACGCAGTTCAACACGCCCGGCCTGTTTGTTTTCCACTGCCATAACCTCGAACACGAAGACGACGGCATGATGCTCAACTACAGCGTGAGCTAATCTGCGCTTCTGAATTTGTCAATTTTTCACTAAAACCAACAAGTCATATTTCCATGAAAACCGCTCGTTTCCTGCTTGCAGCCATGACTGCGCTGACCGTTTCGCTGACCGCTGCGGCCCAGAACACTACCCCGGCCCTGACGGCCTACTACGGCGTCAAAGATGCGCTGGTGGCAACTAACGGGGCCAAAGCCAAAACCGGGGCCAGTACCTTAGTAGCCGCACTGGGTAAAGTCGATGCCGCCAAACTCGCTGCCAGCGAGAAAAAGGCACTGGCTACCGCCAAAAGCAAAGCCGCTGCCATCAGCAAGACCGACGACGTTGATACGCAGCGTGCAGCGTTTGAAGGCTTATCGACCAGCATGATTGCGCTGGCCAAAGCGACTAAACCCGCCAAAACGTTCGTGCAGTTCTGCCCGATGGCCGCTGAGGGCAAGGGCGCGTCATGGCTCAGCGACAAGCGTGAGGTACGTAACCCCTATTACGGCGATAAGATGCTGAAGTGCGGGTCGGTGAAAGAAGAGATCTAACCCTAAATCACCCCGGAAGCAGCCGACAGAACTGCTTCCGGGGAACTTCTATCAGCGATGGCTCAACAGGAAATTTATATTAAAAATATGGTCTGCGACCGCTGCATCTGGGTAGTGCGCCGGGAGTTGGAAAGACTTGGTTATACCGTATCCCAGATTGAACTGGGCCGGGCCGTGATTGACGACCGGGGCGACGCTCGCCTGCCCATAGATCTGACCACTATCGGCCCTATGCTTCAGGAGCATGGCTTTGCGTTGCTAACTGATAAAACAACCCGGGTGGTAAATCAGGTTAAGACGCTGATCATCGACCTGATTCACGGCGGACGGGTAGCCGAGCTTCGGACAACGCTCTCAGATTACCTGTCTGAAAACGTAGGAATGGATTACGCCCATTTGAGCCATTTGTTTTCTACAACTGAGAATCTGACCATTGAAAAGTTTTGGATTATGCAGCGGGTCGAGCGGGCCAAAGAACTGCTCAGCTACGACGAAATATCAATTAGCGACATTGCCCGTCAGTTAGGGTATAGTAGCGTGGCTTACCTGACCAATCAGTTCAAACAAATCACAGGATTGACACCGGCTGCCTACCGCAGCCGGAATACCAATGATCGCAATTCCATCGACTGGATTTGACTGTTATATGATTGACAACCACGTTAAACGATTATAAAATGGTATCCTTATTCATTCGGCTTTCGCTTCCCATCTGGCTGAGCGTAACCGGTTTCAACGTAGTGGCCCAGCACAATGCCCACACATCACCCTATCAGGCCGAAGCGGGCCGGACCATTAAAACCCTGTCGGAAGCAGACATTAGCGGCTACCTCAACGGACGGGGCATGGGCCTGGCCAAAGCGGCTGAACTAAACGGGTATCCGGGACCGATGCACGTACTGGAACTGGAAAAGGAATTGGCACTAACCGCCACCCAAAAAGCCCAAATGCAAATGGCCTACAACGTCATGCACGAGCGGGCCGTGGTCCTCGGCAAACAGATTGTCGAGCAGGAAACCGCCCTGAACCGGCTGTTTTCGGCCAATGAGGCTACGCCGGAAGCGGTACAAACGACGGTCGAGAAGCTGGCACAGCTTCAGGGGCAGCTTCGGCTGACCCACCTCGACGCACACCTGAAAGCCAAACAAATATTGGCGGTAGAACAGGTAAACCAGTACAATCGGCTTCGGGGCTATACGAAGTAAAAATTGCAACAGAGGGCCGGAATTGTGTAATGCACCGACCCGGCCCGGTAGCGACTTTTGCAGGGTAATTCAGACAAACCTGTAAACAGTCATGGAAACAATTAAACTCAAAACCAACATCAAGTGTGGGGGCTGTGTGGCAACGGTGACGCCTTTTTTAAACCAGACGGTTGGGGACGGCAACTGGCAGGTGGACACGCAAAACCCCGATAAAGTGCTGACGGTAACGACGGAGGAGGCCACGCCCGAAACCGTGCAACAGGCCGTTCAGCAGGCGGGTTTCAAGGCCGAACCACTGTCCTGAGTGGACACTACGTTCTGCCGAAAGCCGCCACACCGGGCGGCTTTTTTGTTGCCGCCTTCACCAAAACAACCTGGCAGATGATAGAAGGCTTAATCAAATTTTCGCTTCGGAACCGGTTTCTGGTGCTGCTCATTGCCGCCGGTCTGTTTGGCTGGGGAGCCTACTCGGTCAGAACCAGTAAAATCGACGCGATTCCCGACCTCTCGGAGAATCAGGTGATCGTCTTCACCGAGTGGATGGGCCGCTCCCCGCAGCTTATCGAAGACCAGATTACGTACCCGCTGGTAACGAACCTACAGGGCCTGCCGCAGGTCAAGTACGTGCGCGGTACGTCGATGTTTGGCATGAGCTTCGTCTACGTCATCTTCAACGACGACACGGAGGTTTACTGGGCCAGAGAGCGGGTATTGGAACGCCTGAACTACGCGGCCCGGCTGCTGCCCGATGGTGTTTCGCCGACGCTCGGCCCCGACGGAACGGGCGTAGGACATATTCTCTGGTACACGCTTGACGCACCGGGCATGGACCTCGGCGAGCAGCGGGCCGTGCAGGACTGGTACGTCAAGTTCGGCCTTCAGAACGTACCCGGCGTGGCCGAAATCGCGTCCTTTGGCGGCTTTCAAAAACAGTACCAGGTCACGCTCGACCCCAATAAACTAACCTACTACGGTTTGTCGGTGCCGCAGGTCATTGGCGCGATCCGGGCCAACAACAACGAAGCCGGGGGGCGCAAGTTCGAGTTGAGCGGCATCGGCTACATTATCAAAACGACGGGGTATCTGCAATCCGTGGAGCAGATTCAGAACATACCGCTTAGGACCGTCAGCAGCGTACCCGTGCGCGTGGCCGACGTAGCGACGGTGCAGATGACGGGCGAGACCCGGCTGGGCATCTTCGACCTCAACGGCGAGGGCGAGGCTGTGGGCGGCATCGTGGTGATGCGCTACGGTGAAAACGCCGACGAGGTCATCGGCAACGTCAAAAAGAAGATGGAAGAGGTCGCCCGTGGACTGCCCGACGGGGTAAAGTTCAACATCGTTTATGACCGCAGCGGGTTGATTCAGGAGTCGGTCGCGTCCATCACTCATACACTCATCGAGGAAATGATTGTCGTGTCGTTGGTCGTAATCCTGTTTCTGCTGCACTGGCGGTCGGCCATCAGCATCATCATTCAGATTCCGATCACCATTGCCACCAGTTTCATTCTGCTCAACGCCTTCGATATCTCGTCCAATATCATGTCCCTGACGGGCATTGCGCTGGCTATTGGTGTCATCGTCGACAACGGCATCATCATGGCCGAGAATGCCTATAAGAACCTGGCCGTGCGGCAGGCGGAACTGACCGCCGGACAGCATGAATCGAAAGTTTCCTCGGTCACCTCTAAACCCGTTGAAGAGTATGGAAGCGAACGTACCTAAGAACCATTGGGAAGCCATTTACCGTACAAAGCAGGCTGACCAGCTAAGCTGGACGCAGGCTATTCCCGCTACGTCGCTGGCTTTTATTCAACAGGCTCAACTGCCCAAATCGGCGCGTATCATTGATATCGGTGGCGGGGACAGCACCCTGGTGGATTTCCTGCTGGATGAGGGCTACGAGCACATCAGCGTCCTGGATATGAGTGAAGCGGCTCTGATACGGGCCAAAGAGCGGCTGGGCAACCGGGCCGACCGGGTGGAATGGATTGTAAGCGACATTACCGCCTACACACCGGTTCAACCCTTCGATTTCTGGCACGACCGGGCGGCTTTTCATTTTCTGACGACTCGTGGGCAAATTAACCGCTACGTAGCGACGGCCCGGGCGAGCGTAGTACCGGGTGGGTACGTTACCATCGGCACCTTTTCGGAAAATGGCCCCGAAAAGTGCAGCGGTCTGCCTGTGCGTCGCTACAGCGAACAGGCGCTGACCGATGAACTAACGCGGGGCTTCCGCAAACTCCGGTGCCTAACTGAAAACCATATCACCCCTTTCCAGACGAGCCAGAACTTCCTCTTCTGCTCGTTTCAGCGAGAAGGGCAAAACTGAAAGCGAACTCATGTGGAAGAATCTAAAACGCTTCTTTGGCTTTGGCCATAAAAACTACGTCGACATCCCCGACGAAGAGCGGCTGGCGATCATCGAGCGGTCGAGTCTTCAGGTCTCGCGGGGCGTGTTTTACTCGACGGTCATCATCATTACGTCGTTTCTGCCCGTGTTCCTGCTGACGGGGCAGGAAGGCAAACTGTTTCACCCCCTGGCCTGGACCAAGACGTTCATCCTGCTGGTGGATGCCTTGCTGGTGGTCACGCTGGCCCCGGTGCTGATCTCCTTTTTCATGAAGGGCCGCTTCAAAGACGACCACGCCAACCCCATAACCCGCGTTCTGGAACGCATCTACGAGCCACTCATTCATTGGGTAATGCGCTGGCGCAAGACAACCATCGGCATCAATATTCTGGCCCTGGCCGTCAGCGTACCCATGCTGTTGAGTCTGGGCTCCGAGTTCATGCCGCCCCTCGACGAACAAAGTATTTTGTTCATGCCCGTTACGTTGCCCGACGTGTCGAACGCCGAAGCCAAGCGCATTTTGCAGGTGCAGGACAAGCTCATCAAGTCGGTGCCGGAAGTGGACAAGGTGCTGGGCAAGGCGGGCCGGGCTTCGACGGCCACCGACAACTCACCAATCAGCATGATCGAGACCATCATCATGCTCAAACCCAAGTCGGAATGGCGGGCGGGGCTGACCAAAAAAGACCTCATCAACGAACTCGACGCCAAGTTGCAGATTCCGGGCGTGGTCAACGGCTGGACGCAGCCCATCATCAACCGCATCAACATGCTGGCCACGGGCATTCGTACCGACGTGGGCATCAAGGTACACGGGCAGAGCTTGGACAGCATCTACGCCGTATCGGAGCAGGTGAAGGCCGCACTGGAAGGCGTACCGGGCGTGAAAGACCTTTATGTGGAGCCGGTTACGGGCGGCAAGTACCTGACCGTGGACGTGAACCGCGACGCGCTGGGTCGTTATGGGCTGACCGTAGACGACGTCAACGGCGTGGTTGAATCAGCCATCGGCGGCTCACCTATCGGCCAGACCATCGAAGGGCGCAGGCGGTTTTCGATCAACGTGCGGCTGGCACAGGATTATCGCAACTCGGTCGAGCGCATCCGGCGTATTCCCATTGCCACGGCGGGGTTCGGTACGATTCCCCTCTCGGCGGTGGCGACGGTACGCTTTGAAGACGGCCCGCCCATGATTACTTCCGACAACGCCCTGCTCCGGGGCGCGGTGATGTTCAACGTGCGGGACCGCGATCTGGGCAGTACCGTGCAGGAAGCCATCGACAAGGTAGGACGCGACCTCAAGCTGCCCAATGGCTACTATCTGGAATGGAGCGGGCAGTACGAAAATCTCATCCGGGGGCAGCGGACTCTGCTGCTGATTGCGCCCATCGTGCTGGTCGTCATTTTCCTTTCGCTCTATCTGGCCTTCGGTTCGGCGCGGGAAGCCTTTCTGAGCCTGATTACCATTCCGTTCGCGCTCATCGGCGGGGCCTACATGGTCTATTTCTACGGCGTGAATCTGTCGGTAGCGGTGGCCGTGGGCTTCATTGCGCTCTTCGGCATCGCCGTGGAAACGGGCGTGGTGATGGTCATCTACCTCAACGATGCTATGAAGCAACTGGTGGCCCGGCGGGGCAATTCCCGCGAGACCATCTCCCTCGACGAACTGCGCGAGTCGGTCATTCACGGGGCGGCCAAACGGCTCCGGCCTAAGATCATGACCGTCTCGGTGGCTCTCTTCGGGCTGGTACCCGTGCTGTGGGCATCGGGCGTTGGCTCCGACGTGATGCTGCCCATTGTCTTACCCATGATCGGGGGTGTACTGACTTCATCGACACACATTCTGCTGGTGACGCCCCTGATTTTTCTGATGACGAAAGAATATGAACTCAAGAAATTCGGTAAGCTCGACGTACTGGAAGCGTCTCATTAACGGGGGGCTCCTGGCGGTCGGCCTGCTGGGCGCGGCCTGGGGGCAATCGCCCGCGCCGACCGGGCCGGTTCCGGTGCTGTCGCTGGATACGGTACTGATTCGGATTGATCAGAACAACCCCCTGCTGAAGCCGTTCGGGAGCCGGGCGGCTGCGGCCCGCGCCTACGCTGAGGGCGCGCGGAGCTGGATGGCTCCGATGGTGGGCATAGGTACGTTCATGGCTCCCTACCCGGCGCAGATGGTCATGGACGACCGCGACCGGGGTTACGGCATGGTATCGGTCGAACAAGACATTCCCAACCCGGTCAAACAGCGGGCTACGCGGGTGTATCAGGAATCAAAAGCGGCCGTGGAGGAAGCCGGGCGGGGCGTCACGCTCAACCGACTCCGGCAGGATGCCAAAGGACTCTATTTCGACTGGCTGGTGCTGGAAAAACGGCGGGGCGTGCTGGCCGAGAACCGGCGCATTCTGCAAACAATGAAGAAGCTGGCCGACATCCGCTATCCATATCAACAGGGCAGCTTAGGCAACATCTACAAGGCCGAAGGCCGCCTGTATGAGCTGGACAATATGGTTACGATGACCGAGGCCGAGATTGCCCGTCGGCGCATTGGGCTGAACACGCTGATGAACCGGCCCACAGGCGACCCGTTGCAGATCGATACCACGTACCGCCCGGCCCCACCCACGACCGGCCTGCCCACGACAGAAGAAATCGGCAGTCGGCGCAGCGACATTCTGCGCATGGACCGGCAAATCCTGAGTATGCAGGCGGGCATCGAAGCGCAGCGGGCGCAGGCCCGGCCTGACTTCCGCGTCCGCTTCGACCACATGCAGCCTTTCGCCGGTGTGAAGAGCATGATGCCCACGCAGTTTACGCTGATGGGCATGATCTCGATTCCGATTGTGCCGTGGGCCTCGCGGATGTACAAGGCGGAAATCAAAGGGATGCAGCAGGACATCGCGGCTATGCGCTACGAACGGGAGGGGATGCTCATCGAAACGCAGGGCATGGTAGCTCAGATGCTCACCGACCTTCAAAACATGCGTACTCAGTTAGAAAACTACGAACGGCGGGTCATTCCGACGCTTCGGAAGAATTACGACACCCAGCTCATTGCCTACGAGCAGAACAAGGCCGACCTGCCCGTGGTGATCGACGCCTGGGAGACGCTCAACATGACCCAGATGGATTACCTGACGCGCTTACAGGAGTATTACCGCATGATCGTCCAATATGAACGCGAACTGGAGAAATAAAGCTCTCGGCGGGTTGCTGGCCATTACGCTGCTGATAGGCTGCAACCGGGGGACAGAAAATAAAGAATCCCAGGCCCCTGCCAATCCAAACGTTGCGGGCCACGAAGGGCACGGCCACACTTCTACCGAGGAAACGTACACCTGCCCGATGCACCCGCAAATCGTACAGAAGGAGCCGGGTACGTGCCCCATCTGCGGCATGGATCTGGTGAAAAAGGCCAGCACGGGGGGGGACAGCCTTACGGTGAGCGAAGAACTCAAAGCCCTGCTGCAACCGACTAATTCGGTTGTGGTCGCCAACATGGCCACCGTGCAGCCCGAAGCGCGCAGTCTGCCCACGCAGGCCGAAGCCAACGGCCTCGTTACCTACGATACGCGTCGGCTCTACTCCATTCCGGCCCGCTTCGGCGGACGGATCGAGAAGCTGTACGTGCGCTACCAATATCAGCCAATCCGCAAGGGACAGAAGCTGCTGGAACTTTACAGCCCCGACATCGTGACGGCCCAGCGCGAACTACTTTACCTGCTCGACGCCGATGCGGGTAATACCGCCCTGATTGCCTCGGCGAAGCAAAAACTCCGGCTGCTGGGCGTAACCGACGCGCAGCTTGCCGACCTGCAACGTAGCCGAAAGCCCAGCTATTCGCTGGCCGTGTACAGCCCCTACGACGGCTACGTCGTGGAGGAAAACACGATTACGCCTGCCGCACCAACGCCCACTGCCGGAGGTATGGGCGGTGGCGGAGGGGCTGGTATGGGCAGTAGCGGCATGGGGGGTGGAGGGGGCGGGATGACCCCGTCCGCCACCGACGAAATCACGTTCAGCCAGCCCGCTCCCCCAACCGGGGGCGGGGCCATCGGTGGTTCACTACTCATTCGGGAGGGGCAATACGTACAGACCGGCCAAACTCTGTTTCGGGTCGTAAATCCTGGTCGGTTGTGGGCCGAGTTCCGGCTCTACGCCCGCGATGCAGCCGGCATCAAACCCGGCGATGCGCTGACCGTCTCGTTTGACCAGACCGGGCAACCGCCCCGACAGGCACGGGTGAATTTCGTGGTACCGTTCATTGAAGGCGGTAGCCCGTTCGTCACCATTCGGGCGTACCTGCCCGGTAGCAGTAACCTGCGCGTGGGGCAACTGGCCCGCGCTACCATCCGGGGCCGACGGATCGATGCGTTGTGGCTCCCGGCCACGGCGGTGCTCGACCTCGGCAATCAGCAGGTGGTGTTTATACAGGGCGATACGCCCAATACGTTCCGGCCCGTGCGGGTTGAAACCGGCCCCCGGACGGATGGCTACGTAGCCATTGCCAGCGGCCTTGATGCCGGGCAGACGGTGGCCCGCAACGCACAGTTTTTAATTGATAGCGAAAGCTTTGTCAACGTGTCTAATGAGAAATAACGTCATACTTAACCGATGGCTATACGGAGCGTTAACCGGGCTGATGCTGCTTGGGGCAGCTTGTCGGCAAAGGGGGAGCGAGACCACCCAACAGGCCGATTCAACTGCCGTAGCCAGGAGCGACCACGATCATAGCGGCCATAATCACGAAACAGGCGAGGGTGGGCAAACGACCTATACCTGCCCGATGCACCCACAAATTGTGCAGGATAAACCGGGTACGTGTCCTATCTGTGGCATGGACCTGGTGCCGGTGGTAAAAACCGGTGAGGCAGCCAGCGAAATCATGTTGAGCGAAAGCCAGATGCAGCTTGCCAACGTGGTGGTGCAGCCAGTAGCGTCGGGTAGCATCGGCAACAGCACCGTGCTGAACGCCCGCTTAGCCGCCAACGAGCAGCTCACCGACGTCATCAGCAGCCGGGTAGCCGGGCGCATCGAACGCTTATACGTTAAGGAGACCGGTCAGGCAGTCCGCAAAGGGCAGGTTCTGTACGAAATCTACAGCGAGCCTTTGCTGACGCAACAGCAGGAGTACCTACTGGCCCTTCGGCAGGCGGAGGAGTTGAAGGAACCCCGTTACGACGACTTCCGAAGGGCTGCCGAACAGAAGCTACGGCTCTACGGCATGACTCCCGAACAAATCGTGCAGTTGGCCCGCACCAAAACGGTGCAGCCGCGCATCCCGTTTGTAGCCCCGGCAGGCGGTACCGTTACCGAAATTGCCGCCAGTGAGGGCCAGTACGTGGGCGAAGGAACCTTGCTGTACCGGCTGGTGAACCTAAGCCAGCTTTGGGTTGAAGCTGAACTATACGCCGGTGAAGCCCGGTACGTGAAGGTTGGCGATCAGGTGCCGGTGGACGTGGTGGGCAGCGAGGGGCAGCGGCTATCCGCGCGGGTAGCGTTTATCAACCCCGAGTACCGGGCGGGAAGCCAGGTGCTGGTGATGCGGGCTGTACTTCCGAATCCGGGTGGGCGGTTCCAGCCCGGTCAGCAGGCGCGGGTACTGCTCCGGCACGGCGTACAGCGGGGGCTGATGCTACCCGTCGATGCCGTCGTGCGGGCGGGCGGGGGAGCCGTGGTGTTCGTGCAGAAGGGCACCGGTACATTTCAGCCGCGCCGGGTGCAAACCGGCACTGAAACCGACCAGCAGGTTGCCATCACGAGCGGGCTGACGGGCGAGGAGTCGGTGGCCATGTCCGGGGCGTACCTGCTCTACAGCGAGCTGATTTTAAAGAAAGGCATTAACCCCATCACGGCTGATTTAAGCGAAGGGGTTAAATCTACCGCAAACACGGAAGCCAATCCGACACCGGCCCCGAAAGCGGAAGCATCGGCTACGCCCCAATCGCATGGTGCACCGGATGCGTTTAAGAAGCAGCTAACGGGTGTGTATGAAGCGTCGCTGAAACTGACCGAAGCGTTGGTAGCGTCAAACCCGTCTGGGGCCAAAGCCGCAGCCACTGGCGTTGAAAAAGCCCTCACCGGCGTGGATATGCTATTACTGAAAGGAAAAGCCCACACGGACTGGATGACGTACCTAAACGCTATGAATGGGGCCTTGAAAACCCTGCGTAGCGCAAACGATCTCGACAAACAACGTACTGCCTACGCCGGGTTTGAAGACGCGCTATATCGTAGCGTCAAGGCATTCGGCGTAACGGACAAACCCATCTACCGGCAGTACTGCCCGATGGCCCTGAACAACAAGGGCAGTTACTGGCTCAGCGACAAAAAACCGATTCGCAACCCCTATTTTGGCGATCAGATGCTGACCTGTGGGGAGACGAAAGAGGAGATTCGGTAGCTGTCTGTTGGTAGCATCGCTTAGATTTCCTTTATATGAGAAGGGCGGTTAGCTAAACTTTGCATTATTCCAGCCAATGCAGCCTTCATGTGAGCTTGTTCAGCATGATACTTCGCCCAACTTTCGTTCACCAGCTTAGAAACCACAGATTCGTGCGTTTCGATGCCGAGGTACTCTCTACAGGTTAAGTCGCAGAGCCGCCCCACTGTATCAAATGAGTGGTTGTGTCGGTACATCTCATCATGAAAATGCTGTAGCCCGAAAAGTCGGTTCAACAACTCTTTACCGGTAAGGATAAGAACCGGGTTTCGCGGGCGGCTCTTCTGCCCCTTCCTAAAATACTTAACCAGTTTCCCAATAGCCGTTCTTTCGGAAAGACTAAGTTGTGTTTTTAAAGTTGCGAATACCAGCACCGAGCCAGGAAACCGAATTCCCAGTCTTTTCATCCGCTCTATGTCTTTGTCCTGAAAATCAATCTCCGTCTTACATTCACAAAAGAACAAATCGGTTGGTTGCGGGCTGTGCTTGAATTCTTTATAAAACAGAGCAAGGTCCACCTCGTTGATTACTTTTTCCTGTTCACGAATGTCAAAGCTAAGCATTGAACTAATGAGCGCATCGTGCCTGAGCGTGATCCGAAAAAAGCGCAGTGTTAACAAAACGGCTATGATTCCTTCGGCCCGATTATTTCGGGAAAACGGTCCTAGGCCCCGGTACGACCACTTGATATTATCTGGATCATGAATGGGTGCAGAGTATGTGTTTTGGCATACGGTGCACCGTAAGCGTTCATTTAGCTCATTCACTGTATAGAAGGAGTGTTGATTACAGAAAGAGCACTGCACCTTGAAGCCTGCCTGTATGATACCTTTCTTCAGCAACCCATCAATAACGTCAGCCACAGTCCTTACCCTGAAGTGCTCTTTGTTTGAATTGAATTGCTTATTAGCCTCCTTCAGCAACGTCTCTTTGTTCACTATTTTCCCTCCCTCAAATAAAGTGAGAATAGGTAACAGGCCGGGGTTAGCGAACATGTTCACTCCATACATGTTGCCGATGTTAACCAACAGTTGCCGAGCCAGCTTACCGGCTGCCGAATACTGAATAGTTAGGCCATGATGTGCAAACCATTCTTCAAAAACTCGTTCAGACTGCGGAATGGAAATGTCAATTTTCGTATCCCACCCGGCAGCAAGAAAGAAGTGGCCGCTCGGCGAAAAGCGCCATTGCTTATAACCCCATCGCGTTAGGTGTTCAAGCTTTCCCGAAGGCAAGTCGGGTAGTACCTGAGCATGTTGAGGCTGCATGCCGTCCACGGTGTACTGTATCTCATTGGCAAAGCAAAACTTTTTGCTCCGATACGAACTGACATCAAAAGCGGGGGCCAGCACACTAAGTTGAAGTATGGAGTGAGTATCCCAATCAAATAAAACTTCTTTACGATTACCTTCGGGATTGATGGCCCATGCTTTATCATAGTGCAGGCTTTTGGACCCAAGCCAGAACCGGGGTACCCACCAATGGTGAGAATACTGGATTTCTTTCGCCGGGTTAACCTGAATCGTGTTCAGAAACTGCTGAGCCTCGTACACATCCCCGCGCGAGATATTAGACCCAGCGAGAATGTGGATAAAGCTACCGAAATTAAAATGACTGTGAAAGAGTTGCTGCTGCCGACGAATACGCGCTATCCAAAAATCATACCGGTAGGCTGATATTGGTACCGCAAGCATATTCCATCCCATTGCCCGAAGATTCCAGAACAACATCAGGTCCTCAACCCGGTTTGGATTCAGTAGTAAAAGGGCGGTTTCAGACGACCACCTTTTCGCTCCCACATTGTTGAGCCCGTACAAGGTAACATCAAGGGCTGTAAGCGTGTCATCTACGTAATAGCCCTCTGGTCCACCGCCACGAACCCTGGTAGCAGAGAAATAGCGTTTTGGCAGACCAACTGCCGAAATCTGCGGCAAGAGACCAGACGTGTAACTCCCGAATAGAGTTGACTGGAAGAGGTTGGTAGATGCGGCTTTTGCGAAACGAATTTGTAATCTGTCGGTCCGTTGATATTTAAATTCCTGTTCTTTTATGTGGCTTAAAAGTAAATCTGCACCAAGCCCGTACCCCTCCTCCTTAGCCTTAAAGCTTTGCTCAACCTGACTGATGGTCACAATGAGCCGTTCACTCACGAAGGGAGCAATCGATGTAGGGGCAAGTTTGTCGTCAATAACAATGATGTCAGGGTCAAAATTTGCCAGTGTGCCCTGGTAAAAATCTTGAGCACTCTCGTTAATGAAGTATTCTTTCCGAAAGGCGCGGGGCAGTGTTTTGTAAAAAGGTAGAATGGGAAAACAGGCACCGCCCCATAGTGAGGTGCACAACTTTACGGCTCTGAGATAGCTTGCTCTACTTCCTGGTCTGATGAAAAAAGCTAATTTAATGGGTCTTGCAGTTTGCGACAAGGTAACGTTCATGAGACATTCATAGCACTGCGCTCAAAAAAATTCTGCATTTATAAATGTACGCATTTTGCCAAAACCAACAATTTTATAATGCTCTAAATAAACATTACAAGTATTAATTATTTGATTATCAGTAACTTTACAAAAAATGTTTATGAATGAGGAATCAAATATATTGTCTGACGATGAGTTCGATGAATATTGTCGGATACTTCTATCTCAGGAGAGCTTTTCGTTTGTGGAAGGCCACTGGCTCCACCTTTGCCATCTTTTGGACACAATCTCAATTCAGAAGGTTAGTTGGCCTACAGATACAATTCAAACTCACTAAAAGCGTAGAATCGGCACACTGATCATGTACTGATTCTACGCTTTAATAAAGCCAGCAATTAGGTCACTGGACGAGATTCAAGAGCTATTTTACTGTCCTGCAACATACTGTTAACGCACCAATTGGCGTACCAGTCGGCCAGCAAGAACGAAACGATACGCCAGAACAACGGCTTCGGTCGTTTGTAGCGAATACATAACGAGACCGTCGATTGGTATTGGTCAGAACCGGGCCTGACCAGCAACTGCATCTGATACCAGCTCAGTATGAGCATTTTCGGGTGGCCTGTCGTCTCCCAGATTTTTTCGTAGTCCTTAAGCCACTTCGTTACTACAACGGTAAAATCCATGGGGAAACCCATGACCTTGCCCGACCAGCGGTAGCGGGCATCCGGCCCGGTGGCGTTTGCCGACAGTTGCTTCAGTTGCAGGCCGCTTCCCATCATCATCGACGAGTCGTTCATCATGTGGGCACCTGTATTTCCGATGGCATCCATGTAGGCAAACACAACTGGTGGAGCCGCCCTGATTACAATGGTTTTGGTGACGATTTTCATCGACGGTGAGGCCGTGCCTGGCCGGGGTAGTAAATTCAGATGCTCAATGAGTGCCGTGCAGAAGGTGGTTGACCCGATACATTTTGTGGAAATCATCGTAGGCCGAAACGTCATCCGTCGCGAACTGAGCGTCTAAAGCATCGTGGAATGCGTGTTTTTCCGGAAAAGCCTCCTTGACGTTCTTCTTCATCAACGGTTGGATAGACCCGGCGTTGCCCAGGCTGAAGAAGAACTTCGGGACCAACTGCGTACCTTTTCCGCTTATACCCGGCTGCGCCACCGTGCGCTCATAAATTGTCAGTATGCCATTCTCCCTAATCAGGTATTCTTCGTTATTAAAGAACCGGTACGTTTGCCCTTCACAAGTCCGAAACCCATAAACCTCAGCCTTCACAAACGTGTGTTTTTTCCCGTCATGAATTACGTCGAAGGTGGGTTTACCGAGTAAATCGTGCAACTTGATTTTATGGCGATTCGCACGACAATCCACCGGTAAGGCCAACACGCCCTTTTGATAATCGTCTGCGGTTTGGTACACCCCGCTGCCAACGACCGGCTGCTGGTGTTTCGGGGCAGCAGACGGCCCAACCCCTGGGACGTAAGGGAGCAGCAACAAAATGAAAATAAGGAACAGGTTCATTGTACGAATTGATTTAGAGGACTTAAAACCATAACCTGACTGGACTGCTTTGCAATCCAGTCAGGAATGACACACATTGGCACACGCTCAGTTCATCGCCATAAATTCCCGGCAGACTTTGGCGCACTGGCGGCAAGCCTCGGCACACTGGCGGCAGTGATCCATATGCGCAGCATGTTTTTCACATTCTTCAGCACAGGCGTCACAAATCTGAGCGCAAAGCGTACAGACCTGTTTGGCGAACGGACTATTGCCCGCCATGTACGAAGCGGCCAGATAGCAGAGTTTAGCGCAGTCCCGGTCCAGACGGATGCAAGCGACCATCATCTTAACGTCTGATTCGTGCAGGCAAGCCTCCTGACAACGGTCGCACGCAAGGGCGCAACGCAGACAAGCATCGATACAATCTTGTAATTGAGCTACCATGTTTGTAGTTTTTTGGTGATACGTCTGCTTCTATTCTGAAGCCAGGCAAAACTATCAAAGCCCCCTACGTGCCACCGTGTAATATTTTCGCAACTACGTGTAAGATTTTACGGCATCAGCACCTGGTCAAGGGGCCTACGCCGACTCTGATTGTTGAATCGAAATTGGGTAGGGGTAAAACCGGTGTATTTTTTGAATTGATTGGCTAAATACTGTGCGCTGCTATAACCGAGTTTGTAAGCAATCTCTTCCACAGACAACTCATTGTAAATAAGCAACTCTTTAATCCGTTCAATCTTCTGTAGAATAATAAAATGCTCAACCGTGGTATTCTCAATAGCTGAAAAGGTGGTGCTTAATTGGGCGTAGCTTATCCGTGTTTTTTCAGATAGATAGTCTGAGAACTTTAAAGGCGTTGTTATATCTTCCCGATGCACCAGCTCGATGATGACCGTTTTAATCCGCTCTACCAATAGCAGTTTAGCATCCTCCAGCAACCCCAAGCCGTAGCGACCCAGAGCAACTTTAATTGCATCAAGCTTGGTGGCTTCCAATGCTTCGGCAACTACCACTTCCCCGATATGCACACATACAGGAGTAAGTCCAAGTTGCTCCAGTTCGCGCTTGACAATCCATATACAGCGGTCACACACCATGTTCTTTATGTACAGTCGTGTCATAGCCTCTTTCACTGTTTATGGTCAGCCATACTCCGCTTCAGCAACTGCGCGTTCAACGCCACGATCACCGTGCTGGCACTCATCAGTACCGCGCCGATGGCCGGGCTAAGAACAAAATTGGGATATAGCACCCCGGCTGCCAGAGGAATAGCGATTACGTTATACCCTGTTGCCCAAAACAGATTTTGAATCATTTTACGGTAGGTAGTCCGGCCAAATTCAACTAAATTGGTGATGTCGGTGGGCTTGCTGTTGACGAGGATGATGTCGGCGGTCTCGGCAGCGACATCGGTACCAGACCCGACGGCAATACCCACGTTGGCCTGAGCCAGCGCGGGGGCATCATTTACCCCGTCGCCGGTCATAGCCACAAACTGGCCTTGCCGTTGCAAGTCCTTCACTATGTTCACTTTCTGGTCGGGCAAAACTTCGGCATAGACGCCGTCTAACCCTAACTTTTTCGCTACCGCATCTGCTACCTTCTGGTTATCGCCGGTGGCCATGTAGACCTTGATACCCGCCTGCTGCAATCGCCGAGCCGCTTCTCTGGAATCTTCCCGAATCCTGTCGGCCAGCGCAACGTAGCCCGCCAACTGCTCGTTGATCAGCACAAAAACTACGGTCTCGGCTTCACTGCCGTAAGCATCCTGGGGCAGTTGGATACCTTTTTCCTGCAAGTAGCGCGGGCTGACGATACGTACCGTTGCCCCATCGACGGTGGCCGATACGCCTTTGCCCGTAATTGACTGAAAATCGCTGACCTCCGGCAGGTGAAGCCCGCGTTTATTGGCTTCTCGGACAATGCCCTGGGCAATGGGGTGCTGAGACTGCTGTTCGAGGGCTGCTGCCGTGCTGAGCAGAGCCGTTTTATCCAGACCGGGCTGGAGCACGCTCATGCGCGTAACGCCAAACTCACCCTCGGTTAGCGTACCGGTTTTATCAAACACCATTGCGGTGATTTTTCGAGATTCCTCAAAAGCAGTGCGGTTTCGGATGAGCAGCCCCTTCTGCGCGGAAATGACCGTTGATATAGCCACCACCAGCGGAATAGCCACACCCAGTGCGTGGGGGCAGGCCGTAACCATCACCGTTACCATCCGTTCGATGGCAAACGACGGTTCTTTACCGACTGCTAACCAGACGATGAGCGTTAGTACACCCACTGTGAGTGAGATTAGGGTTAACCAGCCAGCAGCCCGGTCGGCCAGCGTCTGCGTTTGTGATTTGGCATTCTGAGCCTCTTCCACCATGCGAACGACTTTATTGAGGTAGCTATCCTCACCCTTATGCGTTACCCGAACCGTCAGCGACCCTTCACCGTTAACGGCCCCTGCGATCACACTGTCCCGCTGTTTTTTCTCGACCGGCACACTCTCGCCCGTTAGCATACTTTCGTTTACCGCGCTGCCGCCTTCGATCACCTCACCGTCCGTCGGAATGCGCTCACCGGGACGAATTAGTACCACATCGCCGACCGAGAGGACATCCACCTTCACGTCTTTCACTGTGCCACCCTCTACCTTGTGCGCTTCGGCCGGCAGCATCTGCACGATCAGTTCAAGCGACCGCGATGCACCCGCCACCGACTTCATCTCCAGGTAGTGGCCCAGCAGCATGATGTCGATCAACGTAGCCAGTTCCCAAAAGAAGTCCATTCCACGCAGCCAGCCTACCGACACGGCCACACTATAGACATAAGCCGCCGTGATGGCCACGGCGACGAGCGTCATCATGCCCGGTCTGGATGGACCGGGCTGACGGGTTCGTAACTCGCCTACCATGCCCGTCAGGAATGGCCATCCTCCGTATACGTAGATGATGGTCGCCAGCACGACCACGAGCGGCTCCCGGTAGGGAAAGTCCAGGTGATAACCCGCTACGTCCTGAAACATCATCGACAGCGCCACGACCGGCACCGATAGCACCAGACAAATCCAGAACCGGCGCAGGAAGTCGGCAATCATAGCCCCGTGATCATGCCCGGCGTGACCATGCTTCTGTTTCATGCCTGTGCTTCCCTGATGCGCCCGATGATCCAATGGGCCGCTATGCCCATCATGGCCGATATGCTGTAGTGCCCGGGCGACGCTTCGCTGCTTCTCGGCGGGTGGTTCTGGCTTATGGTGGTCGGGGTGGTGGTGATGGTGTTCCATACCCGTTGGCTGTTTAGTTAAACGCTTAAAGTAGAAAGGCTTTTTGAGCTTAACAGACAACTCGGTGAAATGGAGCGGTCTACAAAAATTCTGCAACAGTACGGCCGAATTTTGCAAGCCGCCTGCCGGTCTGCAAGTGTAATTTTGTTTGTTATTCAATAAGTGGCGGCCAGGGTCAGGTATTAATCGCCCAGCGCCTGCAACAGCATCCAATTACGCTATAAACGCACACATCCGTGTTTGACACAGAAACTGTTTTGTCACCTGCCAAAGCGTATTCAGCGGTTCCTTTTCGCGTGAAAGGCATGGTATGCCAACGCTGCGTGGAAGAGGTTCGGAGCGAATTGACAAAAGCAGGTTTTTCGGTGCTCGACGTCCGATTAGGGTACGTATCGGTACAAGGGCCGTTAACGGCCGATAAAGAAAAGCAGATCAGCAAGCTGCTGGCTTCGCTGGGTTTTGGTGTGCTCGAAACGTCGGTACCTTTGCCGCAGCAGGTCAAAGATCTGGTAGCTGCCTATTTTGCTCAGAGCGATTTGAGTGAAATCAAAAGCGGCAATACCGGCGGACGGTTGTCGGTGCAACTTCAGGAAGCTTTGAAAGCAGATTACGCGACGATCAGCAGCCAATTTGCTAAAGAAGAAGGCATTACGTTGGAGAAGTATATCATTCGATGCCGACTAAATAAAGTGAAAGAGTGGTTGGTTTACTCCGGTGAGACACTGACAGAGATTGCCTACCGCACCGGATATAGCAGTGTACAGCACCTCTCCAACCAGTTTCGGCAGCAGACCGGCCTGACCCCCTCACACTTCCGGCAGCTACGTCGGCAAAAGCAGGAACTACAGTCAAGCCCTGCCCAATCTACAACGTAGCGGTTCAGGCTTCCACCCCGCCATGAAGAATAGTCACGAGGTCCATAATCCGCTCGATGGTTGCCTCTGAAGCCATGTGGTTGCAAAGGCAATGCGGGCATAGCAATAGCTGCTCGTTGAAGAATAAAGTCAGATCGGCCTCGTCGATAGTGTGGTCTTTGCCGCATTGATCGCAGATACCACTTAAGCTCTCCGAAATAGCCTGCATCAATAGTTGTTGTGATGCTTTTGTTCGTCGGCCACCGCCCTGCATCCATTTGGACCAGAACAACGTACCCACGAAACGTTGAAAAGCCCGAACTGCCTTCAGGTGCTCGTAACCGGGCATCCAACTGAAGACCAACTCGTCGACCACGTGGGCCGCGTAAATCAGTAGGTAAGGCACAAAGTAATAGTAATGACGCCAGTACCGCCGATAGTCGTGATAGTTGGAGAACACGAAATTCAGTTCGGCTTCTTCGGTACGGTAGGCAGGATGGTTGGTAACGATGTGCAGGGCCTGATTGCTGATGCCGTTAATCCCAGCCGGATTGTGCTTATCATACCGTAACCCATACACAACGTCAGGCACGAATAAAGGCCCCGGATTGGCCATTCTGAACACTTCCTTAATGATTTGTTGTCGGTTCAGATTCGGTTCGCTCGGATCGTAGCCCTTTGGATTGCCGACGTGGAAGTATAATTGAATGAATTCGGCCGGATTAGTCAGGAGCCGCTCGAAGATGACTAACTCATCCGTAAGCGGCTTACGGAGCAACGCATAGGCAAAGGTCATCTTTCCCCGTTGAGCGCAGCTCAGCGATTCATACATGAAGTTGGCGAAGTCGCTCAGTACCGATAGGGTGATGTGCTTGGTGAGGATTTCGGCTAATTCAATGTGTTGCCCATTTGCCTTCATAAAATCGAGGGCGTGCATGGACCCATTTTGTAAGTCCTCGACGAATTGCTGGTTTGCGGGATCAATAGCGATTTCGACATTAATGTGTTCCAGAAAGTGCTTTTGGGTCAGGATGCTGGTGAACTGATCATAGATGACGGCGCACAGATTATTGACGGGTCGATATTTTTGGGGCAGATGCGATTGCTGGCCTTCTTCGATGAGGAGCATACGAGTGTTTACGTTGATAATTAAAGCTACTAAATTCTACAGTTTGGAGGAAGAATTGTGTAACACGGCGGCCAGTTCGACCTTCTACTTTTGTGGTAGCTAATGCGCGACCACAACAATGGAAACGAATCTCGATACGCTATCTCGCCCTCATCTAACGCGGGGCGGTTCATTAACCAGGCACACCTTTCCCGTGCTCGAAATGACCTGTGCGGCCTGCGCCGTGAGCGTCGAATCGATGCTGAAAAATACGCCCGGCGTAGCGGAGGTGGGGGTCAACTATGCCAATCAGTCAGCCACGGTCGCCTATGACCCGAAGGTCATTACGCCACAGGGTATGCAGCAGGTGCTGCAATCCATTGGCTACGATCTGGTTGTTGACGTAGAAGACCCGCAGGCCGTGCAGCAGGAAGCCCGGCAGCGGCAGTACGAATCCCTGAAAAACCGGACCATCTGGGCAGGTATTTTGTCGCTGCCGGTGGTGGTGCTGGGCATGTTCTTCATGAACCGGAACGCCGGAGCGGCCCCCTACGCCAACTACATTATGATGGTGTTATCGGCACCGGTGGTGTTTTGGCTGGGTCGGTCTTACTTTGTCAATGCCTGGAAGCAGGCCCGTCACGGCAAAGCCACCATGGATACGCTGGTGGCTCTCTCAACGGGTATTGCCTTTCTGTTTAGTGCCTTCAACACGCTGAACCCCGACTTCTGGCACGAACGCGGGTTACACCCCCATGTTTACTTTGAAGCCGCAGCCGTCGTCATTGCCTTTATTTCATTGGGTAAGCTGCTCGAAGAACGGGCAAAGTCCAATACGTCATCGGCCCTGAAGAAGTTGATGGGGCTGCAACCCAAGACCGTCCGTATTGTGGACGGTGCTACCGAACGGGAGATTCCCGTGGCGCAGGTGCAGGTGGGTCAACTGATCGTGGTACGTCCGGGCGAGAAGATTCCTGTCGATGGCGTAGTCGATTCAGGTACGTCCTTCGTGGACGAAAGCATGATTTCGGGCGAACCGGTACCGGTAGAGAAGCGGGCGGGTGAAAAAATCTTTGCCGGTACGATCAATCAGAAAGGCTCCTTCCGATTCCGGGCTGAGAAAGTAGGGGGGGATACCGTGCTGGCGCAGATCATCCGCATGGTGCAGGAAGCGCAGGGCAGCAAAGCTCCGGTGCAGAAGCTGGTGGATAAGATCGCGGGCATTTTCGTGCCGGTCGTGATTGGCATTGCTTTGCTGACATTTGCCGCCTGGATGCTGTTTGAAGGGGAGAACGCCTTCACCCACGCCCTGCTAACGTCGGTAACGGTGCTGGTCATTGCCTGCCCCTGTGCGCTGGGACTGGCTACGCCCACGGCCATCATGGTCGGCGTCGGTAAAGGAGCTGATAATAACATCCTCATCAAAGACGCGGAGAGTCTGGAACTGGGCTACAAGGTGAACGCGGTAGTGCTGGACAAAACCGGCACTATCACCGAAGGCAGACCGACCGTAACGGATCTGGCCTGGCAGATAAGCGAAGCAGAAATTCCCGGCCTTGCGCCCGTGCTCTATGCCCTGGAAGCCCAGTCTGAACACCCGCTGGCCGACGCGGTAGTTGAGCGACTGCGGGCCAAAGGCATCGTCGGCACGGTTCTCGACCGCTTCGAGAGCTTAACGGGCCGGGGCGTGTCGGGCCGCTCCAACGGGCAAACGTATCTGGTTGGCAACCGGCGACTACTGGTGGAGAAGGGTCTGGCAAATGAACTGGTTAAGGTAAACGGCATGGTCACCCGCTGGCAGGACGAAGCTAAAACCGTTGTCTATTTTGCGGATGAGCAACGGGTGCTGGCCGTGATTGCCATTGCCGACCCGGTGAAACAAACCTCCCGCAAAGCCATTCATACGCTCAGAAAACGGGGGATTGCCGTGTACATGATGACCGGCGA
>ERZ1066118.64-NODE-64-length-118404-cov-18.952285_pt1 | contig 118404 bp, 106 predicted proteins | sample MGYA00382765_ERZ1066118 | MGnify/ENA primary metagenome ERZ1066118 (study PRJEB33369, sample SAMEA5778348) | biofilm metagenome | biome: Industrial cooling water; feature: Water cooling tower basin; material: Biofilm | place: United Arab Emirates | collected...
CCGCGACCTCGGCCGACCCGGCCGCCGCGAGGGCCGCGCGCAACGCGGCCTCCGCCTCGGCGCGGCCGGCGTCCGCCTCGCGCCAGCGCCGCCACAGCAGCATCCCCTCGGCCCGGCGCAACTCCGCACCGATCGCGCGGTAGCGCGCGGCCTGCCGCGCCTGCCGGGCCAGCGCCGCGACCTGCGCGGCCAGCCCCTCGATCACGTCCGCCACGCGCGCGAGGTTCGCCTCGGCCGCGGTCAGCTTCAGCTCGGCCTCGTGGCGCCGCTGGTAGAGGCCCGCGATCCCCGCCGCCTCCTCGAGGATGCGCCGCCGCGCGCGGGGCCGCGCGCTGATCAGTTCGGCGATCTGCCCCTGCCGCACCAGCGCCGGCGAATGCGACCCGGTCGAGGCATCGGCGAAGAGCATCTGCACGTCGCGCGCCCGGCACTCCTTCCCGTTCGCGCGGAAGGCCGAGCCCGCGTCGCGGGTGATGCGCCGCGCGATCTCGATCTCGCCCGCGTCGTTGAAGCCCGCGGGCGCGGTGCGGTCCCGGTTGTCGACGACGAGCGCCACCTCGGCGAAGCTGCGCGCGGGCCGGCTGGCGGCACCGGCGAAGATCACGTCGTCCATCCCCTCGCCGCGCATCGCGCTGGCGCGGTTCTCGCCCATGACCCAGCGCAGCGCCTCGAGCAGGTTCGACTTGCCGCAGCCGTTGGGGCCGACCACGCCCGTCAGGCCGTCGTGGATCACGAGGTCGGTCGGATCGACGAAGCTCTTGAAGCCGTTCAGGCGCAGGCGGGTGAACCGCACCGGATCCCCTCGCTGATTCCCCGGACGGGGCATGGTCGGCGCGGGGGGCAGCGCTGTCAACGCCCCCGCCCCGCATCTGGCGGAAGGCGTCCGCCCGGCCACAAGATGTTGCAGGCCGGTCAGGCCGGACGGAACCCCACCGGGATGCCGGCCGCATCGCCGTCGAGGATCAGGTCGGCCATGGCCTCGGCCATGCGCGGGGCAAGGCCGAAGCCGGTCTTGAAGCCGCCGTTGGCCACGAAGTGCCCCGGCCGCCCCGGCCAGGCCCCGAGCAGCGGCGCGCGGCTTGGCGTGCGCGGCCGCAGCCCCGCCCAGCGCGCGACGACCGGGGCACCGGCCAGCGCGGGCAGCGCCGCCACGGCGCGGGCGTGCAGCGCCCCGATCGCCGCGTCGGTCGCGGAGGGATCGTCCCAGTCCCGCTCGGTGGTCGAGCCGACCGCGACGGTGCCGTCGGCGTGGGGGACGATGTGCAGCCCCCCCGCGAAGACCTGCGGCGCATCCGCCGCCGCATGGGCCAGCGCGAGCGCCTGCCCCTTGACCCCTCCGCCCATGGGCCGCCCCAGCGCCGCCGTCAGGTCCGCAAGGCCCGCCGCGCCCGTGGCCCAGACGACCGTGCCTCCCGCGGCGCCCCCGTGTCCGATCGTGCCGCCCCTCGCCCGGATCGCCGCCGCCAGCGCGGCCAGCGCGGCGCGCGGCCCGATCCGGGCCGCGAGCGTGTCGCGGACCAGGAGGCCCGTGGGGCTCGCCGGCTCCCACGCGGCCCCCGTCGCGGGGACCACGGCCCAGTCCGCCCGGCCCTGCCAGAGCGTCGCCGCGCCCTCGGCCCGGGCGCGGGCGGCCGCCACCGCCGCGTCGTCGCCGAGCGGCTGCAGCCGCCCCGTGCGCGCGTAGCCCGGGGAACGGCCCCCGGCCGCCTCGACCCCGCGCCACCAGTCCCCGGCCATGAGCAGGCTCTCGAGCTGGAAGGCCTTGAGGTCGGTCCACCCCTCGGGCGCATGGGGCGAGAGCGCGCCGACGAGGCCCCCGCTCGCCCCCGCGCCGATGCCGGCGGGGTCGATCACCCGCACCCGCCGGCCGCGCCGCGCCAGCGCCCAGGCGATCGACAGGCCGAAGATGCCCGCCCCCATCACCGTCACGCCCGGCTCGCCGCTTGCCATTCCGTCGCCCCCATGCTCCCTGCGCCATGGGGCGGGTCTAGGCGCAATGACGGACGGCGGCCAGAGCGACGGCGACGACGACGGGGTGGAGTGGCGCGGCGGGATCGTCCCCGTCTCGCGCCGCTACGGCGATCCCTACTACAGCCTCGGCGGGGGCCTTGCCGAATCGCGGCTCGTGTTCCTCGGCGGCAACGGCCTGCCGGACCGCCTCCGCGACGGGTTCCGCATCGCCGAGCTCGGCTTCGGCACCGGGCTGAACATGCTCGCCACGCTGATCGCCTGGCGCGCCACGGGCCGGCCCGGCACCCTGCGCTACACCGCGTTCGAGGCGCATCCCCTGCCCGCCGGCGCGATCGCCCGGGCGCTGTCCGCCTTCCCCGAGGCCGAGGCCGTGGCCGGCCCCTTCCTCGGCCCCTGGGCGCGGGGCGCGATGCGCTTCGCGCCGGGCGGGATGGAGGTGGAGGTCGTCGCGGGCGACGCGCGCGCGACGCTGCCCGCCTGGGACGGGTGCGCCGACGCCTGGTTCCTCGACGGCTTCGCGCCCGCCCGGAACCCCGCGATGTGGGAGGACTGGCTGATGGCGCAGGTGGGCGCCCATACCGTGCCGGGCGGCACCTTCGCCACCTACACCGCCGCCGGGCACGTCCGGCGGGCCCTGGAGGCGGCCGGGTTCGACGTCGACCGCCGCCCCGGCTTCGGGACGAAGCGCCACCGGACGGCGGGAGTCCGCCGCGCATGACCGACCGGGACACGCGGCGCGGCATCGGGCTGATGCTGGGGGCCGTCACGCTCTTCGCGCTGCAGGACGGGTTCTCGCGCTATCTGGCCGAGACCTACAACGTCTTCATGGTCATCATGGTGCGCTACTGGTTCTTCGCGGCCTTCGTCCTCGTGCTCGCCTGGCACCGGCCCGGGGGGTTCCGCGCCGCCGTCCGCACCCGCCATCCCTGGCTGCACCTCGCGCGGGCCACGCTGCTCATCGCCGAGGTCTGCGCGATCGTCTGGGGCTACACGCTGATCGGCCTCATCAACAGCCACGCGGTCTTCGCCGTCTGCCCGCTGCTGATCGCGGCGCTGGCGGTGCCGCTGCTGGGCGAGCGGGTCGGCCCCGCGACCTGGGCCGCGATCGGGGCGGGGATGGCGGGGGTGCTGGTGATCCTGCAGCCGGGCTCGGGCCTCTTCACGCCCGCCTCGCTGCTGCCGCTGTCGGCGGCGCTGATGTTCGCGCTCTACTCGCTGCTCACGCGGATCGCGACGCGGGACGAGCCGGCCTTCGTCAGCCTGTTCTGGGCCGGCCTGATCGGCGCGGGGCTGATCTCCGTCGTGGGCCTTCCGTCGTGGGAGCCGATCCGGGGCCTCGACCGGGTCTGGATCACCGCCTACGCGCTTCTGGCGCTCGGCGCGAACTGGACGCTGATCCGCTGCTACCAGGTGGCCGAGGCGGCGCGCGTGCAGCCCTTCGCCTACCTGCAGATCGTGCTCGTCACGATCATCGGCATCGTGGTCTACGACGAGACGCTGCGCGCCTCGACCGTGATCGGCACCGGCATCGTCGTCGCGGCGGGTCTGTTCACGCTGTGGCACGGGCGGCCGCGGGCGGCGGTGGAGCCCGGCCCCTAGGCCAGCAGCGCGCGCGCGGCCTCGGGCGTCATCGGGTCGGGCCGGGTGCAAGTGGTGCGCAGCGCGACGAAGCGGCCCTCCTCGCCCGACTGCAGGATCGCGAGCATCACCTCCACCCCGTGCAGCGCGCGGTCGAGGCTGGCGCGGTGGCCGCGTCCCTCGCGGATCGCGGCGGCCATGTCCGCGAGCCCCGCGCCGCGCCAGTTGGCCTTCGGCCCGTCGTCGTGGGTCTGGTTCGCGACGGCGAAGGGGTGGCCCGCGTCGTCCAGCGGACGCGCGCACCCGTCGCGCCCCGCGATCTCGGCCGTGCCGCCGAAGAAGTTCGGATCGGGCAGGAAGACCGAGCCCTCCTCGCCGTAAAGCTCCAGATGCGCGCGGCGGTGCGCCCAGACGTCCCAGCTGGTGGACAGGGTCACCGTCGCCCCGCCCTCGAACTCCAGCAGCGCGTGGATGTTGGTGGGGGTGCCCACCGGGATCACCTCGCCCGCGCGCGGCCGGCTGGTGATCCGGCGCGTGGAGCTCGGCGCGCTGGCCAGCGCCGCCACGCGCCGCACCGGGCCGATCAGGTGGATCAGCGTCGCGATGTAGTAGGGCCCGAGGTCGAGCATCGGCCCGCCCCCCGGCTGGAAGAAGAAGCCGGGATTGGGATGCCAGTGCTCCATCCCGTGGCTCATCACGGCGGCCGACCCGGCGACGATCCGCCCCGTGCGCCCGTCGTCGATCGCCGCCCGCGCCGCCGCCGCCGCCGCGCCCATGAACGTGTCGGGGGCCGAGCCGAGGCGCAGCCCGCGCTCGGCGGCGAGGTCGCGCAGCGCCAGCCCGTCGTCGAGCGACAGGACGAGCGGCTTCTCCGACCAGACGTGCCGGCCCGCGCGCAGCGCCGCCGCCGACACGCCGTGGTGCGCGGCGGGCACCGTCAGGTTGACCACGACCTGCACCGAGGGGTCGGCAAGAAGCGCCTCCACCGGCAGGGCGCGAAGGCCGTAGGCCGCCGCCCGCGCCTCGGCCGCGGCCGGGTCGAGGTCGGCGCAGGCCACCACGCGCAGGCCCCGGAACGAGGGGATGAGGTCGAGGTAGGTCCCCGCGATGCTGCCGCAGCCGATGATTCCGACGCCCAGCGGCTCCATCACAGCGCCCGCGCGGCGGCGAGGGAGACGCGGGCGAACCGCGCGTCGTCCGACGGGCTGTCGTGCTCCAGCACGAAGTGGCGGGCGGGGGTGGCCGAGCGCAGCGCGGCCATGATCGGGCGCCAGGCGACGGTGCCCTGTCCCAGGTCGGCCCAGCCGTCCTCGCCGGCCCCGGCCCCGGGCGCCGCGATGTCCTTCACGTGCACGGCGGTGATCCGGGCCCCGTGCCGCGCGATCCAGTCGAGCGGGTCGGCCCCGCCCCGGATCACCCAGGCCACGTCGATCTCCCACTCGAGGTCGGGGCCGCCCTCGAGCAGCGCCTCCATGGGCGGGGTGCCGCAGGGCAGGGGGGCGAACTCGAAGTCGTGGTTGTGCCAGCCGAACCCCAGCCCCGCGTCCCGGAAGGGCCGGCCCATCGCGTCGAGCCGCGCGCCCAGCGCCATCCACCCGGCGCGGCTGGCGGGGCGGTCCCCCGGGGCGATCCAGGGGGCGTAGACCCGCTCCATCCCGACCGCGCCGGCGATGGCCAGCACCCCGTGCGGGTCGCGCTCCAGCATGTCGGGCGCGAAATGGCCGGTGGGCATCGCGAGGCCCGCCGCGCGCAGGGCGCGCGCGAGCCCCGCCGGGTCGCCGTAGACGCCGCCGTAGCCCTCGACCGCGCCGTACCCGGCCTCGGCCAGCATCCGCAGCGTGCCCTCCAGCGGCCCGGAGTTTCGCGAGCCGTAGAGCTGGTAGGAGAACCCGGTCACGGCCTAGCCCTTCAGCTCGGCGGTGATCCGCACCGGCCCCGCCTGGCCCCTGAGCTTGGCGCGATAGATCACCAGCGACTCGACAACCCGCATGACGTAGGTGCGGGTTTCCGTGAAGGGGATCGTCTCGACCCAGTCGACCACGTCGACATCCTCGCGCCGGGGGTCGCCGAACTCGGTGATCCAGCGGCGCGGGCGGCCCGGACCCGCGTTGTAGCCCGAGGCGACCAGCGCCACCGAGGGGCCGAACTCGTCCACCAGCTTCGCGAGGTAGGCGCTGCCGATCGTCGCGTTGAACCCGGGATCGCTCGTCAGCCGCCCCGGCTCGAAGGGCAGGACCAGCTCGCGCGCCATCAGCCGGCCCGTCTCGGGCATGACCTGCATCAGGCCGCGCGCCCCCGCCGGGGACCGCACCGTGGGGTCGAACTCCGATTCGCGCCGCGCGATCGACAGCGCGAGCGCGCGGCTGACCGGAAGGCCGTCGGGCACGAGGTCGGTCACGGGGAAGTAGGCGCCGGGCAGGATCAGCCCCCGCTCCGCCGCCTGCTTGGCCACCACGACCGCGAGGTGCGGCTGGTCGAGCGCGAGCGCCATGTCGCCCAGCTGCGCGAGCTGCGCGTCGTCGAGCCCCTGCGCCAGATGCTGCACGAACCGCCTGGCGAGCGGCCGGTCGCCCGCCCGCAGCGCGAGCAGCGCCGCCTCGAGCACCGACGACCGCGCGAAGGCCGCGCCGCGCCAGTCGGAGGGGCGGCCCTCCGACAGGAGCGAGGCGTCGAGGTCCATCCCCAGCCGTTCGGCCGCGAGAAGGCCGTAGTAGGCGGTCTGGTAGCGCGCGGCGGCGCGGTAGGCCTCGGCGGCCTCGGCGGCGCGCCCCATCACCTCCAGCGTGCGGCCCTGCCAGTAGAGCGCGCGCGTGAGGCTGATCGGGGTCTTCACCGCCGCCTCGAGCGCACGGAAATGGCCGAGCGCCAGCTCCGCGTCGCCGAGGTGCCGCAGGGCCGCGAAGCCCGCGAGGAACTCGAGGTCGGCGTAATCCACCCCGGCGGTCAGGCGATGGCTCGCCGCGACGCGGTAGGCCGTCTCGGGCTCCCCCGCGCGCAGGAGCGCGCGCGCGAGGCCCGCGCGGCGCACGGCCCAGGCCTCGGGGCGGCCGAGGCGCGCGGGGTCCGCGCTCCGGTCGAGGATCAGCGCCGCCGCCTCGTCCTCGAGGTCGTTCTTGATGCGCCAGACGAACCGCGCCTGCGCAAGGCCGGGGTCGTCGCGCAGGGCGTCGGGCACGGCCTCGACCAGCGCGTCGACGCCCCCCCCGCCCCCGGCCAGCGCAAGCCGCGCGCGGCCCAGCGCCCGCCAGCCGGGGCCCACGCGGGGCAGCATCCGCTCCGCTCCCGCCACGTCGCCGTCCCACAGCAGCCGGTCGAGCCGCGCCTCGTTCAGGGCCGCGAGGTCCCCGCCGTAGAGCGAGAGCAGCGCCTCCTCCTCGGGCGCGGTCAGCGCAAGGTCGCGCCAGGCGCGCCGCGCCTCGGCCCGCGCCTCCTCGGCCCGCCCGAGCGACCGGAGCGCGCGGATCAGCGCGACCGAGCCCGTCCCCGTCTGCGGCGCGCCGTCGCCGAACCAGGCGACGACGCGGTCGGGGCTGTCGGACCGCGCCACCGCCGTCTCGCCCTCGCGCCGGATCAGCGGAAGGCCGGGCCAGTCGGGCCTGCGCGCGAGGAAGCCCTCGTAGTCGCCCAGCCGCGCCTCGCCCGCCCGCAGGCGCTGCCATTCGATCAGGTCGCGCGCCACCGCACCGTCGGCCTCGGCCGCGGCGAGCGCCGCGTCCCACTCCTCGCGCGCGGCGAGCGACAGCGCGCGGCCCAGCGCCTCCTGCGCGGGGGCGGGGCGGGGGGCGGGCAGGGCCAGCAGGGCGGCGGCGGCGAGGGACAGCAGGCGGGGACGGATCATGGCGCGGAGCCTGCCCCAGCGCCGGCGCGCCCGCAACTCACTTCCTCAGGCGCGGTGGTAGGGGCTGCCCGCGAGGATCGTGGCCGCGCGGTAGAGCTGCTCGGCGAGCATCACGCGCGCCAGCCTGTGCGGCCAGACCATCGGACCCAGCGACAGCGCGGCGCCCGCCTCGGTGCGCAGCGCGGGGTCGAGCCCGTCCGCCCCGCCGATCAGGAAGCAGGCGTGCCGCCATTCGCCCTTCCACCGGTCGAGCCGGGCCGCGAGCGCGGGCGAGCTCAGCGCCTCGCCGCGCTCGTCCATCGCCACGACGAGCGCGTCGCGGGGCAGCGCGCTGCGAAGGACGGCCGCCTCCGCCTGCGGCGTGCCCGCGCGGGCCTCGATCTCGTCGACCTGCATGGGCCCCAGGCCCACGCCCCGGCCGACGCGGTCGAACCGGTGGCGGTAATCCTCGACGAGATCGCGGAAGGGGCTGCCGCGGTCGATCCCGACCGCGAGGATGCGGATCCCCAGCACCGGGGGTCAGGCCCCGGCGGGGCGGGGCATCTGCTCGCCGGCGGGACGCCACATCTTCTCGAGCTGGTAGAACTCGCGCACCTCGGGGCGGAAGACATGGACGATCACGTCGCCCGCGTCGATGAGGACCCAGTCGCCGGTCTCCTTCCCCTCGATTCGCGAGACGGTGCCGAACTCGTGCTTCAGCCGCTCGACCAGCTTCTCGCTGATCGCGGCCACCTGCCGCGACGAGCGGCCCGAGCAGATCACCATGTAGTCGGCGATGTCGGACCGGCCGCGCAGGTCGATCCGGACGACGTCCTCGGCCTTGTCGTCGTCGACCGAGGCGAGGATCCGGTCCAGCAGCGTCTCGGCCGAGGGGCCGCTTGCGGCGCGCGTCACGCGGCGGTCCGCGCGGGGGCCGACCGGAAGCCCGGTCGCCGGGTCAGAATGGGACAGGACATCGTCCTCCTAGGGGCGGCCCGCCGGCGGGCCCTCGGCAAAGGCTACCATCGCGTCCGGGCAAACTCAACGATCGCGCCCCGGGTTCCGGCGCGCCGGGCGGGCGGTAGCCGATCGCCGCGGCGGCGTCCAGCCGTGCCCTGCCCGTTGCAAGCGGGGCGGGGAAGGCGTATCTCCGCCCGCATGATCCGGTTCTTCGACATCGACGACCGCACCCGGCTGCCCTGGCGGTTCTTCGGCGCGCGGCGCTCGGCGCGCGCGCGCGGCTGACGGCCCCGCGCCGCCCCGCCCCGCCCCGCCGCCCGCCGCCGAACGCCAGCCGAAAGCCATGCCCATGACCGGACCCCGCACCCTCCCCCGCACGCTGTACGACAAGATCTGGGACGACCACGTCGTCCACGAGGGCGACGACGGCACCTGCCTGCTCTACATCGACCGCCACCTCGTGCACGAGGTGACGAGCCCCCAGGCCTTCGAGGGGCTGCGGATGGCCGGCCGCCGCGTCCGCGCGCCCGAGAAGACCATCGCCGTGCCCGACCACAACGTGCCGACCACCGCCGGGCGCGAGACGCGCATCGACAACGCCGAGAGCCGCATCCAGGTCGAGGCGCTCGACCGCAACGCCCGCGACTTCGGGATCCACTACTACCCCGTCAGCGACCGGCGGCAGGGGATCGTCCACATCGTCGGCCCCGAGCAGGGCTGGACGCTGCCGGGCATGACGGTTGTGTGCGGCGACAGCCACACCGCGACGCACGGGGCCTTCGGCGCGCTGGCGCACGGCATCGGCACCTCGGAGGTGGAGCACGTCCTCGCCACCCAGACGCTGATCCAGAAGAAGTCGCGGAACATGAAGGTGGAGATCACCGGAAGCCTGCGCCCGGGCGTCACCGCCAAGGACATCACGCTGTCGGTCATCGGCCACACCGGCACGGCGGGCGGCACGGGCCATGTCATCGAGTACTGCGGGCAGGCGATCCGCGAGCTGTCGATGGAAGGCCGCATGACGGTCTGCAACATGGCCATCGAGGGCGGGGCGCGCGCGGGCCTCATCGCGCCGGACGAGACGACCTTCGCCTACTGCAAGGGCCGCCCCCACGCCCCCGGGGGCGACGCCTGGGAGGCGGCGGTCGCCTACTGGCGCACGCTCTTCACCGACGAAGGGGCGCATTTCGACAAGGTCGTGACCCTGCGCGGCGAGGACATCGCGCCCGTGGTGACCTGGGGCACCTCGCCCGAGGACGTCCTGCCCATAACCGGGGTCGTGCCCGATCCCGGCCAGTTCGCGGGCGGCAAGGCCGAGGCCGCGCGGCGCAGCCTCGACTACATGGGCCTCACGCCGGGCCAGCGGCTTCAGGACATCGCGATCGACACGGTCTTCATCGGGTCGTGCACCAACGGCCGGATCGAGGACCTGCGGGCGGCGGCGGCGATCCTGCGCGGCCGGAAGGTCGCCGTGAAGCGCGCCATGGTCGTCCCCGGCTCGGGCCTCGTGCGCGCGCAGGCCGAGGCCGAGGGGCTGGCGCAGGTCTTCGTCGACGCGGGCTTCGAATGGCGGCTGGCGGGGTGCTCCATGTGCCTCGCGATGAACCCCGACCAGCTCACGCCAGGCGAGCGCTGCGCGGCCACCTCGAACCGCAACTTCGAGGGGCGGCAGGGCCGGGGCGGGCGCACGCACCTGCTCAGCCCGGCGATGGCGGCGGCAGCGGCGGTGACGGGCCGGCTGACGGACGTGCGCGACCTGCTCTAGGCCGCGCCCGCTTCTCCCGGCCGCGCCCGGAGCGGCGGGTTCCCGCACCGTCCGGAAAAAGCCGGCGCGCCGCGCCGGGGGTCCGACGCGCCACGACTTCACGGCCAAAACATGGCAAGTCTGCCACAATTGTTAACGCGACGAGCGCGGAGAGTTGCCAAGGCCGTGACTAGTCGCGCCCCGATCTGATAGCCATCCTGCTCATGCGCAGCCCGCGCTCCGCCTTCCGGCATGGGCGTCGGGGGCTGCGCGGACGGGTCCGGGGATCCGGAACGGGCCTCGTTCGTTGCCGCCCGGACACCGACAAGGGCGAACGCCCGCTTCCGAAGAGCAGATGGAACCATGAAGAAGAGCCTTGGCCTGATCGCGCTGCTTGCCGCCGCCGCCCTGTCCCCGCAGGGCGCCGGGGCCGCCACCGTCGTTCCGCCGCCCGTCAGCACGCTGGAGATCCTCGACGTGGAGGGACGGTGGATCGACACCACCGGGGGCACGGGCGTGCGCGGGCTCGGCACCGCCTCGGTCCGCTGGGGCATCCCCTGGAACAACCGCGGCGTCCGCAGCGGCTACGACTTCGACGGCGTCGACGACGGGACGCCCCAGCTTCCCGAGACCGATTTCGTGCTCGGCACCTTCACCCACCTCAACCGGGTGATCGCCAACGGCACGTCGATCACCGCGGCGCGGCTCCAGGTCTCGTTCCGGGTGCGCATCAACGATCTGACGAACGGGCTGTCGCGGCTGGTCGACGCGCAGTCGACCTTCGACTTCCTGCACTGGGAGACGCCCAACGACGCGCGGCCCTGCGCCGACGGGGGCGCGAACGGCGCGGGCGTCAACGTGAACGGCTGCGCGGATCGCGTGACGCCGGTCCTGAACCCGGCCTTCAGCGACACCTTCCGTCTGGGGCGCGCGGTCTACACGCTCGACATCACCGGCTTCGACAAGGGCGACGCGTTCTGGACGACCGAGGACGCGGCGAACCGCTCGCGGCTGTTCGGCCGCTTCACCGCCAGCCCGGACCTCACCGAGGGCGAGAGCGGCGAACCCCCCGCCCCGATCCCGCTGCCCGCCGCGGGCTGGCTGATGCTCGCGGGCCTCGCGGGCCTCGGCGCCGCGGCCCGGCGGCGTCGTTGAGGGTCGGGGCGGCCCGCGCGACGGGCGGCCCGGACGCGGCCCGCCGGGACCGAAGCAGGCCGGACCCGGCCGAGACGCGCCGGCCGGCGGCTTTTCCGGTTGATCGATCGGGTCCGGTCGTGCATGACGCTAGGTAAGGGACCGGCCGGCCCGCCGACGACCGGCGGACCGTCCTCGCAAGGGGGACCCCGTCCGCGCCGTGGCCGGACCGTCCCGCAACCGAAGACTCGGCCAGCCAGGGCCGGCAAACCTGAGGACGGATCGACATGAAGCTTGCACTTGCGACGGCCGCGGCGATCGCGCTCGCGCCGGCGGCGCTGTCCGCGGCGACGCTGACGGTCACCGACGTCACCGGCGAATGGATCGCGCTCGACGGGACGCCGGCCTCGCCCGACGGGCTCGGCACGAGCGCGGTGAGCTGGGGCACCCCGTGGAACGGCGGGCCGCAGAGCGGCTACGAGTTCGAGGGCGCCACCTCGACCGCCAACCTTCCCAACACCGATTTCGTGATGGGGATCTTCACCCACAACAACAACACGATCACTGCGGGCACCTCGATCACCGGGGCCACGCTGCGGGTCGCCTTCTCGTTCTTCATCGACACCGCGCCCGGTGACATCATCACCCGGATCGCCGAGTTCCGCTTCGACCACAACGAGACGCCGAACGGTGCCGAGCCCTGCGCCGACGGCGGCGCGAACGGCGCGGGCGTCAACGTCAACGGCTGCGCCGACGAGGTGACCGTCCGCACCAACCCGAACTACCGCGAGGCCTTCGAGATCGAGGGCGTCCGCTACGTCTTCGACGTGACGGGCTTCCAGGTGGGCAGCAGCTTCTGGACGACCGAGCGGCGCAGCAACGCCACGCAGCTGACCGGCCGCTTCACCGAGGAGGCGAACCTCGCCCCGGCCCCGATTCCCCTGCCCGCCGCAGGCTGGATGCTGCTGGCCGCCCTCGGCGCGGCGGGCGCGGCCGGCTTCCGCCGCCGCGGCGCCTGACCCCCCGGACGCCCCCGGAGGGGCCGCCCCGCCCGGGGCGGCCCCTCCGGCGGTTGGCTTGGCCGGGGCGATGTGGCAAGACGGGCCGTCCCATCGCGACGGAGTCCGGAATGACCCCCTTCACGACGCTGACCGGCATCGCGGCCCCCATGCCGCTGGTCAACATCGACACCGACATGATCATCCCGAAGCAGTTCCTGAAGACCATCCGGCGGTCGGGCCTCGGCAGGAACCTGTTCGACGAGATGCGCTTCACGCCGGACGGGGCCGAGATCCCCGACTTCGTCCTGAACCGCCCCGCCTATCGCGAGGCGCGGATCCTGATCGCGGGCGACAACTTCGGCTGCGGGTCGAGCCGCGAGCACGCGCCCTGGGCGCTGCTGGATTTCGGGATCCGCTGCGTGGTCAGCACGTCCTTCGCCGACATCTTCTACAACAACTGCTTCAAGAACGGCATCCTGCCGGTCGTCCTGCCGGAGGACCAGGTCGCCGTCCTGATGGAGGATGCGGGCCGCGGGGCCAACGCGCGCCAGACCGTCGACCTCGCGGCGCAGACGATCGCCACCTCGGACGGGCGGGTCTTCGCGTTCGAGATCGACCCGTTCCGCAAGCACTGCCTGCTCAACGGGCTCGACGACATCGGGCTGACGCTGGAGAAGGCGGCCGCCATCGATTCGTTCGAGCGCCGCGCCGGACGCGCCCGCCCCTGGGTCTAGGCGCGCGACGGGCGGCGGATCCGGGCCGCCCGCCCGTTAATCCCCTGTTAAGACCTCGCCGCTCATATTTTGATGCAATCCGGCGACACATTCTCCGCGAAAGTGCCACAATGCTTTCGTTTACCTCACCGGGAGTTGCGGCACCGTTCGAAAGAAGGCACCTTTTGGGCAAGATTGAGGCGCTACGCCACAAAGCACGGGACATGTTGGGCAACAGGGCGCGTGCCGTCATCGGCCCAACCCGGATCGGGGAACTCAGGCAGGTGGTATCGCGGTTCAGCGGCGCGCTTCTGCGCGCCTTCCTCGTGATGGTGCTGGTCGCGACCCCCTCGGTCCTGCTGCCCGGCACCGCGACCGACGACAAGCAGATGGTGGCGCTGGTCGCGCTGTTCGCGGGGGCGCTGACCTTCGTCGAGTACAACGCCCGCTATCCCGGCCTGATCGAGTTCCGCGACGCGCCGCCCTTCAACCGCATCCGCTTCGTCATGCTCTTCTGCACCGTCTTCCTGCTGACGGTCATCGCCAAGAGCGCCTACGAGCCCTCGGCCCTGACGCTGCTGGTCAGGGCGGTGGGCGTGCTGATCGGCGACGCGATGGATTTCCCCTACAGCCCGGTGCGGCTCGCCACGCTGATGATGGCCGACGGCGCGCTGCCCCGGCAGGTATCGGCCGTCCGCACCGCCGCCGGGATGAGCTATCTCGTCTCGCTCATCGGGCTCTGCCTCTTCGTGATCCTGATGAAGGTGCAAGACTGGCCCGTCCGGTCGGGGGCCTTCAACGTCTGGGTCAACCTGCCGACCTTCGATCCGACCACCGGCGGCGACGTCGTCTCGCGGCTCGAACGGGACGCGCGGCTCAACATCGCCTTCGGCTTCCTGCTCCCCTTCCTGATCCCGGCGGTCGTGCAGATGGGCAGCAGCGGCTTCGCCCCGCTGACCATGACCTCGCCGCAGACCCTCATCTGGATCATGACCGCATGGGCCTTCCTTCCCGCCAGCCTGTTCATGCGCGGCATCGCCATGGGCCGGATCGCCGACATGATCCGCGAGAAGCGCCGGATCAGCGGCCCGGCCGAGAACTCCGGCTACATTCCCGTCTGACCGCGGCCGGCCCGATCCGGCGCGGCCTGCGCGCGGCCGTCGCCGCGGCGCTGATCCTCCTTCCCCTTCCCGCCATGGCGGAGACGATCCGCCTCGCCGTCTGGAACGCCGGGCTGACGCGGCGCGGTCCCGGCCTTCTGCTGCGCGACATCGAGGGGGGGACGGACCCCCAGGTCGGGGCCGTGGTCCGCGTGCTCGCAGCGCTCGACGCCGACGTGCTGCTGCTGACGGGGATCGACTGGGACTACGAGGGCGCAGCGCTGGCGGCGCTGGCTGACCGGCTGGCGCGCGCGGGCGCGCCCTACCCCCACCGCTTCGCGCCGCGCCCGAACACCGGCATGGCAACCGGGCTGGACCTCGACGGCAACGGCCGCCGGGGCGAGCCGCGCGACGCGCAGGGCTACGGGCGCTTCGCGGGGGCGGGGGGCATGGCGCTGCTGTCGCGCCTGCCGCTGGGCGAGGGGGCGCGCGACTTCACCGCGATGCCCTGGCGCGACCTGCCGGGCCAGCTCATGCCCGAAGGCACCGACCCCGCCGTCGCCGAGGCGCAGCGCCTGTCCACCACCGCGCACTGGGACGTGCCGCTGGCGCTGCCCGGCGGCGGCGCGCTGCGGGTGCTCGCCTGGGCTGCCACGCCCCCCGTCTTCGACGGGCCCGAGGACCGGAACGGCCGCCGCAACCACGACGAGGCGGCCTTCTGGCTGCGGCTGCTGGACGGCGACCTGCCGGGCCAGGCCCCGCCCCCCGCGCCCTACGTGCTGATGGGGCAGGCGGGCCTCGATCCCGTCGACGGCGACGGGCGCGCGCAGGCCATCCGCGCGCTGCTGGCCGACCCCCGCCTGCAGGACCCCGCACCGCGCGCCGCCTGGGACGTTCCGGCCGACCCGGGCCAGCGCGGCGATCCGGCGCTGGACACGGCGGTCTACCCGAAGGGCGTGGGCGGGCTGAGGGTCGACTACGTCCTGCCCTCGGCCGGGCTCGCGGTGACGGGCGCGGGCGTCCTGCGCCCGGCCCCGGGCGACGCGCTGGCGGCGGACGCCGCAGCCGCATCGCGCCACTTCCCGGTCTGGGTCGACCTGGCGCTGCCTTGACCGCCCGCCGGCCAGACGCTACCCCGCAGGCGCATCGTCCGCACAGGAGCCCGCCTTGGCCAACCCCTCGATCCTGATCCTCGCCGGGGACGGCATCGGCCCCGAAGTCATGGCCGAGGTGAAGAGGGTCATCGCCTGGTTCGGACGCCGCCGCGGCCTTGCCTTCGACGTGGACGAGGATCTGGTCGGCGGCTGCGCCTACGACGCGCACGGCACGCCCCTGACCGACGCGACGATGGCGAAGGCGCAGGCCGCCGATGCCGTCCTGCTGGGCGCGGTGGGGGGCCCTGCATACGATGCGCTCGACTTCTCCGTGAAGCCCGAGCGGGGCCTGCTGCGCCTGAGGAAGGAGATGGACCTCTTCGCCAACCTCCGCCCCGCGCAGTGCTTCGATGCGCTGGCCGACTTCTCGAGCCTCAAGCGCGCGATCGTGGCGGGGCTCGACATCGTCATCGTGCGCGAACTGACGGGCGGCGTCTACTTCGGCGAGCCGCGCGGCATCTTCCGCGAGGGGAACGAGCGCGTGGGCATCAACACCCAGCGCTACACCGAATCCGAGATCGCGCGCGTCGCGCGCGCGGCGTTCGAGCTGGCGCGGCGCCGGGCGGGCCGCGTCACATCGATGGAAAAGGCCAACGTCATGGAATCGGGTGTCTTGTGGCGCGAGGTCGTCCAGAAGGTCCGCGACGACGACTATCCCGACGTGCAGCTGTCCCACATGTACGCCGACAACGGCGCGATGCAGCTCGTGCGGAACCCGCGCCAGTTCGACGTGATCGTGACCGACAACCTGTTCGGCGACATCCTGTCGGACGCCGCGGCCATGCTGACGGGCAGCCTCGGAATGCTGCCCTCGGCATCCCTGGGCGCGCCCATGGCCAGCGGCCGGCCCAGGGCGCTCTACGAGCCCGTCCACGGCTCCGCCCCCGACATCGCCGGGCAGGGCAAGGCCAATCCCATCGCCTGCATCCTCTCGTTCGCCATGGCGCTGCGCTATTCGTTCGACGCGGGCGACGAGGCCCGGCGGCTGGAGCGGGCGGTGGAGACGGTGCTCGCCTCGGGGCTGCGCACCGCCGACCTCCTGGGCCCCGCGGGCGGCACGCCCGTGGGCACGCGCGCGATGGGCGAGGCGGTGGTCGCGGCGCTGGAGGCGAGCCTCTAGCCCGCCGCGCGATCCGGGCTTGCGGGCGCCGCCGCGCTTGGGCAGAAGCGGAGACGACCCCGCGCCGATTCCGCGCCGCGACGGACCCCGTTCATGCCGGCCCAGTCCCCGAACCTCCGGGGCGCGCTCTGCGCCCTCCTGGCCTTCGCGATCTATTCCACGCACGACGTCGTCGTGAAGGTGCTCGGCGCGCACTACTCGCCCGTCCAGATCATCTTCTTCGCGACGCTGCTCGGCTTCCCGCTCGTCACGCTGATGCTGATGCGCGACCGGACCGACGGCAACCTGCGCCCCCGGCACCCCTGGTGGACGGCGCTCCGCACGCTCGCCACCGTGGTCACGGGCGTCAGCGCCTTCTACGCCTTCACCGTCCTGCCGCTCGCGCAGACCTACGCGATCCTCTTCGCGGCCCCGCTGCTGATCACGGTGATGGCGATCCCCATCCTGGGCGAGCGGGTGGGGCTCTGGCGCGGCACGGCCGTGATGGCGGGGCTGATCGGCGTGCTGATCGTGCTTCGCCCCGGGGCCGCGCCGCTCGGCCTCGGGCACGTCGCGGCGCTGACGGCGGCGGTCGCCTCCTCGCTCGCCTCGGTGATCGTGCGGAAGATCGGGCGCGACGAACGCTCGGCGGTTCTGGTCCTCTACCCGATGGTCGCGAACTTCCTCGTGATGGGCACGGCGCTGCCCTTCGTCTACCGCCCCATGCCGCTGGAGCATCTGGCGATGCTGATGGTGATCGCGGCCTTCGCCTTCGTGGCGCTCCTTCTGGTGATCGCGGCCTACCGGTCGGCGCAGGCGGTGGTCGTGGCCCCCATGCAGTACAGCCAGATGATCTGGGCCGCCGTCTTCGGCGCGCTGGTCTTCGACGAGACGCCCGACCGCTGGACCCTGATCGGGGCCGCCGTCATCATCGCAAGCGGGATCGCCATCGTCCTGCGCGAGGGCAGCGGCCGCGTCGCGACCAACCGCCCCGTCCTCGACTCGCGGTCGCGCGCCGAGACGGGGCTCATGCCCCGCATCTCGCTGGTGCTGCGCGCGCTCGACCGGCGGGCATGACCGCCCTTGCAATGCCGCCCCATCCGGTCTAACCCACCCCCCACGGTCGGAGCGTAGCGCAGCCTGGTAGCGCACCTGCTTCGGGAGCAGGGGGTCGGAGGTTCGAATCCTCTCGCTCCGACCAGATCCCGGTCCCCATCGGCCCCCCGCCCCCTGGGCCCCCCGCGCCGTCGTCCCCCCCGCCCCGTCACCCGCCCCCGACCGACCGCAGGATCCAGTCCGCCGTCATCAGGTCGAGATGCGCGCCGCCGCCGTTCTTGGCGAGGGTGATCTCGTCGTCGGACCGCCGCGCGAACAGCGCCGGGTCGTCGTGGAAGTCGGCCACCACGTCCGCCTCGGTGATCGCCCCGCTGGCCAGCGGCATCATCAGCTCGCCGATGTGGTGCAGGGTCGTCGCGCGGGCATCGACGAAGACCCGGGCGCGGGCCATCGCCGTGTCGTCCACCTCGCGCATGGCGGGCGCGTAGGCCCCGATCAGGTCGAGGTGCTGGCCCGGGCGCAGCCAGTCGCCCCGGACCAGCGGCTCGGTCGCCATGGTGGCGCAGCAGACGATGTCGGCCGCGCGCACCGCCGCCTCGAGATCGCCCGCCACGGGCAGGCCAAGCGCCGCGGCGCGGGCCGGTGTGCGGCTCCAGACCGTGAACCGCGCCTCGGGAAAGAGGCTGCGGTAGGCCCCGACCATCGACCGCGCGACCGTTCCCGCCCCCACGAGCAGGATGCGCCGGCTGTCGGGGCGCGCCAGCCGGCGCGCGGCCAGAAGGCTGTCGCCGGCGGTCTTCCATTTCGTCACCAGCCCGAAATCGAGCACCGCCCTCAGCGCGCCGGTCGCGTCGTCGAACAGCGTCACCGCGCCGCCGATCGTGGGCAGGCCCTGCGCGGCGTTGCCGGGGAAGACCGTCGCCGTCTTCACGAGCTGGCCCAGCCCGTCGATCCAGGCGGCGCGGACCAGCACCGCGTCGGGGCCGCGGTGCAGCAGCGTGTCGCGCACCTCCGCCCGCGGCATCCGGTGGCCCGCCTCGAGCGCGTCGAGCAGCGCGGGCCAGGACAGATGCGCCTCGGCCTCCGGGCCGACCATCGCGACGCTCACAGCCCTGCCCCCGCGGGCGTCAGCAGCCCCGCCTGCACGAGACGGCGCGCCCAGCCCTCCCACCCCTCGAAGTGGTGCACCTGCCAGCCCCGCGCCGCGGCGGCGGCCACGTTCTCGGCCCTGTCGTCGGTGAAGAGCAGCGCGCCGGGCGGCAGGCCCGTCTCCGCCTCCACCGCCGCGTAGATCGCGGGATCGGGCTTCGTCACGCCCATCCGGCCCGAGACGAAGGCGCGGTCGAACTCGTTCAGGACGTCGATCCGGCTCTGGGCGAAGGCGAAGCTGTCATCCCCGAAGTTGGTCAGCGCGAAGACCGGAACCCCGCCGGCCCGCAGGGCCCGCAGCAACCGGATCGACCCCTCGATCCGGACGCCCGCCATCTCCAGCCAGTGGTCGTGCCAGAAGCGGATCTCCTCGGACCAGGCGGGGTGGCGGCCGGCGGTGTCGTAGACCGTGGCGCGGAACGGCGCGCCCGCGTCGATGGCGAGGTTCATGCCGTGCAGGTCGACGGCCGCGAAGACCGCGCGGCGGCGCGCCTCGCCGAAGGCCGCGTCGTAGGCGCGCTCGGGGTTCCATTCGAGAAGCACGTTGCCGATGTCAAAGATCGCCGCCTGCGGCCGCATCCCGGCGGACCCTCCTCTCAGCCTGCGCAAGCCGCGCCTCGCGCCCCGCGACATAAAGCCCGGCGCCGCAGATCAGCGCAATCCCCGCCCAGGCCAGGGCGTCGGGCCAGGTGCCGAAGACCGCGACGCCCCAGACGATCGCCATCGGCATCGAGACGTATTCGAAGGGCGCCACCAGACCCGCCTCGGCCAGCTTGTAGGCCTGCGCGATGAGGATGCCGCCCAGCGTGGAGGTCAGGCCGATCACGCCCATCAGCCCCCAGTCCGCCGGTGCGGGCCAGGCCCAGGCGCGGAACAGGAACGCAAGCGCCGGATCCGCCGACCCCGCGAAGCGCCCGTCCCCCACCGCCAGCCCCATGAGCAGGCTGACCACGAGGAACGACCCCTGCACGTAGGCCGTCATCGTCAGCGCCGATTCGGTCCCCCCCATCCGCCGCGTCATCACGTGCATGAGCGCGTAGGCGAGCGCCGCCGCGATCGACAGGAGCGCGGCGGGCTGGAACGCCGCCGACCCCGGCCGGACCATCACGATCACGCCCAGGAGACCCACCAGAACCGCGATCCAGCGCCGCGGACCGACCCGCTCGCCCAGGAGCGGCACCGACAGCGCGGTGACGAGCAGCGGGGCCACGAAGAACACCGCCACCGCGTCCGCGAGCGGCAGCGAGGCGATGGCGAGGAAGTAGAAGAGGTTCGAGGCCACGACGAACGCGGCCCGGATCAGGTGCAGCCGCCACTTCCCCGTCCGCAGCATGCCCCAGCCCCCGTTCATCGGCACGATGACCAGAAGCATCACCGACAGCCCGATGCCCGCGCGGATCAGCACCATCTGGTGCAGCGGATAGTCGCCGCTCAGCCACTTGAAGATCACGTCGTTGAACGAGAACATCAGGCTCGCCCCCATCGCGCAGGCGATGCCGGCCAGGGGGGCCCGGGCGGGCGCGCGGGGGGCGGGGGGGACGGTCATCCCGCGAGCGGACGCCCCTTCCCCGGTTCCATCTGTCCCGTCCGCGACATCAGGCGGGCAAGGCGCGCACCACCCGGTCGAGAACGTCGAGGAAGCGAGACCGGTCGGCCGCCGAGAAGGGCCGCCCGCCCCCGGGCCGGAAGGGATCGGCGGCGCGCAGGTCGGCCATCAGGTCGCGCGTGGCGAGCCGGATGCCGACGTTGGCGGGCGTCAGCTCCTCGCCGTCGGGCTTGACCACGCGCGAGCCGGCGGCCACGCAGCGCGCGGCGAGGGGAATGTCGGCCGTCACCACGACGGAATGCGCATCCGCGCGCGCGGCGATCCACCGGTCGGCCTCGTCCGGCCCGTCGGGGACGAAGACGCTCTCGACCAGCGGGTTCGGGCTGGGTCGGATCCCGCCGTTCGACACGAGCACCATGCGGATGCGGTGGCGGGTGGCCACGCGCTCCGCCTCGGCCTTGACGGGGCAGGCGTCGGCGTCGACGAGGATCGTCCGGTCAGGCATAGAGCGCGGCCGCGTGGAAGGCCACGTGGTCCTCCATGAACGAGGCCACGAAGAAGTAGCTGTGGTCGTAGCCCTTCTGGATGCGGAAGGCCCCCTCCTGCCGGCGCGCGGCCATCGCCTCGGCCAGCGCCTCGGGGCGCAGGTTGTCGAGGAACTGGTCCTGCGCGCCCTGATCGACGAGGATGGGCCCGTCGAAGCCGCGCCGGCGCATGAGGAGGCTCGCGTCGTGCGGCGCCCACTTGGCCTCGTCGGCCCCGAGGTAGGCGCCGAACTGCCTGCGCCCCCAGTCCGACGCGGTGGGGTTCGCTATCGGCGCGAAGGCGCTTGCCGACCGGAACCGCCCCGGCAGGCCCATGGCCAGCGTCAGCGCCCCGTGCCCGCCCATCGAGTGCCCGGTGACCGCCTGCCGCCCCTCGTCCAGCGGCTGCGCCCCGAACAGCTGCCCCGGAAGCTCGTCGGCGAGATAGGTCCACATCCGGTAGTGCCCGGCCCAGGGGGCCTCGGTCGCGTCGACGTAGAAGCCCGCGCCCTGGCCCAGGTCGTAGGCCGGGTCGTCGGCCACCCCCGGCCCCCGCGGCGAGGTGTCGGGGAAGACCACCGCCACCCCCGCCTTCGCCGCCCAGTGCTGCGCGCCCGACTTCTCCATCGCGTTGGCGTGGGTGCAGGTCAGGCCCGACAGGTACCAGATCACCGGGACCGGTCCGTCCTCGGCCTCGGCGGGCAGGAACAGGCCGAAGGTCATGTCGCAGCCGCAGGCGGACGAGGCGTGGGAATAGACGCCCTGCACGCCGCCGAAGGCGCGGTTCTCGGAGATGGTCTTCATCGCTGCCGTCCTCTCGGGGATCGCGCGCGTCAGCCCCCGCCGATCAGCACGCCCGCGGCGGACACCAGAGCACCCCCGACCACGACCTGCAAGGCCGCCCGCAGGACGGGCGTCTCCATGAAGCGGTTCCGGACCCAGGCGATCGCCCCTAGCTCGACGACGGCGACCGCGACGGCGAGGGTGGCGGCCAGCCGGACGTCGGGGATGAGGCGGGGCCGCGCGTGCCGGCACCGCCTGCCCGGAGAGGTCGGCGAGGCGCCGGCGCGGGGCGAGGGCGGACAGCATGGACAGGCCCCGGTCCGGAATGATTCCGGACCGGGTCGGATGCCCGGCGGCGGCAAGGCGCGACGGGCGGTCGTCAGGCGGCCGGGAACATCCCGACGGGGGCCGCGGTTCGTTCGGGGCCCGGCGCCACCCGGCGGCCGGGGCACCGCGCCCGCCACGCCGCCCCTGCGGCGGCGCGGGTCAACCCGAAACCGTTCGCGAAAGGGACCCCGACCATGCATCATGGATCGCACGACGCCGGAATGCAGGCCTGCATCGACGCCTGCCTCGACTGCTACAGCACCTGCCTGTCGATGGCGATGACGCATTGCCTCGAGATGGGCGGCGAGCATGCGAAGCCGGCGCACATCCAGCTCATGATGTCCTGCGCGGAGGTCTGCCGCGCCTCGGCGCACCTGATGCTGATGGGCAGCGCGCATGCCGCGCATCTCTGCCGCGAATGCGCCGAGATCTGCGAGGCCTGCGCGCAGGACTGCGAGCGCGTCGGGGGCATGGAGGACTGCGTCGCGGCCTGCCGCGCCTGCGCCGAATCCTGCCGCGCCATGGCGGGCTGACGGGGGCCCCGCCGGGCGGGCGCGCCTCAGGCCACGTCGCGCGCCAGAAGCTGCCCGCCCGGACCGGGCTTCACCTCGAACCGCGTGCTCAGCTTCTTGACGAGGTCGGACAGCTTGGCCGCGCCGTAGGTGCGGGTGTCGAAGTCGGGGTTTCCTTGCGTGATGTACTGGCCGATCTGGCCCAGCGAGTACCACTCGCCCTCGGGGTCGATCGCGCGCATCGCGGCGACGATCAGGGGGATGGCCTTCGCGGGCGGCTCCTTCGCGGGCCGCGCGGCGGGCGGGGCCTCGGCGGGCAGCTCGGGCATCAGGCCGCCGCGCGCCGGGGCCTCGCGCGCCTCCTCCGCGCCGCCGAGGTTCTCGACGTAGATGAAGCGCTTGCAGGCCATGCGGAAGGCCTCGGGCGTCTTCGTCTCGCCGATCCCGTAGACGTCGAGGCCCTGCTCGCGGATGCGCGCGGCAAGCCGCGTGAAGTCGCTGTCGGAGCTGACCAGCACGAAGCCGTCGAAGAGGCCCGAGTGCAGGAAGTCCATCGCCGCGATCACCAGCCCGATGTCCGACGCGTTCTTGCCCCTGGTGTTGGAGAACTGCTGGTCCGCGACGAGGCCCAGCGCCGCCACCTTCCGCGCCCAGGCCCCCAGCCGCGCGGCCGACCAGTCGCCGTAGATGCGCCGGACGCTCGCCTCGCCCAGGGCGGCGATCTCCTCGAAGATCGCCTCGGCGTAGCCTGCGGGGACGTTGTCCGCGTCGATCAGCACGGCAAGGCGGGGGGCGCGGGGCTCGGGCATGGGCTTCCTTCCGGGGGCCTGCCGCTTGTGCCCGAAACGCGGGCCGGTGAAAAGCCGCAAGGCGTGCCCGCGCCCCGGGCGGGCCATGGTGATGCCACATTGCCTTGACACCCCGGTCGCGCCCGACAACCGGACGCGACGATGACGCTGGCCGCCGATCCCTCCGCTCCCTCCCGCAGCCCCGGGGCGCCCCTGCTGTTCCCGGCCGAAGGCTGGCTCGCCGCCGCGACGGCGTCGCTCGTGCCGGCGTCGCTGGCGCTCGCGGCGCTCCGCGGGCAGGCGGTCGACTGGGCGGGGTTCCTGCCGGGGCTGGCGCCCGGGGCCGCCCTGGTCGCGATCGGCCTGCTCGCCCGCGCGCGCGGGTCGATGGACCGCCTGTCGCTGTTCCTCGTGGCCTCGGGGATCTTCATCGGCTTCCTCGCGGCCTCGTCGGTCTTCACGTTCCTGCTGTTTCCGCTGCCGCGCCCCACGGTCGACGCGCAGCTTGCGGCGATCGACGCGTGGCTCGGCTACGACTGGCCCGCGCTGGTCGGCTGGCTGGCCGAGCGGCCGGGCCTGTCGCGGCTGCTGCGGGCGGTCTACCTCAGCTCGATCTGGCAGATGTTCGGGGTGATCGTGACGCTCGCGCTGCTCCGGCGGCGGGCCGACCTGCACCGGTTTCTCGCGGTCGGGATCGCCGGGCTGGGCATCACGGTGGCGATCTGGTGGCTCTGGCCCAGCGTCGGCCCCTCGGCCGGCGCGCCGCTCGATCCCGGCATCGCGGCGCGCGCCTCGCTTCTGGTGGACAGCCGCGTCGGGGCCGAGCTGATGCGCATGGTCCGCGACGGCAACCCGGTGATCACCCCCGGGATCATCACCGGCGTCGTGGCCTTCCCGTCGTTCCACATGATGATGGCCTGCATGGCGGTCTGGTACCTGCGGCGGACACCGCTGTTCTGGCCCGCGCTGGCGGTCAACGCGCTGATGGTGCCGGCCACGCTCGCGCATGGGGCGCACCATCTCGTCGACCTGATCGGGGCCGCAGCTCTCTTCGGCCTGCTCGCGCCCGTCGCCGCGCGCCGGATCGGCCCGCGCGAGGCGTGACGCGGCCGTCAGGTCCGGCCCCCGCGGCGCCGCACGGTGCGGATGCGTACCCGCCTCGCCGTTTTCCGCCCGCCTGCGAATCGCTACGCTTTTCTCGTTGAAGTTGAGCCTGAGGCTCGACGGCCTGAGGCGCGCATGCAGGGTTCGGACAAGGGGGGCACGGCCATGACGACCCAGATCGACCGTCTTCGCCACCAGCTTTCCGACGTGCGGCGGGCCTGCCGCGAGATCGACCACCGCACGGCGAACAGCCTGCAGATCGCGGCCTCGCTCCTGCGCGCGCAGCGGGCGCGCAGCGACGACCCCCTCGTGCGGCGCGAGATCGAGGTGGCGAGCGGGCGGATCGCCGCGCTGGCGCGGATGCACCGCTTCTTCCAGCTGAACGGCGTGACCGACGCGGTGGCGCTCGACGCGCTTCTGGGAACGCTCGCGCGCGACCTCGGCGCGGCGCTCGGCCTGCGCATCCGGGTCGAGGCCGTGCCGGTCGAGGTTCCCGCGCGGATGGCGATGAAGCTGTCGCTGTCGGTCAACGAGCTTGCAGTCAACGCGCAGAAGCACGCCTACGGCGGACAGGGGGGGCCGCTGCTCGTCCGCTGCGCGCTTGACGAAGGGCGGCTCGCGCTCGCCGTGTCCGACCGGGGGCGCGGCCTGCCCGACGGGTTCGACCCCGACGCGTCCGAGGGGCTGGGCCTGACGGTGGTGCGCGGCGCGGCGATGGAGCTGGGGGGCACGCTGCGGGCCGCCAACGGGCCGGACGGCGGCGCCGTCTTCACGCTGGCGGTGCCGCTGCCCTGAGAAGCCGCGCCGCCTCGGCCTCGGGCACCCCGTAGGTCCGGCCGGCAAGGGCGATCAGCCCCTCGCGGTCGAGGATGGTCAGGTGGCCGCGCGCGGTCGCGATCAGGCCGCGCGCCGCGGCGGCCTGCAGCGCCACCGTCACGCCCGCGCGCCGCACCCCGAGCATCAGCGACAGGAACTCGTGCGTCATCTCGATGTCGTCGCCGTCGACCCGGTCGCGGCACATCAGCAGCCACCGGGCCAGCCGCGCGTCGATGCGGGCATGCGCATTGGCGAGCATCGTCTGCTGCGTCTGGACCGTCAGCACCTGGACATAGCGCAGCATCGCGACCTGCAGGCGGGGCCGCTGCTGCAGGATCGGGCCGAACTCGGTGGCGGCGATCCGGAAGCCCTCGCCCCCGATCTGCATGAAGGTCTCGGTCGGCGACCGGTCCGCGCCCAGCACGACCGCCGTGCCGGACATCCCGTCGCGCCCGAACAGGCCCACCTCGATCCGCTTGCCGTTGTGCCCGCGCGAGACGATCGACCCCACGCCGTCGGTCGGGAAGTAGAGGTGCGTCGTGCGCTGGTTCGCGAGGTCGAGCGTCAGGCGGCGCGGCAGCGCCACCGGCACGAGATGCGGCGCGAGGGCGGCGAGGTCCGGCGGATCGAGCGAGGCGAGGACCTGGTTGCGGCGCATGGTTCCGTCCTGTTGCAAGGACGGGCGCAAGAGCACGCTCAGCCGGCCTCGCCCTGGTTGCTCATGGCCGGTATGGAACCGTACCCAAGCGGCCCGGGGCCGACAATGCGGCGCTCGGTACGCGACCGCACTGCCGGCTGCGTCCGGGATTTCCGCCTCAGCCGGCGCGGTCGCGGTAGATCGAGGTCTCGAAGCAGCGCGAGACGCGCGTGTACCCCAAACCCTCCAGCCAGGCCGCGATCGCGGACCCCTCCCCGTCTGCGTCGAAGTCCTCGACGCAGATCACCGCCGGGCGGAACCGGTCCCAGTCGTTCGACTGCAGCGCCTGAAGGTCGAAGCCCTCGATGTCGATGGTCAGAAGGTCGATCCGGCGTCCGCCGGCATGGGCCTCCATGATCGCGGCCAGGGGCTGCGGCTCCATCGTCGCGGTCGCGCGGACGGGGACTGCCGCACCTGCGAAGCGCGCGATCCGCGCGGGATCGGCGGTGCTGCGGGGGCCGTCGCTGCCCGCGTATTCGGTGAAGGTCACGGCCGCGCCGGGCGCACCCACCAGCGCCACGAGGTTGACGTCGCCCGGCCGTTCCGCGCGGAACAGCGCGATGGCCCGCTCGCTCGCATCGACGTTGATCCCCGTCCAGCCGAAGTAGCGATGAAGGACATGGGTGTTCGACAGCTTCCGCGGGTGGTGCGCGCCGATGTCGACGTAGAACCCGCCCCGCCGCTGCCCGAACAGCCGGCCCAGGACCGCGTCCTCGGCGCTTTGCCCGTAGTGGATGCGCAGGTGCGGGTCGCGCAGCAGCCGCCAGCGGTCCAGCAAGGGCAGCTTCGCCCGGGCAAGGCGCATCAGTAGACCACCACGCTGCGGATCGATTCGCCGCGCCGCATGAGGTCGAACCCCCGGTTGATGTCCTCGAGGCGCAGGCTGTGGGTGATCATCGGGTCGATCTCGATCTTGCCCGCCATGTACCAGTCGACGATCCGCGGCACGTCCGTGCGGCCCCGCGCGCCGCCGAAGGCCGTGCCCTTCCAGACCCGCCCCGTGACGAGCTGGAAGGGCCGCGTCTCGATCGTGGCACCCGCAGGCGCCACGCCGATGATGATCGACTGGCCCCAGCCCCGGTGCGTGCATTCCAGCGCGTCGCGCATGACCTGCACGTTCCCGGTGCAGTCGAACGAATAGTCGACCCCGCCGATCCGGTCGAAGGGGGTCTTCGTCATCTCGACGACATGCGGGACGATCCCGCCCTCCACGCGGCGCGGGTTGACGAAGTGGGTCATCCCGAACCGTCGGCCCCAGGCCTCGCGGTCGTCGTTGATGTCGATCCCGATGATCATGTCGGCGCCCGCGAGCCGCAGCCCCTGGATGACGTTGAGCCCGATGCCCCCCAGCCCGAAGACCGCGGCCTTGGCGCCGGCCTCGACCCTGGCGGTGTTGAGGACCGCGCCGACCCCCGTGGTGACGCCGCAGCCGATGTAGCAGATCCTGTCGAAGGGCGCGTCCTCGCGGACCTTCGCGAGCGCGATCTCGGGCATCACCGTGTGGTTGGCGAAGGTCGAGCAGCCCATGTAGTGATGCAGCATCGTCCCGTCGGGCATGGAGAAGCGGCTCGTGCCGTCGGGCATCAGCCCCTGGCCCTGCGTGCCCCGGATCGCGGTGCAGAGGTTGGTCTTGCGGCTGAGACAGCTGGGGCACTGCCGGCACTCGGGCGTGTAGAGCGGGATCACGTGGTCGCCGGGCCGCAGGGTCGTGACGCCGGGGCCGCATTCCACAACCACGCCCGCGCCCTCGTGCCCGAGGATCGCGGGGAACAGCCCCTCGGGGTCCGCGCCCGACAGGGTGAACTCGTCGGTGTGGCAGATCCCCGTGGCCTTCACCTCCACCAGCACCTCGCCCGCGCGGGGGGCGTCGAGGTTCACCTCCATCACCGTCAGGGGCTGGCCGGGGGCGAGGGCGACGGCGGCGCGGGTGCGCATGGGGCGGTCCTTTCGGCGGGGCGGTGCTGCGCGCAGGCTGGTCGAAAGCCGCGCGGAATGCAACGCGCGACGGGGGCGCTTGCCGCCCTGCCCCCCCGCGGGCTAGCCTTCGCCCCGCAACCCCCTGACGGAGCCGCCATGATCCCGACGACGCCCCCCGCGGCCCTCGCCCTCGCCCTTGCGCTGTCCGCCTGCCAGGCGATGGCGCCCACCGTCGCCGCCGGACCCGCCGCCGACGCCTGCGGGGCCGCGGACTGGCAGTCCCTGGTCGGCCGGGACGTGTCGCCCGTGCTGGCCGCGACCTTCGCGAACCCGATCCGGATCATCCGGCCGGACGACATGGTGACGATGGACTTCCAGCCCGGGCGGATCAACTTCCGCCTGAACGCGGACGACACCGTCGCCTCCGTCGACTGCGGCTGACGCGCGGCGGCTAGTTCTGCGCGCGGTAGGCGCGGTGACAGGCGCTGCACGCGCCCCCGATCCCCCCCATGCTCGCCTGGATCGCCGACGCGCTCGACACGTCGGCGGCGTTCACCGCCGCCTCGAGCGCCTGGCCCTTGGCGACGAAGTCGTCCCAGTTGGTCCAGATTTCGGGCAGGGCCGTGGATTCCGGATCCGCCGCACCCTGGATCTCGAACCGGGCGGGGATCTCGGCGGCGGCGGCGGCCAGCGCGGCCTTCGCGGCTTCGGCCGCGGCGGCATCGTAGCCCGCCTGCCCGCTGGCCATGTCGCCGAGAACCTTGGTGTTCTGGCCGATCGTCCGCATCAGCGCCTGGCGGGCCTGCACATTGGGGTCGGTCGCCTCCTGCGCGAGCGCGGCAAGGGGACCCGTCGCCGCCAGAAGCAGCATGGCAGCTGTGATCGGTCGGAACGGCATCGGCTCATCCTTTCGGCGGGTTGCGGTCGATTGCCGCAGCCTAGGGGCGATCGGTCGGGCTGCCTACCCGGCACGGGGCCGGCGCGTGGCGCTCACCGAGGTGTGAACGGATTTCCGCCGTCGACGGCCGCGGACCGCGCGGCTAGACTGGAACGAAGACCGAACACGCAGGTGCCGCCGATGCCCCCTCCCGCCGTTGCGCAGCGCAGCCTCGCGCTCTGGTTTCCCCGGATGGCGACCGAACGGCCCGGCGCCGCGACGCGGCCCGCCTTGCTGCGCCTCGCGCGCCGCCACGCCCCGCACGTGGCCGCCGAGGGGGCGTCGGGCGTTCTGGTCGATCTGCGGGGCTGCACCTACCCCTTCGGCGACGAGGCCGGCCTTCTGGCCGACGTGGGCGCGCGGTGCGCCGCCCTGGGCCTCACGGTCCGCATGGGGCTGGGCGACACGCCGGGCCTCGCCTGGGCGCTGGCGCGCCACGGCGCGGGCCACGCGCTGGCCCCGGTCTCGGACGGACCGATGCCGCCGCAGGGCGTCGTGGCCCCTCCGGGCACGGCGCGCGCGGCGCTGGATCCCCTGCCGGTCGCGGCGCTGCGGCTGCCGCCCGAGGTGCTCGCGTTGCTGGCGGGGCTGGGCCTGCGGCGGATCGGCGATCTTGCGGACCTGCCGCGCGCGGCGGTCGCGCGCCGCTTCGGCCCCGAGCTCGTGCTGCGCCTCGATCAGGCGCTGGGGCGGACGGCCGAGCCTCTCGCGCCGACCGCGCCGGCGCGCGCGGGCCCCCCCGCCGACCCCGCGCTGGGGGCGCTGGTGGGCACGCTCGCCGCGCGGCTGGGGGACGACCGGGTGACCCGGCTCCACCCCGCCGACAGCCGCATCCCCGAGAAGACGGCGCTCGTCCTCTCCGCCGCCTGGTCCGAGCCGTGGCCGGCGCCCTGGCCCGCGCCGCCTGCGCCGCGCCCCCTCGTCCTCCATGCCCCCGAGGCGATCGAGGCCGACCCCGATCCGATGCCGCCCGCCACCTTCCGGTGGCGAAGCCAGGACCATGCGCTGCGCCAGGCCGCGGGGCCCGAGCGGATTGCTCCCGAATGGTGGCTCGACGAGCCCGGCTGGCGGACCGGGCCGCGCGACTACTGGCGGGCCGAGACGACGGCGGGCGACCGGCTGTGGCTCTACTACGCGCACGGGGGTGCCGCGCCCGGCGGCTGGTTCTGCCACGGGCGCTTCGCCTGACCCCTCAGCGCAGCCGTTCGAGCACGTCGAGGCTCGCGTAGCCGTCCGCCGGCAGGCCCCGCGACCGCTGGAACGCCTTGACCGCCGCCATGGTGCGCGGCCCGATCTTGCCGTCGGCCCCGCCCGTGTCGAACCCGGCCGCCGTCAGCCGCTGCTGCAGCTCCAGCCGCTCGGCCGCGACCAGGCCCCGGTCGCCCCGCGGCCACTGCGCGCGGATCGGCCCCCCGCCCTTCAGCCGGTCCGACAGGTGCCCCACCGCGATCACGTAGGCGTCAGCGGCGTTGTAGCGCTCGATCGCGCGGAAGTTCCCGAAGATCAGGAAGGCCGCCCCCCGCGCGCCCGCGGGCAGCAGCAGCGACGCGGACCCGTGGTTGGGGACACGCCCCCCGTCCACCGTCCGCACGCCGAGCGCGGTCCACTCCGCCACGCTCATCCGCAGCGCCTTGCCCGACTGCGCGTAGTCGAAGCCCTGCGGCAGCGCGACCTCGATCCCCCAGGGCCGCCCGGCGGTCCAGCCCGACTTCGCCAGATACGCGGCGGTCGAGGCCAGCGCGTCCGCCGGATCGTCCCCCCAGATGTCGCGCCGCCCGTCGCCGGTGAAGTCCACCGCGTAGGCGAGGTACGAGGTCGGGATGAACTGCGTGTGCCCCATCGCCCCGGCCCAGCTTCCGGTCATGCGCGCGGGGGCGATGTCGCCCGCCTGGACGATCGCGAGCGCCGCCAGAAGCTGCTCCTCGAAGAACCGCCCCCGCCGCCCGTCGTAGGCGAGCGTGGCGAGCGACTCGATCAGCGGACGGTCCCCCCGGAACTCGCCGTAGCTGCTCTCCATCCCCCAGACGGCGACGACCACCTCGCGGTCGACGCCGTAGGTCCGCTCGATCGCGTCCAGAAGGCGGGCGTGCCGGCGAAGCATCCGCGCGCCGTTGGCCAGCCGCTTCTCGGACACAGCGCTGTCGAGATAGTCCCAGATCGGCTTCACGAACTCCGCCTGGTTGCGGTCCTTCGCGATGATCTCGGGGTTGTAGCGCACGCCCCGGAACGCCGCGTCGAACGTGCGGGGGGATATGCCCTGCGCCAGCGCGCGGCCCCGGAACCCCTCGACCCAGGCCGCCATGCCCGCCGCCGTCCCGGTCAGCACGAGGTCGCCTGCGGGCGCCATCGGCCCCGTCCCCATCCCCACCGGCGCCGCCTGCGCCATCCCCGCCGCCAGCACCGCCGCCGTCATCAGACCTGCCCGCATCGAATCCTCTCCCTGCCCGTTTTGTCCACAGACTAGCGGGAAATCGGGGGTTCGGGAAGCAACCGGGACGGGTGGATCAGCGCGGCCGCCGTGTCATGCGACGCCGCGCGTCCCGCGCGGGCGGGCGGCGCGGGGCGGGTCCGGGCCGCCGCGCCTTGCCCCCGGGCAGCCGTCCGCCCTCCACCTCCAGCAGGTCGAACACGAGGCCGCCGGTCACGGGGGCCGCCTCGACCAGCCGCACGAGCACGCGCTGGCCGATCCCGATCACGGTGCCGGTGTCCGCGCCCATCAGCGTCTGGCTGCCCGCGTCGAAATGGAAGAACTCCCGCCCCACGGCGCGGATGGGGACCAGCCCGTCGGCCCCCGTCCCGTCGAGCTTCACGAAGAGCCCGAAGCGCTGCACGCCCGAGATGCGGCCGGGAAACTCCGCCCCCACGCGGTCGGCAAGGTAGGCGGCAAGGTAGCGGTCGGTCGTGTCGCGCTCGGCGGCCATCGACCGCCGCTCGGCGTCGGAGATGAGCGTGCCCGTCTCGCCGAGGTTGTCGCGGTCGAAGGCGGACAGCCCGTCGTCGCCCCAGCGGTGGCCCGCGATCAGCGCGCGGTGGACGATCAGGTCCGAATACCGCCGGATGGGCGAGGTGAAGTGCGCGTAGTTCGCGAGCGCCAGGCCGAAGTGCCCGACGTTCCGCGGGTCGTAGTAGGCCTGCGTCATCGACCGCAGCGTGGCGATGTTCAGCAGCTCGGCATGGTCGGTGCCCTCGGCCTGCGCGAGCAGCCGGTTCAGGTGGCGGGTTTGCATCACCTGCCCCTTGGCCAGCGTGAAGCCCGCGGCCCCGGCCACCTCGCGCAGGGCGTCGATCTTCTCGGGGCTGGGCTCCTCGTGGACGCGGAACAGGAGCGGCTCCTTCAGCCGGTTCAATTCCTCGGCGGCGGCGACGTTCGCGAGCACCATGAACTCCTCGATCAGCCGGTGCGCGTCGAGCCGGTCCTTGAACGCGACCGAGACGACGCGGCCGGCGTCGTCCAGCACGATCCGGCGTTCCGGCAGGTCGAGGTCGAGCGGCTGGCGGTCCGCGCGGGCGGCCTTCAGGGCCTCGTAGGCGGCCCACAGCGGCCGCAGCACCGGGTCGAGCAGCGGCGCGGTCGCGGCGTCGGGCTGCCCGTCGATCGCGGCCTGCGCCTGCGCGTAGGCAAGGCTCGCGCGCGACCGCATCAGGCCCCGCGCGAAGCGGTGCGCGGTCTTCCGGCCCGCCGCGTCGATGGTCATGCGCACCGCGAGGCAGGCGCGGTCCACGCCCTGATGGAGCGAGCAGAGGTCGCCCGACAGCACGTCGGGCAGCATCGGCACGACGCGGTCGGGGAAGTAGGTCGAATTGCCCCGCCTGCGCGCCTCGCGGTCGAGCGCCCCGCCGGGGCGGACGTAATGGGCCACGTCCGCGATGGCGACCCAGATCACGTGCCCGCCGGGGTTCGCGGGGTCCGGGTCGGGCATGGCCAGCACGGCGTCGTCGCGGTCGCGCGCGTCCTCGGGGTCGATGGTGACCAGCGGAAGGTCGCGCAGGTCCTCGCGCCCCTCCGGCGGGGCGGGCCGCGCGGCCTCGGCCTCGGCGAGGGCCGCGTCGGGAAAACGGTCGGGGATGCCGTGCTGGTGGATCGCGATGAGGCTGACCGCGCGCGGCCCCGACGGATCGCCCAGCACCGCCACCACCCGGGCCTGCGGCAGGCCGAGGCGCCGCGGCCCGGCCTGCTCCGCCTCCACCAGGTCGCCGTCCCTGGCCCCGAGCGTGCCGTCGCGCGGCACGCGCCACTCGCGGTCGGACCCCTTGTCGACGGGCTGGATGCGTCCCCCCTCGGACCCCTCGCGGTAGATGCCGAGCACCTTGACAGGGTTCGATCCCAGCCGGCGGATCACCCGCGCCTCGAAGGCGTGGTCCCCGCCGTCGACGGGGGACAGCCGCGCGAGGATGCGGTCGCCCTCGCCCAGCGCCTCGTCGGGGCGGGCCGCGACCAGGATGCGGCCGGGCGCCTCCAGCCCCTCCTCGGCCGGCACCGCGAAGAGGTCGCCCGCCGCGTCGGGGGCGAGCACCCGCAGCACCGCGACCGGGGGAAGCGCCCCCGCCTCGCGCAGGGCGCGGCGCGACCGCGTGACGGCCCCCTCCTCCTCCAGCTCGCGCAGAAGGCGCTTCAGGTCGATGCGAGCGGCCCCCTTCACGCCGAAGGCGCGCGCGATGTCGCGCTTGGTGGCCTGCGCGGGGTTCTCGGCGATCCAGGCGCGGATCTGGTCCTTCGTGGGAAGTGCGTCCATGCCGGGCGACCTAGCACGGCGGGCCGGGGGCGGACAGGGCCTCAGGCGAAGTAGTCGGCGAGGATGCGGGCATAGACCCGCTTCAGCGCGTGGACCTGCGCGACCTCGACCCGCTCGTCCACCTGGTGCATCCGGTGGCCCACGAGGCCGAACTCCACCACCGGGCAATGGTCCCGGACGAAGCGCGCGTCCGAGGTCCCCCCGCCGGTCGACGCGACGGGCACCCGCCCCGTCTCGGCCTCGACCGCGCGCGCGACCAGCGCCGACAGCGCGCCCGGCGGGGTGAGGAAGCTCGTGCCCGAGACATGGACCTCGAGCCCGATCGCCACGCCCGTCTCGGCCTCGACCCGCGCCGCCTCGTCCCGCAGCCAGGCCTCGAGCCCGCCGGCCGTCTGCGCGTCGTTGAAGCGGAGGTTGACGGCGGCGCGGCACTGCGCCGGGATCACGTTGGCCGCGGCGTTGCCCGTGTCGATCGTGGTCAGGGCAAGCGTCGAGGGCTCGAAATGCTCCGTCCCCGCGTCGAGCCGGTGCGAGGCGAGCCGGTCCGCAAGCCGCGCCATCGCCGCCACGGGGTTGCGCGCGCGGTCGGGGTAGGCCGTGTGCCCCTGCACCCCGCGCGCGGTCAGATGCGCGGTCAGCGATCCGCGCCGGCCGATCTTCATCATGTCGCCCAGCGCCTCGCGGCTCGTCGGCTCGCCCACGAGGCAGTGGGTCATCGCCTCGCCCTCGGCCGCCATCCAGTCGAGAAGCGCGCGGGTGCCATGCGCGGCCTCGCCCTCCTCGTCGCCGGTGATGGCGAGGATCACGGCCCCGTCGGGGGGCATCGCGCGCGCGGCGTCGATGGCGGCGGCGGCGAAGGCCGCGACGCCCGACTTCATGTCGGTGGCGCCCCGGCCGTACATCCAGCCGCCCTCCACCGCCGCGCCGAAGGGATCATGGCTCCAGGCGGCGGCATCGCCCACGGGCACCACGTCGGTGTGGCCGTTGAACCCGAAGGTCCGCGCCGCGCCCTTCGGGCCCCGCCGCGCGAAGAGGTTCGCGACCCCGCCGCGGTCGACCCGCGCGCAGGAAAAGCCCGCGCCCGCGAGCAGCCCCTCGAGCAGGACGAGCGCCCCGCCCTCGGCCGGCGTCACGCTCGGACAGCGGATCAGCGCGGCGGTCAGCGCGACGGGATCGACGGGATCGGGCATGGCAGCCTCCGCGGCCTCGGTCCCGGGGGGCATAGCCGCCGGGGCCCGGGGCCGCAACCGGCCGCGGTGTGGCCCCCCCGCCACCCGCCCGGCGGGGCGAGAGGGGACCGTGCGTTTCCGCATGACAGGGCCGGCCCGGGATCGTTAGGATTTCGTTCAGAAAAACGTCCCGAGGCAGGACAGACGCGGGCCAACGCGCCCATCGGCAGATCCCGACGGCCCCGCCGCACGGCGGCCGCGCGGGCCGCGTTCCGAACGCCCGGCCGGCATGGGAAGCGATGGCGACAGGGGCCGAACTTTCGTACAACACCGGCGCCTCTGCCCTGCAGATGGCGAACGCCATCTTCGGCGACGGCGTCACCGTCCGCGCGGCCAGCTACACCGGGGCCTCCACCTCCAAGGCGATCTACTCCAACGGCGAGCTCGCGCCCGGCGTCGTGCCCTCGAACACGGGGGTGATCCTGTCCACCGGGCGGGCGGCCGACTTCACCCAGTCGGGGGGCGACCCCAACCGGTTCACGGGACAGACCGCCGACACAACCGGGCCGAACAACGTGGCCCAGCTGAACGCGCTGGCGGGCACGAACACCTACGACGCGGCGATCCTCGACGTGGACTTCGTGCCCGCCGGCACGGTGATGACGATGCGCTTCGTCTTCTCGTCCGAGGAGTATCCGGAATACGCCAACTCGCCGTTCAACGACCTCTTCGGGGTCTGGGTGAACGGCGCCAACGTGCCGATCGTCGTGGGCAACGGGCAGGTCGGCGTCACCAACATCAACCAGGACACCCAGACCAACCTGACGGTCGGCAACACGACCGACGCCTTCAACACCGAGATGGACGGCTTCACCGTCACGCTGACGCTGAAGATGGTGGTCAACCCGGGCGTGGTGAACTCCATCCGCATCGCCATCGCCGACACCTCGGACGCGCAGTACGACTCCAACGTGCTGATCGCGGGCGACTCGGCGCAGACCGTGCTCGTCGCGGGCAACGACGCGGCGACGCTGACGGCCACCGGGTCCGGGACGATCGACGTCCTCGCGAACGACCGGGGGGCGGCGGGCAGCACGCTGACGATCACCCAGGTCAACGGCGTGGACGTGACGGCGGGGCAGGTGGTCACGCTCGCCTCGGGCCAGCAGGTCCGGCTGAACGCCGACGGCACCGTCACGGTGATCGGCGACGGCCGGGAAGGGACGGCGTACTTCACCTACACCGTGGTCGACGGGCTGGGCCGCACCGACACCGGCATCGTCACCGTCGATGCGGTGCCCTGCTTCGTCGCGGGCACGCGGATCCTGACGCCCGGGGGCGAGGTGCCGGTGGAATCGCTGCGGTCCGGCGACCTCGTCTGCACGCTGGACGACGGCCCCCGGCCCCTGCGCTGGGTCGGGCGCCGCACGGTCGCGGCGACGGGCGACCTCGCCCCCGTGCACATCCGCGCGGGCACGCTGGGCGAGCATCGCGCGCTGTCGGTCTCGCCCCAGCACCGGATCCTCCTCCGCGACCTGCGGGCCGAACTCCTGTTCGGCGAGGCCGAGGTGCTGGTGGCCGCGAAGGACCTCGTCGACGGCCGCGCCGTCGTCCGGCGCGAGGGGGGCGAGGTGGAGTACGTCCACCTGCTGTTCGACCGCCACCAGGTCGTGCTCTCCGAGGGGCTGCCGACCGAGAGCTTCCTGCCCGGCCCGGTCGGCCTCAACGCCTTCGAGCGCGCCGTGCAGGACGAGATCCTCGCGCTGTTTCCGGAACTCGACCCGGCGACGGGCGCGGGCTACGGCCCCGCCGCGCGCCGGTCCCTGCGCGCCTTCGAGACGGCGGTCCTGCGCACGGCCTAGTCGAACCAGGGCGTCACCTGCGCCACGACCACGGCGTTCTCGGCCAGCGCCCGGTCCATCAGCGCGCGCTCCGCGGGGTCGATCGCGTCGCCGGCCTCCAGCCGCTCCTCGAGCGCGCCGTAGCCCGACACGTCGAGGGGCGCCATGTCGGCCTGCTTCAGGATCGCCACCGTCTCGCGCACGGCCTCGGCCTCGTCGACGCCGGTCGCATAGACCACGAGCCCCGCGCCCGTGGCCCCCTCGGGCAGCCCGTCGCCGGGCTTGCGCCCGACCTCGACCACGAGGGTGTAGACGCGCTGCGGGCGCTTCGGGCGGGGGGGAACGGGATCGTCGGTCATCGCGGTGCTCCGGTCGGCGGGGCCCGCCTTGCCCCAGCGCCGCGCCGCGCGCAAGCGGCGGCCGGTCAGGCGGGGCGCATCGCCGCGCGGTTCCGGTCGCCGCAGTTGGGACAGGGCGCGTCGCGGTCCGCGGCCGGAGAGCCGCAGCAGCGGCAGCAGGCGGGTTCCGCCGGCCCCGGCGCGTCCAGCGGCTCGAGTTCCGGCGGCGGCATGATCGGCAGGCCCGGACGCGGCGGGTCGGCGCGGAAGACCGAGAGCTGGCCCGAGGCCTCCAGATAGGCGCGGTGCACCTGGCCGAGGTTGGCCACGTCGCGCAGGCGCAGCATCTCCATCAGTTCCATCGTGCCGATCCGGCGGTCGAGGATGCCCGCCACGCGGATGACCCCGTCGCGCACCACCTCCACCGGCTGGCCGTCGATGACCGCCTTGGCGCGTCGCCAGCGCCGGATCGCGAGGTCGATCGCCTTGTCCGCGAGCACCACGAGCAGCACCGCGAGCATCGCATGGCCCAGCGGCACGTCCGGGTAGAACTGCGCGTCCCCCACCGCCGAGCCGAGCGCGATCACCAGCAGGAACTCGGCCAGCGACAGCTGGGCGATGCTGCGCCCGCCGATCCAGCGCAGCAGCAGCAGCGTCCAGCCGTAGATCACGGCCGTGCGCAGGACGATCTCGAGCGCGAAGAGCCAGGGCACGTCGCCCCAGAGCATCCGCGTCAGGTCGAAGGGAACGACCGGCTCCTGCATCGCGGCCTCCGGGCGGGTTGCCCGGCCGAACGCCTCGCTTGGGCCCGCGGTTCCGGCTCGCTTAGTCGCGCAGCAGGTCGTTGATCGAGGTCTTGGCGCGGGTCTGCGCGTCCACGCGCTTGACGATCACCGCGCAGTAGAGGCTCACGCCCCCCGACGACGGCATCGACCCGGCCACCACGACCGACCCCGCGGGCACCTCGCCGTAGGTGACGGCCCCCGTGGCGCGGTCGACGATCCTCGTCGAGCGGCCGATGAAGACGCCCATCCCCAGCACGGACCCCTCGCGGACGATGCAGCCCTCCACCACCTCGGAGCGCGCGCCGATGAAGCAGTCGTCCTCGATGATCGTGGGGCCGGCCTGCATCGGCTCCAGCACGCCGCCGATGCCGACCCCGCCCGACAGGTGCACCCGCGCGCCGATCTGCGCGCAGGACCCGACCGTGGCCCAGGTGTCGACCATCGTGCCCTCGCCCACATGCGCCCCGAGGTTGACGAAGGACGGCATCAGGATCGCCCCGCGCGCGACGAAGGCCGACCGGCGCACGATCGCGCCCGGCACCGCGCGGAACCCCGCCGCGCGGAAGCGCGCCTCGTCCCAGCCGGCGAACTTGCTGTCCACCTTGTCCCACCAGGCCCCGCCCTGCGGACCGCCGGGCTGAAGCGCCATCTCGCCCAGCCGGAACGACAGCAGCACCGCCTTCTTCGCCCACTGGTTCACGTGCCAGCCGCCGTCGCGCGGCTCGGCCACGCGCAGGGCACCGGCGTCCAGCGCCTCCAGCGTCGCCTCCACGGCGTCGCGCGCCTCGCCCCGGGTGCCGGGGGTCAGCGTCTCGCGCGCGTCCCACGCCGCGTCGATCGCGGCCCGAAGGGCGTCGTGGGACATGGGGGCAACCTTTCGCTGTGGCCTTGGCGGCCCCCAGCCTATAGTCACGCGGCCGAGGCCGCGCAATCGCGCCGGCGGAACGACGGACGGCCGATGACCGAGGAACCCCGCAGCCACCCCTTCCGCGACAGCGCGCAGGACGTGCGCGCCACGAACCGCGTTCCCGACACGCCGCAGACCCGGTCCGCCGCCTACCGGCTCGCCTTCGCCGACCGCGACTTCCTCACGCGCGAGGAGCTGCGTCCGGTCCGGCTTCAGCTCGAGCTTCTGAAGCCGCAGATGGGGCTCGATGCGGCGGGGATCGTCTCCACCGTCGTGCTGTTCGGGGGCGCGCGGATCGCCGACCCCGACCGGGCGGACGGCGGCGGGCCGGCCCCGCTCTCGCGCTACTACGCCGAGGCGCGGCGCTTCGCCCGCCTGATGACCGAGCGCAGCCTCGCGGGCGGGGGGGCGGAGGACGTGATCGTGACGGGCGGCGGCCCCGGCGTGATGGAGGCGGGGAACCGCGGCGCCGCCGATGCGGGCGGCCGTTCGGTCGGGCTCAACATCGTGCTGCCGCACGAGCAGGCGCCCAACCCCTACGTCACCCCCGAACTGTCGTTCAACTTCCACTACTTCGCGATCCGCAAGATGCATTTCCTGATGCGGGCGCGGGCGGTCTGCGTCTTCCCCGGCGGCTTCGGCACGATGGACGAGCTGTTCGAGAGCCTGACGCTGATCCAGACCGGGCGGATGCGGCCGATCCCGTTCCTGCTGTTCGGCGAAGCCTACTGGAACCGGATCGTCAACTGGCCCGCGCTGGCCGAGGCGGGGGTGATCGCGCCCTCGGACCTCACGCTGTTCCGCTTCGTGGAGACGGCCGAGCAGGCGCTGGCCGCGATCGACGGCTGGGTGCCGCGGGCCTGACCCGGCGATGAGGAAGGGCCGCGGCCCTGCGGCCGCGGCCCTTCCCCGACGATCCCGGGACGGGCTCAGTTGCTGCCGGCGTTCTCGGTGCTGCTCGAGTCCGCGTCCGCCGCCTCGGTGTCGTTGGCGTCGGTCGTGGTGCCGTCGTCGCTCGCGTCGTCGTCGGCCAGATCGGTCGCGTCGTTGCCGTCGGCGTTGGTGTCGGCCAGCGCGCCGCCCTCGGCGGCCCCGGTGGCCGGCGCGGCGATCACGAGGTTGCCCGCGGCCACGGCGGCGTCGACCTCGTCGGTGTTCACCTCGCCGTCGGCGTTCGCGTCGATGCGCGCGAACTGCTCGGCGGTCATCTCGGGGTTGGTCGTCTGGATCTCGGCCAGCGACCAGCTGCCGTTGTTGTCGACGTCGACGAAGGCCGGGGTCTGGGCGAAGGCCGCGGTCGACCCGAGGAGGGCGAGGCCGCCGAAGGCGGTCGCGACGAACAGATTGGATTTCATCTCTTTGCTCCTGAATTGCTTCGGATCCGGCCGGTGCCGGTCCGTTCATGACGGCATCGGGCCTTGGCCCCCTGCCGCCGGTGACGCAACAACACGCAAGGCGGCGTTTGGTTCACGGCCCGCTTGTCCGGGGCCGTTCACATCGGCGCGCCATCGCGTGACCGGACCCGGGAGCGTGCCGCGCGCGGCCCGCGACAAAACCCCCGCTTGGCCGCGTGCGCGCCGCGATCCTGCCCGATTTGCCGACCAATACGGGAGGCGCGCCCACTGTCTGCTGCCACGGGGAAACGAATGGATCGACTGACGGAGATGGAGGCCTTCGCCACGGTCGTGGACCAGGGCGGCTTCACGGATGCCGCCAAGAAGATGGGCATCTCCAAATCCGCGGTCTCCAAGCACGTCTCGGCGCTGGAGGCCCGGCTCGGGGCGCGGCTCCTGAACCGCACGACGCGCCGCGTCAGCCCGACCGAGATCGGGCTTGCCTACTACGACCGCGCGCGGCGCGTGCTGAACGACGCCGGGGAGGCGGATGCGCTGGTGACCTCCATGCAGTCGGAACCCTCGGGGCTGCTGCGGATCAGCGTGGCGACCGACTTCGGGGTGAACCTCCTGTCGCCGATCCTGGGCGACTTCCTGCTGGAGTTCCCCGAGATCACCGTGAACATGGTCCTGAACAACCGCTACGTGGAGCTGATCTCCGAGGGCTTCGACATGGCGATCCGCGTGGGCGACCTCGAGGACAGCTCGCTCCGCGCCCGCAAGCTGACCGAGACGACCAAGCGCATGATCGCCTCGCCCGGCTACTTCCAGAAGTACGGCCGGCCCCTTAAGATCGACGACCTGAACGACCACAAGCTGCTGCACTATTCCAACCAGGCCAACGGCAACGTCTGGAAGGTCACGGCCCCCTCGGGCGAGAAGCGGCAGGTCCGTTCGGTCGGGTGGCTGACGGTCAACGACGGCCAGTCGCTGCTGAACGCCGCGGTCTCGGGGCTGGGCATCGCCTACCTGCCCTCGTTCCTCTACGCCGAGGCCATGAAGAACGGCCAGGTGGAGGAGGCGATCCCCGGCCTGCCGGTCGAGGTGCTGGGGATCTACGCGGTCTACCCGCCCGGGCGCTTCACGCAGCCCAAGGTCCGCGCCTTCATCGACTTCCTCGCGCAGCGCTATGCCGACAAGGGGCCCGACAACTGGTAGACAGACGCCGTTCGTGACGAGTGGCCTTGGTCAGGGGGTCGAGGTCAGCATGGCCTCGACCCTTCGGTTGAGGCGGCGCCCCTCCTCGGTGCGGTTGTCGGCGCGCGGGGCGAGGTAGCCCACGCCCTCGGCCTCGATCCGCGCGGGGTCGATGCCGAAGCCCTCGACCAGCCGCACGCGAACCGCCTCGGCCCGCCGGCGCGACAGCGCCATGTTGGCGTCGAGGGGCCCCGAGGCGTCGGTGTGCCCGACCAGAATGACCCGCGCGGCCGGGTCGGCCCGGAGGACGCCCGCCAGAGCCGCCAGCGAGCCGCTGTCGCCGTCGGCCAGCTCGGCCGACCCCGAGGCGAAGACCAGGTCGTCGAGCGCGACCGCCTCGCCCGAAAGCAGCCGCGCGGGCAGGCTCTCCGGGTCGCCGGCCTCGGCCGGCGGCGCGGGCGGCGGGTCGCCCGGGGCCGGGTCGGCGGTTGGGGGCGCGGGCAGGCGGCCGCCCACCTGCGTGACCTGCGCGAAGCCCGACACCGCCGACCGGCTGACCAGGATCTCCACCACCTGGCGCGCGGCACCCGTCCCCCGTTCCGCCGCGAGATAGCGGAAGTCGCGCAGGTCCACGTGCATGTCGGGCTCGGGCATCACGTCCATCCCGTAGCGGAAGTCGAACCCGCCGCAGGCCTCGGTCTCGCACTCGAAGAGCGTCCGCCACCCCTCGCGCGCGAGTTGCTCGCGCAGCGGCGACAGAAGCTGCAGCGTGGTCTGCCCCGGCGCCTGAAGCCGCCAGGCGGTCTGGTCCAGCGGGCCTTCGACCAGTTCGGTCCGCATCGCGCCGTCGGCGAAGGGGCCGACCGGCAGGCGCAGGCTCGTCAGCGGCTCCTGCCGGTTGGCCGAGACGGTGGCGGGCACCGCGAAGGCGGGCAGGAAGGGTTCCGCCGATGCGGCGCCGGTCAGGATCAGGGCCAGCGCGGCCAGGGCGGCGATCCGGCCCGCGCTCATGCCGGACCGGCCGCCGGGCGGCGTCGGGCGCCGGGGTCCCCCATCCCCGCCGCGTCGGTCATCCGGGGAACAGCGCCTCGAGCCGCGCCATCGCGGCCTCGAGCCGGCGGGGGTCGGTGCCGCGCAGCACGAGGTTCGTGCCGAACCGGCCCGCCTGGTTGAAGGGATAGCTGCCCATCGCCAGGTCGGGGTATTCGGCCGCGAACGCCGCGAAGGGGCCGGCGATGTCGCCCTCGCCCCGCTCCACCCGCAGCGACCGGCTGAGCAGCGGCGCGCCCCCCGTCAGCCCGGCCAGAACCCCCGCGACCATCGCCTGGAAGATCGACGGCACCCCGGCCATGACATGCACGTTGCCGAGGGTGAAGCCCGGGGCGGCGGACACCGGGTTGTCGATCAGCGCGGCACCGTCCGGGATGCGCGCCATCCGCAGCCGCGCCGCGTTGAGGTCGATCCCCTGCCGCGTGTAATGCGCCTCGAGCCGCGCGCGGGCGTCCTCGCGCACCCCGATCGGCACGCCGAAGGCGGCGGCCACCGCGTCCGCCGTGATGTCGTCGTGGGTGGGGCCGATCCCGCCGCTGGTGAAGACGTGGTCCCAGGCCCCGCGCAGCGCGTTGACCGCGTCGGCGATGGCCCGCGCGTCGTCGGCCACCACCCGCGCCTCCATCAGGCGGATGCCGCGTTCGGTCAGAAGGCCCGCCAGATGGTGCGTGTTCGTGTCGCGCGTGCGGCCCGACAGGATCTCGTCGCCGATCACCAGCATCGCGGCGGTGGGGTTCGTCATGGCATCCTCCGGGAGCGTCCCGCCCATCCTATAGGCGGGGCCACAGGGGCGCGCAAACGGCGGATGCGCGGGCTCTGGCATATCCGGGCGGGGACCATTACCTTTGCGCCCGAACCGACGAAGGCCCGGGTCGTGGACGAGACGCGCGGACGCATCACGAGGGACGGCATCCGCATCCATGAGGACGCGGACTTCGCCGGCATGCGCCGCGCGGGCGCGGTCGCCGCCGGCATTCTCGACGCGGTGGCGCCGCTGGTGGTGCCCGGCGCGACGACCGAGGCGCTCGACGCCTTCATCACCGACGAGGTGGCGCGGCGCGGCGCGGTGTCGGCCACGATCGGCTACAAGGGCTACCGCCACGCAAGCTGCATCAGCGTGAACCACGTCGTCTGCCACGGCATCCCCGGGCCGAAGGTGCTGAAGGACGGCGACATCCTGAACATCGACGTGACCGTCATCGTCGACGGCTGGTACGGCGACACGAGCCGGATGTACGTGGCCGGCACCCCCGACCGCAAGTCCGAGCGGCTGATCCAGGTCACGCACGACGCGCTGCTGGCGGGGATCGCCGCCGTGAGGCCCGGCGCGACCTTCGGCGACATCGGCCACGCGATCCAGGCCTATGTCGAGGGCCAGCGGATGAGCGTGGTGCGCGACTTTTGCGGGCACGGGCTCGGCCGCGTCTTCCATGCGCCGCCCAACGTCCTGCACTACGGCCGCCCCGGCGCGGGCGCGGTGCTGGAGGAGGGGATGTTCTTCACCATCGAGCCGATGGTGAACCTCGGCCGGCCCGAGACGAAGGTTCTGGCCGACGACTGGACGGCCGTGACCCGCGACAAGTCGCTGTCCGCGCAGTTCGAGCATTCGGTCGGCGTGACCGCGACGGGGGCCGAGATCTTCACGCGCTCGCCCGCAGGACGGTTCCACCCGACCTGGGGGTGAGCGCGGCGCCGGAGGCCGCCGCCCCCCGCCGCCCGGTCCGGGGCCGGCGCGCAGGGGATCGGCGGCCGGGCGGGGGCGACCCGGAAGGCGCCCGCCGCTCACATCATCCAGAGGACCATCCAGACCGCCATGCCGACCATGACGAGGTTCTCGGTCAACGACACGAACCCGAGGGGCACGTTCGATTGCCCGCCCACGCAGGCGCACCTGAGCTCGCGCCGGTCGATGTAGACGGCCTTGACGACGGACACGGCGCCGATGCCGCCGATCACGAGGGCCACGGGTGCCATGAGCCACACGGCGGCCCCTGCGATCATGAGAAGCCCCACCAGCGCCTCGGCCCAGGGATAGACGTAGGCATAGCGCGGCACGCGCTGCGCCAGCAGGTCGTAGCCGAGGAAGCCGGTGGAGAACCCCTCCACGTCCCGGAGCTTCTGCAGCGCGAGGAGCGCAGTCGCAAAGCCGAGGAAGAGCTGGAGCGCCCAGAGCCAGGGGAACGACGCGGCCGTCACCATCCCGGCCATGCCCGCGCCCATGCCCTGCCAGCCGCCCCAGGCGACCGCGAGCGCCATCGCCGCGGCCATCCCGAAGATGGCCACCACGGGCGCGTAGGTGAGCGCCTTGGGGTCGTGGACGGCCAGCCCCAGATACCGGCGCAGGTCGTCGTGACCCCCGATGCGCTTGCCGTCGATCCACACCTGGGGCGTGGTCGCCACGCCGTGTTCGGCCTTGAAGGCGTCGATGGCCTCCCGCGTCGTCAGCGGGTGGTCCTCGACCCGGAATCCCTGGCGCCGGAGGAGGTCCAGCGCCTTGATCCCCCACGGACAGACGTGCTCGTCCGTCCTCATGCGATGGATCACGGCACGGCGGCCCCCGACGGCGCCAGCGTCGGCACCGGGGGCGACCGGCGGATCGGCGGTCATCGTCGTCATCGTCAGATCTCCTTCTCTCAGCGGCGGGCGCGGTCGAACAGACCGACCAGTTCATCGAGCTTGGCCTGCGTGCCCTCGGCGTCGCCGGCGCGAACCGCGTCGCGGACGCAGCGCGCGGCGTGATCGCGCAGGATCTCGGCCTCGACGCGGGCGAGCGCCGCCTTGACGGCCTGCACCTGCGTCAGGATGTCGATGCAGTACCGGTCGTCCTGCACCATGCGGGCCAGCCCCTGCACCTGCCCCGCGATGCGGTTCAGGCGATTGACCTTGGCCTCACGGCGCGCGGTGTCATCCTCGATACCCATGGGGGGTATATGGGTCGGCGGTGGCGGGGCGTCAAGGCCCGCCCGTGCTCAGGGCCGCCGCCGCGCCGTGACCGGCCCGCCGCGCGCGGCCTCGATCCGCTTCAGGGCGGGGGCCAGCGGCTCGGCCACCACCGCCATGAAGGCCGCCGTCGCGTGGATGACGTGGTCGGCGTTCATCGCCATCGCGACGTGGCCCGTCCAGAACACGAGATCGCCGCGCCTGAGGGGCTTCTTCGCGGGCACGTCCTCGCCCAGGCTCTGCTGGAGGTCGCTGTCGGCAGGGCAATCGCGCCCGCAGGCGAGCATCGCCATCTGCACCAGCCCCGAGCAGTCGACCCCCGCCCGGCTGTTTCCGCCCCAGAGGTAAGGCGTGCCGAGAAGCGTCTGCGCGACCGCCACCGGGTCCGCGTGCCAGTTGCCGATGTCGCGCAGGTGGCGGCGGGGGACGAAGCCATGGCTCGTCTCGGCGAAGTCGCCGGTCTCGGCCAGCACGGTCAGGCGGGCGTTGAGCGGCAGCGCGGCCCGCGCCTCGGCCTGGACGCGGGGTTCGGGGTAGAGGTGGCTCGCGGGGGCCGCGACCCAGTGGGTCGGGGTTTGCGCCGCGCCCAGCACATCGTCGGGCAGATAGCCGCAGTAGCCGTCCTTTCCCATCCGCACGAAGGCCCAGCCCTCGTGCCGGTCGATCACCGTCAGGGCCTCGCCCAGGACCACCTGCCGGTCGCGCGCCCCGCCCGGCGCCGCGCGCAGGTCGGCGAGCGGCACGGCGACCGCAGCGGGCTCCCCCGCGACGTGGCGGGGGGCATCGACCACGCCCCGCAGCGTCGCCAGCGCCGCCCGGTCGTTGGCGGGGGTCAGGCGGCGGTCGGTCACAGCCCCAGCACCTCCGGCAGCGCGCCGAGCACCGCGCGCGCGCCCTGCCCGGCCCCGCCCTTGGGCCGGCCCGGCAGGTCGGCGGGCACATGGCCGAAGATGTCGAAATGCGCCCAGCGCCCCCCGCCCGCGAAGCGCCGCAGGAACAACGCGGCGGTCGTGGCCCCCGCGAAGCCGCCCGAGGGCGCGTTGTCGAGGTCGGCGATGCCGGGCTCGATCAGAGTCTCGTATGGATCCCACAGCGGCAGCCGCCAGACGGGATCGAAGGCGGGGCCGGCCGCCGCCTGAAGCGCACCCGCAAGCCCCTCGTCGTCGGTGAAGAAGGGCGCGAGGTCCGGCCCCACCGCGACCCGCGCGGCCCCGGTCAGCGTGGCCATGCTGAGCATGAGGTCCGGCCCCTCCTCCGCCCCCCAGGCCAAGGCATCCGCGAGGATCAGCCGCCCCTCCGCATCGGTGTTGTTGACCTCCACCGTCAGGCCCTTGCGCGACCGCAGGATGTCGCGCGGGCGCATGGCGCTGCCCGACACCGCGTTCTCCACCGCGGGCACGATCACGCGCAGCCGCAGGGGCAGGCCCAGCGCCATGACCATCTGCGCAAGTCCCATGACCGTGGCCGCCCCGCCCATGTCCTTCTTCATGAGAAGCATGTTCGCCGACGGCTTGAGGTCGAGCCCGCCGGTGTCGAAGCACACGCCCTTGCCCGCCAGCGTGAGCGCGGGTCCCGCCCCGCCCCACCGCATCTCGAGGATCCGCGGCGCTCGGGGCGAGGCGCGGCCGACGGCGGCGACCATCGGGAAGCCCTGCTCCAGCTCGTCGCCCGCGATCGCCCGGACCGATGCGCCGAAGCCGCCGGCCAGCGCGCGGAACGCGGCCTCCAGCTCGTCCGGCCCCATGTCGTTCGCGGGCGTGTTGATCAGGTCGCGCGTCAGCCATTCGGCCTCGGCCATCGCGGTCAGGCGCACGGCGTCGCAGCCCCCGGGGCAGACGAGCCGCGCGAGCGGGCGGTCCCTCGGGGCACGGTAGCTGTCGAAGCGGTACTGCGCGAGCAGCCAGCCCAGCGCCGTCTCGTCCCGCAGGGCGGGGTCGTCCACCCCCTCCAGCCGCCAGTCGCCGGGCGGCAGAAGGCCCGCCGCCTTCGCCGGGCCGAAGCGCGTCCGCCGCCGCGCCGCCGCGTCGCCTAGCCCCAGGACCGCGCCCGCGACGCCCCCCTCGCCCGGCAGCAGCCGCACCTCGCCCAGCGCGGCCTCGAACCCCGAGGCGGCGAGGAAGGCCGCCTGCGCGGGCGGCAGGGCGGCGAGGGTGGCGGGCAGCGCGTCGGGGGCCAGCGCGCGCAGCGGCAGCGCGGCGGCCTGCGGGTCGGCGAAGGCGGGTCGGGGCATGATCGGGGCCTTTCAGGGTCGCGCGAACCCTAGAGCGGGATGACCCTACACGGAACCGTATCCTGCGTTTCGGATGTAGTTTTCGCATTCCTGCGGGGTGCACTGGTCGAGGAGCGAGCCGATCCTGCGCCAGGCGGCTTCCTTGCTGCGTCCGGCGGCTTTGCGCAGCAGGTGCTTGAGCTTGGCGATGACCTGTTCGATCGGGTTCAGGTCGGGGGAGCAGGCGGGGAGGGAGAACAGCTTTGCGCCTGCCGCGCGGATGGCCCGGCGGATGGCGGGGGCCTTGTGGCTGCCGAGGTCGTCCATCACGACGATGTCGTCTTGCCGCAGTTCGGGGGCCAAGACCTGCGCGACCCGGGTTCGGAAGCTCTCGCCGTTGATCGGCCCGTCGATGACCCAGGGCGCGATGATCCCGTCATGGCGCAGGGCGCCGACGAAGGTCATGGTGTTCCAGTGCCCGAAGGGCGCGCGGCCGATCAGCCTCTGGCCCCGCGCCGCCCAGCCCCGGAGCGGCGCCATGTTGGTCCTGGCCCAGGTTTCATCAGTGAAGACAAGCCGCCCGGGGTTGACGCTGCCCTGACGCGCCTTCCAGCGGGCGCGCTTGCGGGCAATGTCCGGCCGCTCCTGCTCACTGGCGAGCGCGGTCTTTTTTGAAGCTGAGCCCCTCGGCATGGGCGAAAGCCCACATCGTGCGGTAGTCCACCGTGAGGCCACGCTCGGCCAGTTCCGCGACCAGCCCGCGCAGCGTGAAGGCCCCCTCCGCCATCCGGGCGCGCAACCCGTCGGCCTCGGCCCCGTCGCCATTGTCGCTCGGACCAATGGCGCGACAATGGCAACTCTTGGGCAGCACATGCCCGCCGATCTTGCCCGGCGCGCCACTCCCCGTCTCCCGCCGCCGCTCCGACCATTTCACCACGCTCGACGGTGCCACGCTCAGGGCCTCAGCGATAGCGCGCACCGTCTCACCAGCACCAAGCCGCGCCATCGCGCGTTAACGGATATCCATCGAAAGGGGTCTCGTCATGAAGGCTGGCCTCCCTACCCAGCCTCCATCGTGAACCAGAAATCCCAACCCGCAGGAATCCCCCGCGATCCAATCAAGCGTCATCCCGCGCTAGGCGCTACCGCCGCCGCCCGCAAGCCCGTCAGACCGTCTGGTCGAGCAGGTCCCGGCCGGGGGCGAGCGAGCGCTCGGCGATCCGGATCAGCCGCGCCCAGACCGCCGCGAAGGCGGTCGCGTCGCCCTGGTCGAGCGTGCGCCGCAGGTCGCCCGAGACCGCGCCGAGGCTGACAAGCCCAAGCTGGTCGGCCATGCGCTGAAGGCGGCGCGCCTGGCGCGGAACGTCGGCGAGGTCGTGCGCGCGGACCTGCGCCGACAGGTCCGACATCGTCAGCGCGAGTTCGCCGAGCGCGCGCGTCACGACCTGCTCGGCCGCCAGCGTCCCCATGTCGCGGTAGATCGCGGCGACCGGGCTTGCGTCCTGCCGCACCCTGTCCTGCGGTTGCAGGACGACCACCTTGCCCGTCGCTTCCATCACCCGACCCCGTTCCACACCCGAAGCCAGACTGAACGGGCATGATCAAGAAAAGGTTGCCCCCGGCGGAAGAAACCGCTCGAACTTTAGCGGACCGCCGCCTGCCCAGGCGCGCCGCCCGAGCCGAGGATCCCGATGCACGCCGCCCGCCCCCTGCCCGCCTATCTCGTGCAGCGCTTCCACGGCTGGCGCGCCACGACTTTCCAGGAGAACAAGGTCTGGTACCGCAGGCTCGCCGAAAGCGGCCAGCACCCGCGCGCGATGGTCATCTCGTGCTGCGACAGCCGGGTGCACGTGACCTCCATCTTCGGCGCGGACGAGGGAGAGTTCTTCATCCACCGCAACGTCGCGAACCTCGTGCCCCCCTTCAACCCCGACGGCCAGTACCACGGCACATCCGCAGCCGTGGAGTACGCGGTCACGGCGCTCAAGGTCGCGCACGTGATCGTGCTGGGCCACGCGCATTGCGGCGGCGTTCAGGGCTGCCACGACATGTGCGCGGGCCTGGCCCCCGCGCTGGAGGCGCGGTCGAGCTTCGTCGGCCGCTGGATGGACATCCTGCGTCCCGGCTACGAGCGCACCGCGGGGGCGGAGGGGGCGGAGCGGGTGCGGGCGATGGAGAAGCAGGCGGTGCTGATCAGCCTCGAGAACCTGATGACCTTCCCCTTCGTGCGCGAGGCGGTGGAGGGCGACTGGCTCACGCTCCACGGCCTCTGGACCGACACGGGGTCGGGCGGGCTGGAGCAGTTCGACGCCGCGGCGGGGGGGTTCGTGGCGGTGTGAGACGCGGCACCGGCCAGAGGCCGAGGCGAAAACGGTCCGGGGGACCGTTTTCAGCGGCGAACGCCCGATCCGCATGGATCGGGCCCGCAAACAGGGTCTAACCTTTCTTCAGGCACCGCTGCCCCAGCACCTCGGCGATCTGCACCGCGTTCAGCGCGGCCCCCTTCCGCAGGTTGTCGCTGACGACCCACATCGAGATCCCGTTGTCGATCGTGCTGTCCTGGCGGATGCGGGACACGTAGGTCGCGTACTCGCCGACGCACTCGATGGGCGTCACGTAGCCCCCCGGCTCGCGCTTGTCGACGACGAGCACGCCGGGGGCTTCCCGCAGGATGTCGGTCGCCTCCTCCCAGTCGAGGAAGTCCTCGAACTCGATGTTGACGGCCTCGGAGTGCCCCACGAAGACCGGCACGCGGACGCAGGTGGCGGTGACCTTGATCCTGGGGTCGAGGATCTTCTTCGTCTCGGCCACCATCTTCCACTCCTCCTTGGTGAACCCGTCGTCGAGGAAGACGTCGATCTGGGGGATCACGTTGAAGGCGATCTGCTTGGCGAACTTCTTCGGCGGCACGTCGTCGGTCGGGTTGTAGACGGCCTTGGTCTGGTCCCAGAGCTCGTCCATCCCCTCCTTCCCCGCGCCCGAGACCGACTGGTAGGTGGAGACGACCACCCGCCGGATCCGCGCGCGGTCGTGCAGGGGCTTGAGCGCCACGACCATCTGCGCGGTGGAGCAGTTGGGGTTCGCGATGATGTTCTTCGCGGTGTAGCCCGTCACCGCGGCGGCGTTGACCTCGGGCACGACCAGCGGCACCTGCGGGTCGTAGCGGTAGAGGCTGGAGTTGTCGATGACCACGCAGCCCGCGGCGGCGGCGCGGGGCGCGTGGATCCTCGTCGCCTCGGACCCGATCGCGAACAGCGCGATGTCCCAGCCCGCGAAGTCGAAGGCGTCGAGGTCGCGCGTCTTCAGCGTGCGGTCGCCGAAGCTGACCTCCGTCCCCAGCGACCGGCGGCTGGCGAGCGCCGCGATCTCGTCCACCGGAAACTCGCGTTCGGCGAGGATGTTCAGCATCTCGCGGCCCACGTTGCCCGTGGCCCCCGCGACGACGACCCTGTAGCCCATGACGTTCCCCTTCTCGGTCGGGCGTCCTTAGCGCAAGCCCGGCCCCCGCGAAAGGCCCCGCGCCTGCGCCAGCTTCGCGGCGAAGGCCGCACGGTCGAAGGCCCCGGTCGCGGGGTCGAAGCGGGGATAGTAGTCGGCGGCGAGCCAGGCCACGAAGGCCGCGCGCAGCCCCCCGTCGCAGGTCAGCCCGGCGGCGTCCGCGAAGGCCGCCTCCAGCGCGGCCTGATCGCCCACCGGGGCCGCGAGGCCCGGCAGCGCCCAGAAGGCCCGGCCCAGCACGACCACCGGCTTGCCCCAGAAGAAGGCCTGCAGCCCCATCGAGGAGTTGAGCGTGACGACCCCCCGGCTGCCCGCCACCTGCGCGAAGCTGTCGGCGGCGTTGTCCACGATCACGCGCCCTGTCGCGACCAGAAGCGCGAGGTCAAGGCGGGTGCGCGCGGAGGGATGCTCCTTCACGCGCAGGTGCCAGCCGGGGGGCAGGTGCGGCGCCGCCGCCGCGAGCGCCGACAGGAACCCCGCCATTCCCCCGCACCAGCCCGCGAAGACCGTGACCTGGCTGTCGCCGGGCACCTGCAGCGGGCAGAAGAGGTAGGGTCCGCCGGGCGGCGCGCCCCCGCCCTGACCCACGTCGGCGCGCCGGCTCTGCCGCGCCGCCAGCCCCGCGCCGGCGTCGCGCCAGCCGGCCGTGTCGCGCCCGCGCGCCCAGTCGCGGAAGAAGGCCGGATCCTGCGGCACCGAGGATTCGGCGTTGACCCCCCGGGGGTCGAGCGTGATGCGCCCCGGCAGGGGGGCAAGCTCCGCGAACAGCGTGGCGGCCCCCGCGTCCCGCGCGCCCATGAGGAAGGCCCGGCGCGACCCGCCCGTTCCGTTCCAGGCGACCGCGACGTGGTCGGGGTGCGCCTCGAAATGGCGGCGCGCCCAGTCGTACTGCCCGCGCAGCAGCGCCCGCTTGACGATGCGCCCGATACCCTGCGGCTGGCGCTTGGCGCGGGCCAGCGCCTCCTCCGCGCGCGCGGCCGTCCCGGGCCGGCCGCGGAAGGCGACCGGGATCGCGGGCAGCCGCCGCCCGCCCCCGTCCACCCCGGCCAGCGCGGCGAAGACCGCCTCCTTGCGCGCGTTCCACTCGGCGGGGAAGACGATCATCAGTCGGTCCGGTCCGTGCTGGGCAGGTAGGCCGCGCAGCCCGCCAGCGTGACGAGCCCGATCGCGAGGAAGACCGCCGCGTAGGGGGCCGCCGGCGGGTCGGGCGGCACGGCCGCGTAGAGCCGCCCCGTGAGGACCTGCGCGAGACCGACGCTGGCGATGCCGAACATGTTCAGGAGCGTGACGCCCCGCCCCGTCAGGTGGGCGGGCACGAAGGCGCGGCCGTGCGCGATGACCAGCGGGAACGACGAGCCGAGCAGCCCGACCGCCGCGAAGAGCGCGAGCGCGACCCGCGCATCGGCCGCGCCGAAGGCCCAGAGGCCCAGCACCGCGATCCCCACCCCGAGGTTCGTGCCGAGGATCAGCCATTTCCGCGTTCCGAGCCGGCGCTCCAGCGGGCCCATCGCGAAGGTGCCGGCGACCATGGAAAGCCCCATGACCAGCGCCACCCGCCCCACCTCGCCCGTGTCGTAGCCGTAGACGGCGGCGTGGAAGGGCCCGACCCAGAGCCCCCGCAGCGCGGCCACCGGCATGTAGCAGACCGCCATCATCGCCATGATCGGCCAGAGCGCGGGCTGTCGGACCAGCTCCCACACCGAGCCGCGCGCCGGCCCCGCGGGCCGGTCGGGATCGCGCACCGCGACCGCGATCAGCCCGGCCCCCGCGACGGTGACGCCCGCCATCGCCCAGACCGAGCCGCGCCAGCCGACGACCTCGACCGCCCAGGCGAGCGGGGCGGCCGAGGCGATGTTGCCCAGCAGCGCCACGCCCAGCACCACGCCCGCCAGCGTGCCGAAGCGCTCGGCGGGGACGCTGCGCGCCAGGATGAAGTAGGCCGACATCAGCACCGGCGCGCAGCCGATCCCGATCAGCGCCATCGCCGCGAGGATCGCGCCCGGCCCCGTCGCGGTCGCGAAGACCGCGGCCCCGCCGCCGCCGCCCAGCGCCAGCAGCACGCTCGCCGTCCACCGCGGCCCGATCCGGTCGAGCGCCCAGCCCACCGGGATCTGCATCGCCGCGAAGCCGAGGAACCACAGGCCCGAGGCATCGGCGAGCGTGGCGCCGGTGGCGCCGATCTCGGCCGAGAGCGTGGGCGCCAGCACCGCGAGGAAGGCGCGGTAGAACTGCGACAGCAGGTAGGCGAGCGTCAGCGCGCCGATGCCGAGCCCGAGGCGCACCGCTCAGGCCGCCGCGGCGACAAGCGGCCGTTCGCGGACCGGCAGGTGCACCAGCGCCGAGAAGGCCCCGACCCCCACGCCGATCCACCAGACCGTCGCGTAGCCCCCCGTCGCGTCGTAGAGCGCCCCGCCCAGCCAGACGCCGAGGAACCCGCCGAGCTGGTGGCTGAAGAACACGAGGCCGTAGAGCGTGCCCATGTAGCGCAGCCCGTAGATGTGCGCGACGAGCCCCGAGGTCAGCGGCACCGTGGCGAGCCACAGGGAGCCCATCGCCGCCGAGAACAGCAGCACCGTGGCGGGCGTCATCGGCGTCAGGATGAAGACCGCCGCCACGACCGTGCGCGCCGCGTAGATTCCCGCGAGCAGGTACTTCTTCGTGTAGCGCTTCCCCAGCCAGCCCGCCGTGACCGTCCCCGCAATGTTGGCAAGCCCGATCACCGCGATCGACGCCGCGCCCAGCGCCGCGGTCGTGGTGATCCCCAGCGCCGCCAGCGCCCCGTCCGGGTCGATCGCGGCGCTGGCCTCGGTGACGAAGGCGGGGAAATGCGCGGTGATGAACGCAAGCTGGTACCCGCACGAGAAGAACCCGAGGAAGATCAGCGCGAACGACGGGTCGCGGAAGGCCCGCGCCAGAACCGTGCCCATCGGCTCCTCCGCCTCCGCCCGGCCGGCGGGCGCGGGCGAGCGCAGGAAGGGCAGCGCCGCCAGCGAGCCGAGGATGATCGCGGCGAAGATGAGGAAGACCGTCTGCCACGGATAGACGACCATCAGCCCCTCGGCCAGCGGCGCGCCGAAGACCTGGCCCAGCGAGCCTGCCGCCGTGGTCACGCCCAGCGCGAGGCTGCGGTTCTCGGCGCTGGCGGCGCGCCCGACCACCGCGAGGATGACGCCGAAGCCCGTGCCCGCGATCCCGAAGCCGATCAGCACGTTGAGGATCTGGTGCGCCCCCGGCGTGACCGCGAAGGCCGAGAGCACGAGGCCCGCCGCGTAGAACAGCGCCCCGGCGACCACGGCCTTGCGGTCGCCGAAGCGTTCGGCCATGGCACCGAACAGCGGCTGGCCGAAGCCCCAGGCGAGGTTCTGGATCGCGATGGCGAGGCTGAACTCGGCCCGCGGCCAGCCGAACTCCGCCGCCACCGGGATCTGGAAGACGCCGAAGCTCGCCCGCACCGCGAAGGACAGCATCAGGATCACGCAGCCCGCGATCAGCACGGGCGTGAAGAGCGGGGCCTTGGTCATGCGTGTCCCTCGTTTGCCGCGCAGCCTGCGCGCGGGCCCGGGCCGGGTCAACCCGCTCTTGCAACCGGCGCGCGCGCTGCCGATGCTGGCCGGCGGGCGGACGGGGGGCGGCGATGGACGACTGGTGGCGGAACTCGGTGACCTACCAGATCTACCCGCGGTCCTTCCAGGACAGCACCGGCAACGGCGTGGGCGACCTCGCGGGGATCACCCGGCGGCTCGGCCACGTCGTGCGGCTGGGGGTGGACGCGATCTGGCTGTCGCCGGTCTTCACCAGCCCCATGGCCGACATGGGCTACGACGTGTCCGACCACACGGGCATCGACCCGCTGTTCGGCACGCTTGCGGATTTCGACGCGCTGCTGGCCCGCGCGCACGACCTCGGGTTGCGGGTCATCATCGACCAGGTGATCAGCCACACCTCGGACCGCCACCCTCTGTTCGCCGAGAGCCGCGCCTCGCGCGAGGGGCCGCGCGCCGACTGGTACGTCTGGGCCGACCCGCGGCCCGACGGCAGCCCGCCCAACAACTGGCTGTCGGTGTTCGGGGGATCGGCCTGGGAATGGGACACGCGCCGGCGGCAGTACTACCTGCACAACTTCCTGCCCGGCCAGCCCGACCTCAACTACCACAACCCCGCGGTGCAGGACTGGGCGCTGGGGACCTTGCGCTTCTGGCTCGACCGCGGGGTGGACGGGTTCCGGCTGGATACCGTGAACTACTACTTCCACGACGCGGACCTGCGCCCCAACGGGCCCGAGCCGCAGGCCGACAACCGCCCGCCCCCGAACCCGAACGACATGCAGGACGGGCGCCATTCCAAGTCGCGCCCCGAGACGCCCGCCTTCCTCGAACGCATCCGCGCCGTGGTCGACGAATACCCGGCCCGCACGACCGTGGGCGAGGTCGGCGACAACCCGCGCCGGTCGCTTCCGCTCATGGCTGACTACACGGCGCCCGGCCGGCTCCACATGGCCTACAGCTTCGACATGCTGGGGCCGGACTACACTCCCGCCCACTTCCGCAGCCGGATCGAGGGGTTCTTCCGCGCGGCCCCCGGAAGCTGCCCCGCCTGGGCCTTCTCCAACCACGACGTGGTGCGCCACCCGACGCGCTGGGCCGCCCACGGCGAGACCGACGCGCTCGCGCGGCAGGCGGCGGCGCTTCTGCTGGCGTTCGAGGGGTCGGTCTACCTCTACCAGGGCGAGGAGCTGGGCCAGACCGAGACCGACATCCTGTGGGAGGAGCTGACCGACCCGCCCGGCTTCCGCTTCTGGCCCGACTACAAGGGCCGCGACGGCTGCCGCACGCCGATGGTGTGGGACGGGACGGCGCATGGCGGCTTCACCACCGGCACCCCCTGGCTGCCGGTGAAGCCCCCGCAGCTGGCCCGTAACGTGGCCGCGCAGGAGGGGGTCGCGGGGTCGGTGCTCGAGACCTACCGCGCGCTGATCGCGCACCGGACGGCGACGCCTGCGCTGCGGCACGGACGCACGACCTTCCTCGACGCGCCCGATCCGGTGCTCGCGTTCGTGCGGGGCGGCGAGGCGCCCGTCCTCTGCGTCTTCAACCTGTCGCCCGGCACCCGGACGCTGGCGCTGGCGGGCGCGAGGCGGATCGAGGGGCCGTCGCAGGCGGCCGCACTCGCGGGCGGCACGCTGACGCTGGGGGCCAACGGCTGGGCCTACCTGCCCGCCACCGGCCCTGTCGCCCTAGGCTAGGGGCACCCAGGCGACACCCGGCCCGGGCACGGTGACGCCCGCGTGGGTCACGGGACGGGCGTTGTAGTTGATCCAGAACCGGTGGGTGCCGGTATCGCGGCACCGCAGCCCCTCGGGCAGGGTGTCGGTCGGGATCCCCCGTTCCGCGCAGAGCCCGCCCAGGATCCGCGCCAGCGCCGCCTCGTCGGGCCAGCCGGCGAGGTAGCGCACGGGGCCGCGCCCGATCAGCGCGGGCCAGCCGTCGGTCGTCGCCTCGGCCACGTCCCGGGCCTCGCACTTCTCGCGCCAGTGGAGGAAGGCCCCGCCCCGCTCCAGCGGCACGGGCAGGTCGGGGGGCAGGCTCTCCACCCGCGCGACGAGGCAGTCGAGGCCCGGCAGGTTCGGCGGCAGCGGCACGGGAGTCGCGAAGTCGGGGGTCTTCGAGTTGGTGCGCGGCCCCGCGAGCACGATCCCGCCATGTGCGGCGATGGCCGACAGCATCCCGGGCCCCAGCGTCGCCGCGCCGGGGATCAGCACCAGGCCATGACCCGAGAGGTCGCCCGCATCCGGCGGCAGGATGTCGACCGAGAGGCCCAGCCGCCGCAGCCCGCGGTAGAAGGCGAACACCAGCCGGAAATAGTCGAAGTCGCGCCCTTGCGGCTGGGTCTGCCAGGCCCAGGCGCTCTCGTAGTCGAAGACCAGCGCCACCGGGGCTTGCGCCTGCGCTACCTCGGGCATCGCGGCCAGCTCACGCGCGACCGCCGCCACCTCGTCGTGCGCGGGCGCCGGCGCGCTGTCGGGGCGCAGCAGGCCCGCGTGCATCTGCTCCTGCGCGAAGGGGGCCTGCCGCCACCGGAAGTAGCACACCGCCTCCGCGCCGTGCGCGAAGGCCTCCCAGGCCCAGAGCCGCGCCATGCCGGGCAGCGGGTCGGGGTTGTGGGGGGCCCAGTTCACGGGGCCGGGCTGCTGCTCCATGATCCACCAGCGGCCCCGCCCGACCGCGCGGTAGAGGTCGTGGTGGAAGGCCTGGAAGTCGGGATCGCCCTGGCGGGCGAAGGCCCGCTTGTGCTCGGGCGTCACCTCCAGCCGGTCGGACAGGAAGCCCAGCGGATAGCTGTCCCAGGCCGCGATATCGAGGTCGGCCCCGGTCGCGAAATGATCGAACTCGGTGATCCGCCCCATGTAGTTGTGCGCGATGGGCGCGTCCGAATGCCGCCGGATGATCTCGGTCTGCAGGCGGTTGAACGACGCCACCTCGTCGCTGGCGAAGCGGCGGTAGTCCATGACCCAGGCGGGGTTCGGTTCCGTGACCGTCAGGTTCGGCGTCTCGATCTGGTCGAAGTCGTCGTAGTCCATCGACCAGAAGACGTTGCCCCAGGCCCGGTTCAGCGCCTGCGGGCTCTGGTACTTGCGCGCGAGCCAGGCGCGGAACGCCTCGGTCGCGGCGTCGGAGTAGGACAGCACCGTGTCGTGGCAGCCGTATTCGTTGTCGGTCTGCCACGCGGCCACGTGCGGGTTCGGTCCGTAGCGCCGCGCCAGCGCCGTCACGATCCGCTCGCATTCGGTGCGGTAGCCCGCGTGGCTGAAGTCGTAGTGCCGGCGCGACCCGAACAGGCGGGGGCGCCCCGCGGCGTCGACCGGCACCATGTCCGGATAGCGGTCGAGCATCCAGCGCGGGGGCGTGGCCGTGGGGGTTCCCAGCACCACCTTCAGCCCGCGCCCGCCCAGGACCGCGATCGCGCGGTCGAGCCAGTCCCATTCGTACCGCCCGGGCCGCGGCTCCAGCCGCGACCAGGCGAACTCGCCGATCCGCACCCAGGTCAGGCCGATGGCGGCCATGCGGTCCGCATCCCCGGGCCACCAGTCCTCGGGCCAGTGCTCGGGGTAGTAGCAGACGCCCAGGGTCCGCTTCACAGCGCCACCCGGTGTTCGGCCTGGCCCTTCGCCACGCCCCCGGCCATGAGCGTCATGCCCGCCTGCGGGCTCGCCGCGCGCGCGGCCTCGTCCATCCCCTCGCGCGCGGTGGTGACGTAGAGCGTGGTCCGGTCCGGCCCCCCGAAGGCGGGGCACGAGGTGTGCGGCGCGTCGAAGTCGACCGTCCGCACGAGGCTGCCGTCGGGCGCGTAGGCCGCGACGCGGCCCGCCCCCCACTGGGCCATCCACATCAGCCCCTCGGCATCCACGACCGCGCCGTCGGGGTTCAGGAGCGCCACCCTGAGATCGAGGAACAGCTCCGGCTCCCCCTTCGGCCAGCCGTCCGCGTCCAGCGCCACGCGCATCACCCGCGCGGTCGCCGTGTCGGCGAAATGCGCGGTCCGCCCGTCGGGCGAGAAGCAGATCGCGTTGCTGATGGTGATGCCGGGGTAGAGCCTCCGCAGCTCGCCCCGCCGCCAGCGCCAGATCGAGCCCGCGCCGGGATCGTCGCGGCCGCGCTTCCCCATCGTGCCGATCCAGAACCCGCCCTGCGGGTCGGCGCGCCCGTCGTTCGACCGCGTCGCCGTGTCGTCCGCCTCCAGCGCGCAGAGGTCGGCACGCTGGCCGGTGGCCAGGTCGAAGCGGAAGAGCGCGGTCTCGGACGCGACCAGAAGCGCGCCGTCGTCCACCCATCCGGCGGCCGAGACCATCTCCGGGAAGGCCCAGTCGCGCGGCCCCTCCGCGTCGCGCGTCAGAAGCCGGCGCCCGAGGATGTCGAACCAGAAGAGCTGCCCCCGGCCGGGGTGCCACAGCGGACCCTCGCCAAGCTCGCAGAGGCGGTCGTCGAAGACCTCGCTCATGCCGCCGCCCCGTCCCAGGCCGCGGCCATCGCCCTCGCCCGCTCCGCCACCTGGCCCGCGGGCAGGCCGGGCGTGTAGAGCGCGGTGCCGATCCCGAAGCCGTCCGCGCCCGCCCGGACCCAGTCGGCGAAGGTCGCAGGCCCGGCACCGCCCACCGCGTAGACGAGCGTGCCCCCGGGCAGGACGGCGCGGATCGCCTTCAGCCCCTCGGGCCCCACAAGCGAGGCGGGGAAGATCTTCAGCCCGTCCGCCCCCGCCGCCAGCGCCGCGAAGCCCTCGGTCGGCGTCATCACGCCCGGCCACGAGGCCAGCCCCCGCGCCTTCGTCGCGGCGATCACCGCCGGATCCGCGTTGGGCGACACGATCAGCGTGCCGCCCGCCTCCGCGACCCGGCCGACCTGTTCGACCGTCAGCACCGTGCCGGCCCCGATCTGCGCCACGTCGCCGAACGCGCGCGCCATCGCCGCGATGCTGTCCAGCGGGTCGGGGGAGTTCAGCGGCACCTCGATCCGGGTGATGCCGGCGTCGATCAGCGCCCGCCCCACGGGCAGCGCCTCGGCCGGGGTCAGGCCGCGCAGGATCGCGATCAGCGGGCGGTGGGTCATGCGTGCTCCCGGCGGTGGCGGGCGGCGGTCAGGCCCGCGATGGCGCAGTCGGTCCCCGACAGAACGCGGGGGGCGGCGCCCTGCGCCTCGAGCGCGCGGGCGTAGGTGCGGGCCAGCGCCTCGGCCCCGACGAGCAGGATCGACTGGCCGAGCCACCAGTGCCGCATCGCCGCCAGCTCCGCCCCGATGAGCAGGCCCGAGAGTCGCGACCGCGCCGCCCCGGGCGCCAGCCCGTGAAGCAGCCCCTCGGCCCGCAGCCCGAACAGCAGGGCCGCGAGCCGCGAAGCCTCCGCCAGTCCGTCGCGGACCCCGCGGTCGAAGGCCGCCGCGTCCCAGTCCCCGCCCGCCATGCCGTGCCGGAGGACCGACCGCTCGGACAGAAGCGCGAACAGCTCGCCCGTCATGCACGAGGCGAAGCCCGCGACCTCGCCCGCGCTGATCCGCGCCCACTTGGCATGCGTGCCGGGATGGCAGAGCACGCCGTCGAAGCCGGGCACCAGCGCCAGCGCGCCCGCGATCTGCGTCTCCTCGCCGCGCATCACATCGGCGGGCCGGTCCTGCATCAGGCCGGGCACCAGCCGCACCGCGATCCGGGGGTCGCGGGTCGGCACGGGAACCGTGGCGGCCGGGTCGAGGGGGGTGCAGGGCACCGCGCGGTAGGGCGCCTCCATCCAGCCCTGGCGGCTGCCGACCATGCCGCAGGCGACCACCGGGATGGCGCGGCCGGGAACGAGCCATGGGTCGATCAGGCGCAGCAGCGCAGGCTCGAAGGCGTCGCGCGCCAGGGTTCCCATCCCGTCGCCCGAGGCCGCCTCGTCCAGCACCCCCCCGGGCCCCATCGCCCAGGCGCGCAGGTTGCTCGTGCCCCAGTCGACGGCGATCCAGTCGGGGGGCATCATCCCGTCACCACCACGCCGCCGTCGATCACCAGCGCCTGCCCGGTCATCATCCGCGACGCCGCAGAGGCGAGGAACAGGCAGCCGCCGACGATGTCCCGCGGCTCCAGCGGCTCGGGGATGCACTGGCGGTCGAGATGCGCCCGAAGCCCCTCGGGCGTGACCCACAGATCCTTCTGCCTCTGCGTCAGCACCCAGCCCGGCGCCAGCGCGTTGACGCGGATCCGGTCCGCGCCCCATTCGCGCGCGAGGCTGCGGGTCAGGCCGTTGATGCCGGAATTGGCGGTCGTGTAGACCGAGTATCCCGCGTTCCCCATCATGTAGCTGATCGAGGAGAAGTTGATGATCGACCCGCCGCCCGCCGCGCGCATCCCGGGCACGACCGCCTGGGCCGCGAAGAAGTAGCACTTCAGGTTGACGGCCATCAGCCGGTCCCAGTCGTCGGGGGTGACCGCCAGGGGATCGTGCCGCTCGTCGTTCGCGGCGTTGTTCACGAGCGCCGTCACCGGCCCGTGCGCGCCGGCCGCCCGCGCGATCGCGTCCCGCAGGGCGGAGGTGTCCGTGATGTCGCAGGCGATGAACAGCGGGCGGTTGCCGGTGGCCTGCTCCATCGCGTCCGCGAACGCGGTGCCGTCGCGGCGCTGGACGAAGGCCACGCGCGCGCCCTGCCGCAGGAAGCCCTCGGTCAGCGCGGCCCCGATCCCCGACCCGCCGCCGGTGACGAAGACCGACGCCTGCGCCAGGTCGGGAAAGGTCGGATGGTCGGTCATCCCGGGGGCCTTCACTCTCGCGTCAGGCGGCGCGGGGGCGGCGCAGCCACTCGGGCATCCAGTCGCCGTGCGCGGCGATGAGGTCGTCCACCAGCGAACGGATCTGGGCGAGGTCCAGTTCCGCCGCGGTGCGCGGGTCGAGCATCGCGGCGTGGTAGACGTGCTCGCGGTCCTCCTCGAGCAGGGCCGCGACGGTCAGCTCCTGCACGTTGAGGTTCGTGCGCATCAGCGCGACGAGCTGCGGCGGGATGCCCGTCACCGTGGTCGGCCGGATGCCGGACGAGTCGACGAGGCAGGGCACCTCCACCGCCGCCGTCGCGGGAAGCTGCGGGATGTGGCCCGCGTTGGGCACGTTGCCGTAGATCACCGCCGGCTCGCCCGTCACGGCCGCGTTCATGATCGTCGCCGCGTACTCGTGGCTGGGCTTGACCTCGATCCGGTCCGCGCGCCGCAGCGCCTCGGCCTCGTCGGTCCAGCGGGCGATCTGCTCCTCGCAGCGGACGGGGTATTCGTCGAGCGGGATGCGGAAGCGCTGGGTCAGGTCGGGGCGGTGCGACTTGATGAACCACGGCACGTATTCGGCGAAGTGCTCGCTGCTCTCGGTGACGAAGTAGCCCAGGTGCATCATCGCCTCGTAGCGCACGAGGTTGGGGCAGCGCGGGTTCCACGACGACTCGAGCGGGATGCACCCCGCGCGGTAGCCCTCGCGAAGGGCCGGGTAGAGGTCGCGCCACGTCCCGTCGGGCTGGCGCGCCTCCAGCTGCAGGTAGAAGGCCATGTGGTTGATGCCCGCCGCGCGGTAGCGCATCGACGACACCGGGATCCCCAGGTCGCGCGCCAGCTCCTCGGCGGTGCCCTGCACCGAATGGCAGAGGCCCACCTGCCGCAGCGCGGGGAACCGCGCGGACAGCGCGGCCGTGTTCATCGCCATCGGGTTCACGTACTGCAGCAGGATCGCGTCGGGGCAGACCTGCGCCATGTCGGCCGCCACGTCCCACAGCCGCGGCACCGTGCGCAGCGCCCGCATGATGCCCCCCACGCCCAGCGTGTCGGCGATCGTCTGGCGCAGGCCGTAGGCCTTCGGCACCTCGAAGTCGGTCACGGTCGCGGGGCGGTAGCCGCCGATCTGGAAGGCCACGACCACGAAGTCCGCGCCCGCCAGCGCCGCGCGCCGGTCGCGGTGCGCCTCGATCCGGGCGGGCGCGCCGAGGCTGGCCACCATCTTCCGCGCGACCATCTCCGACTCGGCCAGGCGCTGCGCGTCGATGTCCATCAGCGCGACGGTGGCGTCCCGCAGCGCGGGACGGTGCAGCACGTCGCCGACGATGTTCTTCATGAACACCGTGGATCCCGCGCCGATGAAGGCGATCTTCGTCACTTGACGGCTCCGAGGGTAAGGCCCGCGATGAAGTGGCGCTGCATCGCGAAAAACATCAGCACGGGCGGCAGGGCGGCGACGATCGACCCCGCCGAGACGAGGTGCCACTGCGCGATCCACTGCCCGTTGAGCGACGACAGCCCCGCCGTGATCGGCTGGCTGTCCACCCCCTGCGTCAGGACCGTCGCCCAGAAGAAGTCGTTCCAGATGAAGGTGAAGACCAGCACAGACAGCGCCGCGATCGCGGGGCGCATGAGCGGCAGGACGATGAACCAGAAGATGCGCCATTCGGCGACGCCCTCGACCCGCGCCGCCTCGATCAGCTCGAAGGGCAGCGCCCGGATGAAGTTCCGCATGAAGAGCGTGCAGAACCCGGTCTGGAACGCGATGTGGAAGAGTGCCAACCCGTACCAGGTGTCGTACATCCCGAGCTGCAGCGTCATGTCGCGCACGGGGACCATCAGGATCTGGAAGGGCACGAAGTTGCCCGCGACGAACAGGAAGAAGATCAGGATGTTGCCGCGGAACCCGTAGACCGCCAGCGCGAAGCCCGTCATCAGCGACAGCGCCACCGCCCCGATCACGGTGGGCACCGTGACCCAGAGCGAGTTCACCATGTACTGCCCGATCGGCGTCTGGGTGAAGATGTAGGCGTAGTTCTCCCACGCGATCCCCGAGGGCATCCCGAAGTAGTTGCCCTGCGCGAGGTCCGAGGCCGGCCGCAGCGAGGTCAGCGCCACGCCCAGAAGCGGGAACAGCCAGACCAGCAGCGCCACGGGCAGCGCGAGGGTGTAGAGCCACTGCGCGGGCTGGCTCGCGGCCTGGATGGGGCGGGGGAACATCTCAGCGCTCCCGCTCGTCGCGCCACATCTTCCAGATGAAGCCCGAGATGAAGACCATCATGATCGCGAACAGCACAACCGCGATGGCGGCCCCGTAGCCCATCCGGAACCCGAACTCGCCCAGCGCCATCTCGAACATGTAGTACGACAGCACCCGGGACGACCCGAAGGGTCCTCCGCTGGTCATGATCGACACGAGGTCGAAGGAGCGCAGCGCGCCGATCACGGTCACGATCACCGCGATGAAGGTGGCGGGGCGCAGCTGCGGCAGCACCACGTACCACAGCATCCGCCAGCCCCTGGCCCCGTCGAGCCTGGCGGCCTCGATCTGGTCGGGGGCCACGTTGTTCAGGCCCGTCAGGTACAGGATCATCACGTAGGCGATCTGCGGCCAGAGCCCCGCCGCGATGATGCCGTAGGTGACGAGGTTCGGGTCGGCGAGGATCGCCGTGCCCTGACCGAAGACGTTCTCGGTCAGCAGGTAGAACAGCCCGAAGTTCGGCGCGTAGAACCACGCGAAGATCAGGCCCACGACGACCTGGCTGATGACGAAGGGAAAGAAGAACAGCGACTTGTAAAGCCGGATGCCCCGCACCGTCTGGTTGAGGAAGATCGCGATGAACAGCCCCGCCGGCAGCGCCAGCATGTAGAGGACGAGCCACTTCAGGTTGTTCCAGAGCGAGGTCTCGAAGGCCGGGTCGACCATCAGCTCGCGGTAGTTGGCAAGGCCGACGAATGTCCCGGTGAACGCGCCGTCCCGGTTGTAGAGGCCGTTCCAGTCGTAGAACGACAGCGTGACGCTCTGCACGATCGGCCAGAGGACGTAGATCGCGAACATCAGGAGGCCGGGCGCGAGGAACAGCCAGGGCGCGAACGTCCGCTGGTTCCACCGCCCCGACCGCCGGAGGGGGACCGCCGCGCCGATGTCCGTAGCCTGTGCCATGTGCCGCCCCCGGATGGGAACGGGCGCCCCGGAGGCTCCGGGGCGCCCGCGTCGTCAGGTCACTGCGGATAGAGACGCAGGCGCGTCTGCTCCAGCCGCTCGAGGATCGACTCGAGCTGGTCGGGCTGGACGAGGAACTGCTGGAACCCCTCCATCCCCGCCTTGGCGTACTCGGCGTCGGCGTCGCGGTCCCAGAACTGCGCGATCCCGCCCTCGGCGGTCGACAGCGCCTGGAAGCCCTCGGTCAGGAACGGGTCGGACGGGTCGACCGTCGCGTTCCTGTTGGTCGGAAGCTGGCCCAGCGCCGCGTTCCACTTGGTCTGCGCCTCGGCGCTCGCCATGTAGGCGAGAAGCAGCTTCGCATCCTCGGGGTTCTGCGCCCCGCTGGTCAGATGGACGGTGTCCGTGGGCGCCTCCTCGGCGCGCGGGATGCCCGGGGTGATCTCCGGGAACACCATGAAGCCGAGGTTCTCGTTCGTCATCCCGCCCTCGCGGAACACCGCGACCGCGAAGTTGCCCATCACGTAGTTGGCGGCGCGCCCCTGCACGAAGATCGCCGCCGCGTCCTGCCAGTCGATCGCGGCGTGGTTCGCCGTGACGTAGGGCTGGAGCTTGGCGAACTCGGCGAAGACCGCGCGCGCCTCCGGCGAGGTCCACGAGATCTCGCCCGCGGCGAGCCGCTTGTGCCACTCGTAGCCGTTGGTGCGCAGGCTGAGGTAGTCGAAGATCCCCGCGACCGGCCAGAGCGCGCTGGACCCCGTCGTCACGCAGTCGATGCCGGCGGCCTTGAAGGTCTCGCAGTTGGCGAGGAACTGCTCCCAGCTCACCGTCTCGTCGGCGGCCGGGACCGGCACGCCGGCGGCGGCGTAGGCGTCGCGGTTGTAGTAGATGCCCCACTGGTAGTAGGTGTAGGGGATCGCATACTGCTTGCCGTCGATCGTCGAGGACGGCACCGACGAGGCCAGCGCCTCGGTCAGACCGTTGTCGGCCCAGACGTCCGAGATGTCGGCAAAGAGCCCGGCCTCGACGAAGGGGCGCATCCGGTTGGCGGCATACCAGTTGGCCAGATCCGGCGGATCGGCCGTCAGGAAGTTGCGGATCGCGTTCTTGTAGGCCTCGCGGTCGAAGTTGTTGACCTGGACGTCGATCTCGGGGTTCGCGGCCTCGAAGTCGGCGACCAGTGCCTCGGCCGCGGCCAGCGGGCCCGCGTCGTAGTCGGTGTTCCACGTCACGACCCGTTGCTGCGCGACGGCCGATGTCGTGGCGAGCAGTCCGGCCAGAACGGCCAGCCCCGCTATCTTATGGACCATGGTGTCCTCCCTTTGGTTCCATTATCTGAAACTTGGTCTTGAATGGTGAAATCTATCGCGGCTATCGTCGCGCCTGTCAACGGGGGCGGGATCACGGTCGGGATGCGGGACGGGGCGGACCAGGCGGCGGCGCAGGCGGGGGGCGACGGGACGGTCGGCAAGGCGCTCGACGTGCTCGACCGGGTGGCCCGCGCGGGCCGTCCGGTGCGCTTTTCGGACCTTCTGGCCGAGGCGGGTTACCCCAAGGCCACGCTCTACCGGCTTTTGCAGACGCTCACCCACCAGGGGATGCTGTGCTACGACCCCGACCGGCAGGCCTATGCGCCGGGCCTGCGGCTGGTCCGGCTCGCGCATGCGGCCTGGTCGCAGTCCTCGCTGGCCCCCGTCGCGCGGCCCATGCTCGACCGCCTCTCGGCCGAGGTGGGCGAGACGATCCACCTGGCCCAGCTCGACCAGGGCCAGGTCCTCTATGTCGACAAGCGCAACGCGAAGGCCCCGGTCGAGATGTTCAGCCAGGCCGGCCGGGTCGGGCCCGCCTACTGCACCGGCGTGGGCAAGGCGATGCTCGCGCACCTGCCCGGGCCCCTGCTCGAGGAGGCGCTGCGGCGCCAGTCGTTCCACCGCTTCACCCCGCGCACCCTAACCGACCCGCAGGCGCTGCGCGAGGAACTGGCCCGCATCCGCGCGGCGGGCCACGCGCTCGACCGCGAGGAGCACGAGCCGGGGATCGTCTGCGTCGCCGTCCCGATCCTCGCGCGGGCGGGGCGGGTCATGGGGGCGGTCTCGGTCACCTCGACGACGGCGCGCAAGGGCCTCGACGCCCTCGCCGCGCTCGCGCCGCGCCTGCGCGCGGTCGCGGCCGCCATAGCGGCCGACGCCGAGAGCTGGCATTTTCCGCAACAGGACCAGGCCTAGGGGGGACCGCGATGTCGGGCGTCGTGCTGCAGAACGTGGAGAAGTCGTTCGGGGAGGCGCGCGTCATCCACGGCGTCGACCTGACGGTCCAGGACGGGGAGTTCTGCGTCTTCGTCGGCCCCTCGGGCTGCGGGAAGTCGACGCTGCTGCGCATGGTCGCGGGGCTGGAGGAGACGACGGCGGGCGCCATCCGCATCGGCGGGCGCGACGTGACGCGGGTGGATCCGGCCGAGCGGGGCGTGGCGATGGTGTTCCAGACCTACGCGCTCTACCCCCACATGACCGTGCGCGACAACATGGGGTTCGGGCTGAAGATGACCGGCCACCCCAGGGCCGAGATCGCCGCGAAGGTCGCGGAGGCGAGCCGCATCCTGAAGCTCGACGACTACCTCGACCGCAAGCCCAAGGCGCTGTCGGGCGGCCAGCGCCAGCGCGTGGCCATCGGCCGCGCGATCGTGCGGGGGCCGGAGGTGTTCCTGTTCGACGAGCCCTTGTCCAACCTCGACGCCGAGCTGCGCGTCGAGATGCGGGTGGAGATCGCGCGGCTGCACCGCGAGATCGGTGCCACGATGATCTACGTCACCCACGACCAGGTGGAGGCCATGACGCTGGCCGACAAGATCGTCGTCCTCCGGAAGGGGCGGGTGGAGCAGGTGGGCCGCCCGCTCGACCTCTACCGCGACCCCGACAACCGCTTCGTCGCGGGCTTCATCGGCAGCCCGGCGATGAACTTCGTCGCCGGCCGGGTGGAGCGCGCGGGCGCGGTCGCGGCCGGGGGCCTCGGCGCCACCGTCGCGACCGGGGCCGCGCTGCCCGGCGCGGGGGCAGAGGTCGTGCTCGGCCTGCGCCCGCAGCACCTCGCGGTGACCGCGGGCGACACCCACCGCGTCGAGATGACCGAGGCGCTGGGCGGCGTGTCCTTCGTCCACCTGACCGCGCCCACGGGCGAGAAGCTGGTGGTCGAGGCCCGCGGCGACGTGGAGGCCGTGCCGGGCGCCCGCGTGGGCCTTGCGGCGGACGCGGACCGGGCGCTCGTGTTCGCGGCAGGCCCCGAGGGGCGGCGCATCCGCTGACCGGCCCCGAGCCGCGCATTGACGCGGGCCGGCCGCCCCCTTACGCAAGGGGCTTGCCCGCCGAAGGCCCCGCCATGCCCCGAACCGACGAAGCCCTCATCGTCATCGACGTGCAGAACGACTTCTGCCCCGGCGGCGCGCTGGCCGTGGCGGACGGCGACGCGGTGGTGCCGCGGGTCAATGCCCTGCTCGGCCGCTTCGCCGTCCGCGTCCTGACGCAGGACTGGCACCCGGCGGACCATTCGTCCTTTGCCGGCAACCATCCGGGTGCCGCCCCCTACAGCGTCGCGCAGATGCCCTACGGCCCGCAGGTCCTGTGGCCCGCGCACTGCGTGCAGGGCTCGCGCGGCGCGGCCTTCCATCCGGGCCTCGACGCCGACCGCGCCGACCTGATCGTCCGCAAGGGCTTCCGCCCCGCCATCGACAGCTATTCCGCCTTCTTCGAGAACGACCGCGCGACGCCCACCGGCCTCGACGGCTACCTGCGCGCGCGGGGGGTCGCGGCGGTCACTTTGGCCGGCCTCGCCACCGACTTCTGCGTGGCCTATTCGGCGCTGGATGCCGCGCGGCTCGGCTACCGCGTCACGGTCGCGCTGGACGCCTGCCGGGGGATCGACCTCGACGGGTCGATGGCGGCGATGGCGGGCCGGATGCGCGACGCGGGCGTCCTGCTGGAGGGCTGAGCCTTGGACATCGCCGCGCGCGTCTGGAACCACCGCTGGAAGATCGACCCGATCGTGCGGTCGCTGATCGACACGGACTTCTACAAGCTCCTGATGTGCCAGTCGATCTTCCGCAACCGGCCCGACGCGCGGGTCACGTTCAGCCTCATCAACCGCACCGCGTCGGTGCGCCTCGGCGACCTCGTCGACGAGGGCGAGCTGCGCGAGCAGCTCGACCACGTGCGCACGCTGTCGCTCAGCCGCGGCGAATCCACCTGGCTGCGGGGGAACACCTTCTACGGCAAGCGCCAGATCTTCGGCCCCGCCTTCATGGAATGGTTCGAGGGGCACCGGCTCCCCCCCTACCACCTGGAACGGAGAGACGGGCAGTATGAACTGACGTTCGAGGGGCGCTGGCACGAGGTCATGCTGTGGGAGATCCCGGCGCTGTCGATCCTGATGGAGCTGCGCGCTCGCGCGGTGATGGGCGCGATGGGGCGGTTCGACCTGCAGATCCTCTACGCCCGCGCGATGACCAAGCTGTGGGAGAAGATCACCCGCCTGCGCCGGATCGACGCCCTTCGCATCGCCGACTTCGGCACGCGGCGGCGGCATTCCTTCCTGTGGCAGGACTGGTGCGTGCAGGCGATGGAGGAGGGGCTGGAGGGGCGCTTCACCGGCACGTCGAACTGCCTCATCGCGATGCGCCGCGAGGTGGAGGCGATCGGCACCAACGCGCACGAGCTGCCGATGGTCTACGCGGCGCTGGCCGACAGCGACGCGGAGCTGGCCGAGGCCCCCTACCGCGTGCTCGCCGACTGGCACGAGGAGCACGACGGCAACCTTCGCATCATGCTGCCCGACACCTACGGGACCGAGGGGTTCCTGGCGAACGCCCCCGAATGGCTGACGGGCTGGACCGGGGTGCGGATCGACTCGGGCGATCCCGCGACGGGGGCCGAGACCGCGATCCGCTGGTGGCAGGGCCGGGGCGAGGATCCGAGGGACAAGCTCGTGATCTTCTCGGACGGGCTCGACGTCGATCAGATCGAGGCGCTGCACCGCCGGTTCGCGGGGCGGGTCAAGGTCAGCTTCGGCTGGGGCACGATGCTCACGAACGACTTCCGGGGCCTCGTGCCGGGCGACGCGCTGGCGCCCTTCAGCCTGGTGTGCAAGGCCGTCAGCGCCAACGGGCGGCCCACGGTGAAGCTGTCCGACAACCCCGAGAAGGCGCTGGGGCCGCGGGCGGAGGTGGAACGCTACAAGCGCGTCTTCGGCGTGGGGGCGCAGGCGCGCATTCCCGTCACCGTGTAGAGAAGCCGCCGCCTACAGGATCCGGTCCGCCAGCATCAGCGCGCGGTCGATGTGGGACCGGTGGACGGGATCGCCCGCGGGCAGCCGCGTCATCGCCCAGCCGACCGAGGCGCAGCAGCGCATCAGCGTGAAGGCGTCGACCATCGCGGCGTCGACGGGGCGCAGGCTTCGGTATCCCTCGATCAGCGCGGCGCGCAGGTCGTCGCGGTTGGGCTGGCGCTGGTCCTGCGACAGGACGGTGCCGAGGTCGTAGGCGCGGAAGCCGAAGCCGGAATCGTCGAAGTCGATCAGCGACAGGCCCCGGTCGTCGACCAGCACGTTCTCGCGCAGCACGTCGGCGTGGATCAGGCCGAGGTCGCCCGCCCCCGCATGGTCCCCGATCGCGCGGCGCAGCGCGGCGCGCACCTCGCGCAGCCGCGCCGCCTCGGCGGGGGCCAGCGCGGGATGCGCCCAGAACCGACCCCAGCGCGGCGCCTCGCCGACCAGCCCCGCCAGGTCCCAGCGGGGCCGCTCGAACCAGTCGGGCAGCGCCAGCGCGTCGGTCGCGTCGTGAACCCGCGCGATCAGCCGGCCCAGCGCATGGTGGCGCCGCACCTGCGCCTCGGGCGTGCCGGACAGGGGCCGGCCGGCCAGCCCCAGCGGCTCGCCCGGCAGCCAGGACAGCGCGGTGGCGAAGCGCCCCGTGGAAAGGTGGACGAGCGGCGACCCCGCCAGCGAGGGCACGGGGCGCGGCACGGGCAGGCCCGCCTCGGCCAGCGCCGCCTGCCACCACAGCTCGGACCGGATCGCCCCCTCCTCCTGGTAGCCGCGGCGGTGGAGCCGCAGCACCGCGCGGCCCCCCGGCAGGCGCATCGCGACCACCGTGTTCTCGCGGTCGCGGAGCGGGACCAGCGCCTCGCCGCCCCAGTGCGCGGCCGCCTCCTCGGCCTCGGTCACGCGGGCACCCGCGTCGCGGCCAGCGCATCGGCCAGCGCGTCGGCCAGAAGGTCCGCGTGCGGGATGCCGAAGGGCATGGGGGGCCGGATCTTCAGCGTGGCCCCGCCCGGCCCGATCCGGTTCACGAGCACCCCGCGCGCCAGCATCGCCTCCACGAGGTCGGCCACAAAGTCACCGGCGGGGGCCAGGCCGTCGCCCGCGAACTCCACCCCGTAGAAATGCCCCGCCCCCCGCACGTCCGCGATAAGCGGGTGCCGCAGCGCGCGCAGGCGGTCGAGCAGGTAGAGGGAGGTGCGCGCGGCGTTCTCCTGCAACCCCTCGTCGCGGATCACATCGAGCACCGCGAGCGCCGCCGCCGCCGACACGGGGTTGCCGCCGAAGGTGTTGAAGTAGCCGAAGGCCCCCCGGAACGCCGCCATGACGGGCGGCGTGGCCAGCACCGCCGCCACGGGGTGCCCGTTGCCCATGGGCTTGCCCAGGGTCACCACGTCGGGCGCGATCCCCATCCGGTCGTGGCCCCACATGTGGCTGCCGGTGCGGCCGAAGCCGCACTGCACCTCGTCCGCGATCACGAGGCCGCCGGCGCGCCGCACCGCCTCCGTCGCCGGCACGAGGAAGCCGGCGGGAAAGTCCGGCAGCCCCTCGTTCGCCAGCACCGGGCAGAGCATCATCCCGGCGAGGCCGATCCCCGCGGCCTCCAGGTCGTCGATCGCGGCCTGCACATGGGCCGCGAAGCGCGTCCCGTCGTCGGGGCTTCGCAAGCCGTCGGGCGCGGGCACGAGCCGCACCCAGGGCGCGCGGCCCCCGATCGGCGGGCGGCGGGTCGAGAGCTGGCTCACCAGCGCGGTGTTGCCGTGGTAGGTCGCGTCCGTCGCGATCATCCCCGCGCGGCCCGTCGCGGCCTGCGCCATGCGGATCGCGACGTCGTTCGCCTCGGACCCGGTGCAGACCAGCATCCCCTGCGCGATCCCGTGGCCCAGCGTCGCCGTGAGCCGCTCGAGGCAGTCGAGCACGAGGTCGTGGTGGTAGCGGGTGTGGGTGTTGAGCAGGGCCGCCTGCGCCGCGATCGCGGCCACGACGCGCGGGTGGCCGTGGCCCACGTGGGCCACGTTGTTGTAGCAATCTAGATAGCGCCGGCCCGCCGCGTCCCAGAGCCAGACGCCCTCTCCCCGCACGAGATGAACGGGCGTCCGGTAGAAGGTCGGCACGTTCGGCCCCATCAGCCGCGCGCGGCGGGCCGCGGGCGTCTCGGTCATTCCTCGGGCTCCACCGCCGCGCGGCCGGCCTTGATCGCGCCGCGCTGCGCCTTCCCGACCAGCCTGCGGCGCTGGCTCGCGAGCGTGGGGCGCGTGGCGATGCGGCGCTTCGGGGCCACCAGCGCGGCGCGGATCAGGTCGACCAGACGCGCCTCGGCCAGTTCGCGGTTGCGCGCCTGGCTCCGCGTCTCCTCGGCGCGGATGACGATCGCGCCCTCGGCCGTCCAGCGGCGGCCCGCGAGGCGCTTCAGCCGCGCCTTGGTCGCGGGGTCGAGGTGGGGGGACCGCTCCGCCTCGAAGCGCAGGTCGACGGCGGTCGAGACCTTGTTCACGTTCTGCCCGCCGGGGCCCGAGGCCCGCGAGAAGGTCTCGGTCAGTTCCCAGTCGGCCAGGGTGATCCGGTCGTTGATCCGCAGCATGGCGGGACGCTAGCGTGCGGGCCGCGAAAGAGAAAGGGCCGCCCCGAGGCGACCCTTTCCGAGTTTCAAGGAGACGAGCCAGTTAGGAACGTGGCCCAATCCCGTGGTCTGCTCCCAGGGGGCTGCCCCTAGAGAACACCCCCCGGAACTGTCCCGACACGTTTCTCCAATATCACTCTCGACACTGGATCACCTCCTTTCAATGGGTTTCAGATACCGCGAATCTGACACGGATCGTGTGCGGATCAAGTCCCTTCACGCAATCCGTTGCGTCATTCGGGCGACGATCAGCCGGAACGGCAAAAGTGCCACGATCGCGAGGCCGAGCTTCACCAGCCAGTCCGCCACCGCGAGGGACACCCACAGCGGCGCCTGCGGACCCTGCCCCAGAAGCGGCACCGCCGCCTGCGCCCAGGCGAGGTCCGCCCCGGGCTCGAGGACGGTCAGCGCCGCACTGAAGGCGACCGCGAAGAACAGCGCGGTGTCCACCGTCGATCCGGCCAGCGTCGAGACCAGCGGCGCGCGCCACCAGGACCCCCGCCGGAACCGGTCGAACACCGCCACGTCGAGAAGCTGCGCGGCGAGGAAGGCGATCCCCGACCCCAGCGCCACGCGGACCGACACCAGCGGCCCGGCGGGCCCCGCGATCTGCGTGCCCGCCAGCGAGCAGGCCACCCCCACCGCGAAGCCCGCGAGCACCACGCGGCGCGCCGCGGCCGCCCCCTGCAGCCGGTTCACGAGATCGGTGACGAGGAAGGCTGCGGGATAGGTGAAGGCCCCCCAGGTCAGCCAGTCGCCCGCCAGGAACTGCACCAGCACGTTCGAGGCGACGACGACGGCCGCCATCGCGGCGATGCCGGGCAGGAGTGCCCGGAGCGGGGGAACGGCGGTCATGGCAGGGTCCGTTTCTGGCAAGGCGGCGGAAACCTGGCCCCCCGGGGACGGGGTCGCGGGGCCGGCGCGGGGGTTAGGCCCGCGGCGCACGCCTGTCAATCGCCGGCGGGCAGGCGGTACTCGACGATCTCGGTCCGCAGGAAGAAGCGGAAGTTGTCGTCGGCGATCATGGTCAGCCGCAGCCGGCCCTCCGCGTCGCGCCAGACCGACAGGCCCTCGATGTTGTCGTGCCGCCCGCCCGGCGTCTCGAGCACCGGCTCCTCCGGCCCCGGCTGCCCCGCCCCGTCCAGCGCCCAGCGCCGGACGCGCGTGGCAAAGCCCCCGAGGCCGCGGAACTCGCGCTCCAGCAGGTAGAACCGCCCGTCGGGCCCCACCGTCGCGTCGACCGCCGCGAAGCCGCCCCGGCGCGGCAGGAAGAAGGCGCGGTCCCAGCGGCCGTCGCGGAAGCGGTAGACGGGGTAGCGCGCCGGCGAGTTGCGTGGCCGTTCGGCCAGCACGTAGACCCAGCCCCGCGCGTCGGCCGCGACCGATTCGAGCGAGGCGTTGAACGTCATTCCCCGGAACTCGCCGGGGCGGGGCAGGTTCTCGGCCGGCCCGTCGAGCGCGGCGTAGCGGCGCACGCGCGGGGCCATCCCCTCGAACGCGACGTAGGCGCTGCCGTCGGGGGCCAGCGCCAGCCCCTCGCTGTCGGGGCGCCCGGGCAGGATGCGCCCCGCCTCGGCCGACTGCAGCGGGCGCAGGGGCGGGGCCTCGATCCCCGCGATCGCGCCCCGGGCATCGCGCCGGAACCGCCCCCTCGTCCAGAAGCCGTAGTCCGACAGCGCGACGAACCCCGCACCGTCCGGGGTGACGGCGATCCCCGACATGCCCCCCAGCTCGGGATCGTCGCCGCGCCAGACGAAGGCCGACAGGAACTCCGCCGGCCCCCGGGTGTCGGACGGCCTGACGGGGCCGGGGAAGGCCGCCGCGAAGGCGATCAGCGCGAGGACAGAACGTCGGCGCATTGCGCGGGCAGGTCGGCCATCACGAACTCGCGGGGGCCGCGCTCGCGCGGCGCGTCGGGATCGGGTTCGGCCTTCGGGCCGTCGAGGTAGTCGGTCACCCACCAGGCGAGCGTCGCGTCGCAGCCGTTGCCGCCGTCCGACAGATCCTCGACGGTCGGCGTCTGCGTCTCGCAGGACCGCGCGCCGGGCGGGCACTTCAGGCGGACGTGGAAATGCGCGTCGTGCCCCGCCGCGGGCCGCACCTTCCGCAGCCAGGGCGTGTCGGCGGCCCGCGCGGTGCGGCACATCGCGATCTTGACGGCGGCCGCGACGAAGAGGCGGTCCACCCGGGGGTCCGAGGCGGCCGCGCGAAGCAGCGCCCGGTGCGCGGGCGTCCAGTTCGCCGTGACCGACCGCTGGTCGGCCGACCGCACGGGGACGGAGCCGATCCGCTCGCGCTCGGCCCGGCTAAGGTCCAGCCGGCCCGGGGGCAGCATCCAGACGTCGGCGTCGAGCCCGATCTGGTGGCTCGCGTGACCGCCGGTCATCGGCCCGCCGCGCGGCTGGCTGATGTCGCCGATGTAGAGGCCCGCCCAGCCGATCCTGGTGGCGGCGACCGACAGCTGCTGCAGGAACGCGATCATCTCGGGCTGGCCCCAGTTGCGGTTCCGCGACAGGCGCATCGCCTGCCAGGTCGGCCCCGTCTCGGGCAGCGCCACGAGGCCGGCGGCGCAGCCCCGGGAGTAGCCGCCGATCGCCGCCGGGGCCTGCGCCGAGGGCGCGTCGATCGCGCCGAACAGGCGGCTCGCCAGGGGCTCGGCCCGCGCGGGGGCGGCGAGGGCCAGCAGCAGCAGCGTCATGCGCAGAATCATCGGTCGGCCTGCCTGTCGCCCTCGGGGTCCACGAAGGATAGCAGGACGAGCCCGATCAGGAACAGCGCGATCAGCGGCGTGACCCCCAGCCGCTGCGAGCCGCTGAGGTCGGTCGTCACCGCGACCAGGAAGGGTGCCACGAAGGACGTGGCCTTGCCCGCCAGCGCGTAGATCCCGAAGCCTTCCGTCATCCGGGCGGGATCGGCCTGGCGCACCATCATCGTCCGGCTGGCCGACTGCAGCGCGCCCCCCGCCGCCCCGATCAGCGCCCCCAGCGCGTAGAAGGCCGCGTCGGGCAGGCGGCTTTCCGGCCCGACCGGGAGGCCGAAGACCGCCTCGCGCGAGACGAGCGCCACCCCCAGCGCCACCAGCGCCAGCACCACGACGCAGGCCCGGATCACCGGCATCGGACCGAACCGCTCGTCCGCGCGCCCGCCGATCCAGGCGAACCCCGCCCCCGTGACCGCGGCGAGGATGCCGAACAGGCCGACCTCGACCACCTCCCAGCCCAGCACCCCCGCGGCATAGAGCCCGCCGAAGGCGTACATGCCGTTCAGCGCGTCGCGGTAGGCCATCGACGACAGCAGGTAGGCCGACAGGCTCCGCCGGCCCGGCAGCGCCGCGAGGCTCGCCCTCAGGTCCGGCCAGGCGTGCCGCACGGCCGGCCCCAGCGGGACCGGCCCCGCCCGCCGCGGCTCGCGCACCCAGAGGAAGAAGGGAACCATGAAGACCGCATACCACAGCGCCGTGAAGGGCCCGACCGCGCGCGTCCCCTCGGCCCCGGCGGGGTCCAGCCCGAAGGCGGGGGCGAGGCCCAGAAGCGTCCGCCCGTCGGCCTGCTCCACGAAGAAGGCGAGCATGACCGCCAGCGCGAGCACGCCCCCCACGTAGCCGAAGGCCCAGCCCGAGCCCGAGACGCGCCCGATCCGGTCGGCGGGGGCGAGGTCGGGCAGCATCGCGTTGGTGAAGGTCGTCGCGAACTCCATGCCGATCAGGCCCAGCGCGAAGCACGACAGGACAAAAGGGAGGTCGAGGTCGCCCGGCGCCGCCCACCACAGCCCGAAGGCCCCGGTGACGTACATCGCCGAGAAGACCCGGATCCAGCCGAGCCGCCCGCCCGTCCGGTCCGCGATCGCGCCGAGGATCGGCGAGGCCAGCGCGATCACGACGCCCGCCGCCGCGATGCCGTAGCCCCAGGCCGCCTGCGCCGCCGTGCCGTCGCCGAGGACGCGCGCGATGTAGGGGCCGAAGATGAAGGTCAGGAGCAGCGTGTTGTAGGGCTGGCTCGCGAAGTCGAAGAAGTACCAGCCCCAGATCCGTTGCCGTGCGCTGGCCATGCCGCCCCCCGTGGTCGCCCCGATCAGGCCCGAAACGGCCGGCCCGCGCAAGCGCCCCCGGCGCGGAAACGGTTGCGCGGCGCGGCGCGGATGACTACCTCTCGGGGGCGCGTCACGGAAGGCCCGGAATGACCTCGATCCTCGAAATCCTGCTCCTGCTCCTCGGGGTCGCCCAGTTCGTCGTCATCGCCCACATCATCATGAGCTGGCTGATCAACTTCCAGGTCCTGAACATCCGCCAGCCCTTCGTCTACCAGGTCTGGTCGGGCCTCAACCGCCTGCTGGAGCCGGTCTACGGCCCGATCCGCAACGTCCTGCCGAACCTCGGCGGGCTCGACCTCGCGCCGCTCGTCGTGATCCTCGGGATCATCGCGCTGCGGATCGTGCTCGTGAACAACCAGGCCGCCTTCGTCTGACCCCAGGGGGGCACGGGGCCCCGATCCGCCATGCGCCACGACCGATCCCTGCCGCGCGACCTGCTCGCGTCCGTCTTCGGCTTCCCCGACTTCCGCCCCGGGCAGGAGGAGATCGTGGACGCCGTCCTGGCGGGCCGCGACGTGCTCGCGATCATGCCCACCGGGGGCGGCAAGTCGCTCTGCTTCCAGCTGCCCGCGCTGTGCCTTCCGGGCGTCACGCTCGTCATCTCGCCGCTGATCGCGCTGATGCGCGACCAGGTCCGCGCCCTGCGCGCGGCCGGGGTGGAGGCGGGGGCGCTGACCTCGGGCAACACCGGCGAGGAGACCGAGGACGTCTTCCGCGCGCTGGACGACGGCCGCATCCGCCTTCTCTACATGGCGCCCGAACGGCTCGCCGCGGGCAGCACGCTGCACCTGCTGCGCCGGATCGGCGTCGCGCGGATCGCGGTCGACGAGGCGCACTGCGTCAGCCAGTGGGGCCACGACTTCCGCCCCGACTACCTGCGCATCGGCGAATTGCGCCGGGCGCTCCGGGTGCCGCTGGCGGCCTTCACCGCCACCGCCGACGAGGAGACGCGCGCCGAGATCGTCGAGCGCCTGTTCGGCGGCGCCGAGCCCCGGGCCTTCCTGCGCGGCTTCGACCGGCCGAACATCCACCTCGCCTTCGCGGTGAAGGCGAACCCCCGCGACCAGATCCTGCGCTTCGCCGCCGCGCGGAAGGGGCAATCGGGCATCGTCTACACCGCGACGCGCGCCAAGACCGAGACGCTGGCGCAGGGGCTGCGCGAGGCGGGCCACGCCTCCGCCTTCTACCACGCCGGCATGGATCCCGACGAGCGCCGCCGGGTCGAGGCGCGCTTCCAGCGGGAGGACGGGCTGATCGTCGTGGCCACGATCGCCTTCGGCATGGGCATCGACAAGCCCGACATCCGCTGGGTCGCCCATGCCGACCTGCCGAAGTCGATCGAGGGCTACTACCAGGAGATCGGGCGGGCGGGGCGCGACGGCGCGCCGGCCGAGACGCTCACGCTCTACGGCCCCGACGACATCCGCCTGCGCCGCGGGCAGATCGAGGAGGGCCTCGCCCCGCCCGACCGGAAGGCGGCGGACCACGCCCGCCTCAACGCGCTCCTCGGCCTTGCCGAGGCGACCGGATGCCGCCGGCAGGTGCTGCTCGGCTACTTCGGCGAAACCGCCGCGCCCTGCGGGCACTGCGACAACTGCGACCGGCCCGTCGTCACCTTCGACGCGACCGAGGCCGTGCGCAAGGCGCTGTCCGCGATCCTGCGGACGGGCGAATGGTTCGGCGCGGGCCACCTCATCGACATCCTGACCGGCACCCCCACCGAGAAGGTGCGCGAGCGCGGGCACGACCGGCTGCCGACCTTCGCCGCCGGCCGCGACCTTTCGAAGCCCGCCTGGGGCGCGGTGTTCCGGCAGATGATGGGCCGCGACCTCGTCCGCCCCGACCCCGGCCGCCACGGCGCGCTGCGCATGACCGAGGCCGCGCGCCCGATCCTGCGCGGCGAGGAGGGCATCACGCTGCGGCGCGACACGGTCGACGCGGCGACCGCGCGTCCGGCCGTCCGTACCCTCGTCGCCGACGCGGACGAGCCGCTGCTCGCCGCCCTGAAGTCCAGACGCCGCGCGCTGGCCGAGGCGCAGTCGGTCCCCGCCTATGTCGTCTTCCCCGACCGCACCCTGATCGAGATGGCGGAGACGAAGCCCCGCACGCTGGACCAGATGGCCCGCATCACCGGGGTCGGCGCGAAGAAGCTCGAATCCTACGGCGCGGCCTTCCTCGCGGTCATCACCGGCGGGGACACGGCCCCCGCCCACCCCGCCCGCCGCAAGCTCGCGGGGCGCGAGGCGGGGACGCTCTACGACCGGCTGGCCGAGGCGCAGCTCGCCCTCCAGCGCGGCCCCCTCGGGATCGACAAGCTGCTGAGCCTCTCGCCGTCCATCCTGCGCAGGATCGCCGAGGCGCGCCCCACGACGCTGGCCGCACTCGACCGCGCGGGGGACCTGGGCGAGCAGCGGCTGGAGCGGTTCGGCGAGGCCTTCCTGGAGGTGATCCGGGAGGGGTGACGGGGCGGCGGGGCGCCTCGCCCCCCGGATCGTCGCCCCCTCAGTTCGTCGCCGCGATCGACAGGTTCAGCACCGTCGCGAACCCGACCCAGGCTGCGTAGGGCAGGAACAGCACCGCCGACACCCGGTCGCGGTTCCATTCCTCGCGGATGAACGCGAGGATCGCCCAGAACAGCCCCAGGATGATCGCCAGCGCGGCCTCCGGGGCCTGCAGCCCGAAGAACACCGGCGTCCAGGCGAAGTTGAGCGCCATCTGAAGCACCCAGAGCGCACCCGACCCGCCGCGGGCCAGCTTGCGCGCGCCGACCCAGCCGATGATCGCGTAGAGCACCGTCCAGACCGGGCCGAAGACCCAGCCCGGCGGCGTGAACACGGGCTTGCGCAGCCCGTCGTACCACTCGCCCGGCGCGTTCATGATGCCGATCAGCGCGCCCATCACCACCACCGTGGCCATCAGGCCGCCGTAGAGCAGAACCGCCTTCATCCCGTCCGCGGTCCTTCCGGCCGCCCCTGCCTTGCCCTCGCCCGGCAACGTCGTGGGTGCGGGGATGGTTGCCCCGGTCCTGCGTTCCGTTGCGTTCACATCCCCGTCACGGCCCATCCGTCACGGCCCGTCCGTCGCGGCGGGGTCCGTCGCGGCCGGGTCCGTCGCGGCCGGGTCGCAGGGCAGCGCCAGCGGGGCCGTGCCCGCGGGCCGGCAGGCGGCGATGGCCTCGGCGATGGCCGCCTTGCGCAGGGGCTTGGTCATGTAGCGGTCGATCCCGGCCGAGAGGATGCCGGCCCCGTCCCCCTCCATCGCGTGCGCGGTCAGCGCGACGATCGGCACGCGGGGGGCCCCGGGGCGGCCCGCCTCCAGCCGGCGGATCGCCTGCGCCGCCTCGCGCCCGTCCATCTCGGGCATCGAGATGTCCATGAAGATCATGTCGGGGGCCGCGGACTCGAACAGGCTCACCGCCTCGCGGCCGTTGCCCGCGAAGACGAGGTCGATGCCGAGGTCCTTCACCATCTTGCGGAACACGAGCTGGTTGGTGCGGTTGTCCTCGGCCGCGAGCACGCGCATCGGGCGCGCCGCCCCGGCCGGCGGCGCGGGGGCGGGGGCGGGCGCGGGGGCCGGGACCGACAGCGCCTGGAGCCTGCGGTAGAGGTCCGACCGCAGCAGCGGCTTCTGCAGGATCGCCGCAAGGTGCCCCTCGGTGTCGCGGTCGCGCGCCGCCGCGGGGTTCGACGACAGCAGCACGACCGGCATCGCGTGCCCCGCCTCGCGCAGGCGGGCGGCCAGCGTCGGGCCGTCCATGTCGGGCATCTCGTGGTCGGTCAGCACCACGTCGAAGGCCCCGTCGCGCTCGAGCACGGCCAGCGCCTCGGCGCCGCCGCGGCAGAGCGCGACCTCGATCCCGCAGGGGACGAGCTGGCGCTCGAGGATGGTGCGGTTGATGAACTGGTCGTCGACCACCAGCGCGCGGCGCAGGGTGACGGGCAGCCGCGGGGCCGGCTCGTCCTCGGCCACGGGCAGCGTCACGCGGAACCCGAAGCAGGATCCCTGCCCGAGGTCGGAATCGACCCAGACGCCGCCGCCCATCCGCTCGATCAGCCGCCGCGTGATGGCGAGTCCGAGACCCGTCCCCTCGAACTTGCGGTTGGACTGGCTTTCGACCTGGTTGAACTCGCCGAAGATGGGACCGAGGTTCTCGGGCGCGATGCCGATGCCCGTGTCCTCCACGGTGACGTGGAGCTGGCGGTGGCCCGGCTCCGCCTCCAGCCCCACGACGCGGACGAGGACATGGCCCTTCTCGGTGAACTTGCAGGCGTTCCCGACCAGGTTCGTCAGCACCTGCCGCAGCCGCCCCGGGTCGCCCACGTAGCGCGTGGGCAGGAACATGTCGAAGTCGATCATGAGGTCGATGCCCTTCGCCCGCGCGCGGGGCTGCAGGAGCATCACGACCTCGTGGATCGTGCGCTCCAGGTCGAACGGCTCGGGGTGGAGCGTCAGGCGCTCGGCCTCGATCTTCGAATAGTCGAGGATGTCGTTGATGATCACGAGGAGCGCCTCGCCCGAGGACCGGATCGTCTCGGCAAAAAGCCGCTGCTCCTCGGTCAGGGCGGTGTCGCACAGCAGCTCCGCCATGCCGACGACGCCGTTCATGGGCGTGCGGATCTCGTGGCTCATGTTGGCGAGGAAGGCCGACTTCGCGCGGCTCGCGGCCTCGGCGGCCAGCCGCGCGGCCTCGAGCGCCGCCTGCTGGGCCTTGGCCTCGGTGATGTCGAGGCGCAGGCCGACGCGGCCGCCGTCGGGGGTGGGCTGGTCGTAGGCGCGGACCCAGCGGCCGTCCGAGAGCTGCTGCTCCACCACGGCGCCGGGGTCGAGATGCGCGGCCATCCGCTCGGCCAGCCACTCGGCCTCGCGCCCCACGGCGTCGAGGTGCTGCCCGCGGTCCAGCCCGTAGCGCAGGATGTCCTCGAACCGCGCGCCGGGCACCATCGCGGGCGCCGTCTCGGGGTAGACGTCGCGGTAGCGCTGGTTGCAGGCCAGAAGCCGGTCGTCGCGGTCGTAGAGCACGAAGCCGTCGGGGATCGCCTCCACCGCCGCCCAGATGCGCATCGGCTCGGTGATGTCGATGGCGAGCGTGACCATGTCGCCCCCCGTGGCGCGCCGGTCCACGAGCTTGACCCAGTTGCCGTTGGCGAGCTGCACGACCAGCGGCTCGATCGGGTCGGCCTGCCAGCGGTCCAGCATCCGCCGGACCCAGGACTCGGTCCCCTCGTGCGCGGTGTCGACGATGCCGATGTCGGCCGCCAGCCGCAGCATCCCCTCGTAGGTGATGCCGATCGGCGGCGGGCGGTCGCCGAAGAAGGCGAGGTAGGCGCGGTTCGCCGCGACCAGCCGGCCCTCCGCATCGTAGACCGCGAAGCCGTCCTCGATCGCGTCGATCGAATCCCACAGGCGCCGCTCGGCCATGACGGCGGCACCGTGCGCGCGCTCCAGATCGGCGAGGAAGCGGCCGTTCTGGCCCTTCAGCGCCTCCGCCTCGGTCAGGGCGGTCTGGACGGCGTGGCGCTGCTCCACGATCTGGTCGGACAGCGACCGCGCATGCAGCGACAGCCGTTCGTTGGCGGCGAAGAGCTCGCGGCTCTTCTGTTCCAGAAGCCGCTCGGCGGCGAGGCGCTGGCGGCGTTCCCGCGACAGCCGTTCCGCGATGTCCATGACGCTCGGTCCCGTCCCCCATGCGGGCCGCGCCTTCTGGCGGGCCTCCACGGGCCGACCCTCGCCCATCGCGGTGAATCGAGGCTTAACGGCCTCGCGCCCCGGTCAGAAGGCCCCGTCGTAGGCGCGGCGCGGGATCCGCGCGGCGATCAGGGTGAAGCGGTCGCGGCCCAGCGCCGCCGCGGCCTCGCGCGCGAGCGCGTCCTCGTCACCGACGGCGACGCCGTGGCCGCCGAAGGCGCGGGCCAGCGCCGCGAAGTCGGTCCCCCCTCGCGGCCCGCCGAAGTCGACACCGAGGCTGGGCCTCCGGGTCGCGCGCTGCTTCAGCTCGATGAGCGCGAGGCTGTCGTCGACCAGCACGCAGATCACGACCCCCAGCCCCTCGGCGGCGAGGGTGGCGAGTTCGCCCGCCCCCATCTCCAGCCCCGCGTCGCCGACCAGCGCCAGCACCGGGGCCGAGGGGCGGCCGATCCTCGCCCCGGCCGCCAGCGGCACGGCGCAGGCCATCGTGCAGAGGCCCGAGGACTGCAGCATCAGCCGCGGGGCCTCGCAGGTCCACATCTGGCTCGCGAGGATGCGGTGCGCGCCGCTGTCGGCCGTGACGATCGTGCCGGGCGGCATCACCCGGCGCAGCGTCGCGAAGACCCGGTGCGGCCCCCAGCCCGGCGGGCCGGCGAAGGCGGACCGCAGCGCCGCGCGCGCCGCGGCCGGCTCGGCCCCCGGCCAGCGCGGCGGCGCGTCGTGGGCCAGCGCGGGGAGCGTCTCGGCGAGGTTGCCGGTCAGCGCGTGGCCGGCGCGGTGCATCCCGTGCCCGCGCGGCACCGGGGCCACCTCGATCACCGCCTGTCCGGCGGTCCAGGGGTTGCGCCAGCCGATCCGCATCTCGATCGGGTCGTAGCCCAGCAGCAGGATGCAGTCGGCCGCGGCCATCAGGGGCATCAGCACGCCGTCGGCGCGGGGCGAGAGGCCCGCGGCCCCGAGCGACAGGGGGTCGCCCTCGTCCATCAGGCCCTTGCCCTTGTAGGTGGTGATCAGGGGGATCGCGTGGTCCCGGCAGAAGCGGGCGACGGCCCCGCCCGCCCCCTCGTTCACCGCGTCGACCCCGGCGATGGCGACCGGCCGCCGCGCCCCGGCCAGGGCCGCGCGCGCCTCGCGCAGCGCGGGGGCGGGCGGCAGGCCGGGCCCGGCGGCGCGGGGCGGCGCGAACGGCGCCTCGTCGGCGGCGCCTTCGGCGACCCCGATCGGCACGTCGACATGGACCGGCCCCGGCTGCCCCGACAGGGCGAGCGCCACCGCCCGGGCGATCCCCGCCCCGACCGCGCCCGGCGCGAGGCGGACGCTGCCCTTGACCACGGGCCGCAGCAGCGCCTGGTGGTCGAGGACCTGGTGGGTGTAGGTCTCGGCGTCGGCGGCGTCGACGCAGCCCGTCAGGAAGACCAGCGGCACCCGGTCCTGCATCGCGTTGGCGACCACGTTGACCGCGTTGGCCACCCCGGGGCCCAGCGTCGCCACCAGGACCGGCAGCGCCCCGGTCGCGTGCCACAGCCCCTCGGCCATGAAGCCGCCCCCGTTCTCGTGCTTGACGAGGACGAACCGCAGGCCCGCCGCGTCGAGGCCCTGCATCAGCGCGAGGACCTCGCCGCCCGGGATGCCGAAGGCATGCGTGGCCCCGGCGCGCGCCAGGGCGCGGCCGATCACGTCGGCGCCGGTCGGGATGGCGGCGGGTGTCACGGGGTCGGGCCTCCCTCGGCGCGGCGACGGGCCGGACCCGGCCCTCCGGCCCGGCGGGCGCGGACCTGACACATACCGCGTTGACTTCACACGGCCGGTCAAGTGCGCGTGATGCGCGCCCGCCGTGCGTCCCCGGATCGGGCGAACCGTAGTATGACGGGGCCGGGCGCCCCTGCCGCGGCGCAGGCCGCGCCGGCGGCGCCCGAGCCAGGAACGAGGATCCGATGCCCCTGTCCCACGATCTGAGCGGGATGCCGACGTCCCTTCCCGCCGGGGCGGTCGGGGGCTGGAACCGGGTGATCCTCGGCATCCTGTCGCATGCCGCGCGCACCGGGCCGGACCTGAACGCCGTGCTGGCGGCGGCCCCCGACTTCGCGCTGGGCCAGGCGGTGCGGGGCCTGTCCTGCCTGCTGCTCGCGCGGGCGGAGATGGTCGCGGTCGCGCACGAGGCGCATGCGGCGGCCCTCGCCGCGGCCCCCGCCACGCCGCGCGAGGCGGCCTTCGTCGGGGCGCTGGGCGACTGGCTCGGCGGGCGGCCCTCGCGGGCTGCGGCGCGGCTGCAGGCCTCGCTCGACCGCGCGCCCCGCGACGCGCTGGCGATGAAGATGATCCAGGCGATCCACTTCATCCTCGGCCGCCCGGCGGCGATGCGCGCCTCGGTCGAGGGGGCGATGGGCGCCTGGGACGACCATCCGGCGCGCGGCTACCTGCTCGGGTGCCATGCCTTCGCGCTGGAGGAGACGGGGGACTACGCGGCCGCCGAGCGCCGGGGGCGGGCGGCGGTCGACCTCGCCCCGGACGATGCCTGGGGGCTGCACGCGGTGGCGCATGTCTTCGACATGACGGGGCGGGCGCGCGACGGGCTCGACTGGCTCGCGGGGCGCGATGCCGCCTGGGCGCACTGCAACAACTTCCGCTACCACGTCTGGTGGCACCGGGCGCTGATGCACCTCGACCTCGGCGAGCGCGACCGGGCGCTCGCGCTCTACGATGCCGAGATCCGCGCCGAGCGCACCGACGACTACCGCGACATCGCCAATGCCGCCTCGCTGCTCGCCCGGCTCGGGCTCGAGGGGGTCGACCCCGGCGACCGCTGGGAGGAACTGGCGCTGCTGGCCGAGCGGCGCGCGACCGACGGCTGCCTCGCCTTCGCCGACCTGCACTACATGCTGGCGCTCTGCGGCGGGGGGCGCGACGCGGCGGCGCAGGCGCTCGTCGCGCGGATGCGCGCCGCCCGGCCGGCCGAGGAGGCCGCGCCGTCCGAGGCGCGGCAGGCCATCGCCCATCCCGGCTGGCGCGTGGCCCGGGGCTTGCATGCCTTCGCGGGTGGTGATTACTCCGCCGCCTACGGTGATCTGCGCGCCGGTCGCGCCGATCTCCAGTCCATCGGGGGCAGCCATGCGCAGCGCGACGTCTTCGACCGCATCCTCATCGAGGCCGCCCTGCGGAGCGGTCGCGTGACCGACGCGCGCGGCCTGCTGCGCGACCGTGCCGCCCGGCGCGGGAACCGGCTCGACGGCTTCGCCGAGGCGCGGCTGTCGCGGATCGGCGGCCTCCGGGCCCGGGCCGTGTGACATGCCCGCGCCCGCGACCCCGCGCGACCCGCGTCTCGACCTCTTCCGCGGGCTGGCGATGATCATCATCCTGATCGCGCACATCACCGACAACCCCTGGACGCTCTGGATCCCCGCCCGGTTCGGGTTCTCCGACTCGACCGAGATCTTCGTCTTCAGCTCGGGCATGGCCTCGGCCCTGGCGTTCGGCAGGGTCTTCGACCGCGCGGGCTGGGTCATGGGGACGCTGCGGATCGCCCACCGGGTCTGGCAGGTCTACTGGGTCCACATCGGCGTGTTCCTCGTGACCCTGGGGCTGATGCTCGCGCTGAACGCGACGGGCGCCTTCCCGCGCGACGAGGTGCGGGCGCTGAACCTCGGGCCGTTCCTCGCCAACACCGGGCCGAACCTCCTCGGGCTGCTGACGCTGACCTACGTGCCCAACTACTTCGACATCCTGCCGATGTATCTCGTCATCCTCGGCCTGATCCCGCTGATGATGGCGCTGGCCGCGATCGACCTGCGGCTGGCCTTCGCCGCGAGCCTCGGGCTCTGGGGGCTGGCGCAGGCGGGGCTGAACCTGCCGGCCGAGCTGTGGTTCACGCGGCCCTCGGACCGGCCCTGGTTCTTCAACCCCTTCGGCTGGCAGCTCGTGTTCTTCACGGGGTTCGCGCTGATGGCGGGCTGGCTGCCGCGCCCTCCGGTGAGGCGCGGGCTGGTCTGGCTCGCGGTCGCGGTGGTGGCGCTGTCGGTGCCCTTCGCCTGGCACAAGTCGGCCGAGGCCTTCGCCTTCGTGCGCGACTGGCGGCAGGACTGGCTGTTCCTGTACGACAAGACCGCCTTCGGGGCGCTGCGCTATGCGCATTTTCTTGCCCTGGCCTACCTCGCCTGGGTTGCTGTCGGGCCGGGCGGCTCCTACCTGCCGCGGGAGGGATGGGCCGGCCGCGCCGTCGACCGGATCTCGCTGGTGGGCCGGCAGTCGCTGGCCGTGTTCGCCGCGTCGATGGTGCTGGCCCGCGTTCTGGGCGCGTTTCTCAACCTTGCGGGCAGCGGGCCCCTGGCCGCCCTCGCCGTCAACCTCGCGGGCATCGCCGCCGTCTTCGGGGTGGCCGCGATCGCGGCCTTCTTCAGGGGCCAGCCGTGGAGGACGGCCGCAACCCGCCCGACCGACGCCGCAACCAGGACCGAAGTGCAGCCATGACCGCCGTGACCCGCCGCCAGTCCCTCGCCCTCGCCGGGGGCCTTGCCGCCCTGGGCCTCCTGCCCGCCGGGGCCGAGGAGGTCGCGGGAATGGCGCTCGGCCCGGCCGGCCCCTTCGACCCCGCGATGGTCGTCGACCGCGCCCGCGCGCTGGCGGCCGCCCCCTACGCGCCCCCGCCGGCCGTGGCGCCGGACTGGCTCGACATGACCTACGACGTCTACCGCAAGATCTGGTTCGACACGCGGCACGCGCTGTTCCGCGGCACCGGGGGCGCGGTGCAGGCCGAGTTCTTCGTGGCCGGGCTCTACTTCCCCTACAAGATCGGGATCAACGCGGTGCAGGGCGGCGAGGCGAGGCCCGTCCTGTTCAGCCTGCGCGACTTCGATGCCACCGACCGCTTCCCCGACCTGCCCGCCGACGGAACCGGCTTCTCGGGCTTCCGCCTGCTGGGCGAGCTGGAGGCCGACGACCGCTTCCAGGAATACGCGGTCTTCCAGGGCGCGAGCTACTTCCGCGCCATCGCGCGGGGGCAGATCTACGGCCTCTCGGCGCGCGGCCTCGCGATCGACACCGCGGCCGGCGGGCCGGAGGAGTTTCCCGTCTTCCGCGATTTCTGGATCGAGGCGGCGGAACCGGATGCGCCCACGGTCATTGTCCATGCGTTGCTCGACAGCCCTTCGGTCGCCGGGGCCTTCCGGTTTGCGATCACAAGGGGACCGACGACCGTGATCACCGTGAACGCGACCCTGTTCCCGAGGACCGACATCGCCACCGCGGGCATCGCCCCCGGCACCTCGATGTTCCTGTTCAGCGACATCAACCGGTACCGGTTCGACGACTTCCGCGAGGCGGTGCACGACAGCGACGGGCTGCTGATGATGAACGGCGCGGGCGAGACGATCTGGCGGCCCCTGACCAATCCCCGCGCGGTGGAGGTCAGCACCTTCGGCGACACCGGGCCGCGCGGCTTCGGGCTCATGCAGCGCGCGCGCCGGCCCGGCGACTACAACGACCTCGAGGCCTTCTACGAACGCCGCCCCTCGCTCTGGGTGGAGCCTTCGGGCGACTGGGGGCCGGGCGCGGTCATGCTGGTGGAGATCCCTACCGACAAGGAGATCAACGACAACATCGTCGCCTTCTGGAGGCCCGCCGAGCCGCTGCGCGCGGGCCGGGAATACCGCTTCGACTACACGCTCCACTGGGGCGAGACGGCCCCGGTCGAGGGCACCGTCGCGCCGGTGATCGCCACGCGCTCGGGCGCGCGCATCTTCGAGGACGGCCGGATCTTCACGATCGACTACGCGCCGCACCCCGCGCTGGGCGACGACCCCGCGCGGGTCGAGGCGCGGGTCGCGACCACCGCGGGCGAGATTGCGGTCCAGCCGCTCCAGCGCAACCCGGCCACCGGCGGGATGCGGCTTGACGTGACGCTGCGCGGCGACGTCCCCGTGGCCGAGCTGCGCGCCGAGCTGTGGCGCAACGGCCGCCCCGTGGCCGAGGTCTGGGTGAACCGATGGGTGCGCGAATGACCACCGCCTTCCGCCACGCCGAGGCCGGCGCGGTCGCGGTCGCCGCGGGGCGCGTGCCCCCGCTGCCCATGCCCGACCAGGACCTGACGGCCCCCTTCGCCGATCCCGCGGCCCCCGGGCTTCGCGCCGGCGCGCGGGTCCGGGCGCTGCGGGCGCTGGTCCTCGCCGCGCCGCTCGGCCTCGCCGCGGGGCTGGGCTGGACGGGGGCGGGGTGGTTCGCGCTCGACGGGAACCTGACGGCGGCCGAGGGCGCGCTGATCCTCGTCACGCTGTTCGCGTTCTTCTGGGTCTCGCTGTCGGTCGCCTCGGCGATCCTTGGGCTCTTCTGGCGTCCCGGACCCCGGCCCTCCACCGGCGAGGGGCTTTCGGTCGCGATCCTGCTGCCGCTGTACGGCGAGCCGCCCGGCACCCCGGTCGGCGACACCGTGGCCCTGCTCGCGGGCGTGGCGGGGCGGGGGCGGCACGCCTTCAGCCTGCACGTGCTGTCGGACACGCGCGACCCCGGGGCGGCGGCGCAGGAGGCCGAGACCGTCGAGGCCGTCCGCCGCCGGCATCCGCGGCTCGACATCCGCTACCGCCGGCGCGAGGCGAACACCGACTACAAGTCGGGCAACATCCGCGACTGGGTAACGGCCGAGGGCGCGGCGCACGACGCGATGCTCGTGCTCGATGCCGACAGCGTGATGCGCCCCGAGACCGTGCTGCGCCTGGCGGACGCGCTTGCGGCGGAACCAGCGGTCGGGCTGATCCAGACCGTGCCGCGCGTTCTGCCGGGCCGGACGATCTGGCAGCGGATGCAGTCCTTCGCGGGCGAGGTCTACGGGCGCAACCTCGGCCGCGGCTTCGCCATGTGGACGGGGGACGAGGGCAACTTCCTCGGCCACAACGCGCTGATCCGCACCCGCGCCTTCGCGGCCAGCGCGGGCCTGCCGCACCTGTCCGGCCCCTCGCCCATGGGGGGCGTGATCCTCAGCCACGACTTCGTCGAGGCCGCCCTTCTGCGCCGCGCGGGCTGGGGCGTGCGGATGCTGCCCGAGGCGGAGGGCAGCTTCGAGGAGACGCCCGAGACCCTGCCCGGCTACCTGCGGCGCGACCGCCGCTGGTGCCAGGGCAACATGCAGCACATGCGGCTGCTGGGCGTGCCGGGACTGCATCCCGTCTCGCGGTTCCACCTGCTGCAGGGGGCGATGGCCTATCTCGCCTCGGTCTGGTGGCTGTCGCTTCTCGTGCTGTGGTCGCTGCCGGGCGAGGGGGGCGCGCTGCCCGACCTCTTCGCCGACAACCCCTTCATGCCGAGCTGGCCCGAGCTGCCGCCGGTCACGCAGGGGGCGCTTGCGCTGTTCGTGGGGCTGATGCTCATGGGGCCGAAGCTGCTCGGCATCCTCGGACACGTGCGCGACCACGGCCTGCCGCTGGCTCGGCTGCCGGGCTTCGCCGCCTCGGTGGCGGTGGAGGTGGCGCTGTCGGTCCTCATCGCGCCGGCGCTGATGGTGCATCAGGTCCGCGCCGTGCTGCGCACGCTGGCCGGGTTCGACGGCGGATGGATGCCCCACCTGACCGAACGGCCGACGCTGCGCATCCTCGCGCGCTTCCACGCGACCGAGACGGCGCTGGGCCTCGGCCTTCTCGCGCTGGCGGCGGGCGGGCAGCTGACGCCCTGGCTGCTGCCCATCGCCATCAGCCTGGCGCTGACGATCCCGCTGTCGTGGCTCGTCCAGCGCGACGCGGCGACCGACTGGCTGCTGCGCCCGCTCGACCGGCCGCTGCCCGGGCGGGCGGCGCGGCTGGCCCGGCCGCAGGGGCCGGCGATCGGCAGCCCCGCGCCCTGATCGCCGGACCGCCGCCCGGCGCCTCGGCGCGGGCGCCCGAATCCTTGCCCTCGCCGCCTCCGCCGTGCGACCATCGCGCCGGGGCGGCGGGGGGGTGGACGATGCGTGGCTTGCTTGCGGCTATGGCGGTCGCCGCCCAGCTGTCCGGGGGACCGGCGCTGGCCCAGGACCTGATCCCCGAGCGGCGCGCGATCCTGTCGGCGGACACCGACCTGCCCGGGGGCGACATCGCCTCGACCTTCGACACCACGCCCGAGGCCTGCCAGCGCGCCTGCCTCTCGGACGCGCAGTGCACGGCCTTCACCTTCAACGCGCGGAACGGATCGTGCTTCGTCAAGGCCGACCCGGGCCCCGCCGCCTTCTTCGAGGGCGCGCTGTCGGGCCGCATCGCGCCGTCCGACCCGGCCGCCCGCGCCGCGGCCGGCGACCGCCGCGCCGACCTCGCCTTCATCCCCGATTGGGAGATCGCCGCCGCGAACGCGCAGGCCGAGGGGCTGGCCGCCCGGTATCCTGCCGGCGACCGGACGGCCGAGGACCTGCGGCGCCTCGCGGCCGAGGCTGAGGCCCTGGGCGACGCGCCTGCGGCGGCGCAGTTCTCGGGGGCGGCGGCCGTCGTCACCGACGCGCCGGGCGACTGGGCCGACCACGCCCGCCGCCTGGTCCTCGCGGGGGAGAGGGACCCGGACAACCAGCGCCTCTACCGCGAAGGCGCGCTGGCCGCGGCGATCAACGGCTATCTTCGGGCGACCGATGCGGGGATGCGCCACACGGTCCTCGTGACGCTGGCCGACGCGCTGGAACGGCTGGACCGCGGGTCCGACGGCGTGAAGGCGCTGCGGCTCGCGCAGGCGATCGGGCCGCGCGACGACACGGCCGCGCTGCTCGCCTCGTTCGCGGCGCGCTACGGCTTCCGCATCCTCGGCAACGACGTGCAGTCCGACAGCGCCCGTCCGCGCATCTGCGCGACCTTCTCCGAGGATCTGGCGCAGGGCACCGACTACTCGGCCTTCGTGCAACTGCCCGGCCCGGGCCTGACGGTCACGCCCGTCGGCCCGAACCAGCTCTGCGTCGAGGGGGTGGAGCATGGCGCGCGCTACGCGCTGACCTTCCGCGCGGGCCTTCCCGCCGCCGACGGACAGGTGCTGGCCGGGCCCGTCGCGCTGACGCAATACGTCCGCGACCGCAGCCCCGGCGTGCGCTTCCCCGGCCGCGCCTACGTCCTGCCCGCGACCGGGTCCGCCGCCCTGCCGGTGGAGACGGTCAACACCGCCACGCTCGACCTCGCGCTTTACGCCGTGTCCGACCGCAACCTGCTGCGCGCGATCCAGGCCGACCTCTTCGCGCGCCCCATCCCCCAGTGGCTGGAGCCGGATTTCGAGGGGCGCGTGGGCGCGCGGCTCTGGTCGGGCACCGCCACCGTCGCGCAGACGGTCAACCGCGACGTGACCACGCGCCTGCCGCTCGACGAGGCGGTGGCGGGACGGGGGCCCGGCGTCTACGTCCTGCGCGCCGCCGTGCCGGGGGCCGACCCCTACGCGACCCCCGCGGCCTGGCAGTGGTTCGTGGTCTCGGACCTCGGGCTCACCACGCTGTCGGGGGTCGACGGGCTTCATGTCATCGTCCGTTCGCTCGGCGACGCGGGCGCGAAGCCCGGCATCACGGTGGAGCTTCTGTCCGAGGCGAATGCCGTCCTCGGCACCGCCACCACCGACGCCATGGGCTACGCGCGCTTCGACGCGGGCCTCGCGCGCGGCACGGGGGGCGACGCGCCGGCGATGGTCGTCGCCCGCGACGGCGACCGCGACCTCGCCTTCCTGTCACTGACCGAGCCGGAGTTCGACCTGTCCGACCGCGGGGTGGAGGGGCGCGAGGCCGCGCCCCCCGTCGACGTGTTCCTCGCGACCGACCGGGGGGCGTACCGCGCGGGCGAGACGATCCGCGCGACCGCGCTCGCCCGCGACGCGGCCGCGCAGGCGGTCGAGGGGCTGCCGCTGACCGCGATCCTGAGGCGGCCCGACGGGGTCGAGTACTCCCGCGCGGCGGCGCAGGACCAGGGTGCGGGCGGGCGTGTCTTCGCGCTGCCGGTCGCGGGCAACGCGCCGCGCGGGGTCTGGCGGCTGGAGGTTCTGGCCGACCTCGAGGCCGAGCCGCTCGCCGCCCGGACGGTGCTGGTCGAGGACTTCCTGCCCGAGCGGATCGACGTGGACGTGACGGTCGGGGAGGCCCCCCTGCGGCTGGGCGGCGCGGCCGACCTCACGGTCGGGGCGCGCTACCTCTTCGGCGCGCCGGGGGCCGACCTCGCGGTGGAGGGCGAGACGCTGGTCCGCCCGGCCGGGGCGGTCGCGGGCTTCGAGGGCTACGCCTTCGGGCGGCACGACGCGCCCTTCGATCCGGTGATGCAGCCCTTCGCCGGGGCGGCGCGCACCGACGCGGCGGGCCTCGCCCGCATGGCCGCCACCCTGCCCGAGGCCCCCGACCCCGGCCGCCCGCTCGAGGCGCGGTTCACCGTCCGCGTGGCCGAGGGGTCGGGCCGCCCGGTGGAGCGCCAGGTCGTCCAGCCGCTTGCCCCGACCGGCCCGATGATCGGCATCCGCCCGCTGTTCGGGGACGTCGTGGCCGAGGGGACCGAGGCGCGCTTCGCGCTGGTGGGCCTCGACGCCTCGGGCGCGCCCGCCGCCATGCCCGTCCGCTGGACGCTGACGCGCGTGGAGACGGACTACCAGTGGTATTCGGCCGACGGCACCTGGAACTGGGAGCCGGTCGTCACCCGCAGCCGCGCGGCCGAGGGAACGCTCGACCTGGCCGCGGGCAGCCCGGCCACGATCGCGGCTCCGGTCGGCTGGGGCGAGTACGAGCTGCTCGTGGAACGCGCCGACGGCGGCGCCGCGAGTTCGGTCGCCTTCTACGCGGGCTGGTACGCGCCCGCCGACGCCAGCGCCACGCCCGACACGCTGGAGCTGTCGCTCGACCGGCCCGCCTACCGGCCGGGCGACACCGCGACGCTGCGGATCGTGCCCCGCGCGGCCGGGACGGCGCTGGTCATGGTGCTGTCGAACCGGCTGGTCGCCATGCGGGCGGTCGAGGTGGCGGAGGGCGAGAACATCGTCACCCTGCCCGTGACCGACGACTGGGGCGCGGGCGTCTACGTGACGGCCTCCGTCCTGCGGCCGATGGAGGTCGCGGCGGGCCGCAACCCCGCCCGCGCGCTGGGCCTGACCCATGCCGGGATCGACCCCGGCCCGCGCCGGCTGCGCGTCGCGGTGGAGACCGCGCCCGAGGCCGCCCCGCGCGGGCCGCTGGAGATCGCGGTCCGGGTCGAGGGCGTGGCCGCGGGCGAGACCGCCTTCGCCACCATCGCCGCCGTCGACGAGGGCATCCTGAACCTGACCGCCTACGAGGCCCCCGACCCCGCGGCCTACTACTTCGGCCAGAGGCGGCTCGGCGTCGGCATCCGCGACCTCTACGGCCGGCTGATCGACGGGATGGCCGGCGCGCAGGGGCAGGTGCGGTCGGGCGGCGACGCGGGTGCGCAGGCCAGGCTGATGGCCCCGCCGCCGACCGAGGCGCTGGTCGCCTTCTTCAGCGGCCCCGTGACGGTCGGGCCCGACGGGGTCGCGCGCGCGACCTTCGACCTGCCGTCCTTCAACGGCAACGTCCGCGCGATGGCGGTCGTCTGGTCGCGGACGGGCGTGGGGCAGGCGCAGGCCGACGTGCTCGTGCGCGATCCGGTCGTCGTGACCGCGAGCCTGCCGCGCTTCATGGCCCCGGGCGACACCAGCCGCCTGCTGCTGGAGGTGGTCCATGCGACCGGCCCCTCGGGGCGCATGGGGCTCGACGCGCTCGGGCGCGGGGTGGCGCTGGGCCCGGTGCCCTCGGGCGTCGACCTCGCCGACGGCGGCAAGGCCGTCCTCCGCGTGCCGGTCACCGCCGGTGCGGTCGGCATCCGGTCCGTCGAGACGCGCCTGACCACGCCCGACGGCCGCGTGCTGACCAAGGCGCTGGCGCTGCCGGTGCAGGTGAACGACCCCCCGGTGGCGCGGATCAGCCGCTTCGACCTCGCCCCCGGGCAGACCTTCACCTTCGGGCCGGACGCCTTCGCCGGCCTGATCCCCGGGTCGGGGACGGCGACGCTGGCGGTCGGCCCCCTCGCGCGGCTGAACGCGCCGGGGCTTCTGGCGGCGCTCGACCGCTATCCCTACGGCTGCACCGAGCAGATCGTGTCGCGCGCGCTGCCGCTGCTCTACCTCAACGCGGTGGCCGAGGCGGTCGCGGCCGAGGGCGATGCCGACATCGGCGGCCGGATCGGCGAGGCGATCACCGAGGTGCTGGCCAACCAGACGGCCGAGGGGGCCTTCGGCCTCTGGTCGCCGCAGTCGGGGGACTTCTGGCTCGACGCCTACGTGACCGACTTCCTGTCGCGCGCCCGCGCGCAGGGCCATGCGGTGCCCGACACGGCCTTCCGCAGCGCGCTCGACAACCTGCGCAACCAGGTGAACACCCAGCCCGACTTCGACCGCGGCGGCGAGGCGCTGGCCTATGCGCTGATGGTGCTCGCGCGCGAGGGGGCGGCGGCCATCGGCGACCTGCGCTACTACGCCGACGTCAAGGGCGATGCCTTCGCCACGCCGATGGCGCAGGCGCAGCTCGGGGCCGCGCTCGCGAGCTACGGCGACCAGGTCCGCGCCGACGCGATGTTCCGCCGCGCGGGCGCGGCGCTCGACGCGCTGGCGGGGCCCGAGACCGAGCAGGTCTTCCGCGCCGATTACGGCACCAACCGGCGCGATGCCGCCGCCGTCCTCACCCTCGCGGTGGAGGCGGGCAGCCGCGCGGTCGACCGCGAGGCGCTCGCCGACCGGCTGGCGACGCAGGGTCCGAACCTCTCCACGCAGGAGGCGGTATGGTCGCTGCTGGCCGCCAACGCGCTGGCGGGCGGCGGCGCAACCGAGGGGATCGCGATCGACGGGGTCGCCGCGTCCGGTCCCCTCGCCCGCGTGCTGGACGCCGAGGCGGCGACCCCGGTGACGGTCCGCAACGACGGCGCGGCCCCGACCACGGTCACGGTCACCACCTACGGCGTCCCGGCCGAGCCCGAGCCGGCGGGCGGCAACGGCTACGCGATCGCCCGCCGCTACTACACGCTCGAGGGCGAGCCCGCGACCCCCGACGGCGTCGTCGCCGGCACCCGCCTCGTCGCCGTGCTGGAGGTCACGCCCTTCGCCCGCGGCGAGGCGCGGCTGATGGTGTCGGACCCCCTGCCCGCGGGGTTCGAGATCGACAACCCGAACCTCATCGCCGGCGGGCAGATCGCCGGGCTCGAGGCGCTGGACCTGCTGGGCGAGGTCGCCAACGCCGAGTTCCGGCAGGACCGGTTCCTCGCGGCGGTGGACCGGTTCGACAACCGGCCCTTCCGGCTCGGCTACGTCGTCCGTGCGGTCTCGCCGGGCACCTTCCGCCACCCGGCCGCCTCGGTGGAGGACATGTACCGCCCCGATTTCCGCGCGCGGACCGACGCGGGCACCGTGACGATCCGCGAATGAGGATCGCGGGCGGGTCCGCGGCATGATCCGGGCGCGGACCCTCCTTGCGCTGGCGCTCGCGCTCTGGGCGGGGGCGGCCGCGCGCGACCGCCTCGACGCCTGGATCGACGCGACCGTGCTGCCCCCGCTGGCCGTCGCCACGTCGACCGAGGTGCTCGACCGGAACGGCGCGCTGCTGCGGGCCTATCCGGTGCCCGGGGGCTACTGGCGCCTCGCGGTCGCGCCTGCGGCGGTGGACCGGGGCTTCGTCGCGATGCTGACCGGCTACGAGGACCGCCGGTTCCGCGACCACCCCGGGGTCGACCCGCTGGCGCTGCTGCGCGCCGCGGGGCAGGCGATCCTCGCGGGGCGCGTCGTCTCGGGCGGGTCCACGCTGACGATGCAGGTCGCCCGCCTGCTCGAGGACGGCGGCACGGGCGCGCTCGGGGGCAAGCTGCGCCAGATCCGCGTGGCGCTGGCGCTGGAACGCCGCCTTCCGAAGGACCGGATCCTGTCGCTCTACCTCCATCTCGCGCCCTACGGCGGCAACCTCGAGGGGGTGCGCGCCGCGAGCCTCGCCTGGTTCGGGAAGGAGCCGGCCCGCCTGACCCCGGCCGAGGCCGCGCTTCTCGTCGCCATCCCCCAGTCGCCCGAGGCGCGTCGGCCCGACCGCGACCCCGAAGCCGCGCGCGCCGCGCGGGACCGGGTGCTGGCCGACGCCGTGGCGGACGGGCTGATCGACGCCGACGAGGCGCAGGCCGCGCTGCGCGAGCCGGTGCCCGGGACGCGGCGGCCCTTCCCGCAGCTTGCGCCGCACCTCGCCGACCGGGTGGCGGCGGCCCTCGGCCCGGGGCGCCATGCGGTGACGCTCGACGCCCGGCTCCAGACGCGGATCGAGGCGCTGGCGCGCGAGGCGGTGGCGGGGCGGGGCGACGGGCTTCAGGTGGCGATCGTGGTCGCCGACCACGCCACCGGCGAGATCCTCGCCTCGGTCGGGTCGGCCGCCTACCGGGCCGGCGCCGGCCAGGGCTTCGTCGACATGACGCGCGCGCCGCGCAGCCCGGGATCGACGCTGAAGCCGCTGGTCTACGGCCTCGCCTTCGACGCGGGCCTCGCCCATCCCGAGACGCTGGTGGAGGATCGGCCGATCGACATCGACGGCTACGCGCCGCAGAACTTCGACCGCGCCTGGCGCGGCACGATCCGCGTCCGCGAGGCGCTGCAGCAGTCGCTCAACATCCCGGTGGTGGAGATCACCGACGCGCTCGGCCCCGCGGCGCTTCTGGCCGCGATGCGCCGCGCGGGGATCGAGCCGCGCGTGCCGGGCGGACGGCCGGGCCTTGCCGTGGCGCTGGGCGGCGTGGGGGTGACGCTGGAGGAGATGACGGGCCTTTACGCCGCCCTCGCGCGGGGCGGACGGGCGCGGCCGCTGCGCGCCACCGGGGAGGGGGCCGGCGAGGGCGCCCGCGTGCTGTCGGCGGTCGCGGCCTGGCAGGTCGCCGACATCCTCTCGGGCGTGGCCCCCCCGCCGGGATCGCCGGCGAACCGCCTCGCCTACAAGACCGGAACCAGCTACGGCAGCCGCGACGCCTGGGCGCTGGGCTTCGACGGGCGGCACGTCGCCGGCGTCTGGATGGGGCGCGCGGACGGAACCCCGGTGCCAGGGGCCTTCGGGGGGGCGCTCGCGGCCCCCGTGCTGTTCCGCGCCTTCGGCCGGATCGGGCCCGACTTCGCGCCCCTGCCCCCGCCGCCGCCCGCGACGCTGCTGCTGTCGACCGCGCAGCTTCCGCAGCCCCTTCGGCGCTTCCGGGCGCGCGGGGCGGCCTTCGCGCCCGCCGCGGACGCGCCCGCCGTGGCCTTCCCGCCCGACGGGGCGACCGTGGAGCTGCTGGACGGGGGGCTGCTCGTGCGCGTGCGGGGCGGGGCCGCGCCCTTCACCTGGCTCGCGGACGGGGTGCCGGTGGCCACCGCCGTGGCCGCGCGCGAGGGGATGCTGGCGCTGCCGGGGCGCGGCTTCGTCACGCTCTCGGTGATCGACGCCCGGGGGCGGTCCGCGCGGGCGCGGGTGGCCCTCCAGTAGCCGCAGGCCCCCGTTGACAGCGCCCGCGCGGCGCGCGACAGGTCGGCCTCCACCCTTCTGGATGACGCGATGCCGGGACCGATCCGGGCCGAACTGGCCCTTCTTGTGGCGGGCCTCGCGTCCTTCGCCGTGATGGGGGCGGGCCAGGCGATCTACGGGCCGGCGCTGCCCGCCTTCGCGCGGACCCTGTCGGTCACGGTGGCCGAGGCGGGGCTGCTGATCCCCGCGCACTGGATCGGCTGCGCGGCGGGGGTCGCGACGATGTTCGCCTTGGGCGACCGCGTCCGGCTGTGGCAGACGGTCGCGGTCATGGCGCTGGGTGCCGCGCTGGTCGGCTGGGGGCCGGGCTGGGGCGCGACGCTGGCGGGGGCCGCGCTGTTCGGCATGGGCTACGGGCTCTGCACGGTGCTGATGAACCAGCGGTTCCTCGCGTCCTTCGGGGCGCGGGGACCGGCGATGGTCAGCGTCCTCAACGCCTTCGCGGCGGTGGGGGCGATCCTGTCGCCGCTGGCCTACGTGGCGCTGGGGTCGCGGCCCGACCTCGCCTACGGCGCGGTCGCGGGGCTGGCCGCGCTGACGCTCGGGATCGCGCTCGCGGTGCCGCACCGCCGCGCGGGTCCCGCAGCCCCGGCGGAGGCGTGGCGCCCGCGCCCCGCGATCCTCGCCTTCGGCGCGCTGGCCGTGGGGATCGAGGCGAGCCTGATCGGCCTCGGACCCGTCGCGCTGATCGCGCTGGGCGAGTCCGAAGCGCGGTCGGCGGTGCTCCTGTCGGGGTTCTTCGTCACGTTCCTGCTGGCGCGGCTCGGGCTCGCGCCGGTCGCGCACCGCGTGCCGCCCTTTGCGCTGCTGACGGGCTGCCTCGGCGCGACGGGGCTCCTGTCCCTCGGCGCAACCGTCGCCCCGGCCCCGAGCTTCGTGGCGCTGGGGGCCTGCGCGGGCCTGTTCTTCCCGTCGTACTTCCTCTGCGCAAGCGGCTTGATGGGGCACGGCCCCCGCGCCTCGGCCACGATCATCGCCTCGGGGCTGGTCGGGGCGATCCTCGCTCCGCTCGGGATCGCGCCGCTTCTGGGGGTTGTGGGGCAGGCCGCGTTCTTCTGGATCGCGGGCGGGCTTGCGCTGGCCACCGCCGGGGCGGCCCTGCGCGCCGCGCCTGCGCTGCGTCCGCATCCCGCCTGACCCGCGCGTCAGCCCGCCGCCGGCCAGTCGCGCAGGGCGCCGAGCGGATCGCGCAGCACCGGCACGTCGAGCGCGAGGCCATCGCGGATGGGCCCGAGCGTCGGCGCGCCCCGAGCGCGGCGGCGCATCAGGACCGCGGCGGGACGGGCACGCGGCCCGCCTCGGTGAGCAGGAACACCGCGCGCCCTTCGATGACCACGGCCGAGAGGGGCCCGCCGTAGCCCGCGCCGGTGTCGAGGTTCACGCGGTTGCCGTGGTGGGCGACCCTCTCGACGACCGTGTGCCCGTGGACCACCAGCGCCCCGAAGTCGCGCCGGTCGGACAGGAACGGCTCGCGGATCCACAGCAGGTCGTCCTCGACCTGCCGGTCGAGCGGCACGCCCGGCAGGATGCCCGCATGGACGAAGACCGCCTCGCCCCGGCGCAGCATCAGCGGCAGGCCCGCGATCCAGGCGCGGTGCGCGGACGGGACCGCGGCGACCGCCTCGGCCCGCACCGGGGCGACGGGCCGGTCGCCCGCGTTCGGCACGCCATAGGACGCGAGCGTCGCGGCCCCGCCCAGCCGGGGGTGCATCCAGGCCAGGTCGCGCCGGAGGCCGCTGTCGTGGTAGGCGGGATCGTCGAGGAAGCCCGCGAACATCCGGTCGTGGTTGCCCTTCAGAACCACCCAGGGCTCGCCCCGCGCCTGGCCCGCCATCAGATGCTCGATCGCCCCCCGGCTGTCGGGGCCGCGGTCCACGAGGTCGCCCACATGGACGACCGGCGCGCCCCGGTCGCCCGTGGCGCGGCGGTCGGCCTCGATCAGGGCGTGCGCGCCGCGCAGCAGCGCAAGGCGCCCGTGGATGTCGCCGATGGCGTAGGTCCGCATGATGCGCCCGATGACAGGGAGGACGCGGGGGCCGGCCCCCGCACCCCCGGGATATTTCGGAACGGAAGGCGGGGCAAGACGCTCAGCCCACCTCGAAGGCGAGGGGCTTCACCTGGCTGAACATCCCCGTCGCCTCGAGCGTCGCCACGACCTTCGGGTCGATCGGCTGGTCGAGATAGAGGATCGCGATCGCGTCCTGCCCCACGCCCGACCGGCCCAGCGTGAAGTTCGCGATGTTGACGCCGTTCTTCCCCATCGTCATCCCGAGCAGGCCGATGATCCCCGGCACGTCCTCGTTGGTGGTGTAGAGCATGTGCGCCCCGATCTCGGCGTCGATGTTGATGCCCTTGATCTGGATGAAGCGCGGCTTGCCATCCGAGAAGCAGGTGCCCGCGACCGACCGTTCGCGCCGGTCGGTCACCATCGTGACCTTGACGTAGGCGTCGAACACGCCCGACTTGTCCTGGCGCGTGGTGGAGATCTGGATGCCGCGCTCCTTCGCCACGACCGGCGCCGAGACCATGTTCGCGTCCGGGTTCGTGGCGCGCATCACCCCGGCGATCACGGCGGCGTTGAGGGCCGCGAGGTTCATCGCCGCCACCGTCCCGTCGTAGAGGATGTTGATCGCCTTCACCGGCTCCTCGGTCATCTGGCCGATGAAGCTGCCCAGGTGCTGCGCGAGCTTGAGCCAGGGCCCCATCACCGCCGCCTCCTCGGCGGTGACCGAGGGCATGTTCAGCGCGTTCTGCACCGCGCCCGTCCGCAGGTAGTCGGCCATCTGCTCGGCGACCTGAAGCGCCACGTTCTCCTGCGCCTCGGTGGTGGCGGCGCCGAGATGCGGGGTGCAGACGACGTTCGGGTGGTTGAAGAGCGGGCTGTCGGTCGCGGGCTCCACCTCGAAGACGTCGAGCGCCGCACCCGCCACATGGCCCGCGACGAGCGCGTCGAGCAGCGCCGCCTCGTCGACCAGCCCGCCCCGGGCGCAGTTGACGATGCGGACGCCCCTCTTCGTCTTCGCGAGATTCTCGCGCGACAGGATGTTGCGGGTCTTGTCGGTGAGCGGCACGTGCAGCGTGACGAAGTCGGCGCGCGCGAGCAGCTCGTCGAGGTCGACCTTGGTCACGCCCAGGGTCTTCGCGCGTTCCTCGGACAGGAAGGGGTCGTAGGCGATCACCTTCATCCGGAGGCCCAGCGCGCGGTCGCAGACGATGCCGCCGATGTTGCCCGCGCCGATCACGCCGAGGGTCTTGTTGAAGACCTCCACCCCCATGAAGCGCGACTTCTCCCACTTGCCCGCGTGGGTGGAGGCGTTGGCCTCGGGGATCTGGCGCGCGACGGCGAGCATCATCGCGATCGTGTGCTCGGCCGTGGTGATCGAGTTGCCGAAGGGCGTGTTCATCACGATCACGCCGCGCCGGCTGGCCGCCGGGATGTCGACGTTGTCGGTGCCGATGCCGGCGCGGCCGATCACCTTCAGGTTGGTCGCGGCGGCGAGCAGCTTTTCCGTGACCTTGGTGGCCGACCGGATCGCAAGCCCGTCGTACTGCCCGATGGCCGCAAGGAGGGCATCCTTGTCCTTCCCGAGCTTCGGCAGGTAGTCGACCTCCACCCCCCGGTCGCGGAAGATCTGGACGGCGGTTTCGGAGAGTTCGTCGGAAACGAGAACCTTGGGGGCCATGGGGCGCTCCGTTGATTTGCGGGAACGGTGCGCGATGAATGCGCACCCTACGGACGGTTCGGGATCGGTGGGGTGCGCATTCATCGCGCACCAGGAGCGTCACGCAGCGGCTGCGGCCTGCGCGATCTCGGCGTGGAACGCCCAGTCGATCCAGGGCATCAGCGCGGCCACGTCCGCCCTCTCCACGGTCGATCCGCACCAGATCCGCAGGCCCGGCGGCGCGTCGCGGTAGCTTCCCGCGTCGAGGGCCGCGCCCGCAGCCTCCAGCCGCTTCGCGACCGCCTTGGCGAAGGCCGCCCCGTCCGCGATGCGCGGGTCGGTGAACCGGAGGCAGACGCTGGTGGTGCTGGCGGTCGCCGGATCCTCGGCGAGGTTCGCGATCCAGGGGCGCGTGGCGCAGAAGTCCCACACGACGCGCGCGTTGGCCTCCGCCCGCGCGATCAGGGCCGGCAGGCCGCCGACCCGCCGCGCCCAGTCGAGCGCCACGAGGTAGTCCTCGACCGCCAGCATCGAGGGCGTGTTGATCGTCTCGCCCCGGAAGATCCCCTCGATCAGCCGGCCCTTGCTCGTGAGGCGGAAGATCTTCGGCAGCGGCCAGGGCGGCGTGTGGCTCTCCAGCCGTTCGACCGCGCGGGGGGACAGGATCAGCATCCCGTGCGCCCCCTCGCCCCCCAGCGCCTTCTGCCAGGAGAAGGTGGTGACATCGAGCCTGTCCCACGGCAGGTCCATCGCGAAGGCGGCGCTCGTCGCGTCGCAGAGCGTGAGGCCCTGCCGGTCGGCCGGGATCGCGTCGCCCGAGGGCAGGCGGACGCCCGAGGTGGTGCCGTTCCAGGTGAAGAGGACGTCGCGGTCGAAATCGACGAGGCCGAAGTCGACGATCCGCCCGTAGGGCGCCTCGCGCACCGTCACGTCGAGCTTCAGCTGCTTCACCGCATCCGTGACCCAGCCCGCGCCGAACGATTCCCAGGCCAGCGCCTCGACGGGGCGGGCGCCCAGCATCGTCCACATCGCCATCTCGTAGGCGCCGGTGTCCGAGGCGGGGACGATGCCGATCCGGTAGTCGGCCGGAACGCCAAGGACGGCGCGCGTGAGGTCGATCGCCTGCGCGAGCTTCGCCTTGCCGGCAGCGGCGCGGTGCGACCGCCCCAGGGGCGCGTCGGCGAGAAGGTCGAGGGAAAAGCCGGGGATCTTGGCGCAGGGGCCGGACGAAAAGCGCGGGTTCGCCGGGCGCAGCGCCGGGGGGGGCAGGTCAGCCATGGTATCCTTCCAGATATGTGCCCTTCGTTGGGGAAGGGTGTCCCGCCTGCGGGGATAAGCGCGCCGCGGCTCTGGCGCAAGCGCTAAGATGGGCCTAGACCGGCGCCCGGATGCGGCGCGGAGGCCAGGCCCGATGTTCATCGCCACCCTGCTGACCGACCCCGCGCGCCCCGGCCTGGAGCGCGCGACGGTGGAGGCGCTGCGCGATGCCTGGGGCGGCGGCGACGCGGTCTGGCTCGATCCCGGGGTGGCGGCGGAGTTCGCGCTGGACGCCGTGCCCGCCAACCGCTGGGAGGTCTGGGCGGGGCTTCAGGCGATGGGGGTGGACCTCGTGGTCCAGCCGCGCGCGGGGCGGCGGAAGCGGCTGCTGGTCGCGGACATGGATTCGACCATGATCGCACAGGAGTGCATCGACGAGCTTGCGGCCGAGGCGGGGGTGGGCGACCGGGTGGCCGCGATCACCGCGCTGGCGATGAACGGCGAGATCGGCTTCGAGGCCGCGCTGCGGGCGCGCGTGGCGCTGCTGGAAGGGCTGCCCGAGGGCGTGATCGGCACGGTGCTGGCCCGCCGGATCACGATGACGCCGGGCGGCGCGACCCTCGTCGCCACGATGCGCGCGAACGGCGGCCACGCGGCGCTGGTCTCGGGCGGGTTCACCGCCTTCACCGGCCCCGTCGCCGCCGCGCTGGGATTCGACGAGCACCGGGCGAACGTGCTGGGGGTCGCGGACGGCAAGCTGACCGGCACCGTGGCCGAGCCGATCCTGGGGCGCGCCGCGAAGATCGAGGCGCTGGAGGCGATCGCGGCGCGGCTCGGGATCGACCCGGCGGAGGCCATGGCGGTGGGGGACGGGGCGAACGACCTGGGGATGCTCGCGCGCGCGGGCGCGGGCGTGGCGCTGCACGCCAAGCCCGTGGTGGCGGCCGAGTGCGACATCCGGGTCAACCACGGGGATCTCACGGCGCTCCTCCACATCCAGGGCTACGGACGGGGCGACTTCGTTGCTTGAAGTGGCGCCCGAGATCGCGGGGCTGCTGGTGCTCGCGGCCTTCGCGGCCGGGTTCGTCGACAGCATCGCGGGGGGCGGGGGCCTGATCTCGATGCCCGCGCTGCTGCTCGCGGGGGCCTCGCCCGTGCAGGCGCTGGCCACGAACAAGCTGCAGGGCTGCTTCGGGTCGGGGACGGCGATGCTGGCCTATGCGCGGGCGGGGCACGTGCGGCTGCGCGAGCAATGGCGGATGGCCGCGGTCAGCGCCGCGTTCGGGGCGGCGGGGGCGCTGGTGGCGCGGTGGCTGCCCGCCGACCTCCTGCGCGTCCTCATGCCCGCGATCCTGATCGGCATGGCGCTGTTCTTCGCCCTCAAGCCGGGGCTGACCGACGCGGACCGCGCGGCGCGGATGACGCCGGGCGTCTTCGCGCTGACGGTGGTGCCCGTGATCGCGGCCTACGACGGGTTCTTCGGGCCGGGGACGGGATCGTTCTTCATGCTGGGCTTCGTGCTTCTGGCGGGGTTCGGGGTGCTGCGCGCGACCGCGCACACGAAGACCCTGAACTTCGCCTCGAACGCCGGCTCCTTCGCGGTCTTCGCAGGCTCGGGCGGGGTGTGGTGGGCGGTGGGGCTGATGATGGCGGCGGCGCAGATGGCGGGGGCGACCCTGGGCGCGAGGCTCGCGATGCGGGTGGGGGCGGGGCTGATCCGCCCGCTGCTGGTCGCGACCTGCCTCGCGATGGCGCTGCGCCTCGTCGGGCAGCAACTCTAGGCGCCGGGGGCCCCGGGGGGCCAGTCCGCGGCCTGCATCTCGGCGAGGCGGCTCGCGGTGCGGGCGAACTCGAAGCTCCCCTCGCCCTCGAGGTAGAGCCGCTCCGGCGCGTCGGCCGCGCTTGCGATCAGGCGCACGCGGCCCTCGTAGAGCGCGTCGACCAGCGTGACGAAGCGCCGGGCCTCGTTGTAGTTGGCGGCCGACAGGCGCGGGATGTCGTCGAGGATCAGGGCCCGCACCGCCGCCGCGACCGCGAGGTAGTCGGCCGGTCCCAGCGGCTGCGCGCAAAGGTCCCAGAAGGTCGCGCGCGCCACCCCGTTCGCGAAGGCCGGCAGCGTCACCCGCCGCCCGTTGACCGCCAGCGCCAGCGGCGCGGGCCGCGCGCCCCCGGTCAGGTCCGCCCAGATCCGGTCGAGCGCGGGCCCCGCCCCCCGGGCCGGATGGAAATAGACCTGCGCCCCCGCCAGCCGGTCCTGCCGGTAGTCGGGCGGCCCGGCCAGTTCCACCACCTCCATCTGCGCGCGCAGCAGGTCGATGAAGGGCAGGAAGACCGCGCGGTTCAGCCCGTCCCTGTAGAGGTCCTCGGGCGGGCGGTTCGATGTGGCGACGATCACCGTGCCCTGCGCCATCAGCCGCTCGAAGAGCCGCCCCACGATCATCGCGTCGGCGATGTCGGTCACCTGCATCTCGTCGAAGGCGAGCAGCCGCAGCCCCTCGCCCATCGCCTCGGCCACGGGGACGAGCGCGTCGTCCGCCCCGGTCCGGCGCACGTCGTGAAGGCGCTGGTGCACCTCCTGCATGAAGGCGTGGAAATGGACGCGGCGCTTGCCCGGGATGTCCACGGCCTCGGCGAAAAGGTCCATCAGCATCGACTTGCCCCGCCCGACCCCCCCCCAGAGGTAGAACCCGCGCGGCAGCGCCTCGGGCCGCGCGAAGAGGCCCGCGAAGAGGCCGATCCGCCGGACGGGATTCGCCTCGAGCCAGTCGCGCAAGCCTTCCATCCGCGCCAGCACGGCCAGCTGCGCCGGATCGGGCCGCAGGCCGCCTTCGGCCACGCGGGCCGCGTAGAGGTCGGAAAGGCGGTCGCGCATGGCGCGGGGTTCTAGCGCGCGCCGGTGCCGCCGGAAACCCCTGTCAGGCCCGGACGGCGAACGGCGCCAGCATCTCCCCGCGGAAGGCGACGCCCGTGCCGGGGTCGTCCGGCGCCACCGCGTGCAGCCGCTCGCGCACGAGGGGGCGGGTCGTGTAGCGGTCGATGGGGAAGCTGTGCACCTCGACCCAGCCGCCGCCGCCCTGCCCCGCGACGAGGCTCACGTGAAGCTCCTGCATCCCGTGGCTGCAGGCGGGGATGCCGGCCGCCTCGCACAGGGCGGCCGCCCGCAGCCAGCCGGTGATCCCCCCGCAGTTCGAGGCGTCGGGCTGGAGGAAGCTGCACCGGGACTGGTCGATCGCGTATCCGAACTCGTGGATCGTGTGCAGGTTCTCGCCCATGGCGAGCGGCATGCCCGTGGCCTCGGCGATGCGGGCATAGCCGGCGTAGTCGTCGGGGATCGTCGGCTCCTCGAACCACAACAGGTCGAGCGGGTGGAGGGCCCGCGCGGCCTCGATCGCCCGGTCGACGCCCATCGCGTAGTTCGCGTCCACCATGAACGCGCGGTCCGGCCCGAGAAGGTCGCGCACCGCCGTCGCGCGGGCCAGGTCGTCCGCCAGGTCCGGCCGGCCCACCTTGATCTTCACCGCCTCGAACCCCTCCGCGAGGTAGCCCGCCACCGAGGCCAGCAGCCGGTCGCGCGGGAAGCCGAGGTCGATGCCCCCCCGGTAGCACTTCGCGCGCCGCCCCGCCCCGCCCGCCATCCGCCACAGCGGCTGGCCGGTCGCCTTGCCCCGCACGTCCCACAGCGCGATGTCGACAGCCGAGATCGCGAAGGACGCGATGCCCCCGCGCGCCACGTAGTGCACCCGCCACTGCAGCGCGTCGTGGATGCCCTCCACGTCGTCGGCGGGCTGCCCGATCAGGGCGGGCTTCAGGTCGTGCTCGACCATGGCGAGGATCGCGCGGCCGCCGAGCCCGCCGGTGTAGGTGTAGCCTGTCCCCTCCACCCCGTCCGAGGTGCGGACCGTCACCGTCACCAGCTCGAAATGCGTGTGGTCTCCGTGCCGCGCGTCGGACAGGACCTCGTCGAGCGGCACGCGGTAGAGCGCGGCGTCGAGCGCGGCGACGGTGCGCGTCATGCCCGCCCCCCCGGCCGGGCGAGCCGGACCTGAAGCAGGATCACGACGAGCAGGAAGGCCCCCCGGATCACCGACTGCCAGTTGGCCGACAGGCTGATCGTGCCCCGCCCGTTCTCGAAGTTGAGAAGGTTGAACACCAGGCCGAACAGCAGCGCGCCGGCCACCGTCGCGGGCACCGACCCCATCCCCCCGGTCAGCAGCGTGCCCCCCACGACCACGGCGGCGATGGCGGCAAGCTCCCACCCCGCGCCCTCGAGCGGCTGGCCCGCGCCGTAGCCCGAGGCGAGGAAGACCCCCGCGAGCCCCGCGCAGGCCCCCGAGAAGACGTAGACGAAGACGAGCGCGCGCGCCGTCTTCAGCCCCATCAGGTGCGCGGCCTCGGCGTTGCCCCCGACGGCGAGGATCGTGCGCCCCATCGAGGTCCGCTCCAGCACTGCCCAGGCGACGAGCACCACCGCGGCCGCGATCAGGATCGTCCAGGGCAGCAGCCCCGCGACCGTGTTCATCCCCAGCCCCGTGAAGTCCGAGGCCCAGTCGACGGGGACCGTCCCGCTGTCGGCAAGGATCAGCGCCAGCCCCTTCGCGGCCAGCATCGCGGCCAGCGTCGCCATGAAGGGGGGAAGCCCGAGGCCCACGATCAGCGCGGCGTTGACCGCCCCCACCGCAAGCCCTGTCGCCACCCCGGCGGGCAGCGCCACCGCCAGCCCCTGCGGCGACAGGAGCGCGGCCACGACCGAGCCTAGCGCCACGACCGACCCCACCGACAGGTCGATCCCCCCCGTCATGATGACGAGGCACATGCCGACCGAGATCAGCACGAACATCGCGTTGTAGCCAAGGAACGACGACACGTTGTAGGCGCTGGCGAAGTTCTCGTAGCGCAGGGTGCCGAACAGGACCAGCAGGGCCAGCACCACCCAGACCGTCAGGTGGACGCCGCCGCCCAGGGGCCGCGCGAAGCGGCGCAGGTCGAGGCCCCCGCCCGTCATCCGCGCCTCCGTCCGTCCTGCAGCCGGACGGCCGCCACGATGATCCCCGCCGTCACGATCAGCGTCGCCTCGTCCGGCACGCCGTTGGCGATCAGCGTGTAGCCGACGAGCTGGATGAAGACCGCCCCCAGCAGCGTGCCGAGGACCGGCGCCCGCCCCCCGGTCAGCGCCGCGCCGCCGACCACCGCCGCGGCGATCGCGTCGAGCTCCATCAGCTGACCGATCCTCGCGGCGTCCGAGGCGGAGTTCTGCGCGACGACGATCAGCCCCGCGAGCCCCGCGAGCGTGGCCGCGAGGGTGTAGGTCGCGATCGTCACGCGCGCGACGGGCACGCCGGCCAGCGCCGCCGCGCGCGCGTTGCCGCCCATCGCGAGAAGCTGGCGGCCGTAGATCGTGCGCCGCACCACGAGCGCGATGACCAGCGTGAGCGCCAGCGCGATCCAGCCCTGCACCGGAAGCCCGAGCACCCGCCCGGTGCCGAGCCAGGTGAAGTCGGGATTGGTGAAGGTCTGGAGGTTCCCGTTCGTCAGCACCTGCGCGATCCCGCGCCCCGAGATGAACAGGATCAGCGTCGCGATGATCGGCTGGACGCCGAGGAACGCGACGAGCGCGCCGTTGAAGACGCCGCAGGCCGCCGCGACCAGCAGCGGCACCGCGACCGAGGCGGCAAGGCCCGGTCCGGGGTTGGCCACCCCCCAGGGCGACAGGAAGATCAGCGGGGCGAGCGCCCCGGCCACCGCCATGACCGCGCCCACCGACAGGTCGATGCCCCCCGAGGCGATCACCAGCGTCATCCCCAGCGCCACGATGGCGATGGTCGCGACCTGGCTCGCGTTCACGGCGAGCGTCTGAAGGTTGAGGAAGTTGGGCGTCACCGCCACGTTCAGGACCAGCAGCGCGGCCAGCGCCGCGGCCAGGCCCAGAAGCCGGCGGTCGGCGCGGCGCCGGCGCGGCGCGCCGGGCGCGGACAGGCCCGCGGCGGTCATGCGCCGCCCGCCCCGGGGGCGGCGGCGATGGCCGCGATCAGCATCGGCTCGGTCACGCCCGGGTTGGACAGGCGGCGCACCGACCGCCCCTCCTGCAGGACGACGATCCCGTGCGCGCCCTCGATCAGCTCCTCGAACTCGGACGAGATGAGGAGGACGGCGCAGCCCTTCTCCACGTGCCGGGCGATGATCGCCTGGATCTCCAGCTTGGCACCCACGTCCACCCCGCGCGTCGGCTCGTCGAGGATCAGCAGCCGCGGCTCGGTCGCGAGCCAGCGGCCCAGCAGCACCTTCTGCTGGTTCCCGCCCGACAGCTCGCGGATCGGCTGGTCCATGTCGGCGGCCTTGATGCCGAGGCTGCGGATGAATCCCTCCACGATCCGCCGCTCGCGGCCCTCGTCGACGACGCCCATCCGCGTCAGCCGCGGCAGCAGCGCCAGCGTCAGGTTCTCGCGCACGCTGAGGTCGGGGACGATCCCCTCGACCTTGCGGTCCTCGGTCAGGAAGGCCATTCCCGCCGCAATCGCGGCGCGCGGGGTGTCGATCCGGCGCGGCGTGCCGTCCACCGCGATCGTGCCCCCGGACAGGCGGTCGAGCCCGAAGATCGCGCGCGCGGCCTCGGTCCGCCCCGAGCCGAGCAGCCCCGCCAGCCCGACGATCTCGCCGGCGCGGACCTGGAGCGACACGTCGCGCAGCCTCCCCCCGGCCGACAGGTTCGCGGCGTCGAGGAAGACCGCGCCCGTGGCCGCCCGCCCCACCGACAGTTCGGTCCGCCCCGCCGCGCGGATCTCGTCGGCGTCGCGGCCGAGCATCGCGGCGATCAGGTCCAGCCTGGTCGTGGCGGCGATCCGGCTCTCGCCCACGGTCCGGCCGTCGCGCATGATCGTGACGCCGTCGCAGACCTCGAAAAGCTCGTCGAGGAAGTGGCTGACGTAGAGGATCGCGGTGCCTTCCGCCCGCAGCGCGCGGATCACCCCGAACAGCACCTCCACCTCGCGCTCGTCGAGGCTCGAGGTCGGCTCGTCCATGATCAGCAGCTTCGCCTCCATCGACGCGGCGCGGCCGATCGCCACGAGCTGCTGGATCGCGGTCGGGTAGCGGCCCAGCGGGCGGCGGATGTCGATGTCGATCCCGAAGCGCGCGAGCACCGCGCGGGTCCGCGCCTCGGCCGCGCGCCAGTCGATCAGGCCCAGCCGCGTGCGCGGCTCGTAGCCCAGCACGATGTTCTCGGTGACGCTGCGCTGGGGAACCAGCGTCAGCTCCTGGTAGATCGTGGCGATCCCCGCCGCCTGCGCCTCGCGCGGGGATTTCGGCTCGATGGACCCGCCCTGCCACAGCACCGTCCCGGCGTCGCGGCGATGGACGCCCGTGAGGATCTTGATGAGCGTCGACTTCCCCGCGCCGTTCTGGCCCACGATCGCATGGACCTCGCCCGGCAGGACGCGGAGGCTCGCGCCCCGCAGCGCGGGCACGCCGCCGAAGGCCTTGTCGATGCCCGTCATGTGGAGAAGCGGCGTGGTCACGGAGGCCCCCGGGAGACGGATGCCGCCCCCCGGGGGGGCGGCATCCCGTTTCAGGCGCGGATCAATAGGCCCCGGCGAGGTTCTCGGCCGCGTTCTCCCTGGTGAAGATGCGGTCCTCGACCTTGATCCAGGGCTCGATCGTCTCGCCGGCAGCATAGCGCTTCATGGTGTCGCAGGCCAAGGGGCCGAAGAAGGGCGAGGATTCCACCGTCACGCCCATCTTGCCGTCGATGATCGCCTGCAGCGCGTCGCGGGTGCCGTCGATGCTGACGACCAGCACGTCCTGCCCCGGCACGCGGCCGGCCGCCTCCAGCGCCTGGATCGCGCCGATCGCCATCTCGTCGTTGTGGGCGTAGACGATGTTCACGTCCGGATAGGCCTGGAGCAGCGTCTCCATCACGCGGCGCCCCTCGTCGCGGGCGAAGTCGCCCGTCCGCGATTCGAGGATCCTGAAGCGCGGGTCGGCGGCGATGGCGTCGTCGAAGCCCTTCTTGCGGTCGTTGGCGGGCGACGAGCCCGTGGTGCCCTCGAGCTGGATGATCCGCCCCTCGCCCTGGTGGTTGGCGATCACCCATTCGGCCACGCGGCGGCCCTGGTCGATGAAGTCCGACCCGAGAAACGAGACGTAGTCGCGCCCCGCCTGCGCCACGGCCGGGTCGACCGAGCGGTCGACGAGGAAGACGGGGATGCCGGCCGCCTTGGCGCGCATCACCGCGGGGATCAGCGGGCTCTCCTCGCGGGGGGGCAGGAACAGCACGTCGATGCCCTGCGCGATCAGGCTGTCCACGTCGGCCACCTGCTTGGCGGCCGAGCCGCCGGCGTCGGTCTGGACCAGATCCCACCCGCAGGTGGCGGCGGTGTCGACGAAGCTCTGGGTCTGCGCGATCCGCCAGGGGTTGTTCGATTCGGTCTGCGCGAAGCCGACCTTGTAGCGCTCCTTCTGCTCCAGCGGGGGCAGGCCCTGCGCGAAGGCCCCGGTCGCGGCCCCGGTAACGGTCAGCGCGGCCGCCATCGCGGCGGCGCCAAGCAGCAGGCGTCGTTTCATCGTCGGTCCTCCCGTTGTCGCGGGGCCCCTCCTCGGGCCGCGCGGGTTGCGGGCCGGTTCAGGCCCAGTTCACGTACATCGTCTTCTTCCGGAGATACCCGTCGAAGCCGTGTTTCCCGTCCTCGCCGCCCAGGCCCGACAGGCCCCAGCCGGTGTGGAATCCCTGCACCAGCTCGCCGCTGCCGCGGTTGGCGTAGATCTCGCCGAAGTCCAGCCCCCGGGCCGCGGCCATCAGGCGCGCCATGTCGCGCGTCCAGACGAAGGCCGAGAGCCCGTAGGCCGTGTCGTTGGCGAGCGCCAGCGCCTCCTCGAACCCGTCGACGACCATGGCCGCGACGACCGGCCCGAAGACCTCGTCGCGCATCACCGGCAGGTCGTTGCCGCGCGCCAGCAGCACCGTGGGGGCCATCCAGTGGCCCTTGTCGAAGGCCCCCCCGGTCAGCCGACCGCCGCGCAGCAGGACCTCGGCGCCCGCGTCGATCGAGGCGCGGGTGATCGCCTCAACCTTGTCGACCTCGGGCCCGCTGACCTTCGGGCCGAGGTCGGGGTCGTCCAGCGGGTCGCCGACCGTCAGCGCGGCCGCGCGCGCGGTGAACTTCCCGAGGAACGCGTCGGCGATGCCGCGGTGGAGGTACATCCGTTCGTTGCAGGTGCAGACCTGGCCGCAGTTGACGAAGCGCGCGGCCACCGCCGCGTCGACCGCCCGGTCGACGTCGGCGTCCTCCATCACGAGGAACGGGGCCTTGCCGCCCAGCTCCAGCCGCAGGGTCTTGATGCCCTCGGCCCCGGTGGCGTAGATCTCGCGGCCCGCGCGGGTCGATCCGGTCATGGTCGTCATGTCCGCGCCGCGCACCAGCGCGGCCCCGACCGTCCGCCCCTCGCCGGTGACGACGTTGACGAGGCCCGCCGGCAGGCCCGCCCGCTCGGCCAGCGCCGCAAGCGCGAGGCCCGACAGCGGCGTGAACTCGTGCGCCTTGAGCACGAAGGCGTTGCCCGCGACCAGCGCCGGCCCCAGCTTGCGCGCGGCGAGCGCCAGCGGATAGTTCCACGCGGTCAGCCCCGCCACCACGCCGTGCGGCAGCCGGCGGATCCAGACCTCCTCGCGCGGGGCGTCGGCGGGCAGGATCTCGCCCTCGATCCGGCGCGCCCATTCGGCGGCGAAGCGCAGGAAGGTCTCGGCCGCCCCCACCTCGCCCCGCGCCTGCCCGAGGGGCTTGCCCTGCTCGGCGACGACGACGCGCGCGAGAAGGTCGGCCTGGTCGCGCACCGCGTCGGCCAGCGCCTGCACGGCGCGCCCGCGCTCCGCCGCCGGAAGGGCCGCCCAGGCGGGCTGCGCCGCGCGCGCCGAGGCCAGCGCCGCCTCGGCGTCGGCCGCCGTGCCTGCGGGCGCGGTCGCGATCACCGATTCGTCGGCCGGGTTCTCCACCGCGTGCCGGTCCCCGCCGGACCCCCCGACCCACGCCCCGCCGATGACCATGCGCGCGGTCACGGCACGCCCTTCGGTCACGAGACGGTTCAGGTCTTCCAGCACGGCGAATCCGTTTTGGTATGACGAAACAACGGCAGGATGGGCGCAGAGCCCGGCAGGCGTCAAGGGGCTTCGGCCGCAGCATCGCCCGTTTTCGGGGACGAAGGCCCTCCGGCGGCAATGCCGTTTCCCGCTTGCGGGCTTCGGTCGGCCGAATATAGTCATACCAAAACGACCACGGGGATCGGCGCGCGATGGATGACCTTGCACCCTCCGGCGCCTTGCGCGCCCGGGCCTCCGACGCGGTGGTGCGCCAGATCGAGGCGCGGATCATCTCCGGCGCGCTGGCCGACGGCCACCACCTGCCGCCCGAGCGCGACCTGATCGACGCCTACGGGGTCAGCCGCACCGTTGTGCGCGAGGCGGTCGCGGCGCTGGCGGCGCGCGGCCTGATCGAGCAGCGCCCGCGCTTCCGCCCGGTGGTGCGCCGTCCCGGCTACGACGCGGCGCTGGCGGCGGCGGGGGGCGTCGTGGGCCACCTGCTGCGCGACGCGGGCAGCGTGCGGAACCTCTACGATACGCGCATCTTCCTCGAGGCCGCGCTCGTGCGCCACGCCGCGCGCCATGCCCGCAAGACCGACATCGCGGCCCTGGCGGCGGCGCTGGACGCGAACGGGGCCGCGATCCCGGACAGCGAGCGGTTCTACGCGACCGACGTCGCCTTCCATGCCGTGCTCTACGACATTCCCGGCAATCCGGTCTTCCCGGCCGTGCACCGGGCCTTCACCTCGTGGCTCTCGCCGCAGTGGACGCGGATGCCGCGGTCGCCGGACCGCAACCGCGTCAACCACAGGCGCCACGCCGACATCTTCGAGGCGATCCGCGACCGCGACGCCGACGCGGCCGAGGCGGCGCTGACCGCGCACCTGAACGCGGCCTGGGACTACGTGCGCGGCACGTTCGAGGGGGACTGATGCGCGACGAATACGACACCATCGTCGTGGGCGGCGGATCCGCGGGATCGGTCTGCGCCGCGCGGCTGGTCACGGAGGGGGGCCGCCGCGTCCTGCTGCTGGAAGGGGGGCACTCGCACCGCCATCCGCTGCTCGACATGCCGCCGGGGATCTTCAAGATGATCAACGGCTCCAGGTTCATGCACTACCACACGACCGAGCCGCAGGATCACCTCGACGGCCGCCGGCACGACATCCCGCAGGCCAACGTGCTGGGCGGCGGCAGCTCGGTCAACGCGCAGGTCTACATGCGCGGCCGGCCGTCGGACTACGACGCCTGGGACAGGGTCCTGCGCGGCAACAACGACGGCGCGGACTGGTCCTGGGGCGCGGTCCTCGCGCACTTCCGCGCGATGGAGGACAACAACCGCCTGCTCAACGACCTGCACGGGGTGGACGGGCCGATGAAGGTGTCGGACCCCGGCCACGTCGACCGGATGTCGCGCTGGTTCGTGCAGGCCGTGCAGGCGCTGGGCGAGCCCTTCAACCCCGACTTCAACGGCCCCACCCAGCGCGGCGTGGGGTTCTATCAGTTCATGAACCGCGACGGGAAGCGGTCGAGCGCGGCCTACGCCTACCTCGCCGCGCTGGAGCGGAACCCGAACCTCACCCTGCGGCTGCAATCGCGGGCCGAGCGGCTGCTGATCGAGGGCGGCCGCGCCACCGGCGTCGTCTGGCGCGACAAGGGCGGCGCGCTGCACGAAAGCCGCGCCCGCGACGAGGTGATCGTCGCCGCCGGCGCGCTGGTGACCCCCAAGCTGCTGATGCTGTCGGGGATCGGCCCCGCCGACCACCTGCGCGAGCACGGGATCGGCGTGGCGCTCGACGCGCCCGGCGTGGGGGCGAACCTCATCGACCACCCCGAGGTGCCGATGATCGCGACCGCGAGCGGGAAGTTCGGCTACTACCGCCAGGGCGACGGCTGGCGGATGATCCGCAACGGGCTGCAGTTCAAGCTGTTCGGCACCGGCCCCATCACCTCGGCGGGGGTGGAGGCGGGGGCCTTCGTCAACCCGACGGATCCCGCGGCCGAGCCCTCGATCCAGGCCTTCTGCGTGCCGATCGTGTATCTGGACCGCGACACGCTCAGCCTTGTCGCGAACACCCACGGGATGACCATCACCACCGTCGTCGTGAAGCCGAAGTCGCGGGGATGGGTGCGGCTGCGCTCGGCCGACCCCGCGGCGATGCCGCGCGTCAGCCCGAACCTGCTCGCCCATCCCGAGGACATGGCGACGATGATCGCGGGCCAGCGCTTCTTCCTGCGCGCCTTCGCCACGCCCCCGCTCGCCAGCCGCATCAGGGCGGTGGCGATCCCCGACCCCGCGCGGCTGGACGACGGGGCGCTCGCCGCGCATTGCCGGCGGTTCGTCAAGACCAACTACCACCCCGCCGGGACGGCGCGGATGGGTGCCGACGGCGACCCGCTGGCCGTTCTCGACGCGCGGATGCGCGTGCGCGGGGTGGAGGGGCTGCGCGTCTGCGACATGGCCGCCGTGCCGGACATCAACGCGGGCAACACCAACGCCCCCGCGATGATGCTGGGCAGCCGCTGCGCGGATTTCGTGATGGGGCGCTGACGCGCCCCGCAGCGGGGGCGTCGCGATCGGCCGTCAGGCCCGCGCCGGACTGGTGAGCGGGGAGGGATTCGAACCCTCGACCCCATGATTAAAAGTCACGTGCTCTAACCAACTGAGCTACCCGCCCACACCGTCCGGCAGGGCCAAGGGTCGGCCTGCGCGGGCCGGGAGCCGTCCGGCCCCGCAGCCGACGCCGTGACTAGAAACATCCGGGCAGGGGGTCAAGGGCAAAACCCCCGCCGGTCTGGCAAATCGGGTCGCCGGGCGCTATAGCCGGGGGCATGACCCGCACGCCCCCGACCCCCCTGCGCTTCGTCAAGATGCACGGCGCAGGCAACGATTTCGTCGTGATCGATTCGCGCAGGGCGCGGGGGCCGGTCATGACGCCCGCCCTCGCGCGCGCGATGGGCGACCGGCACCGGGGCGTGGGCTTCGACCAGCTCGCCGAGCTGCGCGACGACGCAGGGGCGGACGCCGCGCTCCATTTCTGGAACGCGGATGGCACGACCGCCGGCGCCTGCGGCAACGCCACCCGCTGCGTGGCTGCCCGCCTGATGGACGAGCGCGGGGTTTCCGCACTTTCGCTGCGCAGCGAACGGGGGATACTGCATGCGCAGAAACGACCCGACGGGATGATCGCCGTCAACATGGGGCCGCCTCAGCTCGGCTGGTCCGAAATTCCCCTGAGCCATGCGGCGGATCCGCTGCATCTGCCGCTGCCCGGCGACCCTGCGGCCGTCGGCATGGGAAACCCCCACTGCATCCTCGTCGTCCCCGACGCCGATGCGATCGACCTTAGCGTCCGCGGCCCCGCGCTGGAACGCGACCCGCTGTTCCCGCAGCGCACGAACGTGGAGTTCGTCCACGTGATCGCCCCCGGCCGCCTGCGGATGCGCGTCTGGGAACGCGGCACGGGCGTCACGCTCGCCTGCGGGTCGGGGGCCTGCGCGGTGGCCGTGGCCGCTCACCTCCGCGGCTTTTCCCCCCGCGCCGTCGCGATCGAGGCCGACGGCGGCACGCTGGAGGTCGACTGGCGCGACGACGGCGTCTGGCTGTCCGGCCCGGTGGCGCATGTCTTCGACGGCACCTGGTCCCCCGGATGAGCGCGCCGGTCTTCCACACCCACGGCTGCCGGCTCAACGCCTACGAGACCGAGGCGATGCGCGCGCTGGCCGCCGAGGCGGGCCTCGCCGGTGCGGTCGTGGTCAACACCTGCGCCGTCACCGCCGAGGCGGTCGCCAAGGCGCGGCAGGACATCCGCCGCCTCGCGCGCGAGCATCCGGGGACGCCGATCGTCGTCACCGGCTGCGCCGCGCAGACCGAGCCCGAGACTTTCGCCGCCATGCCCGAGGTCGCGCGCGTCCTCGGCAATGCCGAGAAGATGGAGCCCGCGACCTGGGCGCGGCTGGGGGCCGGCCTGCGCCTGCCCGACACCGAGCGGGTGCGCGTCAACGACGTCTTCGCCCTGCGCGACACCGCCCCGCACCTGATCGACGGGTTCGGGCGGCACCGGGCCTACGTGCAGGTGCAGAACGGCTGCGACCACCGCTGCACCTTCTGCATCATCCCCTTCGCCCGGGGCAACTCGCGCTCGGTCCCCGCGGGGGTCGTGGTGGACCAGATCCGCCGCCTCTTGGACCGAGGCTTCCTCGAGGTGGTGCTGACGGGGGTTGACCTGACGTCGTGGGGGGCGGACCTGCCCGGCGCGCCGCGCCTCGGCGACCTCGTGCGGCGCATCCTGCGGCTGGTGCCCGACCTGCCGCGGCTGCGCATCAGTTCGATCGACAGCATCGAGGCCGACCCGGCGCTGATGGACTGCCTGGCCGCCGAGCCGCGCCTGATGCCGCACCTGCATCTCAGCCTCCAGGCCGGGGACGACCTGATCCTGAAGCGCATGAAGCGTCGGCACATGCGGGACGACGCGATCCGCTTCTGCGAGGCGGCGCGCGCCCTGCGCCCCGATCTCGCGCTCGGCGCCGACCTGATCGCGGGCTTCCCCACCGAAACCGACGCGATGTTCGAAAACACCCTCGCGCTGGTCGCGGACTGCGGGCTGACCTTCCTCCACGTCTTTCCCTATTCGGCACGCAGGGGCACGCCCGCCGCGCGGATGCCGCAGGTTCCGGGGCGGGTCCGCAGGGAGCGCGCCGCCCGCCTGCGCGCCGCGGGCGAGGCGGCGCTGGCCGCGCATCTCAAGGCCCAGGTCGGCCGTGCCCACCGCATCCTGACGGAAGGGCCGAGGACCGGGCGGACCGAGGGCTTCGCGGAGGTGGTGTTCGGGTCGGACCAGCCGGAGGGGGTCATCGTCGAGGCGGTGGTGCGGGGCGTGGCGGGCGGACGGCTGGCGGCATGAGGCGCAGGCCCGCGCCCGCGCCGGGCGAAGGCGCCTCCGCAGGGTGCGCTTCAGCGCACCATTCCATGTCCCCGGCCGCTCGGCGACCGGTGCGCTGAAGCGCGCCCCACGAGTTCGGGTCTCCGCAACGGCCGGGCACCTACGCCGGAGGGCAGGCTTCAGCCCGCCGGCGTCCGACCCCGGGGGGGAGGCGGGCCGAAGCCCGCCCTGCGAGAAAAGATCCCGATCCGCCGCCTTGGTTTCGTCCTCCGCCGCGCGCCGGAACCCGTCGTCCCGCCGCGCGGGCAGGCGGACGGCGCGGTCGTGGAGCAGCATCGCCGCCTCGATGGTGACGATCCGGAGGCGGGGGACGGGGGCCAAGCCCGGCCTCTCGTGCTGCCCGGCCCCGGCGGCCTCGGCCAGCTTGGGGTGCGAGGGGGTGGCGAGCGTCAGGAAGACGCCGATCTGCGCGCCCTCGCGCCCGATGACGCCGCGCAGGTCGCGGATCATCGACACGCCCACGTTGGCGGCCGCCTTGACCGACACGATGGCGCGGCCCTCGGACTTCGGGCCGAACCACAGGTTGCCGTCGATGCCCTTGTCCGGGCCCCTTCCGCGACAGGTTGCCGGGCTGCGCGGCGATCAGCGACAGCGCCCATGTCTCGAACTCGTGGTCCTGGCCCCGCGCCGCCAGGTCGCGCGGCCCCGTACAGGTCCTGCGGAGTGCCGTGCGTGGTGAACCGCACTCCCGGAAAGGCGTCGCGCAGCCGCTTCTCGATCAGCCCGAAGGCCAGATGCGTGACGTCGATCCCGATCCACCGCCGCCCCAGCCGCTGCGCCGCATGGACGGTCGTGCCGCAGCCGCAGAACGGCTCGAGCACTACGGCGCCGGGGTTCGAGGAGGCGCTGAGGATGCGCTCGCGCAGGGCCACGGGCTTCTGGGTGGGGTAGCCGAGGCCTTCTTGGGCTTGGGAGTTCAGAGGAGGAATGTCGGTCCAGATATCCTGCAAGGGTGTGCCCGGCATTTCATCGAGATAACCGGTTCCGTCGGGCTTCGTTGCGCAAATCGTCTGGCGGCCGGCTTTCTCCCTGCCCCTGACAGACCTATCCCGCGCGCTGCGTGAGGAGTGTTCCGAGGGCGGTGAAGCGATTGGGGATGGCCGGTCTGATCTGGAGCTCAGCGACCTCGCGGTCGAGGCCGCGTGACAGGACGCGCTCGCCCAGGAATTTGAAGCAATGCATCTTTGCCTCGACGAGACTTCGCCGGTGGTAGCCGGGCCAGCGCTTCCGGATGGCCCGGCCAAGGCGGCGGACACTGCGACGGGCATCGTCGCGCACGGCCGTCCCTGCCGTCTGCGCGCTCCACGGCTTGCCGTTCTGGCGAGCCGGGATGACCGCTGCCGCGCCGCCAGACGCAAACGCCGGCCCCCCCCGGGGGGGGCGGCGCGTGAGCGCTTGACAGCGCAGAATTTGGTTGCGGGGGCAGGATTTGAACCTGCGGCCTTCAGGTTATGAGCCTGACGA